>Ga0163144_10023601_pt1 | contig 12124 bp, 12 predicted proteins | sample OliLak19BULKMAT1_FD_123175 | JGI IMG/M metagenome (GOLD analysis project Ga0163144, IMG submission 123175) | Freshwater microbial mat bacterial communities from Lake Vanda, McMurdo Dry Valleys, Antarctica - Oligotrophic Lake LV.19.BULKMAT1 | ecosystem: Environmental > Aquatic > Freshwater >...
CCGATCTCGACGCCAGTGGGCAAGGGCTTCACCAGCGTCAACGTCGGCCTGCGCAAGGCGCTCGACCTCTACGCGAACCTGCGGCCGGTGTGGAACCTGCCGGCGGTGCCGTCGCGCTACCAGGGTGTCGACCTCGTGATCGTGCGCGAGAACACGGAAGACCTGTATGCCGGCCTCGAGCACACCGTCGTCCCGGGCGTGGTCGAGAGCATCAAGATCATCACCGAGGTGGCGTCGACGCGCATCGCGGTGTTCGCGTTCGAGCAGGCGCGCCGCCGTGGCCGCAAGAAGGTGACCGCGGTCCACAAGGCCAACATCATGAAGCTCAGCGACGGACTGTTCCTCGACTGTGCCCGCAAGGTCGCCGCGCGCTATCCCGAGATCGAGTTCGACGACCGCATTGTCGATGCGGTCTGTATGCACCTGGTGATGCACCCCGAACGTCTCGACGTGTTGTTGCTACCCAACCTGTATGGCGACATCGTCTCGGACTTGTGCGCCGGGTTGGTGGGCGGGCTCGGCGTGGTGCCGGCGGCCAACCTGGGGCTGAACGGCGTCGGCGTGTTTGAAGCGGTGCACGGCAGCGCGCCCGACATTGCCGGCCAGGACATCGCCAACCCGACCGCGCTGTTGCTGTCGGCGGTGTTGATGCTGCAGCACCTGCAGTTGGACGCCAAGGCCGATGCGATCATGAACGCGCTGAAGAAAGTGCTGGCCAGCGGACACGTGACACCTGATTTGGGCGGCCAGGCGACGACCTCATCCTTTGCGGAAGCGATCGCGCACGCGCTATCATCTAAATGATGGATTGCGGTTCGACCCGTGGCTACTGACACCATCGCCCAAGCCGTGCTCGCGCGTGAAGATATCGCGCGGTTCCTGGCAGGCACGCATGGCCTGACCAGTGACGATGCGCGCACGCGCGTCATGGGCTACCTGGACGAGCTGCACACGACGCAGCGCTACGAGTACTACCGCGCGCTCGAGTATCCGCTCTACCCCATCCTGCGCAAGATCGATCGGGTCGTCGAGCGCCAGCATTTTGCGGTGGATGCCGCTGCCCAGGGCCGCGTCGCCTACGTCTCGAACCATCGCAGTCACCTCGACTACCTGGTCGAGCCGCTGGCCCTGGACGATGCCGGGATTCGTCCGCCGATCATCGCGGCCGGCATCAACCTGTTTGGCGGCCCGCTGGGCTTCCTCCACAAGCACGTCACCGGCGCGCTGCCGATTCGCCGCAACACCAAGGACCCGGCGTACCTGATCACCCTCAGGGCCTACGTCAGCGAGTTGCTGCACAAGCACGACCTGTTGTTCTATCCCGAGGGCGGCCGCAGCTACAGTGGCGAGCTCAAGGCGATGAAGACCGGGCTGTTCAGCTCGTGCATCGACGCCGGGGTGCCGGGCATGCAGTTCGTGCCGGTCGCGGTGGCCTACGACCTGGTGCTGGAAGATCACGTCATCTCGAAGCAGCAGGTGAAGCGCCGGCAGAAAGCGTTCAGCCGCGAAGTGGCGGAGCTGGTCCGCTATGCCGTCGGCTACCGCAGCCGGTCGTTCGTGACCTTCGGCCGCCCGGTGCCGATCGACGGGATCGACGGGGAGTCGCGCAAGGCGGTCATGGACGTCACCCGCCAGGTGCGCGCCGAGATTGGCCTGCTCTACAAAGTGCTCCCCACGGCGGTCCTGGCCGCGGCCATGACCGGCTCAGGGTCGCGCGCCGAGCTCACCGACCGGATCAAGGCGATTCTCGACACGCTGCGCGCCGCCGGCGCCAACCTGGGCGTCGAGTCGGCCGACGAGGTCCTGGCGCTCGCGTCCGAGCCCATGGTGACTCGCAACATCATCGTGATCGATGGCGGCCGCTATCGCGTGCGCGAGCGGAACGTGCTCCGTTACTACGCCAGATCGATCGCTCACTTGCTGACGCCGCCGAGCGCCACCCACTAAGGCTTCGTACCACCCATGCTCGACGTCACCTCGAAGGCCCTGTTCCACGGCCTTGCTCAAGTTTCAGCCCTGCAACGGCTGGCGTCCAAGTACGGCATGCGGCGCGGCGGCTTTGCCCGCCGGTTCATTGCCGGCGAGACGGTGGAAGAAGCCATCGACTCGGTCGCCGAACTGCCAGGCAAGGGCCTGGCGCTGACCCTCGACTACCTCGGCGAGAGCGTGGCCACGGCCGTCGCCGCAGCCGCGGCGGCGACCGACTACGTCGGCATCATCGACAGGATCGTGGCGTCCGGCATCGAGAGAAACATCTCGCTCAAGCTGACGCAGCTGGGTCTCGATGTCGACCGCGCGACCGCCGTCGACAACATGCGGCGCATTCTCGAACCGGCCGATGCCAACGGGTTCTTCGTGCGCATCGACATGGAGAACTCGCCCTACACCGACGCCACCCTCAGCATTCTCGAAACGCTCCGGCAGCAGGGCCACACCGCGATCGGCACCGTGATCCAGACCTGCCTGAAGCGATCGGAAGCCGACATCCGCCGGTTGAACGCGCTGGGCGTTCGCGTGCGGCTGGTCAAGGGCGCCTACAAGGAACCGCGCACCGTCGCGTATCAACAGAAGAGTGAAGTGGACGCCGCGTTCGTGGACCTGATGCGACTGCTGATGGACGAGGGCACCTACCCGGCCATTGCCACGCATGACCCGATCATGATCGAGACGGCCAAGGCCTACGCCACGAGCAAGGGCTACGCCAACGATCGCTTCGAGTTCCAGATGCTGTACGGCATTCGCCGCGACCTGCAGGCCGCACTGGTCGCGCAAGGTTATCGCGTCCGCGTCTACGTGCCGTTCGGCAAGCAGTGGTATCCGTATTTCATGCGCCGCCTGGGCGAGCGTCCGGCGAACGTGGCGTTTGTGGTGAAGGGTCTTCTTAGTGACCGTTAGCGGCACCAGTCGCGGGCCAGGGCAGTGAGCGCGTCTCGGCAGGTCAACACCGACTGCACATCGGCCCATTCTTCGATGCTATGAAGTCCGGCGCCGGTCGGTCCGTACAGGATTGAGGGGATGCCGGCTTCGCCTAGGACCGCGGCATCCGTCCAGAAGCTCATGCCGATTACAGGTGCTGAAGTGCTCGGGTGCTCGGGTGCTGAGGTGCGATGTGCCGCTTGCATGGCTTGCGCCAGCGCGTGGTCGGGTGCGAGTTCATGTGGCGGACGGCCGAAGGTGACCTTGTGGGCGCCGCGAAATTCCGGGTCGTCGCGGCGTAGACGCTCGAGAATCGCAGCCACTTCGTTCCCGGCTACTCCGGGTGGCTCACCGGGAACCGTGCGCCGCTCCATTTGCAGGTGGCAGCGATCGGGATAGCTACTGAGCTCGTGTCCACCGGCGATCACCGAGGCGTGGAGTGAGGCCGTGCCCAGCAGCGCGTGCGGCGCGCGTGATTGCAAGTCGCGATCGAGGGCGTCGAGCGCGCCCAGCACGCGGCCCATCAGGCGAATGGCGTCACGCCCTTCGCTGGGCCGGCTGCCATGAGCGGCGCGGCCCTCGGTCTCAATCTCCACCCACTCAAAGCCCTTGTGCGCCACCGCCACTTGCAGGTCGGTGGGCTCGGTGACCACCGCGCCGTCGGCGCGCCAGCGCGTGACCAGCGCGTCGGCGCCGATGCTGGCGTGCTCTTCATCGACGACGCAGGCGATCACGAGGCGGCCGGCGTCGAGCCCGCCGGACTCGGCGATCACGCGGGCGGCGCCAATCATCGCCGCCACACCGCTCTTCATGTCCTGGGAACCGCGACCGTAGATGCGGCCGTCACGTTCGACCGGATCGAACGGCCGCGTCATGCCCGAGACGCCGACAGTATCGATGTGGCCGCAGTACATCAGCGAGCGGCCGGGGGCCTTCCCCGCCAGGGTGCCGACGATGTTCGGGCGTCCCGGTGCGACCTCCTGGACCTCGACGGCGAGGCCGATCGCACGCAGCTCTTCAACCAACGCGCGCGCCACGGCCGCTTCGCCCGCCGCCCCGGTCACGAGCGACGGGTTGATCGAATCAATTGCAATCAGCTGCTTCAACAGCCGAATCGTAGGGTCCATTCACTTCTCCACCGGATCCCGGACCCCGGATCCCGGATCCCGGACCCCGGATCCCGGATCCCGGATCCCGGACCCCGGATCCCGGATCCCGGACCCCGACTACTTCCCAGCGTACTCGGCATCCGTCGTCTTCGTCAGCCACTTGGTCGTGCCACCGAACTGGATGTTGACCTGCACCAGGGCCTCGCCCGGCGTCGCACCGTGCCAGTGCTCGATGTTGGGTCCGGTGTATTCGCTGCCACCGGACGGGTACTCCTTGATCGGCTCACCCCTGCGACCGGTCCGCAGGCGGCCCGACTCCGACAAGATCAGCTGCCCCTTGTCGTGACTGTGCCACGCGGTGCGTGCTCCAGGGTCGAACTTGCGCCGGCCGCCGGTGATGTCCTTGGCGTCGATCGGCGTCACGACGCCGGTGAAATTCGGATCGCTGCCGGGCTGTTGCGCCGACGCCAGCGAGATGGTGCCGAGACCAGCCGCCACGATGACTACGAGAATGGCAATTCGCATGTTGAGACCCTCCTACTTGATCGGCGAGTAGTCAGTGGCGTCCATGTACACCGACACCACCTTGCTGACGATCGGACCATCCACTTGTGACTCGGCAGAGACCTTCTTCCATTCCGGATCGGCGGAGAAATTGGCCCAGCTCACCTTCGCGGCGTCGCGGTTCGCGTGTGAGATCACGTAGATCAAGGTGTTGTCTTTTTCCGGCGCATCCTGCGGTACCCAATAACCAACGCTCTTCATGCCGTGCTTCTCGAAGATGCGGATGGTGTGGTCGCGGAAGCGCTTCTGCAGCAGCGGCAGCTTGCCGTCTGGCGCGGTGTAGGTGCGCAGTTCAAAGACCTTCCCGCCGGCCTGGGCCTGGGCCGGCGTGGACGAGTAGAACGCACTGAGCCCGAAGCCGACGGCGACGAGTGTCACGGCCGACACGAAGCGCGAAACTGTTGATGCAGTCATGGTCAGTCCTCTCCCGCGGGCATTATAGGGGCTGCTCCGGTCGCGCCAGCCCGGCCGGATCAGGAAGGCGGCGTCACCACACGACCTCGACGCCATACTTGCGGAAGGCGCGATCCTTGGTAATCACTGGGCATCGCTCGGTCAGTGCCTGCGCCACCAGCAAGCGATCGAATGGGTCGCGGTGGTGCCAGGGCAGGTCTTCGACGCTGGCAGCATGGGTCCACGAGATGGCCAGCATGCGGTAGCCCTGACCGACCTTCTCGGCGATGTAGGTCTCTACTGGACCCGGGAGCTTCAGGCGCCCCAGGCTGGCCTTGATGGCCATCTCCCAAACCGTGGCGGCGCTGATCAGCAGTTCCACATCGTCTGCTTCGATGGCCTGGCGCGCAGCCTTGCTGAGCCGGCGGTCACCGGCCTGAAACCAAAGCAGCGCGTGGGTGTCGAGGAGGACCTTCACCGATACGACTTCAGGTCGGGGATCGGAGCCTCGAAATCGTCCGCCATGATCACGCGGCCGCGATCGGCGCCAAACGTGGGGCGGCCGGCGCCGGTGGTGATGGGACGCAACTCAGCAATCGGCTTGCCACGCTTGGTAATACGGTAGGCACGGCCCCGGCTGACATTGTCGAGCAGCTCCGACAGCCGGGTCTTGGCCTCAAAGGCGCCGATGTCTTCGGTGTCCATACAAACTAGTTTATCGTACTAGTCGGCACGGGCCGCCCTCGGCAATCCCGTGCCAGTGAGTCTCGATCGGAAGGCCCACCGGGTTGCCCTCCTTTCGAGGATGCCGCTCGCCAGGCGCGCCAGCGGCTTCAGCTACTCACCGATGTCGTGATTACCGGCGACCAGGACCTGCTGGTGCTGAATCCTTTCGCGGGGATTCCGATCAGCACGCCGGCAGAGTATCTTGAGCGTCAGCACAAGAAGGCATGACATGACCAACGCGCTCGAACAGGATGCCCGCCGCGTCGCCCTCGCCATTCGCGAGGCGGGTGGCCGCGCCTTGTGCGTCGGCGGCGTCGTCCGCGACCGCCTCCTCCACCTTCGCCCGCCGGCTTCGGCGGGACAAGTCGAGGGGCCCTCGACCGACCTCGACCTGGAGGTGTTCGGCATCCCGGAAGACCGCCTGCGCGAACTCCTGGCGACGCTGGGCCGCGTGGAGCCGGTCGGTCAGGCATTCCCGGTCTACAAGCTGGGCCACATTGACGTCGCGCTGCCCCGCCGCGAATCAAAGTCGGGTCGCGGACACAAAGGCTTCATCGTCGCAGGCGATCCGTCGATGCCGTTCGAGGAGGCGGCGCGCCGGCGCGACTTCACCATCAACGCCATGGGCTGGGATCCGCTCACGAACGAGTACCTGGATCCCTTCAACGGGCGTGCCGACCTTGCCAGACGCTTGCTGCGAGTCGTCGATCCCGCGACCTTTGGTGATGACTCGCTGCGGGTGTTGCGCGCGCTGCAGTTTGCGGCACGATTCGAACTGACCATCGATCCTGAGAGCGCCGACATCTGCCGCGTCATTGCGCTTGATGATCTACCCGCCGAACGGATTTGGGGCGAGTTCGAGAAGCTGTTGCTGAAGGCGAAGCGGCCATCGATCGGCTTCGCGCTCGCCCGTGAGCTGGGCGTGATCGAGCAGCTCCTGCCGGAGATGGTGCCGCTCTACGATTGCCCGCAGGACGCGGAATGGCATCCCGAAGGCGATGTCTGGACGCACACGCTGCTGGTGATCGACGAGGCGCGCCAGCGCAACGACGACCTTGACCGCGCCGGCCTGGCGACGGTGATGCTCGGCGCCGTCTGCCATGACCTCGGCAAGCCGGCCACCACGGCGATGATCGATGGCCGCGTGCGCTCACCGGGACACGAAGCCGCCGGCGTGCCACTGGCGATTGCGATCCTGGATCGCCTCAACGTGAATACGCTGGACAACTTCGACGTACGGGCGCAGGTGCTGGGCATCACCGCCGAACACTTGCGGCCAAGTGCCTTTCATAAGCAGAAGGACACCGTGACCGACGGCGCCTTCCGGCGGCTGGCGCAGAAAGTGAACCTCGAACTGCTGGTCCGCTTTGGACGCGCCGACTGCCACGGCCGCAAGGGCACGTTTGAGTGCTCGGCCATGGACTGGTTCATCGAACGCGCGCGGACGCTGGGGGTGGAGCACAAGCCGCCCGCGCCGATCCTGCTGGGCCGACACCTGATCGAATTGGGCGTCACGCCGGGGCCGCGCATGGGCGAGATCTTGCGCGCGGTCTACGAACTGCAGTTGGATGGGGTGGTGACGACGCTCGACGAAGCTCGGACTCGCGCGGGCACAGTGACAATTTAGCGGTCGACCTGATCGCACAGGCGACGCGTGAAGACCTGACGCTGCTGACCACCGATGGAGAAATCTTGCGGTACGGGTCCGACAACTTCCGGGTTCTGTCCTAATCGTGCGCACGGAACGGTCGCACGCGATCGAGTAGTCCAGTCGGCGGCGCGCCATGTTCGACGGCCTTCCATCCGACCAGACCCGCTGACTCGCCGAAAATGACGATGACGCGTCCGTCGCGCGGGGCGGTGGTTCGTTCGAGCGCGTCCACGACCTCGCGACCCGCCGCGCCGCCAGGCGCGAGCGCGGCTGAGGGCGCCACGAGGCGCTTGGCCCCGCGGGCGCGCAATTGCCGCGCGTGCACCTGGCACGCCCAGTAGGTATCCCGGCCACCACTCGCCACCGCTGGCTTCAGCGTCACGGCCGTGGCCGGCTCATCGCCGAGTTCCACCGCCCATAGCGCGCGTCGCAAGGTCGCGACATCCGCGGGATCGTGGATCTCCTCGTGCCGCAACAACTCCGCCCAGGCGCCATCGGGCGTGTCGGCGAAGTAGTGGGCCGGCCCTTCACCATCGGCATGCCAGCGAGCGGCGGGCTGCGACGAATCGCTCCAGAGAAACGGATAGCGCGGGTCGGCCTGGCGGAAGCCGATCATGTGGCCCCCAGCGCCACCAGCGATCGCGCCAGCTCACGGACCTTCTGCGGCGACGCGTCGTCCGGGTTCCAGTCGCCGGCCAGTAACGCGGCGGGGGCGCGGCCATTGAGGGTGGTTCGCTTGCGTTCGAACCAGCGGCGCACGCCCACTTCGTTGTACGCCCCGGCCAGGTCGCCGACGATCAGCGCAACATGGTGCAACCGTGCCGCGACATCGTCCGGCGTGTCGCGCTCGCCCGAGGCGTAACGTTTCAGGCTTGAGACCGAGACGTTCAGCAAGGGGGCGAGTTGCTCGGCGTCAATCACCCGAGAGACCGCCGGCCACTCGAACTTGGGCGCCGGTGACGAGTCGAGGGCGGCGATCACCAAACGCAACAGCGATTCGGCCTCTGCCTCTGACGGCGGCTCGACGTTATCGAAATGGAGTGCCGGTCCGCGGGCGATGCCCGCGTCGCGAACGCGCTGCAGCAGCCGCGTCATGCCGGCGGCATCAAGCTGTGAGGCATTGGCGTCCACAAGGCCCATGCCCTCGGCCCGCCGCCACACCTCGATGGCGAGCGTCCGCACCGACCGGAACGATATTGGAATAGCTTTGGACTGACTATGGGACTGAGACATATCCCAAATCTATTCTTTTTGTGCGGACGCGTCAACCTGGGCGGTGGACCCGCTGCGCCGGGGCCCGCCCACTAGGCGATGTACTTGGCAAATTTATCTGGCGCGACGTTTCCGCCAGTGACGATCGCGACGACCTGGCCCACCGGGTGACCCAGGCCCAGGTGGACGGCCGCGGTCGTGATTGCACCGCTCGGTTCAGCAACGATCCGGGCGTTCCTGAACAGCCACGACACCGCGGCGGCGATGTCATCGTCACCGACCGTGACCACCTCGTCGACGAATTTCTGGACGTGCGCGAAGGTGATGTCTCCGGGGCGCAGGTTCATCAGGCCATCCGCAATGCTGGCGGATGAATCGAGCGTCACCGGGTGACCGGCTTCGAGCGAGCGCGTCATCTTCGGCGCTCCGGCGGGTTCAACCGCGACGATCCGCACGGATGGGTTCGAGAGCTTGATGGCCGCCGCCACGCCCGAGACCAGTCCGCCACCACCCGCCGGCACGAACACCGTGCCGACCTCTGGACACTGCTCGAGAATTTCCAGCCCCGTGGTCCCCTGCCCGATCACGATCAAACGATGATCGAACGGCGGCACCATCGTCAGTCCGCGAGCCAGAGCTTCCTGCTCGGCGCGCGCCTGGCGGTCGAGCGACGTCGTGCCGGTCATGATCACTTCGGCGCCGTAACCCTTGCAGCCCTCGACCTTCACCGCTGGTGCGGTTGTCGGCATCACGATCACGGCCGGCGCACCGAGTGACTTCGCCGCGAGCGCCACCGCCTGGCCATGATTGCCGGACGAATAGGTGATCACACCGCGCGTCAGCTGATCGGCCGACAGCTGCGCGATCATGTTGAAGGCGCCACGGATCTTGAACGCGCCCATCGGCTGCAGGTTCTCGCACTTCAGCAGCAGGCCACCGACGTCGAGCAGCGGCGTGTAGACGGCCGCGTGCTCAATGCGCGTGCGGGCGGCGCGGATCTCTTCGAGCGTGACGAATTCCATGTTCCTCCTGGGATAGGGCAGCACGAAAGTGCCGCCCTCCTGGCGCCGCGTGCAGGCTCGCCCTCCTGGCACTATTTTCGGACTTGCGCGAACTGGTCGCCGGCGTGGTAGTTCGGCATGTCCGGCTGCATGGCAATGCGCCAGCCGAGCTGGGCCAACACCTTGAGATCGTCCACGCCGCCACTGAAATCCCAGGATGCGTGGTACTGGTCGCTGGGCTGGTGGTAATCCCTGCCGTTGTACGCTTCTTGCTTCGCGAGCAGCGCGGCACCGTTGGGTCCGGTGAATTCCTTCGGCTCACCCAGCGACAGCGCCGGCACGCCGGCCTTCGCAAACGGGAAGTGATCCGAACGGAAGAAGTAGCCGCGCTCCGGATGGGTATCGGCGCCCAGCACGCGGCCACGTTCCTTCAGGATGCCTTCAATCATCGGCCCGAGCGTCGAGCGGTCAGAGCCGAGCTGAATCATGTCCTTGGTCGGCCCGAGGTAGTTGACGCCATCGACGTTGATGTTGGCGGCAACCTTGTCCGTCGGCAGCGGCGGATTCGCGGCCAGGAAGCCTGACCCGAGCAGGCCGGACTCTTCCGCCGTCACAAACGCAAAGTAGATCGACCGCGTGGGCTTCTGTGGCGACTTGGTAAACGCCTTGGCAATCTCAAGCAGCCCGGCACAACCCGACGCGTTGTCGTAGGCGCCGTTGTAGATGCGATCGGTGTCCGGCGTATCCGTCGGCAGCGGGTCACGTGTGCCGAAGTGATCCCAATGTGCGCTGTAGATCACGGCTTCGGCCGGGTTGGTGCCCTTGAGCACGCCGATCACGTTGGGCGCGGTCTTGCGCGACGAGCGCTGCTGAAGTGTCGCCGCCGCCTTGGTGTTGAGCGCAATCGCCTTGAAGCCGCGTTTGCTGGCCGCCTCGCGCAGGGTGTCGAGGTTGCGGCCGCCACGGCGCGCGAGATCCTTCGCGGCCGCGTCCGTGATCCAACCCTTGATTCCCAACGCCGGCTCGCCCGGTTGCGGCGGCAACGAGTACTGCGTGCCGCTCCAGGACGATTGCACGACCTGCCACGGATAGGTCGCCGACTCGTCGGTGTGAATCAACAGGGCGCCGGCCGCACCCTGGCGGGCGGCCTCTTCGTACTTGTAGGTCCAACGGCCGTAGTAGGTCAGGGCCGGTCCGCCAAACAGCGCCGGCTCGTTGGCCGGCGCGGGCGGATCGTTGACCATGATCATCACCCACTTGCCGCGCACGTTCACGCCGGCGTAGTCGTTCCACTTCAGCTCGGGCGCATTGATGCCATAGCCGACGAACACCACGTCGCCCTGCACCTGGGTCCGTGGCTTCTCGGTACCGGCGACGGCGATGATGTCGGTGTAGTAGCGATAGGTGTTGCCCGGCACGCTGAGCACGAAGCTGCGATCGGCGACGGATTCAACAATCGGCACCTGCTGAAAGAAGGTGCCATCCGGCGCGCCGGGCTCAATGCCCAGGGCCGCCAGTTCTGTGGCCAGGTACTCGGTCGCCTTGACGCCGCCGGGCGTGGCCGGAGCACGGCCGCCGAATTCATCGGCCGCCAGCGTCTTGATGTGGGCCGTCAACGAGCCGGCCGTGATCTCCTGCTCGGCCGGCGTCGGCGGAGGCGCAGGTGGCGGCGGCTGCGTGCAGGCGGCGGTCAGGAACAGAAGGACGGCGAACGTCAGGGCACGCATGCTAGCTCCGCTTTCGTTATTCGTTATTCGTTCTTCTCACGCTGGGCGTTGCGATATTCCTCGACCAGCCGCGCGACGCTGTTGGCGACCCCAGTCTGGCTGGGCGACCAGCCGAGCGCGCGTGCCTTGGGGCTGCGCACTTTCTGATCGAGCGCGAGGCAATCCGCGTACGGGCCGAACTTCTTGCGCGCTTCCGCCATCGGCATATAGCGAATGTCAGGGCGTTGCGGCACCTGGCCGGCGATGGCTTCAACCATGTCGCTTACGCGCTCGTCGGCTTCATCGTTGGCGTGGAAGACGCCCACGGCGAGGGGCGCTTCGAGAATGCGGACGTAGAGGTCGCCCAGGTCGTGGTCATACACGCACGGCCAGCGGTTCTTGCCGGGACCGACCACGCGGACGATGCCGTTGAGGGCGTCCTTGATGAGATCCGAGACAATGCCGCGGCCACCGCCATAGACGACGCCAGGCCGAATCACGACCGGGCGCAGGCCGGCCGATGCCGAGGCCAGGACCAGGTCTTCGTGGGCGGGCCGCCACTCGACGTGGGGAGGCGGGTCGAGCGGCGAATCCTCGTCAGCCGCCTTGGCCGTCCGGCCCAGCACCCAGACGCCGGAGGTATAGAGAAACGCCCGAGCCTTGCCGTCGGCCGCCATCGCGTCGCGCTGCGCGGTCAGCATGGTCTCAATCGCCAGCCGATCCACCTGCACGCCACGCGGCGACGACTCAAACGCCGTGTGGACCACGGCATCGGCCGACTTCAACAGGGGCAGGTAGATCTTCGGCAGCCCCAGTTCCGCAATAACCGGGGTGGCCCCTTTGGCG
>Ga0163144_10023603_pt1 | contig 12124 bp, 9 predicted proteins | sample OliLak19BULKMAT1_FD_123175 | JGI IMG/M metagenome (GOLD analysis project Ga0163144, IMG submission 123175) | Freshwater microbial mat bacterial communities from Lake Vanda, McMurdo Dry Valleys, Antarctica - Oligotrophic Lake LV.19.BULKMAT1 | ecosystem: Environmental > Aquatic > Freshwater > Lake...
ATCACCAGCGCGCGCTTGCTTCCACGAGAGGCTGCTTTGGTGTGATAGGCCATATGTTCGACGGTAACCGCCATCGTGCTCGAATCGCCCTGCAGCACCATGCCAAGCGAATCACCGACTAGCAGCAAATCCATGCCAACACGATCTAGCAGGCTGGCAAAGGTAAAATCATAGGCCGTCATCATCGCGAGCTTTTCACCGCGCGCTTTAAAGGCGGCTAAGCTTGGCACGCTCACGCGTGAAGGCGTTGCGGCAGGTTTCTCAATGACGGTTGGATCAGCGCCGTAGCTCATAAAAACTCCTCAAATTGCGCAACGTTCCAACATTTTAGTCGCATTCAAAAAACGGCTGATTTAGTCTGTAAAAAGTGAGCTAACTGATTGCCCGTCGGCGATTCGACGAATCGTTTCCGCGACGATATCGGTAATGCTGATCACGCGAATTTTTCGACATGCGGCGGCCTCACTGCGAAGCGGAATAGTGTTGGTAACGACCATTTCGTCGATGAAGCTCTTTTCGACATTCGCGACGGCGGCCCCTGAAAAAACCGGATGCACGCAATACGCCACCACGCGCGCCGCGCCCTGCGCTTTCAATGCCGCCGCTGCGGCGCAAAGCGTGCCGGCAGTATCGACAATATCGTCGATCAGCACGCACGTTTTGCCTTCCACATCGCCAATGATATTCATAACCACTGACTCGTTCGCCTTCGGGCGGCGTTTGTCGATAATGGCAAGGTCGGCGTCGTCCATGCGCTTAGCGATGGCTCGGGCGCGCACTACGCCGCCCACATCCGGGGAAACGATCACCAGATTTTCAGTGTCATGGTGGCGCCAAATATCTGCCAGGATAATCGGCGATGCGTATAGATTATCCAGCGGGCGATCAAAAAACCCCTGGATTTGATCTGCGTGAAGCTCAACCGTGACGACCCGATCCGTGCCGACTGCCTCAATCATTTTCGCCGCGACTTTTGCGGTAATCGGCACTCTAGCGTTGCGTGGGCGGCGATCTTGCCTGGCGTAACCAAAATAAGGCACCACGGCGGTCACGTTGCTAGCAGACGCGCGTTTGAGCGCGTCCACCATAACCAGCAGCTCCATTAGATTGTCAGCCGCTGGCGCGCAGGTCGGTTGAATCACAAACACGCGCTGACCGCGCACGTGCTCTAGAATCTCGACGGAAACTTCGCCGTCACTAAAACGGCTGACGTTTGCCCGCCCAAGCGGCACGTTTAAAGAAGCAGAAATCGTCTGTGCAAAAGGCAAATTGCCGTTGCCTGCAAACAGCATCAAACTATCGGGCGAGAACGAATCGGTCATTGCTTTGTTCGCTGTGAGTGGCTGGGGTACTAGGACTCGAACCTAGGAATGACGGAATCAAAATCCGTTGCCTTACCAACTTGGCGATACCCCAACAGAAATTTCGGAGCGTTGCGCCCCTCGAACGACGCGTATGTTCAGGGTGCGGTGCAAGTTTGTCAATGCAGCGGAAATATCAATGCGTTTGGAGGGTGTTTTGGTTCATTGATTGGGCCGGATTGTCGAGATTAAGTCAAATTAAACTCGACAGTTCGGGCCTTCGCTATCGCTTCAACGACTTCCAAAGCGCGACATATTCTAACGACACTTTATGGGCAGGTTCCAGATAAATAAGCGGCCTGCACAGCTCGTGGCTTTCTTTGATTCGTATCGAGCTAGACAAATAGGGTTCGAGTACGGGCAATTTTTCAGCCAATAGTTCATCAACGACCCGCTGCGGCAAATTAGAGCGCGCGGTGAACTGATTTACCACAATGCCTTCAACTTTGAGCTTTTTATTGTGATCTGCGCGAATTTCTTCGACATTTTCAAATAGCCGATACAGCGCCTGCCTAGAAAAGTCATCGCAGTCAAACGGCACTAGCACGCGGTCAGCGGCGATCAGCGCTGAAAGCGAATAAAAGTTGAGCGCAGGCGGGGTGTCAATCCAGATCGACCTATAGGTTTTTTTCAGCGTTTCTAACGCTTCTTTGAGCTTGAAAATCTTCAGCTTGGCTTCTAGCTTGCCCTGCAAATCCGAAAGCTCGGGCGATGCGGCCATGACGGATAAATTTTCCCATGGGCTTCGCGTTACAAAACTCTCCGGTTCGGAAACTTTCGCCCGGCCGTTTAGCGTTTCAGCAAAAAAATCTGCAGCGCCCCGCTCTGGCTGGCTAGCGTTGCCAAGAATATAGTGCGAACTATTACCCTGAGCGTCCAAATCGATCACCAGCGTTGAAAGCCCGCTCGCTGCGGAAATGGCAGCAAGATTACTGGTAATCGTGCTTTTACCCACGCCGCCCTTTTGATTAAATACCACTCGAATCATTGTAAGCCTCTGAAATTATTGGTTTTACCGCGCTATCGCTTTAATCATTCGGACGGCTTTAAGTTTGGAAAACCGCTGGTCAGGCGCCATTGTCCTGATTGTTTGTCGAACTTCCACACTTGTTGATCTAAAACCGTTCTCGGCGTTTGGGTGTGGCGGTTAAGCAGCTCAATTTCCACCGCTTGCCGGGCAATGCCGTCCTCATCCACCAGCGCCTGCGATTGTTTACGGTAGCCTTTGACTTCAAACTGCGCCCAACGCTCAATCTCAAGCGGCTTCATGGTCAGCACAGCCTCACTGGTAGCATCTAAAAACTGCATCGCTTCCGCCATTTTGCCCCAGCGCAGTGCGCGCTCATAGCCCAGCATGCTGGCGTCTAAGCGATCCCCTTTACTGCGGACATCCGTCTTACACCCGCCTAACATCAGCCCGAAAGCCAATAGCAGCGTCCACTGCATCAATTTAATATGCCGATTCATAAGCTTGCCCGTTTATTAAAGTTGAAGTGTCAACGCTAGCGTCTGCTACTGCAAGCGTTTGACTGCCGGTTTGCGCTATTAATCTTCTAAATGCGAAGGATTGTGAAGCTCATGCGCGTTTGCTGAATGATTTCGCGAATTTAGACCAAGGTGCGCTAGCGCACATACGCGAGCGCTTGGAATAGGTGAGTTTCAAAAGTGCTTTAAATATCCGCCCGCGCGGAAACTGAAGGCTCTTCAGTCCAACTGCCAAATCTCGGTTGAACATCGTTTTCACCCAGGGGTTCGATGAAATATGAAGGGCAAACTCGGCGTTTTCATCGCACTTTTTAGCGCAATGGTTTTACTTAGCCTAGGAATGATGGCGTCGTTTTGGTTCTTCGCGCAGCTTAGGTCTGCATCAGAGCTGCGCCGCGATAGCATCGGGTTTTTGACCGACGCTAACCATTTAATGGCTGGGCTAATTGATGCCGAAACGGGTCAACGGGGGTTTTTGCTCACCGGAGACGAGGCATTTTTAAAGCCCTATCGCGACGTGCAGGCAACGCTTGAACAAGATTTGCAGTCATTACTCGAACGAAACAAATCTCCAGCGGCCCAGATCCATTTAGAAGCTCTCAAACCACTTGTTAAGGCCAGGCTTGCGGGGCTATCTGGACTCATTGAATTGCGGCGACAAAATGATACTAAAGCTGCGTTTGAAGCGGTTAGAACCGGTGCGGGTATGCGGCTAACGCAGGAGATAAGGACAGAGCTAGGCAACTTCATAACCGTCGAAGAATCTGAGTTACAACAGCATGAGCTAGATTTTACCGCGAAGCTCCAGCAGATTTTAACGCTAATTTTGTTCGCTTGCTTTTGTTTTCTGCTGCTACTGTTTTGGGTTGCCCGTTTAATTTATCAGCAAAGCCAGCAGGGCGTGAAAACCCTGGTACTGCGGGAAACTCAGGCATTGCTCAAAATTCAAGACCAAAGCAACTGCCAGCTCAAGCTCGCGAACGCCACGCTGTTAATGAGTGAAGAAAAACTTTCGGTCACGTTGAAATCTATTGGCGACGCCGTGATCGCAACCGATTCCGATGCGCGGGTGAGCTTGCTTAACCCGGTTGCTGCATTGCTGACCGGCTGGACTCAAGAACAGGCGATGGGGCAACCGATCGCTGATGTGTTCAATATTATAAGCAAGCATACGCGCGAGCCTGCACAGATGCCGGTGCTGGAAACCTTGGCGCATGGAACGATTCAGGGCTTAGCAAATCATACGGTTCTGATAGCGAAAGATGGCACTGAACGCGATATCGCTGATAGCTGTGCGCCTATTTTAGATCGCGATAGGAAAGTGATCGGCGCGGTGCTGGTATTTCGCGATGTTTCACAAGATTACGCGGTGCAGCAAAAACTTACTGACAGCGCTGAGCTAATCCAGACCGTCTTAAATACGGTGGCAGATAGCATTACTACCCTGCACGCAAAAGACGGTGCTATTGAAAAAGTTAATCCAGCCGCTGAGCACATGTTTGGCTACTCCGCGCATGATCTGCACCGGCAAAATTTCAGCCTGCTTTTTAGCGATGTAACCGCTTCTGAATTGAGCCAATGGCTCGAAGCATGCCAAGAATGCATCGCCGCAGCGGGCAGCGGTCATGGGCGAGAAGTTATCGGCAAACGGCAAGATGGCAGCAGCTTTCCGATGGAGATTGCTGTCAGCGAAATGTGGCTGGGCGGCGAGCGCTATTTCACTGGAATATTGCGAGATATTAGCGTGCGCAGGGCGGCTGAAACGGCGCTGATAAAAGCGGGCGCGCTGCAAAATGCGATTTTTAACAGCGCCAATTTCTCCAGTATTGCCACCGATGCGAAAGGCGTGATCCAAATATTTAACGTGGGTGCAGAGCGTATGTTGGGCTACGCTGCGAGTGACGTCATGAATCAACTGACCCCGGCCGATATTTCTGATCCTGGTGAAGTGATTGCGCGCGCCGCGACGTTAAGTCTAGAGCTCGGTACACCGATAGCGCCAGGGTTTGAGGCGCTGGTGTTTAAGGCGTCACGGGGCATTGAAGATATTTACGAGTTGAGTTACATCCGAAAAGATGGCAGCCGTTTTCCGGCGATTGTTTCTGTTACCGCGCTGCGCGATGCTGGCAATCTCATAATTGGCTACTTGCTAATTGGTACCGACAACACGGCACGTAAACAAGTTGAAGCGGAGCGAAGTAAGCTCGACCAACGCCTGCGTGATCAACAGTTTTATACCAGATCTCTGATTGAATCGAGTATTGATGCGCTGATGACAACGGATCCTGCTGGAATTATTACCGACGTCAACAAACAAATGGAATCGTTAACGGGCTGCACGCGAGACGAGCTGATCGGCGCGCCGTTTAAAAATTACTTCACCGATCCTGAGCGCGCTGAAGCTGGCATACGCCGCGTACTGGCTGAAAACCGCGTTATAAACTACGAGCTCACCGTGCAAGCCAGAACGTGGCAAATAGGCCAGGATGGGCAAAACGCCGGAGAACCACTTCAAGAAACGGTCGTCTCATATAATGCCAGCACGTTTTTTGATCGAGATCGAAATCTGCAGGGCGTATTCGCAGCCGCGCGTGACATCACGGAGCGCAAGCGCCTGGATTTGATATTGCAGGACAACAATGTCGAGCTCATCTCAGCGAAGCTGGCTGCTGATAAAGCCAATTTGGCAAAGTCGGAGTTTCTCTCCAGCATGAGCCATGAGCTGCGCACGCCGCTCAATGCAATTTTAGGCTTTGCGCAGCTTTTAGAAGTGGGAACGCCACCATTAAGCGCTGGGCAAAAACGCAGCGTTGAGCACATATTGCATGCCGGCTGGTACCTGCTTGATCTCATCAACGAAATCCTAGATCTAGCGTTGATTGAGTCAGGCAAGCTTTCACTGTCAACTGAACCGGTTAAACTGGCGGACGTGCTGCACGAATGCCAGGCGTTAATCGAGCGGCAGGCGCGCAAACGCGGCGTGAAAGTAAGTTTCCCAAAGCCCGGCAGCGATCCTGGCTTGGAAGATATTTTCATTAAAGCAGACAGAACACGGCTGAAACAGGTTTTGCTCAACCTATTGTCGAACGCAGTTAAATACAATCACTTGGAAGGCTCGGTAGCAGTAACCCTACAATCAGCTGACTTACTGCCAATTGATCCGCATCACCTTGACGCTTCGCACATTGCGGAGCAACCTCACCTGCGCATCTGCGTCAATGACACCGGCAACGGACTTAGCCCAGACAAAATTGCGCAACTGTTTCAGCCCTTCAATCGCTTGGGCCAAGAGGCGAATGCTGAGGAGGGAACCGGCATCGGTTTAGTAGTGAGCAAACGATTGATTGAGCTCATGCACGGACGCATCGGGGTGGAAAGCAGCGCAGGCTCCGGCTGCACATTTTGGATCGAGTTAGCGCTATCGCCGGTTCCTACCGCCGCTGAGTTAAACGCAGCACCCGGCACGGCGATAGCCATCCAATCGGATCAGTCTATCGCCCCACTACCCAAACAAACGCTGCTTTACGTTGAAGACAATCCAGCGAATATGCTGCTGGTGCAGGAAATAACAGCGCAGCGTAGCCATTTAGAGTTGATTGCTGCAAAAGATGCGATAACCGGCATCGAACTTGCTCGTAGCCGCCTACCCACGCTCATTTTGATGGATATTAATTTGCCAGGCATGAGCGGCATCGAAGCGCTGGCTGTGCTGTTGGCGGATAGCAAAACTGCGCATATTCCAGTGATTGCGCTTAGCGCAAACGCTATCCCACGTGATATTGAAAAAGGACTTGAGGCTGGATTCTTTCAATATTTGACCAAGCCTATTAAGGTGCTTGAGTTTTTAGACAGTATTGATGTCGCGCTAGCTTACGCCGAGAAAACCTCCAAAGAGATCGCTCAAGTTCAATAACAAGCAGTGTTCGCTATCGAACTGTTGGCGTAACTACCCTCGCGCAGGATTGCCAAAATAAAAAAGCATTTATTTTTGTGCAGGCAATTTAAACCTATCGGAGCGGTCGGAATGAACGGAACAACCCTAGTGAGAGACGAAATTATCTATCTTGGTAATGACTTCATTCAAATGCGCGCCGAAGAAATTACGCCACCTCAGCCTGAAGTGCCGCTCAGAGATACACCGCCGCCCTTGATTACTAACAGACCATCGCTGATTGATGAATACGCAGAAGGGAACGGTCTAAAGCCAAATAATGAACCGGATCAGCGCGACGAGGTCAATGATCGCACCGCGGATGCTTAGTAATGCTTCGCTGCCTGCGCTCAGCGCTCCAATACTGCTCAGCAATAGCTGGGCAACGATAAGTACCTAAGGAATAGCGATGGCACCAACAATTAGCCCGCTCGCTGGAACTATTGGACTGCTTGCTACGCGCGTCGACGTTCAAGCGCTCTTAAAAGCCTACTATGAATTATCGCCCGACTCAGGCGTGGTTTCGCAGCGCGTTTCTTTTGGCACTTCAGGGCATCGAGGTTCATCGTTTGAACGCAGCTTTAACCAACCGCACGTTTGGGCGATTGTGCAGGCGATCTGCGATTACCGTGCTTGCAATGGCATATCTGGTCCGCTGTATTTAGGGATTGACACCCACGCACTTTCGCAGCCCGCGTTTGAATCAGCGCTTGAAATACTGGCGGGCAATGGCGTGCATGTCTATATCGCAGGGCACGGCGAATACACGCCCACGCCGGTAATTTCACACGCTATTTTGCGTTACAACAGCGGTAGAACGCATGCGCTAAGCGATGGCATAGTCATAACGCCATCACACAATCCACCGGATTCTGGCGGAATAAAATACAACGCCGCAAACGGCGGACCGGCAGACACTGCCGTAACGAGCTGGATCCAAACTCGCGCAAATGAACTGCTAAACCAGCGTTTGACGGGCCTTAAAAGAGTTCAATTTGCTGAAGCTCTGCGCGCAGACACTACGCACACGATCAATTTTTTAGAAAATTATGTTGCAGACCTTGCTAACGTGGTTGATATGGACAGCATCGCCCGCTCAGGTTTACGGATTGGGGTTGACCCAATGGGCGGCGCAGGACTGCACTACTGGCCGCGCATTGCAGAGCGCTTTGCGATCAATTTGAGCGTTATTAATACGCAGCTTGACCCACAATTTGGCTTTGTGCCGCTCGATTGGGACGGTAAAATTCGTATGGATCCGTCCTCAGCGTTTGCAATGCAGCGGCTGATTGCTGCGCGCGATCAATTTGATATCGCGGTTGCCTGCGATACCGACCACGACCGCCACGGCGTGGTGGTGCCGGAAGTTGGACTACTCAGCTCGAATTACTACTTGAGTGCGGCAATCGATTATTTGGGCGCACACCGCCCGCTTTGGCGCGCTGACGCAGGTATTGGCAAAACGATTGTCAGCACATCCATGCTTGATCGAATCGCCGCCAAACAAGGCCGCAGCTTATTTGATGCACCGGTTGGCTTCAAATATTTTTCACAAGCGCTGCGTGAGGCTAGTTTAGTCTTCGCCTGCGAAGAGAGTGCGGGCGCAAGCTTTAGTCGATTCGATGGCAGTGTTTGGACAACCGATAAAGATGGCATTAGCGCCGCACTGCTGGCAGCTGAAATCACCGCTGTAACTGGGCAAAACCCAGCAAAACGCTATCGCGAGCTGGAAAACGAGCTCGGGGTAATCTACGGCGATCGGCTTGAAGCGCCTGCAAGCGCCGGGCAAAAGGCGCGCTTGGCAAAGTTAGCACCGAATCATTTTGCGCAATCAACGCTTGCGGGTGATGAAATCACGAGCGTGCTCGATCACGCACCCAGCAACGGCGCGGCCATAGGCGGTATTAAAGTTAACAGCACAAACGGCTGGTTTGCCGCTAGGCCATCCGGCACTGAGGCGATCTATAAAATCTATGCCGAAAGTTTTCAAAGCGCCGAGCATTTACGCGCAATTTTGTCAGATGCACAAATCCTGATCGCTGGGGCGCTGGAGTCAGCCAATGATTAAATCCGCAGCAGAGCATGCCACCGTAAAAGAAGAAAAAGCCGCTAGGGCAGCGCTTATTTTAACGCCTGAGCGCCAACAGCCGATCGATCCGAAAGGGCCGCAGCTGATGGAAATTGATGCACTTGCGGATGCCAACGACTGGGCTTCAGCCTCGCACATGCGAACGCTGGTATTGATGGCAGCCACGGTGATTGGCGCATATTTTTGCTACCAAATGGCGGTGCCGTTTTTGCCTGCCATTACCGGTGCATTTGCGCTTGCGGTTTTATTTTCCCCTATGCAAGCGTGGCTTGAGCTAAAAGTAAAAAATGCAAATTTGGCTGCCGCTGTTTCAGTATTGGCGATAGCCTTAATTGTTGTAGTGCCCGCCACTTTTGTAATGCAGCATTTGGTCTTACAGGCAGCGGATGGCGCGCAGATGATTCAAGAAAAAGTCGAATCAGGGGAATGGCGCCGCAATTTGGCCGCGCAGCCTACACTAGCACCGCTTGCAGAAAAAATTGAGAGCGAACTTGGCCTTCCTGTTGCAATTAAAGCGTTTAATGATTGGATAACTGCCTCAGCTGGCGCAGTGGTAAAAGGCTCGTTAATGCAAATGCTTGGCTTGACGCTGATGTTCTATTTATTGTTTTTCTTTTTACGTGATCGGCGCTTGGCCCTGCACTCGACGCGCGCGCTGTTGCCGATGGCACCCCGTGAAATGAGCGCGCTGTTTCAGCGCGTCAGCGATACCATTTACGCCACGATTTACGGCACCTTAGCGGTCGCAGCCGTGCAAGGTGTGCTGGGTGGCTTTATGCTCTGGTGTTTAGGCGTACAGTCCGCGCTGTTGTGGGGTTTGGTGATGGCACTGCTTGCAGTGGTGCCGGTGCTCGGTGCGTTTGTCGTGTGGATTCCAGTCGCCATATTCTTGGCACTCGACGGCAATTGGGGCAAAGCGCTGGTGCTCAGTGCTTGGGGAATTTTTGTTGTCGGCACTATCGATAACCTATTGCGCCCCATGCTGGTCGGCAATCGACTTAAGCTGCACACGGTGCTGGTGTTTTTATCCGTGGTCGGCGGTTTAGCGCTGTTCGGCGCATCCGGGCTCATTTTGGGGCCGGTTATTTTAACCATTACGATATTGCTCCTGGAGATTTGGTCAGCGCGCAGCGCTAAAAAAACGAATGAGACCCTTTGAAAATCTACGTCTTATTCGTGAAGACTCGACTCTCAAGAACTATTTCTTTTTATACGAGATGGCACCCTTCTCAAGTCTTTCCCTCATGCCTAGCGCCAGCTAATAATTGGGAAACACACCGGCTTTTAGATCAACTGCCGTAGCTAGCCTCGGGCAGGTCAATCTCTCGACTGATTTTTTGAAAAATGACCTAGTTGATCTCAAGCACGCGACCGGAATTTATGGCCGTTTCGCGCTCCGAGTGCAGACCAACCATCCGCAGCTCGTGCTCAATTTGATCGCTATCGTTATGCTAAGTAGGATGGGTAGAAGGAGGCGCTAGCGCGAATTCACGGGTGTCGCGCGCGATTGACTTTTGACCGAGGCCAGCAGCATGAAAAATACAATACGGATACTTTCATATTGCGCCGCTTAAAACGAGGGTTTAAGCGGGCAGCAGCTTAAGTGGCAGATTTGGATTGAAGTCAATCCATTCGCTATTGAATATTTGGCCTTCCGTTAACTCTACATCTCCGGCACCTTCTGCGATCAAAATATTTTTTGCCCTTTCTTGCAGCGCTTCATCAGCGGCAATTACCGCTACCAGCGTGCCCGACTGCCTTTGCCTGGCCTCTTGACTCGACATAATTGATCTCTGGGTAGCGTCCGTTTCAGCAGAATCCATACTGTCTAAAACCCCATAAAGCGAACCGCCATACGCGCCGACGCTAACGGCTGCGACCGCTACCATCGGGCCCAAAACGGGTAGCGTTGCGAGCGCGATAACCGCGCCAATCGCCCCGCCCACGGCAGCGCCCGACATCGCACCTACCCCGGCTTCAGGCAGTTTGGTTTCGGTAGCATCAGGCTCGAGCGCAACGCCCTCACTTGCCGGTCTATCTAAGTGATGCCCAGGAAGCTCGACTTTAAAAAAGCTAATCTGATCATTCCCAAATCCGCTGGCGGTAAGCGCTGAAACGGCCTGCTTAGCGGCGCTCAAGTCTTGAAAATTGCCGTTTACAATGGAGTTCATGGATTATTCCTTAGGTCAAGTTAGGTTAGATTGATGGGCAACGATTGTGTCTGCCCGCCAATACATTTTTAGGGGCTATTGGTATCCCACGCCGAGCACGTAGTCTCGAAGCAGCGCTTCTTCATATTTCTCATCGACCAGCAACGCCCCGAGCGCGTCATGCGCATTAATAACGCCTAGCGGCACGCGCATCTCATTCACTACCGGGATGTGCAATAGATGGCGCGCTTTCATCATCGCCAGCACTTGTTCCAAGTCATCATCTGGCAAACAGCAGGTGACTTTGGTTTCCATGACATCTTTTGCTTTGGATTGCGCACCTACGGTTGAAGGCTGTGCAATATGTTTAACCAGATTCGTTTTGGTAATAATGCCCTCCATAGCGCCATCCGCTGCGCAGATAATCACCAAACTTATTTGAGCCCGCGACAATAATTTCGCTATTTCTTGGACGGTGGCATCGGTTTTAGCCGTTACCAGTCTTAGCGTTGTCGTGGCTTCAATGCTGCTAACCGATTTGGAATTCATCGTGAGCGATCACCTCGCTGGCTTAGGCCGCAACTATCGCGAGCCGGCCTACGGCACTCCGTGCGTTAGCGCGCTTAAGCGCTGTTTGTCTAGATGCCTATTGCTCGGAAAATTGCGCTGCCAGAGTCGGCAATTTGGGCAGGCCCGAACCCTATTGTCGCGATTTCTTTAAAATTCATCCTGAAAGCACCGGAATTAGCGTGTTTTCAAGCAAAAAAGCGCGTAAGTGGCGCAAGTTTATAGTTCGCCAATTGGCCTAAATCCCGGTTTGGCGTACTCTTCTGCGCTTTGATGCGCTGAGCGAACACACATGACTGAAAGTATGCTGCCTAAACCGAAGAAATCCGTTGCCTTATCGGGCGTTGCTGCGGGCAATACCGCGATTTGTACCGTGGGGCGATCGGGTAATGATCTGCACTATCGCGGCTATGACATCGCGGATTTGGCAAACAACGCCAGCTTTGAAGAGGTGGCGCATCTACTTATTCATGAGCAGCTGCCTAGCAGCGCCGAACTTAGCGCCTATCAGGCTAAATTGGCGCGTTTACGCGGGCTGCCC
>Ga0163144_10023604_pt1 | contig 12124 bp, 13 predicted proteins | sample OliLak19BULKMAT1_FD_123175 | JGI IMG/M metagenome (GOLD analysis project Ga0163144, IMG submission 123175) | Freshwater microbial mat bacterial communities from Lake Vanda, McMurdo Dry Valleys, Antarctica - Oligotrophic Lake LV.19.BULKMAT1 | ecosystem: Environmental > Aquatic > Freshwater >...
AGGCCCTCCGGACAGTACCAACGTCCCATGGCCGTGCCGCGCTCATCCGCATACGGTCACGGCATCATGCAAGGTGTCGAGTTCCAGGGTTTCGGCGGTGATTGCACGATCACCGGTCGGATCACGATGTTCGGGGAACGGCTGACCGACTTCCTCAACGGGCAGGAGCGTTTCCGTCTCCATCACCTGGAGCTCGAAAGTCTCGATGACGGCCACAAGGTGTCGGTCGACTCCCTCAGCATCGAGCGCGACGACCTCCTGGCCGTCCTCGGGACGGGACCGCGAGGATCGGAGAAGCAGCGCGTGCGCCGCGACGAGCAGCGGATGCAGCTGTCGATCGGTCCGTACATCATCCTGGGTCGCCTGCACGTGAAGCCCGGTCAGGACCCGATGAGGAGCGTGCTCCAGCGCGAACCGATGATCCCGTTCACCAATGCGACGGTTGCCTACAGCGTGGCCGGCACGATCATCGCCCGCGACATTGGGACGATCATCGTGAATCGTCTCCAGGTCGACTGGATCAGCGCGACCGCGGAGGAGGCATCCATCTTCCCGGACGCGACCGTCCGCTCTCCCTACGCACTGAAGCTGTCCAGGGACTTCACGGGGTCCGCACCGCTCTGACGTCGCGCCCGACGGACGGGCGTCGGTCAGCGGGGTGCCGCATCCGAATGCGCGCCGGTCCGCAGGTGCGCACCGCGGTGTCGCGAGCGGGTCAGCGAGAAGCGTTCCTCGTCCGGGCCGGCCGGGGCGCCGGCGATCCTGGACACGAGATAGCTGCCGATGACCGGGCCGTGCTTGAACGCGTGGCCGGAACCACCACCCGCGATCCAGACATTGTCGAAGTCCGGGTGTCGGTCCAGGATGAATTCGGTGTCCGGGGTCGTCTCGTACTGGCAGACGCGCGTCTCCACCACGGGCGCATCGGCCAGGTCCGGGAACCGTCGACGGGCGTAGCGGCGGACCTGCCGAATGGTCTCGGGATCGATGAGGCGGTCGCCGTCGGTGGGGTCCCACGGCGGACCGTCGCGATCCGGGGCGATCTTCAGGCCCCGGCCGTCGACCGCAGGCACGCCGTAGAACGCGCCCTCGTAGTCGACCCAGCAGGGTAGCCACTCCGCGGAGAATCGACCGTCGCCGGCGGCTGGACCCAGGAAGATCACGTCCTGCTTGGTCACCGTGATGAGGTCACCGAGCAGATCCGGAAAGATCCGAGGGAGCCAAGGCCCCGCCGCGAACACGAACGTGCCGCCAGGGTGGCGGGTCCCGTCGGTCGCGACCACGTCCAGCAGGCGACGGCCCTCGGCAGCGCCCGGGGTGACGGCCGCGAGCTCGAACCGGCCACCGTCCGCGGTGAAGGACCGGACCGCGGCGGCCACCCCGTTGCGTGCCATCAGCAACCCCGCCTCCGGCTCGTAGGCGGCAAAGGCCAGATCGTCCACCCCGATCTGCGGCCACATCCCGCGGATCTCGTCCGGGGCCACCCGCTGAACCGGGATCCCGAGCGAGCGCAGGGTTGCCATCGAGTGCGCCTCGAATCCGTCCTCCCGGCGCGCGAACCAGAGCATCCCCACCTCGTGGAAGAACTGCTCTCCGACCGAATCGCCAAAGGTCTGCCAGGCGATCCGGGCCTCGCGCGCCCAGCGCGCATAGAACGCGTCCGCGCCATGGGAAGAGCGCAGGATCCGCGTCTCATCACCGGATGTCGCGCGCGCATGACCGGCCCCGAACGCGTCGATGAGCGTCGTCGCCCAGCCGGCCCGTCGACAGCGCAGCGCGGTCCAGGCGCCCATCGCGCCGGCCCCCACGACGACCACGTCAGAGGCCGTCACGTCGTCACGTCGTCACGCCTTCACGGGGCGAGCGTGAGTGTGGCCACGGCCGCCTCCGCGATGGCGGCACCGCGAGGAGGACCACGATGAGCAGCCCCACGACCGCGACCTTCACGAACCCCATCCCAACCCTCCACGTCGGCTGGACAACCAGCACGACTTGACCGCGTCCCCGCAGGATCGGGCGATCCCGACCTTGACCGCGCTCAGTGTGGCGACCCGCGGCGGGCGCCGCTCAGCGCGGCAGCAGCAAGCCGATGTCCAGGCCTCGCGCCCGCGTGACGATGTCCGCGGCGAACACGATGTCCGCCAGGCCGATGCCCAGTGGCACGGCCACCACGCGGCCACGTGGCGGGCGCGGCGTACCCGCGAGGATCGCCTCGCCGATCGTCGCCGTCGGGTCCGGATAGTCATCGAACTGTCCCGCTTCGCGATTCGCCAGGAATTGGCCTCGGTCGTCGGTCAGGAACAGCGAGGCGTCGCGCGCGGTCGCGGCGGAGCACAGCGCGGCGTAATCGACCGCCACGACGAGCGCGTCCCGCGCGAGCCAGTCCGGCGTCATCCGCTGCCGATCCTCCGGACGCGCGAACGTGACCGCGGTGATCACGACATCCGCCTCGCGGATCGCGTCGCGTGCGGAGACCATCGATTCGACCGCCACGGCTGACTCGACACCGGGGAACGTCGTCGTCGCCGCCGCGAGGGCTGCGGCTCGACCCGGGTGCCGGTCGTGGATGGTCATGACGACGCCGGGCAGGACGTGGGCCAGCATCTCCGCATGGCTGTGGCCCTGGACGCCCGCGCCGATGATCGTCGCGCGTGGCGCCCGGCCAGCCACGTCCGGAGCCCAGCGCCGGACCACGACACCGGACACCGCGGCCGTCCGCTGTGCTGTGATCGGACCGCCGTCCAGGATCGCCACCGGCAGTCCGGTCGCTGGATCGCTGACCAGCACGAGCGCATTGATCGGCGGCAGCCCGGCCGCCCGGTTGGCCGGGAAACCAGTCACCCACTTGACGCCCAGCAGGTCGTCGGCGCTGGTCGATCCATCCGTGGCGGGTCGAAGCGCGGCCGGCATCGCGTGGGCGAACGCGCCGTCGGGACGAGGATGGACCCCGATCTTGGGCGGCATCTCCGCGTCCGCGACGAGCGCCGTCAGCGCCCGCTCAGCGAGTTCCAGCCGGACGGCGATCGGTGGCATCGCCGCGGTCACGGCGACGTTGTCGAGGTACACGATGCCGGGGTCCATCGCCGGGAGTCTAGCCGGGGCGGGCCCATCGCCACCGCAGGGTACGATGCGGGCGTGGCGCCAATCGATATCGCGACCAGCCTGGACAACCTCAAGCTGGAGCGCGACGCCATCGTCCTCTACGAGGCCCTCGCCTCCATCGACAGGGACGCCCAGCGCCGGTCCGCGTTCGAGCGGATCGCCGGCAACGAGCGCCGCCATGCCGACATCTGGGCGACCAAACTCACGGACCTTGGGGCGCAGGTGCCGCCGGCCGGATCGCCGCGGGCGCGCGTTCGGTTCATCATCCTGCTCGCCCGGGTGTTCGGGACCCGCGCCGTGGCCGACCTCGTCAAGGCCCTGGAGGGCGACGAGGAGGAGCTCTACGACGCCCAGGGTGCCGGCCCGGAGGTCGCGGCCATCGCCGCGGATGAACGCCAGCACGCGGCGATCTGGGACCAGTTGGCGGCGAACTCGACTCCACTGACTCGCCCGACTCACCCGGCCAGCTCAGCCGGCACGCCCGGCCCGGCGGCCGGCCGCGGTCGCGACGGGGTGGCGGCAGCCAATGCGGCGAGCTCCGCGGCGGAGATCGGCCAGACCGAGGGTTGGCACCGGACGAGCGGTCGCTCCGGGACGCTGCGGGCGGTCATCTTCGGCGTCAGCGACGGTCTCGTCAGCAATCTCTCGCTGGTCATGGGCGTCGCCGGCGCGGCCGCGGACAGCCCGCGATTCATCCTGCTCGCAGGGATCGCCGGCCTCCTCGCCGGCGCCTTCAGCATGGCTGCGGGCGAGTACATCAGCATGCAGAGTCAGCGTGAGTTGTTCGAGCGGCAGATCGCCCTGGAGCGGGCGGAGATGGAGGCGATGCCGGAGGAAGAGGAGGCCGAGTTGGCTGCCTCGTACCGAGCCAAGGGCTTCACCGCCGACGAAGCGGCGACCATCGCCCACCGTATCTTCCAGGATCCCAAGGCGGCGCTGGACTTGCTCGTGCGCGAGGAACTCGGCCTGGACCCGGACGAGCTCGGATCGCCATGGGGTGCCGCGGCTGGATCGTTCGCGGCGTTCGCGGTCGGCGCCGTCATCCCGGTCATCCCCTTCCTGTTTGGCGGTGGGTTCGCGCTGACGGCGCTCAGCCTGGGGCTCAGCCTCGTCGCCCTGTTCGCGGTCGGAGCCGGGGTCAGCCTGCTGACCGGCCGCGGGCTCCTGTTCTCCGGCTTCCGGCAGCTCGGGCTTGGGCTCGCCGCCGCGGTCGTGACCTACGCGATCGGCTCGATCATCGGCGTCTCGACGGCGGGTTGAGTCACCCATGACCGATACGTCCGCGCTGCGCACCCGTCTCGCCGCCGAGGGCCTGGACCCTGGAGCCTGGTCGAACGGGCCGAGCGACCGCTACGCCGCCCACGATCACGACTACGACAAGGTCATCGTGGTCGCTGCGGGCAGCATCCGCTTCGGCCTGCCGGATGGCGGCACCACGATCGACCTCTCGACCGGCGACCGGCTGGAATTGCCGGCCGGTACGAGCCATGACGCCCTGGTCGGCGAGGGCGGCGTGACCTGCCTGGAGGCGCACGCTCCGGCCGGCTCCCTTACCCGACTGGCGCACCGTCGAGCGGGCTCGTGGTGACGGGGCGAAACCGCGTGGCCGACGGCCGACGTATCCCATGACGGGAGCCAGCGTGGTGGGACCTGACGACGCCGTCCTCGTGCTGGAGGTCGCGGCAGGGTCGCATGACGCGCTGGCCACGCTGTACGACCGGCATGGTGACGGCGTCTTCGCCGCTGCGTGCCGGCTGACATCCGATCGAGGACTAGCGGAGGAGGTCGTGCAGGAGACGTTCCTGGCACTGTGGAACCGTGCGGACACGTTCGACCCGACGCTCGGGTCGATGGCTGCCTGGCTGCACACGATCGCGCGAAACCGCACGGTCGATCGACTTCGCGCCGCCGGCCGACGGCCCGATCTCGTCCCGTTGTCGGTCGCGGCCGGTGGCGGGTTCGGCCGGGCCGACGAGCCGGACGCAGATTCCCTCGAGCGGGTCCTGGCCAGCGGTTCGATCGTCGCCGGCGGGGCGCAGGCCCGCTCGCCGGAGTCGGCGTTCGCGCTCCAGGAGCTGCGGGTCGCTCTTCAAGCGGCGCTGGCCGCGATGCCCGTGGATGAACGGACCGTCATCGTCCTGGCCTACGGGGAGGATCTCACCCAGACGGAGATCGCCGAGCGGCTGGGCTGGCCGTTGGGCACCGTCAAGACCCGGACGCGACGGGCCCTGGCAGGGCTGCGCGACGTCCTCGGCAGCGGGGTCGGCCCCGAATTCACGCGCTACCTGGCGCCGGCCACGTCGGCCGGCCCGGACCACTGAGCAGGGACACGACGGACACGATGGATCACGACGACACGCTCGAGATGCTCGAGCTCGCAGCGGTGGAGCCCGGCGGGCTCGATCGGCTGATGGCCGGCGATACGCCACAGGCCGCGGCGATCGCGGGCCATCTCGCGGGCTGTGAGGCGTGCGCGGGCGAGCTTGAGCATCTGCGCCGGGTTGTACCGCTCCTCCGCGATGTGGTCAGGACCTCGCCATCCCCGGAGTTGCGCGGGCGGGCGCTGTCCTTCGTTCGCGAGCGAGGCGTTTCGCGGGCGATCTCCCCCGAGCAGGCCGCACCAGCGCCCGCGCTCCTCGGCGCGGCGGCGTTGCCGGCGATCCTGCCGGCGACGCACACCCATGGTTCCCGGCCGACGATCCTGCCCTGGATGGCGACGATCGCCGCCGCGGTCATCGTGTCCGTGGTGGCCACCTCGGTCATCGTGGGCGGTGCCACCGACGCCCGGATCGCCGAGCAACAGCGAGCCATCGCCGGCCTCCAGGCGGTCTCGGCCGCCACGCTGGAGATCACGGGGACTGCGGACGCAAAGCGCGTCGCGCTCACCGCCGTGGACGGGTCGGCGACGGCTGGATCGCTCCTCTTCTCGCCCGGCAGCACACGCCTCGTGGTGGTCGCGACGGGCCTGACCGCGCCGCCGACGGGCCAGGAGTTCCGATGCTGGGTGCTCGTCGATGGGTCTCGCCAGCCGGTCGGTCGGATGTTCTTTGCGGGCGACCTGGCGTTCTGGGTCGGGGACACGCCCGCGGTCGCGACCCTGCCTGCGGGTTCCACCTTCGGCGTGTCACTGACTCAGGTCGGGGGCCCCTCGGTCGATGCCGATCCGGTCCTCGTCGGCCAGCTCTGAATCGAGGCCCCGCACATCGGTCGCGACCCGGCCCGGGTCGTCCGGGGGAGGCGCGTCCAGGTAGCGCCGGTGGAGTTCCAGCAGACGTTCCGTGGCCTCTGGCGTGACGTCGTAGCCCTCGTCGGTCAAGACCGCGGCGAGCCAGGCCGCCTCCCGATGTCGCTCCGCATCGTCGACATCCACCTCGCGCCGACGCGAATCGAGGACGACGAACCAGACCAGCCCGGCTCCCACGACGAGCCCGACGATCAGCAGCCACCAGTTGAATTCGGCGTTCACCGCCGCGAAGTATAGGGAGCGCAGCCGCGAGGGGCCTGGATGGCGGGTGCACCGGTACACTCCGCGGATGTTCGATATCCCGCCCGGACCCACGGCCCTCGAGCTCGGCCCCCTCGTCATCGGCTGGTATGGGCTCGGCTACGCCGTCGGGCTCGCGGTCGCATACCTCGTCCTGGTACGGCTTGCCCGGATCGCCGGCGAGGATCCGGAGGTGGTCGGCAACGGGATCATCATCGTCTCCATCGCCGCGCTGATCGGCGGCCGGGCGTATCACGTGATCGACCAGTGGGCGCTCTACGCCAACGATCCGCTCAAGATCATCCTGCCGCCGTATTCCGGGTTGGGCGTCTACGGTGGCATCGCGACGGGCGTACTGGCGGCCTGGTGGTACGCGAGACGGCGGGGAGTGCCGTTCGCGCGCTGGGCGGACATCGTGGCGCCGTCGCTCTTCGTGATGCAGGCGATCGGCCGGTGGGGGAACTACTTCAACCAGGAGCTATACGGGCCGCCGACGAGCCTGCCCTGGGGCATCCCGATCGACTGCGCTCATCGGATCGAGGCGTACGCCTGCGCCGCCTTCCCGGAAGCGACACGGTTCCACCCCCTTTTTCTCTATGAATCGCTGTCTGGCGTCCTTGGGGCGGTCTTCCTCATCGTCCTGGGCTTCAAGCTGCGCGCGCGACTGCGGCCCGGCGACCTGCTCCTCATCTTCTTCATCTGGTATGGCGTCACACGCTTCATGCTGGAGTTCCTGCGGGCCGGCAACTGGACCTTCTTCGGGGTGGCCACGGCCCAGATCGTCTCGATCGGTTTCATCGCCGTCGGCCTGATCGGACTCCTGGTCCGCCACCGCCGCGCGCACACGTCTGACGCGCCGCCTTCCAACCCGCAGCTGGCGACGTGGGGCGCCACGGGCGCAGCCTGGATGACCAGGCCGATCGATGAGCCATGGGCGCATGCGGGCGACCTGTCCGGCGGGAGCATCGCCGACCGATCGCCGGCGGACCTCGGCATCGGGCCCGCGGTCGATGATGCAGCGACCGCCGTGGATGAAGCGGCCACCATCGATCCTCCCGACGACGCGCCCGACGACGCCACCAGCCCGGAGGACCGACCGACCGCGTGAGCGACGACCCGGACCGGAGCCCAGGACCTGCCCCCGACCAGCCACCAGACCTGGAACCGCGCGCGCGTCGGCGTCGACCGCCGCCCTCGCGGATCGCTCCGGAAGCCCTCGCCGCCCAGCGCGGTGGTGCGCAGGAGGGGCTTTCGTGGCTGGGTCGGGTCCCGGAATCGCGCGGTCCTTGGGGGTACCACGTCGTCCGCTTCGGCGTCCGCATCGTCGCCTTCGGCCTGTTGCGCATCCGCATCGCCACCGACGGTCAGCAGCACCTGCCGGCGCACGGAGGTTACCTGGTGGTCGCGGCCGCCCATCGCGGCTGGATGGATCCGTTCGTGGTGATGCATGCGCTCCCGTCCGAGCCACGCTGCTGGTTCCTTGGCAGTGGGCCATCGACCTTCACGGTTCGCTGGCGCGAGTGGCTCCTCCGGTCGATCGGTGGCCTGCTCCCGGTCTGGCGCGGCGGGATCGGCGTGGACCAGCACGTGGCCTCGGCCCGGGCGGTGCTCGGGAACGGCGGGGTCTTCGCCCAGATGCCGGAGGGAACGGTCAGTGGGCCGCCGGGCCGACTCGGCGCGATGCGGACCGGCTGGGCGATCATCGCCCTGCGCACCGATGCTCCGATCGTGCCGCTGGCCATGGCCGGAACGGAGGAGCTCTACGTCGGCCGTCGGCTGGCGTCACGCGTCCTGCCGCCGACGACGGTCCGGGCGCTGGCAGGTCTTGCGCCTGACGCCGCGTTTCCGCCGCCCGGGACGCGCGATGAACTCACCCTGGCACGGCTGATGACGGATCGCCTAGCGGAGCTCCTGGGCCCCGTGGTGGAGCAGCTGCATCCCGGGACGATCGACCCGCCGGCGCACCCGCGACGCCTTCGACGGCGCCTGACCTGGCTCCTGCTGCGCCCTGGACGTCTCGACCGCGACGGGTAGCACCTCGCGCGCGCCACGGCGAGGACCCGCCCGTATACTCGGCCGCGATGCAGTACGCCGAATCCATCCTGGACCTCGTCGGGAACACGCCGCTCGTCCGGATCACCCGCGTGGTCCGCGATCTGGGGCGGCTGGATCGCCAGCCGCTCTTGCTGGCCAAGATGGAGATGCTCAACCCGGGTGGCTCCGTGAAGGACCGGATCGGCCTGCCCATGATCGAGGCCGCGGAGCGCGCGGGCCTGCTGAAGCCGGGCGGGACGATCATCGAGCCCACGTCCGGCAACACCGGCCACGGCCTGGCGATCGCCGCGGCGCTCAAGGGTTATCGATGCATCTTCGTGATGGCGGACAAGCAGTCAGTGGAGAAGCAGACGCTCCTGCGCGCGTACGGCGCACAGGTCGTGCTCTGCCCGACCAACGTCGCCCCTGACTCGCCGGAGAGCTACTACAGCGTGGCTGCCCGGCTGGCCCGCGACATCCCGGGCGCCTTCAAGCCGGACCAGTACTGGAACGATGAGAACCCGACCGCCCACGAGCGCACGACCGGGCCGGAGATCTGGGACCAGACTGACGGGCGGGTCACCCATTTCGTGGCGAGCGTCGGCACCGGCGGCACGATCTCCGGGACCGCTCGAATCCTGAAGGCCCGCAATCCTGCCATCCAGGTCATCGGGGCGGATCCGGAAGGTTCCGTGCTGTCGGGCGACACGGCCCGGCCGTACCTGACGGAGGGCGTCGGTGAGGACTTCTTCCCGGGGACGTACGACCCCTCGGTCGTCGATCGATGGGTGCGGGTCAGCGATCGCGACGCGTTCGCGATGGCCCGTCGGCTGACGCGCGAGGAGGGCATCCTGTCCGGAGGCTCGTGCGGGACGGTGATGGTCGCCGCGCGGACGGTCGTGCGTGAGCTCGCAGCCCAGGACGGCGGCCACGAGGCGGTCGTCGTCGTGCTTCTCCCGGACAGCGGTCGGAACTACCTGTCCAAGGTCTACAACGACGAGTGGCTGCGGGCGAACGGCCTGATGGCGACGACCGGGGCTGCGACGCGGATCGATGCCCTGCTGGCCGATCACCACCATGCGTCGGACCGGCCGTCGGTCATCGTGGCTCGGACCACGGAACGCGTCGGCGACGCCATCGCCACGCTCCAGGCGTACGGCATCAGCCAGCTGCCGGTCTCGGAAGAGCCCGACGGCGACGATGTCGTGGGTTTGGTTGGCTCGATCAGCGAGAAGGGCCTGCTGGACCGCGCCTACCGCGACCCGTCCATCGTGGAGAGGACGGTCGGCGAGGTCATGGACGCTCCGCTGCCGCTGGTGGAAGCCTCGGCGACGCTGGATGCGGCCTTCGCGCTGCTGTCGGGCGGCGCGTCCGCTCTCGTTGCGGTCGCCGGTGAGCGCCCGGTGGGTGTCGTCACCAAGCTGGACATCCTGGAGTATCTGGCTCACCACCCCTCGCCGGCCTCGTAAGTATCTGAGCATTGACGTGCCCGATCGGATGTGACAGTCTGTCGCAGACATGACAGCGACACTGGCACTCAGCGTTCCGGAGGCGGCCGCTCGACTGGGGCGTAGCGAGCGAACGATCTGGCGGCAGATCCGGTCCGGGGAACTGCGTACCCAACGAGAGGGTCGTCGCGTCCAGGTGCTCCTGGAACCGGAGCAAGCCTGGCTGACCCGACCGAGGCCGCACGGTACCCGGGAGGCTGCCGTCGCGTACGGCGATCAGGACGATTGGCAGGTCGGCCGGTGGCCCTACACGACGGAGATCGTGGAGCGACACCGAGTGGCCAAGCTCGCGCGCCGACGGGCCGCCATCGAGACCATCAAGGCACTCTCCAGGCGGACAAGGCCGGATCCGGACGGTCTGACGGGCCTCGACTACATTCACGCCGAGCGGGATCATCCGCGCGCATTGGAGGGCGGCGATGCCGCCGATCGCGCATTGGAGGAGTTGGCCCGTGAGCGACGTCGTCATCGATAGCAGCGTCGCGATCGCATGGGTCCTGGAGGATGAGCCGGCCCACGACGACGCCTTGCGGTTCATGGAGTCGATCGGCGATGGCACCTTCGACCCGGTCGTTGCCGGCCACTTTCGCTTTGAGATCCGGCACGCACTGGTTCGCGCCGCCCGCCGCGGCCGGGTCGAATGGGCGGATCTGCCCACGTGGTTGGCCGCGCTGGACGCGCTGGAGGCAAGGACCGCACCCTTGTCGGACGCAGATGCACCGGTGTTGGCGCTGGCCCAGAACCACCAGCTGACGTGGAGTGACGCCCACTGGGTGGAAACGGCGATCCGATACGATCTGCCGCTCGTCACGGCGGATCTTCGTCTGATCCGGTCTGTGTCGGACGATGTGGCGATCCTCGTGGACGTCCGCGGTGCGGCCGCCTGAGGTTCCACGCATGATGCGAGCACCGTTGCCGACGTAGGAGGATATGCGCGTGGTGGATCAGACCAACGACTTGATCGAGGGGGCTGAGGCGCGCTGGCGCGATCACTGGGCGCGGGGGCCGCAGCGCACCCGCTGGACGACGCTGCCGCTGCCGCCGCAGCCCGGCGACCCGGCCCCGGACGTCGACCTTCTGGACGTGGCGGGTGGACCGATCCGGCTATCAGCCGTCTGGGCGGACGGCCCGGCACTTATTCTCTTCTGGCGGCATTTCGGCTGCTCGTGCGGCATGGACCGGGCCAAGCGACTGGCGACGGAGTTGGCCGACTACCAGGCTGCGGGCGCGAACGTCGTCATCGTCGGTCAAGGCGAGCCGGAGCGAGCACGCCGATACGCAGAGCGCCAGTCGATCGACGTCCCCATCCTGTCCGATGGCGCTCGTCGCTCCTACGAGGCTTTTGGCTTGTTGGAGGGGACGCCGGCGCAGATCCTGTTCGACGCGCCCGACGCATTGCTGCGCTGCGATCCGACTGCCGGCCAGGATCTCGCCGCATCGCGCCACGGGACGGACAGGGCGATGGTGGACAACCCCTGGCAGTTGCCAGGCGAGTTCGTCGTGGGGGCAGACGGGCGAATCGTCCATGCGCATCGCTACCAGTGGTGCGAGGACTACCCCGATGCTCGGGTCCACGTCGCCGCGATCAGGACGGCGGCTGGCACGCTCTGATGCCATGATGGCTTGATGGACGACCATCAGAAAGCCCCTTCCTTCGAGACCCTCGCCGTCCACGCCGGTGCTGAACCAGATGAGCTGACCGGCGCGGTCGCACCGCCGATCTACCAGACCTCCACGTTCCAGCAGGACGCGGTCGGCAAGCCGCGACGGGGGTACGAGTACGCCCGCTCGCAGAACCCCACGCGCGAGCGCCTGGAGCGGGCGATCGCGACCCTGGAGGGTGGTCGCCACGGGTTCGCGTTCGCATCGGGCTCAGCGGCCACGGCCGCCATCGCGGAACTCGTCGGACCGGGGGAGGAGGTCCTCGTCGGCGACGACGTGTACGGCGGCACATTCCGCTACCTGGAGCGGGTTCGCAAGCCCGGCGCCGGGATCA
>Ga0163144_10023605_pt1 | contig 12124 bp, 7 predicted proteins | sample OliLak19BULKMAT1_FD_123175 | JGI IMG/M metagenome (GOLD analysis project Ga0163144, IMG submission 123175) | Freshwater microbial mat bacterial communities from Lake Vanda, McMurdo Dry Valleys, Antarctica - Oligotrophic Lake LV.19.BULKMAT1 | ecosystem: Environmental > Aquatic > Freshwater > Lake...
CACGCTGGTGAAGTTTCAGCGCACGCGCGGCGTGCTGCGGCTGATGGCGGCGGTAATCCACAGCCTATGGGAGAAGGGCGACAAGAACCCGCTCATCCTGCCCTCGACGATCCCGATCGACGATGGGCGCGTGCAGTCGGAGCTGACGCGCTATCTCTCGGACAACTGGGCGCCGATCATCGAGAAGGACGTGGACGGTCCGGGCTCGTTGCCCATGAAGATCGACAGCGAAGTGCCGAACCTGGGTAAGTTGCACGCGACGCGGCGCGTAGCGCGCACGATCTACCTTGGCTCGGCGCCGACCGTCGCTGCGGCGCACAGAGGCATCGAAGACCGGCGCGTGAAGCTCGGCTGCGTGATGCCAGGCGAATCGGCGGCAGTGTTCGGCGATGCTCTGCGGCGGTTGGCGGCAGCGGCGACCTATCTCTACCAAGATGGTCCGCACACCTGGTACGCCACTCAACCCACCGTGACGAAGTTGGCGGAGGACCGCGCCGAGCAGCTCAAGCGCGATCCCGACAAGGTGGCCAACGAGCTGGACACACGGCTCCGCGCTGATCTCAAGAGAACAGGCGACTTCTCGCGCGTCCATGCGATGCCGCGCACCGGCGCTGACGTCCCTGACGATCTCGACGCTCGCCTCGTCGTGTTGCCGGCGGAGCATTCCTACAGCAAGGACGGCGGAGGCGACGCGGAGACCGCGGCGAAGGCGATCTTGGAGTCGAGGGGCAACACACCGCGTCTCTACAGAAACACGTTGGTCTTCCTCGCCGCCGACAAGCCGCACCTCCAAGACCTCGACGAGGCATTGCGGAAGTACCTCGCATGGACGTCGATCTTGGCCGAGAAGCTGTTGCTCAACCTCGACCCGCATCAAGTGCGCCAAGCGGAGATCCAGCAGCAAGCCGCGGACGGCACGGTCACGGCGCGGCTGCCCGAGACCTATCAGTGGGTTCTCGTGCCGGAACAGAAGACGCCCCAGTCGCCTGTCGGGTGGGGGGCGGTGCGGTTGTCCGGCGTCGACGCGCTCGCTGTACGCGCGAGCAAGAAACTCCGCAGCGACGAGCTGCTGCTGCTGAACCTCGGCTCGACGATCTTGCGGAAGCATCTCGACGACGTGCCGCTGTGGGCGGGCGACAGTGTCGCGGTGAAACAACTCGTGGAGCACTTCGCTCGCTATCTCTACCTGCCGCGATTGGCGGGGCCTGAGGTGCTGCTACACGCGATGCGCGATGGGGTCGGGCTGCTCACGTGGCAGACGGACACTTTTGCATATGCCGAGAGCCATGATGAGGCGGCGAATCGGTATCGCGGGCTGCGAGCGGGACACGTTGTAGCTCTGTCAGCAGAGAGCGCGGGGCTGCTGGTGAAACCCGCCACGGCGCAGCAGCAAATCGCTCAGGAGGCGCCGGCGGCGGCGGCTGATTCGCCCGGCGCGAGCGCCGGGGTCGGCGGGTCGTCAGCTTCTGGCGCCGCAGGCGGCTCCTCCGCACAGACCGGTGATGCTGTGACGACACCGCTCGCTGCTGAGCTGCCGCGTCGCTATTTCGGCACGGTCGCACTCGACCCCGCGCGCGCAGGTCGCGACGCCAGCCGCGTCGCCGATGAGGTGATCGCGCATCTGGCCGGCCTCGTCGGCAGCAAGGTACGAGTGACGCTCGAGATCGAAGCTGAAATGCCGTCGGGAGCCCCGGCCCAGGTGGTGCGGACCGTCACCGAGAACGGGCGGACGCTGAAGTTCACGAGTCAGGGGTTTGAGAGGGCGTAGTGGTGGCGCGCGACTATCGTTGCGCCGCACGGTCTGGGGGGCACCCCCCTCAGACTCTGCCGCGGGTGGGTGTTGTGGGGGATTCGGTCAGCGGCACGAGAGACTCCCCGCGAGGGGACCATCCCACCCTTGCGAGGTGTCCATCAAATCGAGAAGGGAAGAGCATTGTCGGACTCCTGCTACAACTGCCATCAGCCGATTCGCTGGGCAACGTTGGGGGGAGTACCAGTCCCGATCGGCTGCGCGTGTGCCAACGCGGGCGGCGGGGGTGGCGCGACACACCTCCCAGGAAGCGGTTGGACGGGTACTGGACAAAGGGTCGATGACTTCTGTCGCCCCACGACTTGTCCGAAGTGCGGGGACGAAGTCTACTTCGTCCGACACAACGACGGGTCGGTCTGCTCGACGCGCTCGGTCCGCCGTGGCCGAAGCACGGGTGCTTCGATGGACCGGAGCCGTCATTCTGGTCCAGCCTGCGCACCGATCCGAAGTTGAGGGACGATCCAAGCATCATCCCCGGCCTGGTCACGTTCGCAGAACCTCTCGCCAATCGACAGGTGCGGCTGTTGATACGACTACTCGACGGCAGATCTGTTCGGGGCGTCGTGCTCGGGAGCGTCGCTAGCTTCGAGAGCAGGCTCGTTCTGGTGTCGATCGCCCAGCAGAGCCTCACTGAGACCGGCTACTACTCACGGCCCAAGGTTCTGCGGGAGTGTGAACTGTTTCGCAAGTAACACCAGCGGAGCCGGCGATTCTCGCGCTCCAAACGCCGGAACTCTTCGGCGGCTACCTCCAGACGGGCCTTGCCGGGGAACGCCCGCTCCCTCTCCGCGAATCGGGTGGCTACCGTACGGGCGAAAGCTGACGCACGCCACTGTACACAGATGCGTTCCAACCACTACTCAAGCCGACGCTTGAACTGGATGATCGTCCGGGCAACTTCATCACTCGGTGCCGCCATTTCGTCGCGCTGGATCGGACGAGGAGCATCGTGAGCGTGAATGGGCTCTCTCGCGTCCAGACCGCGCATGCTGAAACCCTGGCGTTCTTTCGGATTGCGCTCGATGCTCCGGAAGTTCATCTGTAGGAGTGCTGCGCCGTACACGAATCGCTGGTGTCGCTGATACGGATCCATGCGATGGACCAACGCGCGGACGAAGCGGAATCCCGCGAACAGGACCTCCTCCAGGACCTCCTCGCGGACGACGAACGAATCTATGAGTCCCGAAGAGGCCCGACTGCTCCCTGTCACGTTAGTGTCGATGCGAACGGTGCCGTCCTCCGCGATCGCCAGGACGACAGCCTCTCGAGGCGCCGCCGCACCGGTGCGGTGCTGTCTGACAACGAGACGAGGCCCCTCGTAAGAAGCCTCCTTCTCCATCTCGTAGTGAAGGAGACCCGACTCACCGTGTCCGATCTCGTAGACGAGCCGCTTGAAGTCCGGCGACTCGAGTTTCATCGGAGTGATCAAGTCTCCCTCGCGCTCGGGCGCGACGACGAGCCGCAGCACCGCTTGCTGGTGGATCTCGTTCTTGGCGAGTAGGGCTGCCTCGAGTTCACTGAAGGCACGTTGCGGAACGGACATGCGACTCACCTCCTCGAGCACGGACGCTTCGACCGCCGCTGCCAGTTCGGCCGGTGTCGTGAAGCCTGTCCGGAAGCTGCCGGCGACGTAATCCGAAAGAGTCGCCGCCAACTGGGTCGCCTCGGGATCTCGGGTCGTTTCTTCGACGAAGAGCAGCATCGGCAGTCTGCGGCGCCTGGCCTCCTCACACTCCTCTTCGACCACAAGCCTTCCAGACGGCGTCTTCCACCCGCCACGCGCTCCGACGAGCAGTAACAAGCCATCGCAACTGGCGACGCCGTCGAGGCAGGCGTTTCGCGGGGAAGACGAGAGGGCCGGGAAGTCCTCGTTCACGAGTACCGGCTCACCCCCCGCGGCGGTGATGCCCGCTCGAGCTGCCTTCCGGAACTCGCCGTAGCCGTCGACGACCGAGCTCACGAAGAAGCGCGGTCGAGCGGAGGTCGGACCCTAGCCGATCGGACAGAACAATCAAGGCAATTATTGCCCAATATGTCATAGACTGTGAATCTGAACACGCCGATGGAGAAATTGTCGGCGGAGCCAGCCCCGAGTAGATTGCACTACGCCCCACTTCACCCAGTCACGAATCGCACGAGGAAGTGCCTATGCCTCTTTCTAATGTGGCGCTTGGCCGACGACTGCAGGCTGCTCGGGAGAACTGCGGCTTGACGCAAGAGGCTGCGGCCGAAGCGATTGGCGTGTCGAGAACAGTGGTCGCTCACATGGAGGGGGGCGACCGAACTGTGACGACTCGGGAGCTCACGGAGTTCGCTGCCCTGTATCGGCGCCCGGTGGCGTCCTTTTTGGCGGAGGCGGACTCGGAAGCGGGCGAACTGTTCGTCTTGCTGTACCGCCAGGCCGCGCAACTCGAGGGGGACGAGGGAGCGCGAAGGGCGGTGCTCCATTACCTGGATCTCTGTGGTGAGGGGATCGTGCTCGAGGAGCTCCTTGGCCGCGCGTCTCGGGCCAAGCTCCCGTCGTACGCCATGGAGCCGCCTCGCTCCGCGCTGCAGGCGATCCGGCAGGGAGAGGAGGTCGCGCGTGAGGAGCGCGCGCGACTCGGGCTGGGGTGTGCGCCGATCCCCTCCGTCGGTGATCTGGCCGCGAGCCAGGGCCTCTGGATTTCGTGGGTCGGGCTGCCGGACTCAGTTTCCGGGCTCTTCTTCAATCACCCCTCGATCGGGATGGGGATCTTGGTGAACGAGTGTCATCAGGGAGCGAGGAAGCGGTTCTCCCTGGCGCACGAGTACGGACACGCGCTTGTCGATCGCGAGCACCGTGTGACCGCGACCACCACGTCGAACTCTGCCGATTGGTCGGAGAAGCGCGCCAACTCGTTCGCGTCGACGTTCCTGCTCCCGGAGGCAGGGATCCATGAGCTTCTCGCATCGATGGACAAGGGCGCGCCCAGCCGCGAGGAAGTCACGGTCTACGACGTCGCCCGGGACACCGGGCAGCCGGTCTCCCAGCGGAACGTGGCGCAATCCCAGCGGCTCTCGTATCGCGAAGTCGTCGTCGTGGCACGGCACTTCGGGGCGAGCTACGAGGCGACGGTGTTCCGTCTTCTCAACCTGAAGCTCGTCTCCAAGGCCGCAGCCGAGTTGCTTCAACAACAAGGCCCGCTCGCTAGCCGCTATGCTCGCGTGCTCGAACTGAGAGAGCCCACCGAGGATCCGCGACGGATCGAGTCGCAAGTTCTCCAAATAGCCCTGGAGGCCTACTCGCAGGTCGAGATCAGCCGGGGGCGACTCCTCGAGATCCTCCAGAAGTTGATGGTCCCCCCAGGCGAGATCACGGAGATCCTGGCCGAGGCCGAGGCGGGTCGTTCGGGCTGATCGACCGAGGAGTTGGACTCGATGTCGTCGCACGAACCGACCCTCGTCGTGCTGGATGCCAACATCCTGATCAACTTCATGAACGTCGAGCGCGAAGGCTTGCTCGTCGAGCTGCGAGGTGTCCTGGCCACAGACGAGCGCGCCGCCAAGAAACTTGCGAGCAGGCAGTACCCAGATCTGACCGTTATCGACACCGTCGGACTGGTCGTCCGGATGATCCGCGCTGGTCTCCTCAGCGTTCCGGAGGCGGACGAGATGAAGTTGGCTTGGGAAGAGCGCTATCGCTTCAGCGTGGGGTTTCGGAGTTTCGGCGACCCTCCGCCGGGAAGTCACTGAAAGCGCAAGAGGCATGGCGTCCCGTTCGAGGAAGCCAGGTGGGCGACCAAACGCGAAGCGAAGCTGTACCGCAATCAATTCGTAGACACGACACCATGACCAAGCTCCCTGAGCTGACCGACGACAATTGGCTCGGGCCATCCCGGCGCGTTTCCGGAAGCGATTGATGAAGGGGCGCATCGACTCGGGGGAGGATGTTGCTGCGCTTCGACGCTTTGTCGGTCTGACGCAGGCACAGTTCGCGCAGGCCATGGGGATCAGTGTCCATACGCTTCGGAACTGGGAGCATGGGAGAAGGCCACCCGAGGGGCCGGCGATCGGACTCTTGAGGATCGCGGCTCGCCACCCGCGGATCATTCGCGAGAACGTGAAGTCGGGGGCGTAGCTGACGGTCCGCGACGCGAGTTTGCTCCGCTGAGCCAAGTCGCTAGATTCGGCTCTCGGGCGGGTCATCGGGGCATCGCAGTTGCTTGCCGGTCGATCATCCGCCGCAAAAATGATCGTCGATCGACAGGATCGAGATGGAGCCGGAGATGAGCGACGCCCCGAACGAGTGGGAACTCCTGATCTACAAGTCGGAGAGCGGCGCCATCAAGCTCGACGTTCGCTTCGACCGAGAGACGGTCTGGCTCACCCAGCAGCAGATGGCGGAGCTGTTCCAGACCTCCCAACAGAACATCAGCCTCCACCTCCAAAACGTCTATGACGAAGGCGAGCTGGAGGTTGGGGCAACTCACAAGGAATCCTTGTGGGTTCGCCGCGAGGGCAAACGGGACGTGCGGCGGGTGCTCGATTTCTACAACCTCGACGCGATCCTCTCGGTTGGCTACCGCGTCAAGTCCAGTGTCGCCACGCAGTTCCGCATCTGGGCGACTCAGCGACTGCGCGAGTACATCGTCAAGGGCTTCGTGCTGGACGACGAGCGGCTGAAGAATCCGGACCGGCCGTTCGACTACTTCGATGAGCTGCTTCGGCGGATCCAGGACATCCGCACCTCCGAGCGGCGCTTCTACCAGAAGATCACGGACATCTATGCGACCAGCCTGGACTACGACGCCGCGCATCCCGAGAGCATCAAGTTCTTCCAGACCGTGCAGAACAAGATGCACTGGGCTATCACCGGGAAGACGGCGGCGGAGATCGTGAGCACCCGCGCCGACAGCACGAAGCCGAACATGGGGCTGACCAATTGGCGCGCCGCGAAGGTGAGGAAGGACGACGTCGCGATCGCCAAGAACTACCTCGAAGAAGGGGAACTCGCGGCGCTGAACAACCTGGTGGAGCAGTACCTCGTTTTCGCGGAGGGCCAGGCCATGCGTCGCTCGCCCATGCGGATGCACGACTGGATCGAGAAGCTCCACGGGTTCCTCGGCATCAACGACCGGGAGATCCTCACGCACGCCGGCAAGATCTCGCACGATCTCGCCAAGCAGCTCGCCGAGCTGGAGTACGAGAAGTTCAATCTTGATCGCATCCGGCAGGTCGACGCGGCGGATGGCGATTTCGAGAAGGCAGTCCGGCACCTGCCACCGCCGCCCGAGCGGGGGAGAGACGTTCCTCCGTGATAGCCGCGGAAGCCGGGTCGATGGAGTTCCGCGTCCTCCCTTCCGGCGATGCCCCTCCTCGGCACGCCGCCCCCGACGTCACGGGCGAGCGAGCGCAGGCTCCGGTGGCGGCTGTCCTTCGAAGCACCATGAAAATCAGGACCGCCGCTGCGCTTTTTCATGGTGTTTGGGCGTCGACGACCGCGGCAGCATGGCCGCTGACGTCGAACACTCTCTTCCCGATCGAAAGGACCCCGTGACCCCGATGACCCCCAGGACCACCATCCGAGCCGGAGGCGTCGCGCTGATCGTGGGGGCGGTTGCTTTCATGGGCGTATTTTCGTATCTCGCGGCGAGCTTCGACTATCCGGAAATCTTGGATGGGGCGGCGGCGGATGTGTTGCCGCGGTTGTTGGCGACAGGGGATGCGGGGCGAGCGGCGTGGGCGTTCTATGCGTTCTTGCCGTTGGCGTGGATCCCGGCGGGAGTGGGCGCCTACTTCGCATTGCGGCGGACGCATGCGGGGGCGATGTTGGTCGCGATGCAGTTCGCGCTCCTGTCGGCGATCAGCATGATGCTCGGGTTGATGCGGTGGCCGACGGTGCATTGGCGGTTGGCGGACCTGCAGGCGACGGCTGTGACGACGGGAGCAACCGAGCAGCAGCAGGTGATCGCGGCCCTGTTCGACGGGCTGAATTCCTACCTGGGGAACTACATCGGGGAGTTCTTGGGCGAGTTCAGTTTCAGCATGTTCTTCCTGCTGTCGAGTTGGGCGCTCTGGAGATCGAGGACGACAGCGACGTGGGTGTGGGCGCTCGGGTTCTTGACGGCCGGGGCGGGATTCATCGGGATGTTCCGCAAGGTCACGGACGCGGTCGCGATGGTGGCGCTCGTCCCTTTGAGCTGGGCGCTCAATGTCTGAGTCGGACTCCGCCCCCCCGGACCCAGCGATCCGCCGCCTCGTCGAAGCCGCGCGCGAAGTCTGGACTCGCCGGCTCATCGACCAGTCGCGGGCGAACTCTCTCCTCTTCTATCGCGATCTCAAGGTCGGGACGCTGGACCTGAGTGCTGAGACGCGGGCCGTGGAGCGTTTGTTGGCGGGAGAGGAACTGACGGCGGGGGAGCTCACCGCCGACGCGCGCATCGCAAACGCCGGTGAGCCGACGAGCGCTGGATCCACGCCCGACCGTGTCGACCACGCTCCGGGACTCGAGGCGCGTAACGCGTTCATCGCACTCCAACGCAAAGCGGTGGCCAACCGAGAAGAGAAGGGGATCGAGACCCTTCATCTCGCACTCGGGATGGCGACCTGGCCCGCTTCCGACGGCGGCCGTCCGTACGAGGCGCCTGTCCTGCTACTGCCGGCCTCGTTCAAGACGCGCGGACGGGCGGGAGATGACTTGCGGGTCGCGGTCGCTGGCGAGCCTCGGGTGAATCCGGTGCTGATGTATGTGCTGGAGCAGGAGCATGGGATTCGGATCGACGCGCTGGCGGTGCTCGGGGCGTGCTCGGGGGAAGACGAGGCGGGGCAGTGGCGTGTCGATCCGGAGCCGGCGTTTTCGATCTTCGAGGGTGCGGCGAAGGGCGTGCCGGGCTTCGCGGTGAAGCGGCGCGTGATCTTGGCCAACTTCCAGTTCGCGAAGATGGCGATGGTCGAGGATCTGAAGAAGCACGCGGACCAATTGGCGGCGAGCGAGATTGTCGCGGCGATCGCCGGGCACCCGGCGTCGCGTCAGAAACTGGCGGCGGCGGTCGTCGATGTCGAACCGACACAGCTCGACGAGCGCTCCCCGTCCGACGACTACCTCGTCCTGGAGGCGGACTCGACGCAGCAACGCGCCGTCGTGTTGGCGGGCGGGGGACAGAACGGCGTCGTGCAAGGGCCGCCGGGGACGGGCAAGAGTCAGACGATCGCGAATCTCATCGCGCAGAGTGTGGCTGACGGGCGGCGGGTGCTCTTCGTCGCGGAGAAGCGCGCGGCGCTCGACGCGGTCATCAAGCGGCTGACTCATCCGGACGTCGGGCTGGGCCATCTGATCCTCGATCTGCACGGCGCGTCGGTGTCGCGCAAGGACGTGATGGCGCGGCTCTCGCACGCGCTGGAGCAGATCCGACATGCGGCGCCGGTGGATAGCGCCGATGCGGTGCACCGGGAATTCGAGGCCCGGCGCAAGCTACTCAACGAGCACGCGCGTCGGGTGAATGTCGTTCGACTTCCGACGGGGCTCTCCGTCAACGGGATGATCGGCAGGCTTCTCCGTCTGCCGGCGGAAGCTCGATCCACGCTGCGCATCCGCGGCGCGTCCCTGGCCGCGCTCACGCCGAAACGCGCGGACGAAGTGAGACAGTCGATCCTCGGGGGCGCCGCGAATCCGACTCTGCTGCTCGGGACCGACCCGTCGCCGTGGAACAACGCAAAGATCACCGACGGCCAAGGCGCGCAGGAGGCGCTCGATCTGGCCAAGCGGCTCGCCTCCGAGCTGTGGCCAAGGTTCGAGCGGCTTCTCGGAACCGTTGTGCAACAACTCGGCGTCCCGACGCCAGGCACACTCGATGAGACCGCGACGTTCTTGGCCGTGCTGCGTGACGTTCGCGTCGTCCACGAGCAGTACAAGGCAGAGATCTTCTCGGCTCCGCCCGGGGAGCTCGCCGTCGCGCTCGAGCCAGCGGCACATGGCGTCCTCAGGACAGCGTGGGCGTTTGTCAGCAACCCGACATTTCGTGCTGCGCGCAGGCGCCTGCGCGAGCTCCGAAGAGAGCCAGCGTCGGTCTTGACGCTACGGAATGAAGCATTGCAGTCCGAGGCCGTGCTCAACCGTTGGCGTGCGCTCGGCGCGACGTCCGATCTGCCGGTCCAGTCAGATGCCGAAACGGATCTCTCGGCCGCGTTCGTCACCCTGACGCGGGAGGCGACGGCGCTCGGCGCGATGACGGAGGGTGAGTCGTTCGGCGGCGGCCCGCTCGCGGTGACAGCGTCGCGGTTGAAGGCGTTGGCCGACGACCAGCGGACGCCCTACCAACTGCCGGGCGCCTACACCGTCCGTTCGAACCTGAGCGCGATCGGGCTCGCCGGCTTTCTGGATGATCTCCGTGAGCACGGCGTCGCCGGCGAACAGTTCGCCCACCGCTTCGAATACGTGCGGCTCTACTCCGCGCTGGAGCAGGCGCTCGGATCCGATCCGGGACTCGCCTCGTTCAACGGTCGGACGCACGAGCAGGTCATCGCCGAATTCAGTCGGCTGGATCGCGAACGCATTCGCCTCGCCGCCCGTCGGGTGCGCAGGCTCCATGCCGAGCACGCGATCACTGCGATGAACGCAAACTTCGAGCAGACCAATGTGGTCCGAGCCGAGTCGAGCAAGAAAGGGCGACACATTCCCCTGCGCGAGTTGCTGGCCCGATCGCCAGAAGTGCTCACGCGGATCGCCCCCTGCTGGGTAGCCAGTCCCCTCTCGGTCAGCCAGCTCCTGGACGGCGGGAAGCGCCACTTCGACCTCGTCATCTTCGACGAAGCGAGCCAGGTGCTTCCGGAGGAGGCGATCCCGTCGCTCTACCGCGCGGGGCAGGTGGTCGTGGCCGGCGATCGCCACCAGCTCCCTCCCACCACGTTCTTCGCGACGGTCGTGGAGGGTGAGGACGAGATCCTCGATGAAGACGTCGAGTCGCGCGAAGCGCTGGCCGCCGCCAACGCCGCCATCGGCGGTTTCGAGAGCCTGCTCGGCTCGTTGGAGGCTTTCCTCCCGAATTGGCTGCTCGAGTGGCACTACCGCAGCGAGGACGAGCGGCTCATCACGTTCAGCAACACGCACATCTACTCGAGCCGTCTGATCACCTTCCCGAGCGCGCGCGGCCAGGAAGCGATCCGGCATTGCCTCGTCGCGCATGATCCCTCATTGGGTGGACAGGAAGAGAGCGCATCGCGCGAGGTGGACGAAGTCGTCCGCCAGGTCCTGCTGCAGGCCGAGACACGACCTGACGAATCGCTCGGTGTGATCACGATGGGCATCAAGCACGCGAACCGCGTGCAGGCGGCGTTGGACCTGGCCCTCGAATCTCGACCCGACCTCTCGGACTTCTTCTCGCTGGATCGCGAGGAACGCTTCTTCGTCAAGAATCTCGAGACCGTGCAGGGGGACGAACGCGACGCCATCATCCTGACGATCGGCTATGGCAAATCCGCGAACGGCGACCTTCCCCACCGCTTCGGCCCACTCACGCAGGACGCCGGCTATCGCCGACTCAACGTCGCCGTCACGCGGGCGAAACGGCGGATGTGCGTCATCAGTTCGTTCTCCCATCAGGACGTCGATCTGAGTCGATCCACCGGCCGTGGGGTCGAACTCCTCGAGGCTTATCTCGAGTACGCCGCGACCGGCGGTGCGCGGTTGCCCGTGGTGGAAGACGCCGGCCAGGTCGAACTCAATGCGTTCGAAGCCGACATCCGGGACGCGCTGCAGGCTCGCGGCATGACGATTCGCTCGCAGTTCGGCGCCTCTCGGTACCGCATCGATCTCGTCGCCATGCACCCGGAGAAAAAGGGTCGACCGGTGCTCGCCATCGAATGCGACGGGGCTTCCTATCACTCGGGCGCCACCGCCCGAGATCGAGACAGGCTGCGTCAGGCGAACCTGCAGCGACACGGCTGGCGCTTCCACCGGATCTGGTCGACGGACTGGTTCTACAGCCGCGAGCAGGAGATCGAGCGCGCCGTTTTCGCCTATGAAGATGCAGTGCGTCGGGCGGATCTGTCGGATGCGGATGAGGCGCATGCGCAGACGGTCGACGCGCCAGCGCCAGCGACGGCGACCCCCCGAGCCGCCGGGCAGCCGACTGAGCGGCAGCGCGCGCCCAAACCGCTCGTGCCTGTCCGCGAGAACATCGAGCAGTACAGCGATCGAGACCTTCGGCAGATCGCGGAGTGGATCGCATCCGACGGTCTGCTGCGCACGGACGACGAACTCATCCGTGACATCTTCGCCGAGCTCCCGTTCGAACGGCTCGGCAGCCGGATCCGGGAGAGGCTGCGTAACGTGGCGCAAGGGGTGCGGCGCGGCTG
>Ga0163144_10023606_pt1 | contig 12123 bp, 11 predicted proteins | sample OliLak19BULKMAT1_FD_123175 | JGI IMG/M metagenome (GOLD analysis project Ga0163144, IMG submission 123175) | Freshwater microbial mat bacterial communities from Lake Vanda, McMurdo Dry Valleys, Antarctica - Oligotrophic Lake LV.19.BULKMAT1 | ecosystem: Environmental > Aquatic > Freshwater >...
AGTGTCGGCCATCGCCGGGATGAGTGTCATCGCAGTCGCGCCGGAGCCGATGACCACAACCCGCTTGCCGGCGTAGTCGAGATCTTCGGGCCAGGCCTGAGGGTGCACGATCTGACCCTTGAAGTTGTCGACGCCCGCGAACTCGGGCGTGTAGCCACCCTTGTAGCTGTAGTAGCCCGAGCACATGAACAGGTACCCGCAGGTGAGCGACACGGCCTCACCCGTGTCCTTGCGTTGGCCGTTCACCGTCCACTGCGCATTCTCGGTCGACCACTCCGCGCTTGCGATCTGATGGCCGAACCGAATGTGGCGGTCGATACCGAACTCGCGCACCGTGTCGCGCAGGTACTGCAGAATCGACGGACCGTCGGCGATTGATTTCTCCGCTGTCCAGGGCTTGAAGCTGTAGCCCAACGTGTGCATGTCGCTGTCGCTACGCACGCCCGGGTAGCGGAACAGGTCCCACGTGCCGCCGATGTCGTCGCGACCTTCGAGGATCACGTACGAGCGGTTCGGGCTCATGGTCTGTAAGTGATATCCCGCGCCGATGCCGGAGATTCCGGCGCCGACGACCACCACATCGAAATGCTCAACTGTCATCCGGCGGACGGTACTCGCCACTGACCGCCGCGCCGTCGTTGGGGTAGACGCCGGCGGCACCGCTCAACTCCACTCATTCGCAGTTCACAATCGCACGTGTCGCGGCCTGACCTCGGTGTGATTCGGTCAGGCCGCGACACGAACGCCGAAGCTAGTCGTCGAGCTTGAGGGCGGAGATGAAGACGTCGCCGGGGACTTCCACGCGGCCGATCGACTTCATCTTCTTCTTGCCTTCCTTCTGCTTTTCGAGCAGCTTGCGTTTGCGCGTGATGTCGCCGCCGTAGCACTTGGCCAGCACGTCCTTGCGCTTCGCCTTCACGGTCTCGCGAGCAATGATCTTGCCGCCGATGGCTGCCTGGATGGGCACGTCGAACATCTGGCGTGGGATCAGTTCCTTCAACTTCTCGCACATACGGTTGCCGTATGCGAAGGCCTTGTCGCGGTGGACGATGGTGCTGAACGCGTCGGCAGCAATGCCGTTGAGCAGCAGATCGACCTTCACCAGATTGCTGCGGTGATACCCACTGAGCTCGTAGTCGAGGCTGGCGTACCCCTGCGTGCGCGACTTCATCTGGTCGAAGAAGTCGACCACCACTTCCGCGAGCGGGATGAGGTAGTGCAGTTCGACTCGCTCGGGCGAAAGGTACTCCAGCTTGGTCATGTCGCCACGGCGCGTCTGGCACAGGTCCATCAGCGTGCCGGTGTACTCCTTGGGCGTGATGACACTGACCCGGAAGTACGGCTCCTCGATGAAGTCGATGCTCTGCGGCATCGGCAGATCTGCGGGGTTGTCGATCAGCTCGATCACGCCGTTGGTGCGGTGGACGCGGTACTCCACGCTGGGGGCAGTAGCGATGAGCGACAGGTTGAATTCGCGCTCGAGGCGCTCCTTCACAATCTCCATGTGCAGCAGACCAAGGAAGCCACAGCGGAACCCGAAGCCAAGTGCACCGGATGACTCGGGTGAGTAGGTGATGGAGGCGTCGTTGAGCTTCAGCTTCTCCAGGCTCTCGCGCATCAATTCAAAGTCGTCCCCATCGATTGGGAAGAGCCCGCAGAACACCATCGGCTTCGGGTCGTTATAGCCCTCCAGTACCTCGGTGGCGCCGTGGACGAAGGTGGTGACCGTCTCGCCAGAGCGAGCCTGGCCGACTTCCTTGATGCCTGCGATGAGGTAGCCCACTTCGCCCGGGCCCAGTTCGTCGACAGGTGTGGGAGCCGGGCGCCGGACACCGACCTCGATGGGTTCCTGTGGCGTGCCGGCTTGCATGAAGAGCAACTTCGACTTGTTGTTCAGACGGCCGTTCATCACACGAACACTGCTCACCACACCGCGGTACTGGTCGTACTGGCTGTCGAAGATCAGCGCCTGTAGGGGCGCGTCCGGGTCGCCTTTCGGCGCAGGGATGCGCTCGCAGATGGCGTCCAGCAGTTCGCCCACACCGTCGCCGGTCTTTGCCGAGATACGAAGAATCTGCTCGGCCGGAATACCCAGCACGGTTTCGATCTCCATCGCATAACGGTCGGGGTCGGCCGCTGGAAGGTCGATCTTGTTGAGCGCAGCCACGATTTCGAGGTCGTTTTCCAGCGCTAGATAACAGTTGGCCAGCGTCTGTGCCTCGATGCCCTGTGCGGCGTCGACAACCAGCACGACGCCTTCACAGGCGGCCAGGCTGCGGCTGACCTCGTAGCCAAAGTCGACGTGGCCGGGAGTGTCGATGAGGTGCAGCGTGTGCCCCTTCCAATCGACACGCACGTTCTGCGCCTTGATGGTGATGCCGCGCTCGCGCTCGAGATCCATCGTGTCGAGGTATTGCGAACGCATCTCACGAGCGTCGACGGCGTTGGTCAGCTCCAAAATGCGGTCGCTGAGGGTGCTTTTGCCGTGGTCGATGTGGGCAATGATGGAGAAGTTGCGGATGCGGGCGAGGTCCATGGCGAGTCGCCCGAGCCTATCGGGATGTGCTGTGTCGTTCTGGAGTGCGGTTGCGCAGGACGTTGCCGGACAGGGTTGGGGAGCACCTACCACCGCTGTTAGCCTTCCGAAGCCGATTTCAAGTCCAACAAAGGGTCTCCTCACGTGGCAAACATCAAGAGTCAGAAAAAGCGCATCCTCACCAACGCCAAGCGTGCGGACCGCAACAAGGCCGTGAAGAGCGAGCTCAAGACCCGCGTCAAGAACGCCGTCAAGGCTGCAGAGACCGAGGAGAGCGAAGAAGCCCTTCGTCTCGCCGTCAAGCGCCTCGACATGGCTGCCGCCAAGGGCGTCATCCACAAGAACCAGGCCGCTCGCCGCAAGAGCCGCCTGATGAAGCAGATCAACGCTACGGCCACAACCAGCTGAGCCGTTGATCTGAACGATACGTTCCGAGAATCTGCGACGAACCCGGGCCCACCGCCCGGGTTCGTTCGCGTCTGGGCTCATCGCACTGTCACCTCGAAGTAACGCGCTCTTTGGGCTGTGAGGCAGGTCCGCAGCGGGAAACCGCGTCACTTCAGCGAGTCGGTAGCGTCCGCACAGCGAAGTGACGCGCTTTGCTGACTGTGGGGCAGATCGCCGGCGCAACACCTCGTCACTTCGCCGGCCAGCGCTGGGCTTCAGCGGCGCCCGGCGCCGGCCAGGCGCGACAGACGGGCGACCAGGACTTCCATGACCAGTTCCTCGGGCCACTCTTTGGCGCCGCGTAGATCGAGGTCGGCCTGAGCCAAGAGGCCCATGGCACGCGCGACTGCTCCCCCACCGATCTTGCGGAACTGATCGAGCGCCTTCTTCGCCGGAAAGCCAGGCTTGATACCCATCGCTGCGGCCGCGGACGCTTCATCGCGTGCACCGCTGCCGTCGAGCGCCAGCAGCTTCGTGTAGTGACCGTGCAGGATGGCCATGACCTGCAGCGGATGGCGCTCGCCGGCGCGCATCATGCGGTGCAGCAACTGCAGCGAGACCGTGGTGTCGCCACGGTCGATCGCATCGGTGAGGTCCCATGGCGGAATGCCGCCGGCGTCGCCGAGGAACGGCGCCACTTCGGCAGCGGTCAACTTCTTGTCGTCACCATAGGTGGAGTGCAGCGTCACGAGAATGCCCTGTAGGCGCCCGGCGTCCTCGCCCAGCCAGGTGGCCAACAACCTGGTCGCCTGCATGTCCAGCTTCAGCCCAGCAGCCTTGATGTGCTCGTCGAACCAGCCCGAGCGCTCGGCAGCACGGCTGGGCGGCAGGGTGCTGATGGTTGTGGCGCTCGCTCGTTTCAATACGTCGGTGAGTGCTTTGGCAATTCGACCGCCGCCGGCGACCAGTACAAGGTCGGTAGATGCCAGCGGGTCGTCGACGTAGATCACGAGGGAGGCGACATCGTCCGCGTTGAACCGGCCGACACCGCGTGCCACGACGACCCGTTTTGCAGTGAGGAACGGCGATGTCTGTGCGGCGTCGACAACAGCCCGCAGCTCATAGTCTTCACCGTCGAAGTCGTCGACCATCAACGAGCGATCTCCCTCACCGACGAGCTTCTTCAGCAGCTCGCCGATTGCGGACAACATGAGCGACTCGTCGTCGCCGGTGATGAGATAACACGCCATGGTGATCTCACATTGGCACATGCGCAGCGTGGACTCGCGAGCGACCCCGCCACCACCAGCCAACGAGACAGAGGGCACCCACAGACCACCACACCGCCGCCCACCTTGGTGACGGCTCGACGGCCGCGGCCACCTGGGCAACCGTCGAAACCCATCGCGTGCCCAGGGTCGCGGGCAACATCACCACCGACTGCAGTGCTGATGGCAGCACAGACGCCAACAGCCCAGCCGGAAGGCCGTACAGCATGACGAAGCCGGCAGCCGGCACCGCTGCCAGGTTGGCGGGCAGCGACACGATCGGAAGGCGACCGAACACCAGCACGCTCGGCAGTGCAACACCCAGCTGGGCGCCAAGAGTGACTGCCAGCGGTAGGCGCAACCACTCGGGGCCTGGTAGCCGTAGCGCCAGCCAGGGCCCCACCGTACAGACGCCCGACGTTGCGCCGACCGACAGCCAGAACCCGACCGACCACACCAACAACGGGTCGACCACGACCAACCCCAGAACCGCCAGCGACAGGATGCGTACCGGCCGCACCTGCTGTCCCCGCACGTAGGCCGTCGCCGCGAGTACGGCCATCACCCCGGCCCGCAGTACTGATGGCTCGAACCTGGTCAGCGCCATGAACCAGACAATGAGCGCCACCGTTGCGGCCCACCGCCACCAGGGTCGCAGCCGCCGCAGCAGCGGGAGTGCGCCGGCCACAACGAATGCGACGTTCTGCCCGGACACGGCGGTGAGGTGGGAGAGCCCCGACGCCCGGAAGTCGTCGATCAGCCATGACGGCTGACGGGCATCGTCGCCAATCACCAACCCGGTGAAGAGCGGAGCATCATCAGCGGCCATCGTCGACTCGGCAACCGACCGGAGCCTGTCGCGAACACGATTATTTGCACGCGTCATTGGCGAGCCGTCAATCACGTCACCCACCACCGCCGCCTGAAATCGACCGACAACATGACGCACCTGCGCCCGACGAGCATTCGCACCCAGCTCGGTGCGCCGACCCTCTACCCACACGTACTGTCCACTCTGTTGGTCGGCCAGTTTGCGACGAGCGCCGCCGTACACCCAGGCGTCGAACCGCTCGCCGTCGACCTCTACAGTGACCCGCAGCCCGGCCCCGTACGGAGCCGGATCGGCGACTATCTCCACCCAGCCGCTGTACTCGCCCATGTTCTGTGGAGCTGCCTGCGCCCATGCACGAACACCCACCCACGAGCCGATGAATGCAGCGGCCGTGCAAAGAACGAGCACAAGCACTCGCTGCCGCGTGAGGAGACCCGCGACGAGCGCGAGCGCAGCCACCCACACGCCCTGCCAAACGGCGACCACCAAGGTGACGGTGATGAGCAGCAGCCCGCCGTCGGAGAGCTGTTGCCCACGGTCTGCGCGCCTCACGTCGTACGCTCACTACATGCAACCAGTGCAGGCGTACGCCCCGCCAGCAGCAACACATGCGCACGCGACGGCTTCGGTGCCACAAGGACCGCGGGCGTATCGCCGCCGAATTCGTCGACTCGGTCCGCTCTTGGCGCTGCTGCCGCCTGCCGCCCTCGGGGCAATGGCGTTGCTCTTGCTCCGCGAGAACACATCGACCGTGCGCGGCGTGCTGGGCTTCCTGACAGCAGTGCTCGCCGCACCCGGACTGCTGGTGGGCGGCGCGCCGATGAAGGGAGGCACGGGCTTGTACATCGCCGCTGCAGCAGGCAGCGCAGTGCTGTGGCTGTTGATCGGTGTGGCCGCCAGCGCTCGCGCCACCCGCAGACCTGTTGCCACCTGGGGCGACTACTGGAAGGAGTACCTCTGGCTGGCAGGCGCTGTTTGGCTGGGCGTGATTGGCGCGCTAGTTGTCGCCAACCTGATACTGGGCGGCGCCTTCCTCTGACGCTCAGGCGACTCACCGTCATACGGCTATCAGCCCACGGAGGGCATCCAACTTCACCGGGCCGATGCCACGCACGTCAGCGAGATCGTCCACCGAGGTGAAGGGACCATGCTGATCCCGGTACGCAAGAATTGCGGCCGCAGTCGCCGGCCCCACGCCGGGCAACGTATCGAGATCGTCGGCCGTTGCGCTATTGAGATTGACGGGCCCGCTGGTGGTGCTGCCCGCGCCAGCGGCTCCTGAGCCAACCAATGCAACTGGCGGGGATACCTCACCCACCCGAGGCACGTACACTCGCGCGCCGTCCGTGAGCACAGCTGCGAGATTGATGGCGTCGGAGTTGGAGTCGGCGGCCACCCCGCCTGCAGCCAGCACAGCATCGACGACTCGGGAACCGGCGTCGAGGCGATACACACCGGGTGTGTGGACTGCCCCGGCAACATGCACGACCAGCACCTGCGACCCGACCGTCGGCGGCGGAACGAGGGAGCCACCTACCGACGCGATGGTTGACGAAGTGTGTGTGCTGTTGCTGCTCGAGTTGGCGTATGGCAGCTTCGTCTCGGTAATGGCCGGCGGCGGCTTCACCAACCAGTAGGAACCTGCGACCACCGCCAGGACGACGACCGCCGACGCGACCACTCGCCCGGCGCCAACCCACCGGACCCATGCGCATGCCCGAGCCAGTACGGAGACTTTTGGTGCGGGGCGATCCGGGTACTCGGACAACGAGGCTCCCTCGCGTCGGTGGACGCGTGCGCCCAAGTGAACGACTGGGGGAAGCCAAGGCCGAACATATCGGCCCTGCTACCGACTACGACGCAACGCGATCCGAAAGTTCGTCGCGGACCGCAGTGGCCAACTGGCGGCGAGCAACCCAGTCGGCCTCGATCTCCATCGGGATGCGCAGGTACGCACCACGGTGACCCTTGCTGCGAAGCCGCCACAGCGAATAGCTACCGACATAGCGAACAGCGAAGCCAATGACGCCGTAGCGACGCCACTGTCGCACATGCACCAGCTCGTGACGCAGCAGGTATGGCGACGCCTTGCCGTGCCGCACGATGACCAGTGACCCGATGGTGATGCCATCGGCGCCACGAGGGACAGGGCCGCCCTCCCAGAGGCGATAACCGTCACGCTGCTCGATGACCATGAGCTCCAAGTGTATCTGTGTCCACGACCGAGCCGAACGAGCCAGACGACCACCACACCTCGGGAGAACCTTGCCCCTTCAGTGACCAGTCAGTAGCCGGGGTCGCTGGGCCAGTTGGGTTGGAACAAGTGCCATTGTTCGGGGGCACGTCGGATCAGGAACTCCAGCTCAAAGGCCAGATTCTGGGTGATGCGCGCCACGTCCTCCCGTAGCCCGCCGGAGCGAGCCAGCGACAGCGGTGGCCGCACCACTGCATGGTGGCCTCCGTAGGCAGACGTGAAGTAGCAACCCACCGGCAAAATCGGCGAGCCGACTCGAAGGGCCAACGTCGCCGGGCCGGCAGGCAGTGTTGTCTTCTCGCCGAAAAACTCCACCTCCACGCCGTTCTTGTCGAGATCGCGGTCGCACAGCAGGCACACGATCTGGTTCTCGCGCAATGCCTTCAGTACCGCTGGTCCGGCCTTGGGCCCTGTGGGCACCACCGTCATACCCAGCTCTTTACGGAGATCGGCGAACCACTCGAACAGTTCGGGCGGCTCCAATGCCTCGACGACAACGGTCAGCTTGTACCCCTGATCGGTCATCCACCGGCCGGCCCACTCCCAGCCACCGAGGTGCGGCAGGGCGAAAATGCAGCCATTGCCCAGCTCCAACGCGTCGGTGATGTGCTCGAAGCCGTCGACGGTGAAGTTGCGATCCACGGTGCGCTTGCTGAGCGACGGCAGACGGAAGCTTTCCATGTAGTAGCGGGCATAGCTGTCGAATGCCTGCTGCGCCGCTACCCGCAGTGACGGGCCACGAAGCTTGGGGTTCACCCGCTTGAGATGGCGCTCGATCATCGCCCGTTTGGCCGGGCTGGAGAAGCTGGCACCGAAACCCAGCGAGGTGGCCGCAGCAGCAGCCACAGGACCTGGCATCAGCTTTGCGGCCAGTGCGCCAAGGCGATATGTCCCAACTGTTGCAGCATTGGCGACTCGCTTTCGGCCCGACGGGCTGGCCGGCGACGGTTCATTCACAACAGATCAGTCGCGATGGATCGACGTGCGGCCGGTTGCGCGTGAGATGCGTGTGTGGCGACGCTCTGTGCGCACGACACGGCGACTCTGGCGACGGCTACGGCGAAGCTCGATTCGTTCTGCGGTCACCGGAGCGACGGCAGCCTGCTTCCACACCTTCACGAAACGCTGCACCGCAGTAATCGCGGTGAGCGCCAGGGTGATCCAGAGAATTGGGATGAGCAGGGGCTCGTACACCAGACCGAGTAGAAGCGCAATGATGCGTTCGGCACGCTCCATGATGCCCCCCTTGGCATCGAGACCCAATGACTCCGCCTTGGCCCGCATGTAGCTGATGACGGAACTGAGAGCCATCACCGAAAAGGGCAACATGGCAATCAACGGGGAGTCGCCGCTGGCGAAGTACCACGCAACACCGCCGAACAGCAAGGCGTCGGCAAAGCGGTCGATAGTGGAATCGAAGAAGGCACCGCGCTGGCTGGACGAGTTCGACGCCTTCGCGAGCGCACCGTCGAGCAGATCTGGAAGCGCAGCCAGAATCACCAGCAGCATGCCCAGGCGGAGAGAGCCGGCACCAATCGCCACTGCTGCTCCGACCGCGACCAGCAGGCCCATCACCGTCAGGTGATCGGGCGTGAGACCAGTGCGGCGCAAGCCATTCCCAAGGGGCTTGACCGCCCTGTCGATCGGGACACGAAACTTTCCGTCGAACATTGGTCCAGAGGTTAGCCCTTGCCACCCGGCTCCGCGCCCGACGCGAGTGGGCTAGATGTCCCATTCCTCGATGGGGTTGTCCTGTGTGAGGTGCTCGACCACGTGGCCGTTGACGGCATCCACCAGCACCAGCCCGCGCCGGCGGGGCGGGTCTTCTGCGGAATAGATCAGCACTCGCCAGGTCGGCCGGCTGCGCACACCGCGCCACACTTGCTGAGCCGAGGCGTGCCCCACCGCGAAGCCGACGGCACCCTGCGCCGCAACCAGCGCCTGCTTCTCGTCGATCTTCATCCGCCAGCCCGATGAGATGGAGAACGCACCGAACACACCGAGCAACAGAGCAGCCCACAGGAACCCGCTGTTGACAAGGGCCGACGAATCGCCCTTGATCAGCCACAGAACAACGCACAACGCAGCGAACGCGAGATACAGCGCACCCGGTTTGCGCCGACGACTGTTGTCCGGAAACTCGTACGGGCCGGCGTACTCGTGAGCGTTGAGATCGTCGGGCAGTGCGTCACGAACTTCGTCGCCGGAGGGTACGTGCGGGGCGTCAGTCTCGTCGGTCATGGCACTGTCAGGCTAATGGCACATCGTCCGCAAGGCCTCATGCGGAATCACCTGCACGGCTGTGGCACCATGGGCAAATGAGTACGATGCGCACAGAGCGGGTTGCCTGCGGCGACGCCGGCGACATGGACCTTCACATCTGGACACCTGATCGGCCGCCGAAGGCAGCGGTGCTGCTGATTCAGGAGATCTTCGGTGTTGGGCCCTACATCCGTGCGGTGGCCGAGCGGCTCGCGGTCGCCGGCTATCTTGTCGGAGCGCCTGATGTGTTCTGGCGTTTCGCGCCCAACTGGGAAGCAGGTCACGATCAAGCCGGCCTCGGCGCCAGTATGGAAAAGGTGGGCCGCCTGGACTTTCCTGCGGCGGTGGGCGACGTCAGTGCCGCTCTCGCCCACCTCGCCGGCCAACCGGGCATCGCGACCGCTCCAGCCGTGATGGGCTTCTGTCTCGGCGGCACGCTCGCGTGGGCCGTGGCCGCAAACGCTCAGCCGTCGGTGTGTGTCAGCTATTACGGCTCGGGGGTGCCCGACATGCTGGGCCTGATCGACCAGGTGACCTGCCCGACACTGTTCCACTTCGGCAGCGAAGACGCGTTCATCCCGAACACAGGCGTCGATGCAATCGGCGCCGCCATTGCCGGCCGTGAAGGATTCATCCTCAATGTCGAACAGGCCGGCCACGCCTTCGACAACCACGAGAGTGAGATGTTCCACGATGAACCCGCCGCCAAGGCTTCGTGGGCGAAGACCATGGCGTTCCTCGGTCTCTACCTGCCCGCGTAACCCAGCCACAGAAACCTGCTCCGCCATCTCGAGCGAACTGGGCCGGGATCATGCAGCCGACGAAGTCGACGTCGAGCGGACGGACTACCGCTTGATTCGACTTCGAAAATCCGATGGGGAGCGCTGCCCTCGACACTTCTCGGTGCAACCGTCCGGTTCGGAGGGGGCGCAGGAAACTTCACGATCCCCAACGCCGAGATTGCATGGGTAGCCGCAGCGAAGTACTCGGTCGTCGTCACCTGTTTCGATTCGAACGACGACCCGACGAAACGTCCGCCAACCATTGCGAACGTGATCACATACAAATAGGACCTCGGGCGCCGACGGACCGCGCGAACTACCGCATCATGCCTCAGACGCCGAGTGGCACGAGGCGAGCGAGGGCTGCGTAGAACCAGAACAGTGCGAACGCGAAAGGGGCGATGAAGACCCCATACGTGACGAGTCGTGCAGCCAAGCGACCTGGGCGGTTACTACCCCACGACCTGAGGAGCGGCCGCAACATGAGTATCGTCGATGTCCGAGAGATCAGCAGTGCAGCGATCGCCCACATCACAAGGGCGGGATAGGCGCTCGTGTCGGCAAACCAGCTGCCGGTGAGTCCGCTACCGACCACAGCGGAGTGACCGGTGGCGGCCGCTGGTTGGTGTGGACCGGCATCGATGTTGGCCGGCGAACTCGCCAATCGAGACAAGCGTGCGTGATCCCAACCATCGCTCTCCCCGGAATCGCCTCCGCGTGCCTCGATGGAGATCTCGTCGCCGTCGGGTTGAACGACGATGTCGGCGGCCACAGGACCGGCAGCTGGGTTCTCCACGACCGCATTCGGGTTGCCGTACTGCAACTCTGGCTGAGCTGGTGCAGGCAGGATCGGCGTCGGTGACGTGCTGGTGAGGCTCGCTCGGATCACGATGCGTTCGCGCACTGACTGTTTCGGATGACAGGTGACCAGCAGCAGTTCGGCGTCGTTGGCATCGAGTGCAACGAGCGACTCTTGCAGTTCGTCCGCAGGAATGATGGTTGCCTCGGTGACTTCGAAGTCGAATGTTTCACCGCTTGGCCAGTTGACGGTGATTCGGTCGCCGACCTGGACCAGATCTAGGTCGCCGAAAGGGGCACCGTAAGTGGTCCGGTGCCCCGCAATGACGGCGAGACCCTGCTGACCGGGCAGCGGCGTCTGTGGGGCGTGTCCGGGGCCGTCGCGCAGCGCTTCGACGTCAGAGCCGCCGACGATGAAGTCATCGATGTGTGCAGTCGGAATTTGGAGGTGAGCAACGACATCGCGGTAGCGGGGTGTGAAGCCGATGGGCTGTATCGGCGTGACCAAGTGGGTCGTCGAGATGGTGGAGGCTGGCTCGGCGGGGATCGCAACGGGTTCGGGTTCGGCAGTAGTCGAGGGCGCGAGCATTGCGATCGGGGTGGTGGCGGATGTCGTGTCGGTGATGGCCACGAACTGTGCTTCCAGCCGATCCTGCGAACGGCTGGTGTGAAGGCCGGTGCCCCACATCACGTACGCAACGAAACCGATTGCGAGGGCGGCGCCAACCAGTAGAACCCTGGAGACGACGTCGGCCACCCGCCGAAGGCCGGTGGGTCGCCCAGGACGCACCGCAGGTGGTGGCCTTGTGGTGGCAGCGAGCAGACTCGCGTTGTTCGCCGAGCCGTCATCGGCCTGAGCCGCAGCGCGCGCAATACGATCGATCACATCTGTGTATAGATCGCCGGGACGGCGGCGCCCGGACAGCGGCAGACGCTGTCCGGGTAGCGAGTGTCGAGTGATGTACATGATTCATGAATACGGCCACCAGTTTCCCCTTTGGAAG
>Ga0163144_10023610_pt1 | contig 12123 bp, 11 predicted proteins | sample OliLak19BULKMAT1_FD_123175 | JGI IMG/M metagenome (GOLD analysis project Ga0163144, IMG submission 123175) | Freshwater microbial mat bacterial communities from Lake Vanda, McMurdo Dry Valleys, Antarctica - Oligotrophic Lake LV.19.BULKMAT1 | ecosystem: Environmental > Aquatic > Freshwater >...
GAAGGCTGATTTTGATGCAGAAGAGCTGGAGCTAGAACTGATTGATTATGGAGCAGATGAAGTATTTGAAGATGAGGAAGAGAACGAAATTGTCATCTATGGGGGTTTTCAAGACTTTGGGGCAATTCAAAAAGTACTAGAAGAAAAAAACTGCGAAATCAAGCAAGCTGAGTTTGAGCGAATCCCACTAGATACTAAGACCTTAGATGAAGAAGCCGAAGCCGAAGTACAAAAATTGCTAGATAAATTTGAAGATGATGATGACGTGCAGAATGTCTATCATACAATGGGATAAATTTGATTTAGATCTCTTTATTTTTAGTAAGACTAACCCACAGTTTGTGTTTCTGTGAATCAAAATAAGCGGTTCGTGAAGACACGACCCACGGAAATACAAACCATAGAAAAGATAGCATTTGAATAAAACAGAAGTGGCACTTTTCCAAAAAGCACCACTTCTGTTCGTTATTTCAAGTTTTTTTCACTAATTATTGAAAAATTCTACTTTTGAGAAAGATATTTGAATAGAGTAAATCATTATTTGTATTTATTCCATTCACTCAAATCAAAATCGGTATGTCTATTAAATTTCGCACATTCAAGCTTTACACCTTACTCTGTTTTTCTTTTTGTTTCCTAATCAATACAAAACTACACGCCCAAGACAATGGAACATTCTTTGAGAAAATCAGCCAAAAGATAATCAATTTCGAAAAACAAGAGTGGCAACTTTGGAAGGTGCAAGTCAATGAAGCCAAATCAGGTAAGACTACTTCTATGGATATACTAGACAATGCCAATGGAGAATATACCTATCTCATTGTGTTGGTATTAGACCAAGCAGCGACTTCTCCAAAACTAAACCTTTACCTTACACAAGGCAATGGAATCGTCAATAAAGATGCAGGAAATAGAATCGGTGATAACCTTGTCAAAGAAGTTCGCCCTGCTAAAGCACAAGGACTTAAAGCTGTCTTTGATGCCAATTACCTCCTTAATGAGCGAGAAATCTACTATGCAAAAGTAGCTTTTATAGTACTTTATAAGGATAAATAAGAGATTGAATGATTAAGTAAGAGATAAGTTATTAGGTTATTGATAATGAGTGTTTTGGTCAAAATGAATATCCATTTTATTTTTAAACTATTACTAGGTCTATCAATCTTTTACTTCATGTTTTTTAGTTTTTCAAAGCTTCCACTTGTGCAAGACAGGCTCGGTAGGGTTTGCGACTTAGATAAATGAATAACATCCCAAGTAATAACACCCCAACAGAAACGATGGATAATGAGAAACCAACCATCGTAACATCTTTAAAGAAGTATTGGGTGCACATTGCTACCAAGGTAGGGCCAGTAGCCATTCCTAAAAGATTAACCATCAATAAGAAAACAGCCGAAGCCAGTGAACGTAATTTGGAAGGATAGCTTGATTGCACAATTGCTGTAGCAGTACCTACGCCAAAACTTCCAGAAAAAGAAGCCATAATCAGAAATGGAATGAGCCAGACACTTTTTGTAAGAAAAGGAATACATATAGAGGCAAGCATCAAACCAAACATACCCCAGATCATGACAGTTTGTCTTCCGAATAAATTACCCTTATTGACAAGGTAATCTGCCATGCGTCCTCCAAGTAATATACCACTTGTAGCAAAAATAATCACAATCCAGCCATAGATAAAGCCTGCATCTCCTCGTCCCCAGCCTACAGTGCGAGTCAGAAAAGCAGGTATCCAATAAGCACTTCCATAAGTAGCAATGGTCTGCAAGCCAAAACCAAAATTATGAAATATGACCATTTTCCAGTTTTTAAAAAAATATACTTTAGCTTCTTTGATAGGTAAATCTTGACCCACTTTGGCAGCCGAGATTCCCTTACGCTCAGGTTCTTTCACAAAAAACATCAAAAGAGTAATCAGCAACCCTGGTAAACCAATAATCAAAAAAACTACCTGCCAAGGATAAATTGTACCCAAAAGGGGAAGTTCCCAGTTTTGTTGCTTAGATGCCCACTCTGAGATAGTACCTCCCAGCAAAAAAGCCATTCCTGAACCAATGTAAATCCCCATTGAATACACACTGAGGGCAAAGGCCAATCTTTTGGGGGGAAAATAATCAGTAATCATTGAATAAGCTGCTGGTGAAAGTGCTGCTTCTCCTACACCTACACCTACTCTTGCCAAGAAAAGCTGTGTGTAATTTTTAGCTATTCCACAAACGGCAGTCATCAAACTCCAGATAAGTACACCTACCATGATAATGTTTCGGCGGCTTCGGTTATCAGCCATTCTGCCAATAGGCAAGCCCAAAACAGTGTAAAATATCGCAAAACTTAAGCCCATCAGTAGGCTTACTTGCACATCTGTAACCCCTAAATCTCGCTTAATGTCATCTACCAAAAAGCTTAAAATCTGCCTATCTACAAATGAGGAGATATAAGCAAGCATAAGCACTCCGACTACAAACCAAGCATAACTCGGTTTTGGGTAAACTTCTTCTTCTTCTTTGGGTTTAAATTCCATTTGTTTGACCTTGATAGACATCTTTTCAATGCGAACTATGACAGGAAAAGATGATGATTAGTGAAAAATCCTATTTTTTCTTAAAATTAGAGTAAAATTTAAGATTATTAGAAAAAATAGAATTTATTTTTTAACCAAAAAATTATTTATAATACTGTTTTATCGTGTTGTTGGCTTCTTCGAGTCCCAAGTCATTTACTTTTTGCAGATTCCAATAGGCAGACAATAACTGACCACTATCAAAAAAATGGGTAATTCACGAAGTTTTCGCAAATTACCCATTGGTAAAGGTTGATTGTTTTTAAATCAATTTTGGTTTATTTTTCTAAGATTTTTTTAATCTTAGCAGCCTTAGACTTTAATTTACCAGCTGAGCCTCTTGAGATGCTCATTGTTGTGATTTCATCTTCTTCTGCAAAGAGATTATCAGAATCATCATTCTGTCCTCTATCAAAAGTTTCTACATCTTGTTTTTCTTGATAGATGGTTTTCATTTCTTGAAGAAGTGTTTTTACTTTTTCGTCAGCAAGATCTTCACAACCTTTATCAGCCAATAAGATAAGTTCGTCTAGCTCGGCTTCCATTGCCAGAAGTGAAACTACTTGAGGCCCACCACCTTTGCCAGTAGAGGCTTGTAGATTTTCACAAGTTTCTACAAATCTTCCAAGCCAATAGCCAATGCTAAAGGTACTAGAAAGTTTTTCAAGTTCTTGAGAATGATTTTTGATGCACTGTTGGATAGGTCTATCCATTTTGGGATTACTTTGAGCAGCAAGGGAGAGTAATCCAGAGGTACTCAGAAGAGCAAAAAGAGTGAGTAGATACTTTTTCGTCATTTTTTTATTTTTTAGGCTTATATTTAATTATTGAATACGAATGATATAACGTGTGATCTCTAATTTTTTCTGAAGCTTTTCTAATTTTTTGAGAAGGTCTTCGGCATCTCCTTTGTCCATTTTTGCCTGAATCTCTTCATCCTCAAATAAATCCGTGTTTGCCTCTTCTTCTTGATAGACTATTTTTTTATCATAAATAGTATAAATATCTTCAATTTCTTTTTTCACCTTTTCTAATTCAGGACAGTTATTAGCAAGTTCATAAACGGCAACGACATTTTTTTTCTGAATAGCAATAGCGCTCACATACTCCGAACTCATTCTTTGAACCATTTTACGAGTATGAAAGTGAAGCTGGGCTGTCCACTCCGAAAATTCAAATTTCTGACTTAAAACCTCAGAATCTTCTAAGCATGCTTGAATATTTTGATCTAGAGCTTTTTCGTTTTCGGTAGGTTGCATCTTATTATCATACATCACTTGTGCAAAGAGAAAACTCACATTGCAAAAAAGGAAAAGATAACAGAAGAAAATAAAATTAAGTGTTTTCATCTTTGGATAATTTTGGTGTTCATTTTGTAAATTTAAGTCCTATTTTTTGAAAAACCGTAGTTAAATACTATATTAAGCTATGCATATCCAACGAATAGAATTACAAAGTAATCTTATAGCAAAGTTAGAAGATTTTTATACGGGCTTATTAGGCTTTCCACTTTTAGAAAAAGAAGAACAAAGTTTCTTTTCTTGCCAAATAGGGAAATCAGTTTTGGCATTTCGAGAGACTATACAAACAGAATCTTGCTACCATTTTGCATTTAATATCGCTCATAATCAGCTAGACTCTGCTAGAGAATGGCTTATCAATAAAGGGATTAAGCTTTGTCAATTTGAAGGTAAGGAGGTGATTGATTTCCCTAATTGGAATGCCCATGCTTTGTATTTTACAGACCTTGCGGGCAATGTAGTGGAGTTTATTGCTAGACATGATTTAGAAAACGCTATTGAAGAAGCTTTTTCAACTCATCAAATTTTAGAAATTAGTGAGATAGGATTACCTGTTCCTAATATAAAAGAAGCCTATGAACAGCTTAAGACTTCCCTAGATATTCCGATTTACAGCCAAATTAGTAATCTCAAAAGCTTTTGTGCAGCAGGCGATGCAGAAGGACTTTTTATCTTAGTGCCTTTGAATCGTGTTTGGTTTCCAACAGAGATTATGAATGGAATTTATCCTACCAAAGTATGGCTTGAAGGAGTGGATAAACAGGAAGTTGTATTAGAAAATCTACCTTATGAGATTTATACCACAGAAGCATCAGAATAAACCAAATAGAACCTAACTTGTAAACTAAGTAAGAGATTAGTTATAAGTTATTAATTATTGGATTATTAAGTCATTGATAATGAGTGTTTTGGTCAAGATAAATGTCCATTTTATTTTTTAAAGCATTACTAAAAACTCAGGTCAGACCAACGGTCAGACTATGTTAAGATGCTCAAAGTACTTATTGAAATTTTTATTTTGCAAAAGTGTAATAAACAAAATAAAAAAACCAAATGAAAATTGCTCATTTACGCTTTAATTTCCTTATAAAAGACTGATTATCAAAATCTTACTAAGATAACTCATCACTTAATTCATCTTTTACTTATGATTAAAAAGGATTTGAAAAGTAATAAAATACTCTCAAAGCAAACTAAAGGAGAACTAGTAGATTTAGGAGAGTGTGAGATTCGCTGGAAATAAATCAATGGATTCAGAAAATACCAAAAGGCAAATCACTGTGTAGATTTGCCTTTATTTAGTGCTCATTTAGTTTTTTTGAATTTAAGAATTTTGTATTTAGACCTTGGTTTTGGCTCTATCTGCTTAAACTCTTGCAAAGCAGTTTGATAATTTTGTAATGCAACTTGCCAACCTCTTAAGTAGTTGTGTTGAGAACCATTGAGTAGACTAGAATTAAAAAGTGAATTTTTCATAGTTATTTTTTTGGAGTTTATATAAAACTTATGACATAGAAAACACAAAAAACGTTGCCTCTAGAAGTGATTTTTTTTTATTTTCTTGGATAATTCTAAAAACTTCTTTTTATCATCTAATTTAGGTTTGATTAGTAAGGAGATAATTATATGAATTTTCTAAGATTATGCCTTTGTCTGTTCTAAAAAAGATATTTTAATGTCAAAAAAATAAGAATCAAATCCTGCAAAATTATAAGTGTACTTCTAAGTATTCTACAAAATAAAGCTCATTTCCTATATTAGAAAACAGATTTTCTCCAAAGCTTACAAAATCTATCCTGAAGCATCCAAAATAGATTCTGAAATGAAACTTTTAAATTCAACTTTCTTTTAGGAATCTTCTTCATAATTTTTCCTTTCATTTATAAATGGTGTAGTTTTGAACCTTAAATCAACGCTAAACTCATCATAATTTTATGCGACAACCTCTTCTGCAAGCAGGTGCAAGCGAATTGAGCTACGAAATTCGGGGCATCGTCAAAAAAGCACATCAAATCCAAGCACTTGGTTTACCTGTTTTTTGGGAAAACATAGGTGACCCTATCCAAAAAAATAACCAAGTCCCTGACTGGATGAAAGAAATCATCACTCAACTCGTGCAAGACAATGATACTTATGGCTATTGCCACTCTAAGGGCGTATTAGAAACTAGACAGTTTTTGGCAGCACAGACCAACCTGCTCGGAGGCGTACAGATTAGTGCAGAAGATATTTTGTTTTTTAATGGTTTGGGAGATGCCATTGCTAAAGTATATCAATACATTCGCTCTACTTCACGCATCATAGGTCCTTCACCAGCTTACTCTACACACTCTTCGGCAGAGGCTGCCCATGCCAATCATCATCCACTTACCTATCGGCTTGACCCTGATAACCGCTGGTATCCTGATATGGAAGATTTATATAACAAAGTCCGTTATAATCCCAATATTGTGGGTATTCTGATTATTAACCCTGATAATCCTACGGGTATGGTCTATCCTCCTGAGATTTTGAGGCGAATCGTCAATCTTGCAAGAGAGTTTAATCTTTTTCTAATCTGTGATGAGATTTATATCAATGTAACTTACAATGGTGTACGCCCGCTTACTCTTGCCGAAGTGATAGAAGATGTGCCAGGAATTGCGATGAGAGGTATGTCAAAAGAATTACCTTGGCCTGGTGCACGCTGTGGCTGGATGGAGTTTTATAACAGAGAGCAAGATGTAGAGTTTAATAGACTTTGTGAGACACTAGACAATGCCAAGATGATAGAGGTCTGTGCTACCAAGCTTCCTCAGCTTGCCTTACCTCTTATCAAAAATGACCCTCGTTATCTTCCGTATCGTGAGGTAGAAAATCAAAAAATAGGGCGTAGAAGTGAGATTATAAGGCAAATTCTTAGTCCTGTCGCTTCTATTAAATTTAATGAAACCTATGGGGCTTTTTACAATACGGTTGTGTTTAAAGAAGGAGTGCTTCGCCCAGGACAGTATTTACACATTCCTAATCCACAGGCACAGCATATACTAGAAACTCAGTGGCTAATGGAGGAAAACATAGCACTAGATAAGCGATTTGTGTATTATCTTTTGGCATCATATAACGTTTGTGTGGTGCCTATTTCTTCTTTTTGCTCTGATTTACAAGGGTTTAGGGTTACACTTTTAGAAGAAAATGAAGAAATACTAAGAGAAACTTTTGGAAGAATCAAGGCTGGAATAGAAGCGTATGTGGCTTCTGCTTGAGAGGTAAAATCTCTATAGCTACCTTCTTGGAACACGGATAAACCTGATTTGGCGGATAAATACAGATAATTATAGCAGTGTTTATCTGTCTAATCCGTAAAAATCTGTGTGCTAAATTTCTGGAAGGGTGCAACTAACAATCTATTCAAAAAAATGAGGGCTTCGCTTTGGGCAAAGTCCTCATTTAGTTTGGGTAAAACTTTCATTATCAGATTATTACAAAATCACAACTCATCACTTACAACTCATCTCTTACTAAGATTGTAAATTTCTTTTTACAAAATTAGGCAGTGCAAAACAAGCCTTGTAAATCTCAGGGTTAAAGTACTCTAACTCAAGAGCCATTGCCTTCATATCTTCCCAGCGAGGCTGAGTATCTTCACGGTATAGCTTAGAAGCAAAGGCAAATGACCAAGTACCACTAGGATAAAAAGGAATCGCCGATAAATACAATGCCGTATAAGGATAAACCTCACGCAAAACATCAAAAAGTTCTTTCTGAGTTTTTTGAAAATAATAAGGGCTTTCTGCTTGTGCGACTACGATGCCACCAGGCTTCAAGGCTGCATATACTTTCTTGTAAAAATCTTTGGAGAATAAACCCTCCGCAGGGCCTACAGGGTCTGTAGAATCCACCATGATAATATCAAAAGTATTTACTTGATTCTCTATGTATTTCACTCCATCTTCGATGCGTAAATCCATACGAGGGTCATCTAATCCCGTAGTAAGAGCAGGAAAAAACTCTCTTGATTTTTCTACTACTAGACCATCTATCTCTACCATTACGCAGCGTTTTACGCTTTCGTGTCTAAGGACTTCTCTTGAAGTGCCACCGTCACCTCCGCCGATAATCAGAATCTGCTCTGGTTTAGGGTGAGCAAACATAGGTACGTGTGCCATCATTTCGTGATAAGCATACTCATGTGCATCTGTAAGCATCACACAATCATCTAAAATCATCATTCGTCCAAATTTGGGCGTTTCTACGATTTCTAATTTTTGATACTCACTCTGACCTTCAAATAAGGTCTTTCCGATTTTGATAGAGGTGCGAGCACCAATATCGAAAATACTTTCGTCGATGATTTCGTTAAACCACTTTTCCATAACTCAGATTAGGCTTTAGATGCCTCAGGCATTGGTTTGTGGTGTAAATCTCCCTGAATGTCGTGCAGTTGCCCACGTTTCATTTCTATAGTAGCAGTATGACCTGCTTTAAAACTATCTTTTAGATGTTGGAAGGCTTTGCCTGCATCAATAGTTTCACCACAAGTAAAGATATCTACCGCAGCATAGCCGTATTCTGGCCAAGTATGGATAGATAGATGAGATTCAGCAATAATCACCACACCACTTACTCCGTGAGGATTAAATGTGTGAAAATGACTACCCACTACGGTTGCTCCACTCAAAATAGTCGCTTCTACCATCGAATCTTCGATGAATTGAACGTTGTTTAAGATTTTGGCATCGCAGCTATAAAACTCAACTAAAATGTGGTTACCTAAAGCTTTCATTGGCAATTTTAAATTTAAAAGGTTAATTTTTCAAAAAGTTTGCAAAGTTGGATTATTTCCTTTAATTCTGCAAGCGTACTACGCTATTTTTTAGGTAATTGTTCCCAGTAAAAAAAAATATCTTTAAAAATAAAAGAATTATATTCTGAAACAGCTCATAATCAATGAGTTATTTTGAGTATAAACTTCCAATTAATTTTATATTTTTACAAGATTAATTGTGTTTCCTCTCCTTAAAAATAATCTTTATATCCCATCATAAAAGCCATAAAGAGTAATACCTAAAAATGTAAAATTTCAAGAATTTAACTCTTTTTTTTGCTTTGTATTTACTTAAAGTAACAATCAGTAAGCAAAATTAATTTTTTATGATAAAAATGTGCCTAAATGCAAGTTTTAATGACTAATTAAAGAATTATTTGATTGATTTGGCATAGTTTTTCTTGTGTTAGTAAGCAATAGCAAAGACATCCAAAAGTGAACTCATTGAGAAGCTTCCCAAAATTAAGAATATATGCAATTACCTTTTGATAAAATACATTCCAAATACCAATTCTACTCCCTTTCACTAGTGTTATTGGCAGCAGGTTTAGGGTTGCTTTTTTATGTGCATAGTCTTCGTGTAGATGCCTATCACCAATACCAAAGCCAACTTGATAAACTTCCTCTTATTTATGCCAAGGTACATCAGGCAGAACAGAAATTTAGAAGTGATGAAGCTACTTCTGCTCGTTTTCTAAAAACAGGGCAAAGCAAATACTTAGATGAGTATGAGCAAAACTTTCGTCGCTTTCAAAAAAATATTCAATACCTTGAGCAAAATAGTATTTCTCAAAAACTCGGGCAAACAGAAGGCTTAAATCAAATCCATCTTCATATCAAGCAACATAGGAAATATACTCAAGAATTTGCTAGTAAAATAAAGCAAATCGGCAAAGATGATGTAGGCTTAGAAGGTGTCATCCAAAAAGATTTTGAAAAACTTCAGCAAATCAGCCAAATTAATCCTACTAATCTAGTGATACTGCAAAAATTTAAAAATGATTTTTTGCTTTATAAAGATTTGAATGCTATTGCACATCTCAAAAGAGAAACCTTCTCTATTCTGGATATGATGAGAGGTAAAATCAATGTAGAGGATAGTTTAGGGAGAAAGAAAATGGCGGGAATCGTCAAAGATTTAGAAATTTATACCCATAGTATTAATCGCTTAGTTAATCTAAATAAGGAAATAGGGCTAGATGCTCAAACTGGAATACGAGCTGAACTCAATGAAGAACACCTTTACCTTGATAAAAACCTTACGCTTCTCCAAGAAAATGCAGAAGCTAAACTAGGAGGAATCATCAACGAATCACAGTCATTTGTCTGGACTATCTTCTTGATAGCTTTATTTATTACTGCTTTACTCTCATTGGTGATTTCTAAAGTGGAAAGTTCATCTTTGGTAAGCTTGGATAGAATCGTGAAATCGCTCAAACTAGGCATCCGTAATCAGGAAAAATTATTAAACCATCCTATTTTTCATCGCAGAGATGAGGTAGGAAGTATTGCCAAAAATTTTCAATACTTTATAGCAAAGTTTAAAGTAGCTCTAGGTCAAATCAAAGAAAAAGATTTAAAGCTTGAAGAAGCAGCTCACCAAGAGTCTCTCCGCAATTGGAACACAGAAGGACTTAATCTTTTGAAAGATATTTTTAGTAAACATCACCACAATACAGATCAACAGAATTTTGAGGTTATTTCTGAATTAGTTAAATATACTCGTAGTCATCAAGGTGGACTTTTTATTTTAAATCAAGACGCTTCTACCCCGCAACTTGAACTAAAAGCGTGTTATGCTTATGAACGCCAGAAGTATAAGAAAAAGACTGTTGAAATAGGAGAAGGCTTAGTAGGAACTGCTTGGAAAGAAAATAAGACCTTACTTATCACTGATGTTCCCCCAAATTATACACATATTGCCTCTGCTTTGAGCAAGACTGCCCCCAACTCGCTACTCATCGTGCCACTAAAAGTAGAAGATGAGATAGTCGGAGTAGTGGAGTTAATATCTCTTCGTAGTTATGAAGCACACGAAATCGAATTTGTAGAAATGGCTACTTCCAGAATAGCCAGTGCATTAATGACGACACAGGCTAGTGCAAAAAACCGTAAACTGCTAGAAACTACTGAGCAAATAGCCCAAGAAGCACAGGAGAAAGAAGTCAAACTACAAGAACAAATTAAAAACTATCAATATTGGCTGCAAGAATTTGAGAATAAACTCAAACGCTCCACAGATAGCAATGAAATCTATCAGTCTATTCTCAATAAGATGTACAGAGGAATGATTGTTACCAATGAGAAATTTAGAATCGTAATGGTCAATGATTTTATCTTAAAAAGATTTAATCACCAAGAAGCTAATCTCTTAAATCAACCTTTGGAGATGCTTTTAGATACTGATTATGAAAATATCTTAGACTTGCGTGAACGTAAATTAAAGCTTAACCCTACTGCTTTTGAAAAAAACCCTCAAAGCAAGATTATAGATAAAAGAGGAAAAGCCGTAGCCGTAGAAAGTGTCTCAGGTAAATTAGAGATTGAAGATAAGGTAGTTTATATCTTCTTACTTAATGAGCAAGCAACTGAAACTCGTAGTCAGCAAAACAATGGAAATTCTAAGCTAAAAGTAGCAAGCTAATCCTATAAACTGATTTTTAAAACTTATATCACTCTACCACCTGAAAGATTAATTGTCAAAATCTTTCAGGTTTTTATATTCAAACCAGATGAAATCCTATCCTTATCAGATTATAAATCTGTAAGCATTTTGATAGTTAGTTAGTGTAAAAAGCGGATATTTTCAGAATCAAATTATCAGAAGAAAACAAGAGACAACTTTTTGGAAGTGAGTAAGCACCTTCATTTTAACATTTAATTTTGATTTTTTCGTGAGAGTTATCTGACATTATTGACTATTTTTCCAATAATGTTCATCTTTAAAGAATAAACTTATGAAAAAATCACTTCTATTTTATTTATTTATTTCCATCTTATGGCTAAGTCAGGGCATTGCCCAAGGAGATTTGGGTTATCAAACCCCTCCCGAGCCAATGGCTGCTTTGGTCAACGCACCTTCTTCTCCTGGAGTAAGCATCAATGCACAAGGCGATGTGATGCTGCTATTAGGTCGCTCAGGCTATCCATCTGTAGAAGAACTTGCACAGCCTGAGTTACGCATTGCAGGCTATCGCATTAACCCTCGTACCAATGGCTCTAGCCGTGGCACTAGCTACGAAAGTCTTACCTTCAAAAATCTAACTTCACTCAAAGAAACCTCTGTAACAGGCTTACCCAATGATGCCAAGATAGAGTCAGTAAGTTGGTCGCCCAAAGGTCAGAAAGTTGCCTTTATGGTGTCAGAATCTACTGGTCTTTCGCTTTGGTACGTAGAAGCGAGCAACGGACAAGCAAAACGCCTTACTCAGCCAATTCTTAATGATGCTCTA
>Ga0163144_10023611_pt1 | contig 12123 bp, 14 predicted proteins | sample OliLak19BULKMAT1_FD_123175 | JGI IMG/M metagenome (GOLD analysis project Ga0163144, IMG submission 123175) | Freshwater microbial mat bacterial communities from Lake Vanda, McMurdo Dry Valleys, Antarctica - Oligotrophic Lake LV.19.BULKMAT1 | ecosystem: Environmental > Aquatic > Freshwater >...
GGTGTTTCTGCGGGTACGGCTATTGTCGAAGCTGTATCGGTTGCAGATCCGTCAAAGAAAGCGTCGCTTACAGTCACCGTGACTGCGCGCCCGTTTGTCCCCAACCTGCCGATTACAATTTCTGTCAGTCCAACAAGCTCTACGCTTGTTGCGGGAGATAGTTTGAATGCGACCGCAACGCTCGGAAATGTTCCAGCTGGAGCAAGTACCGGTTTGTTTTGGTCGTCCAACAGCCTCAGTACGGCGACGGTTGACGCGAACGGCAAGATCAGAGCTATTGCGCCGGGTAACGCTACCATTACGGTGCGTGCCAGTGCCGATACCTCGAAAAGGGCAACTGTGTTGATGACAATCAACGCAAGGCCTGCAACGACTCCAGTCGTAACAGGAATCGCTGTTGTCCCTGCAATCAGCACAATCGATCTTGCCTTCGGACAGGATACTGTGCTGAATGTTGTAGTGACGGGGAACGCTACTGCTAACAAGGGTTACACTTGTTTCAGTAGTGATGTCACACTTTTGCAAGTTTTGAACGCAACGACTTGCCGTTTCAGAATTTATGTCGGCTATCCAAACGGATTGGCTGCCGATAAGATTCCGAGGATGATTTACCGAACACTCGGCGTCGGCAGTGACGGAAGGTGGAAAGAGGTGGCAGTGATTGTCACGCAAAAAAGATAGAAGTACAGCGGGGTCTCAGAAATGAGACCCTGTTTTTATATGTTTTTTGATAAAAATAAGTTAACAACATTAACGATCGTTAATGTTGTTAACTTATTTTAAATTAGAAATTTTAAATACTTTTACTTTTTCTTTAATATTCAATTCTTGAAGACGGTGCAAAAAGTCTTTTGGTAAAGGTCCTGGACCTAGCCATAAACTTTTCTGTAGTTTTTTGTAACCAAATATTTTAATTTGATTTCTTAACCAATTACGGAGTGCCTTTTCTCGTTCTGGTATATCAAAAGAGATAATGATATTTGCGGGGCTTGTCTTTGTAAAAGGTGAAGAAAAATAGCTTAATCTGTATCTGCTACTTAGGTAATATTCTCCTCCTTTAGTAATTTTCCAACCTTCTTTTGAATGTCGAATGTAGTCTTTTGCTCGTAATCGAGAAAGTGAAACCCTCAGCGTACCTTCATGTATGTTTCTCTGTTCAAGATCACGAAGGATAGATCGATATCTTTTAGTGCTCCGGGAACTCATTAAAATAGCTAGTATTAAGTTAACTATAGTTTCTGGACGGTTACCGCTCGTACCTTTATAATTTTCCATTAGTTGTATGTTAACACTTTTAACGATCGATAAAAGTGTTAACTGTAATGAACGTAGCTCGCACTTCTTTGTTGTGCACATCTTTCTTGCATGTGAAAAATAGACGTAGTACATTTTAGAATGTATACGGTAGGTTCTTCCCGTTTTCTTTCACTTATCATGATCGATGCGAAAGTAACAAAAGAGCTCTCACACGGAAATAATATTTCCATTATTAATCTTGTTGATTGTTTGATTGAAAAAGCAGAAAGTGTCGGCGCCTCAGATATTCATATTGATCCTCGACTTCACGTTCTCCAAGTGAGACTTCGTATTGATGGGGTACTTCATGATAGCTACGAATTGCCCAAGGTCTATCAAGGAGAAATTATTTCTCGAATTAAAGTACTCGCCAAGCTCCGAACCGATGAACATCAATCCGCACAAGACGGTCGGTTTAGGTTTGGTACGGTTCCTAACCATCTTGATATTCGAGTATCTATTATCCCAACATATCATGGTGAGAATGTTGTGATGAGGCTTCTGTCAGACAGGGCGAAAATGTTTGATTTATCAAAGCTCGGATTTAGCAGTTCTGATTGTAAGAAAATTGAAACTGCACTTAAAAAACCGAGCGGTATGATTCTTTCAACTGGACCCACTGGATCTGGGAAAACAACAACGCTCTATACGCTCCTAAAGCGGCTTAATTCAAAAGAACTTTCTCTGGTTACCCTTGAAGATCCTATTGAGTACGCTCTCGAAGGAGTAAAACAAATTCAAATTAACGCTCGTACAGAACTTACATTTGCCAATGGTCTGCGCTCGATTCTCCGGCAAGATCCAAACGTTATTATGGTAGGAGAGATACGAGATAGAGAAACAGCTCATATCGCTGTGAACACTGCATTAACAGGCCATCTTTTGTTATCAACATTGCATACAAATGACGCGGCAACTACGTTGCCGCGTCTTCTTGATATGGGCATTGAATCTTTTTTAATTGCATCTACGGTTAGTATCAGTATCGGACAAAGGCTCATGAGGAAGATCTGTGGTAAATGTAAAGAGATACAAGAGACTCCAAAAGTAGTGCTCGAAAAGCTGCAAAGCCATTCATTTTCCGTGAAGATTCCTTTGCAATATTATAAAGGGAGGGGATGTGAACAGTGCGGTGGATCAGGATATGCTGGCAGGACATGTATGAGTGAAGTTTTGGTTGTAAGTGGTGATATTCGAGAAGCAATTATTAGAAAAGATTCTGCTGAGATGCTTAAAAAGATTGCTATAGCTGGTGGCATGACAACAATGTTTGAAGATGGAATTCAAAAAGTTACAGAAGGTATCACAACTCTAGAAGAAGTAATGCGAGTTGCCCATGAATAACAGGGAACTCATATCAGCACTATGGACAAGATTATTCCAACACCTCCAAAAGCTTTTTTCTGCGGTGAGAAAAATCACTTACTCAATTGAAAGGAGGTTGCCAAAAAGATTTTCTACTTCCGAGCAGATATTTTTTGTTAAGAGACTATCATTTTTAATTATGGCCGATATTCCGCTTCTTGAGAGTGTACATATGATGCATGAGCAAACAAACGTGCACAGACACAAAGAAATATTACACACTATCATTGAGAAGCTGGCGAACGGCCAGTCATTGTCAAACAGCTTGAAAGCATCCCCTGGTGTTTTTAGCGATTTTGGAATTAACTTGATTTCTGTTGGAGAAACAACCGGAGTACTTTCAGAAAATTTACAATACTTGGCCCAGGAGTTACAGAAAAAGCAGAGTTTGAAGAGAAAAATTATTGGTGCCTGTGTGTATCCAATAGTTGTGGTGTGTGCAACGGTGGGGATTGTTTTGTTTTTAATTATTTATTTGTTTCCTAAAATTATGCCAGTATTTATAAGTTTGCATATGAAGTTACCGTTTTCAACCCGGGTGGTTATCGGGCTCAGTAATGGAATTCGCAACTTCGGATTCATTGTTGCTTGTGCTGGACTCATCTTGAGTGTTTTTTCATACTGGTTTTTAAGAAAATCTGAAAAAGTAAAACACCTGCGAGATCGAGGCCTTCTGTTTCTTCCGATGTTTGGGAAGCTTATCAAATCATATAACTTGGCAAATTCAATGAGAACGCTTGGGCTCCTTTTAAAAAGTGGAGTGGCGGTCAGCGATGCTTTACCAACCACTGCATCAATTTCATCCAATCGCTCATACAAAGTGGAGTTTATGAAAGCTTATGGATTAGTGAGTCGGGGGGAAACCGTATCAAGTTCTTTTCGAAATAACGCTCGATTGTTTCCTGAAATTGTCGTGCAGATTGTTGCAGTGGGAGAGAAAAGCGGCTCACTCTCAGCATCCCTATTGTACCTTGCAGAGCTTTATGAAAATGAAGTGGAGGATTATACCAAGAATTTATCGAATTTGATTGAGCCAATCCTTATGGTAATGATGGGACTTGTGGTTGGTTTTATTGCTGTTGCGATTATTACACCAATTTATGGAATTACTCAAAATTTACATCCGTAGATTATCTACTCGGGGGTTCACTTTCATTGAAGTGATTGTGGTGATAGCGCTTATTGCAATTATTGCGCAAGTAACTCTTGCCAGTGACATTTCTTTTTATCAAAAGAAAACATTTAATGATGAGGTTAATAGTTTGTATTTGTTGGTTATGCGAGCGCGAATTGCTTCAATGCATAATGTCTGTTTTGGGATTCCTTGTGTTGACGGAAAATCTCATGGAGTCCATATCGAAATAGATAGGTACGTTCTCTTTCAAGGAAGTGATTTTTCGGGTAGAGATGTTACTGAGGACGAAATAGTAATTCTTTCTTCCTCAGTTTCACTGACGAGCTCAGGAGATGTTGTGTTTAAACAATTAAGTGGAAACACAAATGAGCAAATAGTCACTGTTACTGATAGCGCTGGTCGAGTCGCTCAGATCTTGATAAGCGAAGAAGGCAGACTTGAAAAACAGTAATATGAAAAATTGTAACTACAAACAATCTCAAGGCGGTTTTTCAACCCTAGAAATAATTATTGCAATTGCACTCCTATCACTTATTCTTGGTTCGATTATCTTGGTTATTTTTAGCAATCAGTCAATTCTTGTTGATAGTGAGGTTGCAAGTGTCGCGTTGCTAAAAGCCAAAATGCTCCTAGAAAAAGAGGAGATATTTGTACAAAAAGATTTTAATTTAATTAATGCTACCAGTTCTATCTTGGACGGTATCTACACCAGTTCTGTTGATGTGCTGCAGTTGCCAGATTTTTTTACAAAATTAGTAACCGTGAGAACGTCTTGGATTGGTAACGGAGATCGTAACCAGCAGGTTTCACTTTCAGCTTTAATGGGAAACGCTCAACAAGTTGTCGGTGGTGATACGTGCGATTCAAATCTCACAAGAGACTGGAAGCAGCCTCTCGTTACAGAGCATGGCCTCGCAAGTCTTGTTGGTGACAGTAGCGGTATCTATCCCATCACTGATGTAGATGCGTATGAAGGAAAGCTCTATGTCACAGTAAATAACACAAGCGCCAATAAGGAAACTTTTTTTGTTTTTGATATTAGTAACCCACTCTCGCCAGTATTAATTTCTAAGCTTGATAATGATGTGGTAAATAACACCGGCCTCATCGCAGTTGGGGTAGCAAGAAATGCGAGCGGCGTCTATGCATTCGTTGCAAGCGCAAGCAGTTTTGTAAAAGGGCAGTTGCAAATTATAGACGTATCAGCAAATACTATTTTGAAAACATATAAAATACCTGTTTCGATTGTGAGTGGGTCAAGCTCTCAAGGAACAGGCAACAGCATCCTCTATAAAAATGGGTATGTTTTTTTAGGGCTTAAAAAAACAGTTTCTGGACCAGAATTTAATATTATTGACGTGCACGATCCACTTAATCCTTTTTGGGTCGGAGGATATGGTGTTGGAAATGCGGTAAATCATTTGCTCATAAAGAAGTCTTTTGTATATCTGGCTACTCCAAATAATACAGAGCTTATTATTTTGGACATTGAGGATCTTCAAAACCCAGGGGTGGTACGCACCTTCGATGCACCAGATACGGTGGGTAATGGAAAGTCATTGTATGTGGTGGGAGACACTTTATATTTAGGAAGAACGGTAACTTCTCAAAATCCAGAGTTTTTAGTACTTACCAATCCAGATCCTAATCTTGCAGCCCCGACCTTGATCGCTTCAAAAGAAATCGGAGGGAGTATTAACGGGCTTATAGTAAGAAGTAATCTTGCTTTTATTCTTACTAATTCTCAGTTCAGTATACTTTCCCTTAATGATCTTTCTGCTATTAATCAATTTACAACACCTACTACCTTAAGCCATCGAGGAGGTGCCCCAGCCCCTTCTTTTGATTGTGAAGGAAATTATTTTTTCATTGGATCAAATGACGTGTCAAACAAAGGATATCTATCAATTATTACCGCTTTATGAACAAAGGATTTACCCTCATTGAACTTATTGTCTATCTTGCGCTGTTTTCCATCATCATGGGAGGAGCTGTAATTTCGGTATACAGCATGGCCGAAAGCAGTGGAAGTAATGAAACCAAAATATTTTTACTTGAAGAAGGATTATTTTTACAAGCAAAAATAGTATGGACGCTCTCGAGTGTCGATACGATACATGTTCCCATATTAAACTCAACCTGTATTATTCATTGTTCGCTATCAATCAAAAAACAAGATCCAGACGGGCGATTGGTGGCGCTCACTCACCGAGGAAACAATTTGGTAATTTCTTATGATGGCGGGGAGGAGAAAATTCTTAATAATAGAAATATTGTTGTCAGTAGTGTTTTTGTGACCAGCGCCCAAGAAGGCAACGGTAAGGCTTCTGTACTGGTAACATTTGATCTTTCTACAAAGGATCCTCGCGGAGCTGCAGTTACCAGTTCTTTTTCGGTTATTGAATATGTCTACTAATCAAGCTCAGAGCCAAAGTGGATTTGTTGCCCTTATGACAGTAATTATTATTTCCGCAACGCTTATAAGTCAAGTTTTTATGGTGAGCGTTGGTGGGCTTTCAGTCAGATTTGATACGTTGAGCGCCGAGCATAAAACAATAAGTAAAATTCTTGCAAAGTCTTGCATGGAAGCAGCAATAATAAAACTTAATCAAAATTATTTCTATCTCACTCTCACTGGTGGAGAAAAGATCTCTGTCGGTTCAAAGGTGTGTATTCTTAAAAAAATTGAACACGGGGTTGAAAATGCTTCTCATAAAAAAACAGTGGCAGTGCATTCTCAAGGGGAATCTGGTGGTTCTTTTACAAATCTTGTCTCAATTCTTCAGATGCAAAACCCTACCTATTTCTCTGAGTTTGATGATTCATCAATTACTATTATTTCTCAAGCAGAGTTTGGAGTAAGTGGTTTATAGTAGGAATTATAATCATGTATCTTTTTGATATAATATACGTATGCATTTTAAAACAATAAAAAAATCAATCGATATTGGATCCTCTGCTGAAAAAGTGTGGGAAGTGCTCTTTACACCAGCAAGCTATGAGATATGGGCAGCCACCTTTTCTGAAGGTGCTCAGGTTGAGACTGATTGGCAAGAGGGGAGTAAAGTAATATTTACTGACAGCACAAACTCAGGTCTTGTTGGAACTATCGAAAGAAATATTCACAGTGAATTTCTTTCTATTATCTATACCGGCTTTGTACAGGCAGGAGTAGAAGATCTTGAAAGTGAGAAGGCAAAACAAATGAAAGGTGCTAAAGAAACATACTCATTATCACCAAAAAATGGGGGCACTCATTTAGTAATCGAGTGTGATATGGATGAAAGTTATAAAGATATGATGAGTGGCATGTGGGACAAAACGCTTCTGAAAATCAAAGAGCTTTCAGATACACAACAAGAAGTATGACCATGAGAAAAAAAATTATAATCGCAGTTGGAATTGTTTTTTTAGCGACTCTTTATTTGTTCGGTGCTAAGTGGCTTATTTACTATCGAATTGGAATCGTATCGCTTCCTGCGAGCGATAATCGACACGAGTATATTTTTAATGATACGATTTTGCCTCAACGGGGTGTGGTGTACATGGCGCTCGGTGATAGTCTAACATCAGGGGTTGGGGTAGAAAAGTACGAAGAATCGTATCCGTTTTTGCTTGCTCAAAAGATTGCAGCAACCACTACCAAAGTTACTCATTTGAATTTTTCCTATCCAGGAGCAAAAAGTGAAGATGTGCTACGGGATCTTGTGCCGCGGGCAGCACAGAAAAAAGCAGATATTGTGACTGTTCTTGTGGGTACCAACGACGTCATGAATGGAAAGGTTACTGATGCACAATTTAGGAAAAATTACGAAATGATTATAACAACATTGTTAGAGCAGAAATATGCAAAGACTTATGTTATCAGCATTCCTTTTGTTGGCACCAACTCATTATTCTTACCACCATTTAATTACTATTATCGAGAGAAAGTTGTGCGTTTTAACACTATTATTAAAACCCTTGCAGCGGAGTATGATGTTCACTATATTGATCTGACGACTCCAACTGAAAAATTCGCTTCAAAAGTGAGCAATTACTATGCGAAAGATAATTTCCACCTTTCTCAGATAGGGTATCTCTACTGGTCAACAATTCTTTATGACAATCTCAATAAGTAATGTTGTTTTTGCTACTCACATTTTCACTACCATTTTTGTTTTTGTTTTTCTGTTATCACTTCGACTACGAAGTGATAAGGGCTTTAGTCTTGAAGTAACCACACAACTTAAAGGGTTCAGCATCCTAGCAATTGTTTTTTCTCACATAGGATACTTTTTAGTAGATGATCAGCGTTTTTTGTTTCCCTTGAGTATTGCCGCTGGTGTTGGAGTGAATATATTTCTCATTCTTTCTGGATACGGGCTCGCCACGAGCAGCATTGCAAAGCAGCTTCCTATTTTAAAGTTTTACAAACGGCGCTTGCCTAAACTCTATGTTCCTTTTTGGATAAGCATTGCATTCTTCTTTCTACTAGATTTTTTTGTATTAGGAAAAGATTACAGTGCACAGTATGTGGTAAAGTCCTTTGCAGGGTTGTTTGAACAAGCACATTTATTCTCAGACCTTAATTCGCCACTTTGGTATTTTACTGCAATTATTTTTTACTACCTTCTTTTTCCAATGGTTTTTTCAAGACGAATGCCTGTGGTATCAGCACTTCTTCTATATCTTGCTGGGTATTTTGTGATCGTGATGAGTCCTGCTTTTTTGAATCAAGTATTGGGACTCTACGAACTTCATATCGTAGCGTTTCCTTTAGGGGTACTTTTTGCTGCTGTTGCACATAGGTATAACATTGGCGTATTTCAAAGTCGCATTAAATGCTGGCTTCAAGAAAAACGAGTACATAAAAATATTCTTCACGCCTTGCATGCAATTTTTATGATAGTGCTTGTTTTTATCATTGGGTACACTGCATATCGCTCACATGTCGGAGATGTGCCAGCCGTTGAGCAGCGAATAAGTTTGATAACAAGCTCGGCACTTCTAGTATTTTTTACGTTTTCAAAAATGCAAAGCAAGGTGTTGAATTGGTTTGGTATGTATTCTTTTGAAATATACCTTCTTCATTGGCCGATTCTTTCACGGTTTGATATGTTTTTCCGATTTTTTCCACCGTGGCTTGCCACGATCTGCTACCTTATCTTTTTTATTGGAACTGGATGGATTTTACGTACCCTAACAAATCGGTGTTTAATAAGTGCCCAATAATATGCGCACAATAGTTGTCACAGATAAAATGCAGGAAAGGTACCAGTACATTTGCGTACAGCGTGCGGGCAAGAATTTTGATGCAAATTTTAAACCTGACCTTAGTCCGAAAGAAATGCTCGAGCTTGGTTTCAGTGGTATTGCAGGTACTATCTCGGGAGAAGAATACCAAATAAAGACGCAAGGCAAATTAAACGTTGGAAAGCTATAGTAAGACACATTGCTCAACTGACTAAAAGTTGTCGAAAAAATGATTTTTCTTACCATCGAAGACAAAGACAAGTCTTACTTCACTGTGCATACGATAGTAGAAAGCTATAGTGGTTCATCTATTTTTATGGTATAATGACTGTTAGTGTTCACTATTTTTAATGAGGAGGATTAGTTGGGAATGTGATTAAATTATCAGTTTGCAGTAAATAACACATACTATGAACACCCGCCCACGAGCCACTCTCTTGGTAGTCGCCATTGTTCTAATCGCACTTCTTATAGGAGTGGCGCGAACCCGTGATAAAACAGTGGAGACTCCTACTTTAGCAGGAACTCCTGCAAATTCTGTTTCTTATGTCTGTAACGAAGGTAAAACTATTAATGCTCAGTTTTACCCAAATAAATTTTCAGCTTCTGGTAGTGCGAAAGTTACCTTGAGTGACGGAAGAATTCATGAACTTGCTCAAACTGTTTCAGCAGACGGAGCACGATTTGTAAATGTAGATGAATCATTTGTGTTTTTGTCAAAGGGAAATGGCGCATTAGTGCTTGAGAATAATAGTGAAAAAAGCTTTATCGGTTGTATTGGTTTAAATCCTAATACCACAGGGCTCTATCTTCCTGAAAAATATTCAAATAGTTCATATGGATTCTCACTACGCTTGCCAAGTCGAGGGACTACTACAGAAGAAGGATATGTGGTAAATGATTCCTATGTTTACACTGCGCTGGGGCCGGAAACTTCAATTCAGGGTGTCCAATTTAAAATCCCTCAATTTTTTTCTGATGGAACTAATTTAAGTAATGACAGCTATATTAGCGTTGAAAGCATCTCGCGCACTCAAAGTTGTTCAGCCAATCTTTTTCTTGATCAAGTAAAAAACACTCAACAAGTTGCTGAGGGACAAACTATATATTCAGTGGCATCTTCCACAGGGGCAGGATCGGGGAATAGATACGAGGAAGCGGTGTATGCAATTCCAGGGACTAATCCTTGTATTGCGGTGAGATATTACATTCACTACGGAGTGCTTGAAAACTATCCAAAAGGAACCAAAATAGAATTTGAGAAAAAAATCCTTCTTTTAGAGTTTGATGCAATTCGAAAAAGTTTAGTGTTGGCACAACGAGGGAGTGGTAATTAGTAAAAGTAATAAAAAATTTAGAGTACAGAAAGAGCAAGGGTACGTCGTGGCTGACCATTATTTTTTTTGGAGACTCTATTGCCTATGTAAACAGTTATGATCACTGAGGTCTGGTTGATGCGCACTTTTCCCGGAAAAAAGTTTCGCGATTAAAACCCGAAGGGAGCCTCTAGGCGGAGAGCTATCCCTGTGGTAGACTGTAGGGGTACTTAAAAGTAATAAAATATTATGGCAACAAAACCAAATTCTGCATTCATGAAACCAATGACTATTAGCTCTGACCTTGCACCTATTGTCGGCGCAGGTCCTATGCCAAGATCAGAGGTTGTTAAAAAGCTTTGGGAATACATCAAGAAGAATGATCTTCAAGATCCAAAGAACAAGCGAAACATCGTAGCAGATGAACAGCTTAAGAAAGTATTCGGCGGTGAGAAAGAGGTCAATATGTTCGCGATGACCAAGCTTGTTTCAAAGCATCTCTCCTAATCACTAAAAAACGACCCGCAAGGGTCGTTTTTTTCTGTTTTGATAATGAAGTCCAACACGGTATAATCCTACGTACTATGAATACAAAAACTGTATGGAATCTTAAATTATTATACAAGAGTGATTCTGATCCTCAGATTGAAAAGGATATGAAGGCTTTTGAAGATGCTTGCGCGCGCTTTGAAAAGAAGTATAAAAAAAGCAATTATGCTCTCAGTGCCCAAAGCTTGCGCGCAGCGCTTAAAAATTATTATGAAACAGTCAGAACATTTCAAGGTAGTAAACCTTGTTGGTATTTTGTACTCCAAACATGCTTGAATTCTAATGACGCAAAGTCAGAAGCTCAAGCAACGATATATAGGCAAAGAATTACTGAGGCGAATAATAAGATTCAGTTTTTCATGCTCAATATAGCTGCTGTTTCAAAGGGAGAACAAGAAGTATTCTTAACTGATCCTATCCTTGCGGAGTATCGCTACAAGCTTAAAAAAATTTTTATCAACGCAAAATACAATCTTTCTGAAGGAGAGGAACAACTTTCAGCACTGCTTGAACAGACAAGTTACACTATGTGGACTGACTCACAAGACAAGGTTTTAAATCAGCAAAGCGTAAATTATAAGGGCACTGATGTTCCACTCTCAAAAATCATAGCACAACTCGCAGGTCTTCCAAAAAAAGACAGGGAGATCGTCCACCAAAAAATAAATAGCACTTTGAAAGGCATCGCTGTGGGAGCTGGAGCAGAAATCAATGCAATTTATAATTATAAAAAAGTGATGGATGAACGCAGGGGTTTCTCCAAGCCGTATAGCTCGAGAGTGCTTTCTTGCGAGAATGATGAAAAATCTGTCGAGCTACTAGTCTCACTGGTAACCAAACATTTCTCTATTGCACATAGATTTTATAAACTTCACGCTAAGCTCCTAGGTGAAAAAAAGATTAGTTCAGCGCACCGAAATGCACAGATTGGTAAAATAAGCACCAAATTTGATTTGGAGTCATCTATAGAAATATTACAAAAGGCTTTTCAAAGTGTAGATCAAGAATACACAACCATTCTTAATACTTTTGTAAGTAACGGGCAGGTTGATGTCTATCCTAAACAAGGAAAAAAAGAGGTGCATTTTGTTGGGGTGTGAGAGATTTGCCAACATACGTTCTTCTCAACCACACAGACACTTCGCGTTCACTTGAAACTTTTGGTCATGAAATGGGACACGCTATCCATACCGAGCTCAGTGGGAGTCAGCCAGTTCAGTATGACAA
>Ga0163144_10023617_pt1 | contig 12122 bp, 13 predicted proteins | sample OliLak19BULKMAT1_FD_123175 | JGI IMG/M metagenome (GOLD analysis project Ga0163144, IMG submission 123175) | Freshwater microbial mat bacterial communities from Lake Vanda, McMurdo Dry Valleys, Antarctica - Oligotrophic Lake LV.19.BULKMAT1 | ecosystem: Environmental > Aquatic > Freshwater >...
AAATTCTTTTTCCTAAAGCATACTAATGGGTTGGAAGTTTTACGCTAACGCCCTACCGGAGTGAGCGAGTGCTTGACTCGCCACTCATTGGCCTGCTCGAATCGCGCCTGATACGGCACCACCCACTTCCACTATCCGACCTTTGTGGGGTCGTAAAAGTTCGGAAGCGGAAGGTTGCCAACCGTGTTGTGCTGACTCATCTGAGTCTCCTATGCGGGGGTTGCGAACTGAGGTCTAGCTACGTTGCTAGACCAACCACTAGGCCTACCTATTGAGTGTGATCCTCTTTGCCGAACGCCGACCCACTGCGATAGGCCCTCGTGGGCTGACAAGCAGAGTGTCGTCGGGGCTGATCATGTTACGGGTGTCAGGGTACTCGCTGGTCTGGACACATGTTCCGTTGTTGACAACGACTCTGACAATTCCGCTCTGCTCGGTGATAGCGAAGAGCGCATGCTCAACTTCACCACCAGCATTGCGCAGTGTCACAGCACACCTGCCACGGATACTTCCAAGCCAGCTCTGCTCTCCCTCTTCTCCCTCTGCTCCCTCTGCGGTTGCTTCGACCGTTCCATCTGCCTTAATGACGACACAGCGGTGAACGGTCTTACCGCTCTCCTCGGTAGCTACAAAGAACCAGCACCGAGATTCAGAGAAGTATGCGATAGCATCGACCAGTTCACCGTGTAGTCGTGGCACAGAAACGGAATCGTTAATGCCGCCTTTCTCGGCATCGAAAACGAAACCGACCTGCAAGCCACCGGCACGGTAGAATCCGAAGCCGAATCTCGTGCCGACCCAGAAGACTGTTTGGTCTCGCAGAACGTTGCCGATAAACTTCGGTCCCAACGTATCATCACGAAACAGCTGACCCTGATTGAGCCAGTAGATGTGATTACCGTTAGTATCGAACACAGCCCTCTTTCCGCGGTAAGTGTCGACCGCAATCCGCTCTGGCACCTCATCGTTACCGAGGATTGCGAGCTGGCTTGCGAAGGCCACAGCCGTTCTTGAACCGTGCAGCCTAAACTTGAGGTTCGGGCTGAGGTCGGCTTTCAGAACGGTTGAACCATCTTCACGAGCGACCACGCCGTCATTGTGTGTGACCAGCCGAAGCTCACCGCTTGAAACTAGTTTTGAAACATCCGAGAATCCGGTCGGACCTATTGTTACCGTATGGGGGTTAATTAATCCCGTGGAAGGGTCGGTGCAAATTGCAGCACGAATATCTTGACTATGCTCAGGAAGCAAAATTTTCTTGTCTGGGCTAAAACGAGCAACTTTCTCACCCTAGCGAACAACGAGAGCTCCATCCTCCATAGTAGCGGTCGCCGGCCCAATGGGAACGGGGCCAGAATTCGGAGTAGGTAGTGCTGCCGGTGTCATCCTTACATTAATGGTTTGATTTGACAGATCTGCATCATATCGCAGTTTGCAAAATTCTCGAGCGATATCCACTGACTTTTGATAAATGCTATAGCCCATGACACAGCACAAAATTCCAAAAATAGCGGAGCGGATTGAGCGATTTAAGGGGCGCATCCTAACCCTGGTCGAAGAGACTCTCAGTTGGCCAAACGGCACTCAGTCTGTGCACGCAATCGTTCGCCACCCCGGAGCGGTTGTGGTCTTGCCTCAGGCGGCTGACGGATCACTGCTCATTTTGCGCCAGTATCGCCATGCGATTGGCCGGGAGATCTTAGAGTTTCCAGCCGGAACACTAAATATTGGCGAAGATCCCCTAGCTTGCACAAAACGCGAGCTAATCGAGGAGACCGATTTTGCTGCAAGCCAATGGACGCCCCTCGGCGTCTCCCTGCCCGCCCCCGGGTTCTGCGACGAGGTACAGCATTTTTTTCTAGCCCAAGGATTGACGCCCCAGGTTGGTCAGCCGGATGATGACGAAGTAATCTCGGTTGAGCAGATCTCAGTAGCTGAGTTTGAGCGCTTGCTTAGCTCGGGAGAGTTGATCGATGGTAAGTCGATGGCGATCTATGCGCGGGCTTTGTTGAGTGGAATACTCCCCCCTGGGAGCGCGGACCTCCAGGTCCGCTCCTAATGCGCTAAGAGCGGACCTGGAGGTCCGCGCTCCCAGGATCATTTTCTAAAGTAGCAACACATGACTGAGAATGGCACCGTCTCCCAAACCATCCACGAAGGAATAGCGACGATCATCTTTGGTCATCCGCGTAGTAATTCATTGCCGGGTGCTCTGCTGCGAGAGATAGCTAGCACGATCGATGCAGCGGGCAACGATCCAGCAGTTCGTGTCGTCGTACTAAAGACCCTCGGCGAGAAGGTCTTTTGTGGCGGCGCGTCATTTGATGAGCTCTTAGCAGTTAAGACCCAGCAGGAATCAGAGCGATTTTTTAGTGGATTCGCCACCGTAATCTCTGCTATGCGCCGCTGTCCCAAGTTTATAGTTACGCGGGTTCAGGGAAAGGTCGTTGGCGGTGGCGTCGGGATTGTGGCCGCGTCTGATTATGTATTCGCAGTCACTGGCGCTGCATTGCGTCTCAGTGAGTTTGCCCTAGGTTTTGGGCCTTTTGTTATCGGGCCGGCGGTGCAGCGTAAGGTCGGGACGGCGGCATTTTCGCAGATCGCCGTGGATGCTGATTGGCGTGATGCCACCTGGGGGCATGCTCACGGACTTTACGCGCAACTATTTTCAGAACTCTCTGAGCTTGATTCCGCAGTTACTAAGTTTGCTACGAAACTATCGGCTGCAAATCCTGAAGCTACGGCTAAACTCAAAGCTGTACTATGGGAGGGCACTGAGGATTGGGACGCCCTGTTGCGGCAACGTGTAGCGATCACCTCAGGACTCGCACTAACTGATTTTGTTCAACGTGCAGTGCATGCGGTGAATAAGGGGTAGTCGAGTAACTGATCGCCAGCACGACCAACCGAAATCGATTTCAGAATTTTGGATCGAGCTGGCACTATGATACTCGTCATGCCTAAGTCGATTACGATTCGTCCCGCAAGCTTTTATCTAAAAATTTTGTAATTGGTCAGCACTTAAAAAATGCAAGCGTTCACGGGGGTGCAAAAATCGTCGCAAATTTACAGATTGGGTGCCTTTTTATTCGCCGAAGGCGCCCCCGGAGGGACAACAAGTAACTGGTCAAAAAAAGACAGCCCCGATCTGGGGCTGACAAGAAAGATCTGAAAGTGAACAAAAGCGTAAACATCCAGGATAATCACCACATTAGGTTTATTCATTAAAACATGCTGACCAGTTACAAATTTTTTCGAAAATATTTTGCCCAAAGAAATTGTAATCGAGCGTCGAGTGCTCTATCATCTGCGCCCCCTTGTTCTTTTGTACTGTTCTTTCTCTTTCAGATTATATTTGGAGATTTTTTAATGGATCGCGACGATTCCGTACCCCTAGTTAATTTGCCTGCAGATAATGCAGTCGCAGTTATTCCCACTGCAGCTCAAGCGGAGGGCCAGGCCTCGACTATCTCTTCCTCACCCATGGCACCAATGATGGAGCGCCTGCTAGAGCTCTTTGGTCAGGGCGAGCGCGACTTGCTGGGCTTTTTCTTAATTGAGTTCATTGAGATGTTGTTACAGGGTGGCGATCAGGTTGTGCCGGTACTTGAGTTCAGTGCTCAGGGTGCGATGCGAAATGTACACCGCGATTCTGATGCTGTCTGGGCCTATCTGCGACTTGCAGATGTTGCGTTAGCGCACGGTTTTATCGAGAAGCAGGATGATCGACTTCGAATCGAGCGTCACCTACGTCAGATCGGTTCGTGGGCCAACGGGTTGGCTAACGGGGCGGGTAAGGTATCAAACGGCCAGCGCCGCTGGTCAGAGGTTGCGCGGTTTGCGGAGCATCTTTGTGATACGTTGCCGGGGCGCGGAGTTTGGCGGACCGTAGAGGTTGCTTAAAGAGACCTTTTACTTGACCTGCGGTGTGACGGCGGCGCTCTCGGAAGCGTGCGCCTCACCCCAAGGTCCAGGGATCTTCTTAAGGAATTCGCGCGCGGAGTCCAACAACTTCATTAAGTTGAGCTCAAACTGTTCGCCGAAACTTGGTGCGTGATTCTGTGACTCACTCTCTTCCTGTAGGGCGTGATAGGTTTTAAATAGAAATTGTGTGCCATTTAGAACAACTGCTTTGACATCGTTGCTCGGGTTGCTAGATGCTGGGCCATCATGGTGCAGATAGTAGCTTAGTTCAAAGGAACGCATTACTCGCTCAGCACCAGTGAGGGATTGAATCTCTGAATTGATGCGGCGTTCCATGTTTACAATGTAGTGAGCGATACCCGCCTGGGCGTTAAGCCATGGATCCATGCATTTTGCGGGAGGTAATCCGAAGGTTTCACCGGTCTGCCGTATAAATTGAAATAGCCCACATGCCGAGCTCGTTGGCGCTCGCGCCATTGGATTAAAGCCCGACTCGACGTCCACCGTAGCAAGGACAACCGCCTGGTCCTCAATCGAAAGTCCGGCCTTGCGAGCGTGAAATAGGACGGCGCGAACTGCTTCGCGTTGCATCCATTCCGGAGCCCCAACTCCAATCAGCTCCCGTGTACCGGTGCGGTTAACCTCCTCAGCATCATAGGGGCGGGTAAAGCGTGAGCCGGAGATTATGCGATCAATAGTCTGGTCTGAGATCTTGCCCAAGATCATCTGGGTGTGAATCTCTGAGCCAGTGATTACAACGAGTGCAATTACCGTTAGTAGGATCATATTGAGTGCAGCATGAATCGGATGGCGCACCAGGTAGCCTAACGTCCCGCGTATCATCACCCAGATCGCCAAGATGATACCGATAATTGTGGCGCTAGCCAGGTTTAGGATTACGACAATGAGCGGTGGACGCTGCTCGACTGCTGGGCGCTGAATCTCAGTAATTGTAATAGGATCGACTGGCGAGCTAGTTAGAGCAGTCTTGTGCGCCTCCGGCACAGCTTCGCCCGCCCCATCCGCGATTTGGGGTGTGGACCCAGCCGTGGGGGTTGGGGCACGGAAGTCTTCAAACTTGGCTAGATTGCTCATGACATAGAATCCTAGCATTTGGGGCGAATGGTTCTGGGAAAATCAGGATTCTGGGGTCGAAAATAGGTTGTTTTTGGCGGTTATAGGATAAAAATAGGGGGTTCTCGTAGGGTTTTCGCCAGTGACAGGCCACTTCTCGACCTGCATCATCGGATCGTGTAAACCTCTTGCTGTCTATATCTTTGTTCAATGAGGGACCCCAAGTGTACGATTTTAATGCCGCCCAGGTCGTAGATGCCCTAAGTAAGGCGTCCAATATCAACGCCGCTGTAAAGAGTTACCTGAAACGCCAGGCCAGTTCGCAAGGCGCAGAGGCAGCACGTTTTGCCAAAACATTGCGTGAAGTTCTGCAGAGCGGCAACTCCGAGCGCGCTACGAGTTTTATCGCCAAGCACCTTGAGGTGCAGCGCGGAGCGCTACTATCAGTCGGTGCCTGCGCACACGCAGAGGTTATTGAATCGGTAACAGCCAAGGTAATCGAGAAATATGCCGATGATTTTAATATGACCTATGAGCTTGATGGCGAAGAGATTAAGGTCACCAAGCCCAAAGAATTTGAAAAGATCTCCCAGCAAGCAATCGCTATGATCGATGCGCACCTCAAGGAGCAAGATCTCGCTGGCTCATCATTTGTTAAAGCGATCGCTGTTAGTGCGCTTTTTGATGGCAAGGTTCTAAAGGAATTGGATCGCTGTGGGTTACTTAGTTAGAGACTGTTGTAAGGTTTCGACGGTAGTCGACGCGGATCTTGGCTCTTCCGAACGTCCGCCAGGATGAACAAATTCCACCGCCACCCCCAATTGTCACTCCAACCCCATCGAACCGTAAGCGACGAATCGCCATGCGGCGCAGCCTAGCGGCGTGGTGTAGGCGATAGCGCGCAAAGACAGCGCTTAATTTTTTGCGTTTGTGATAATCAATATTGTCGAATGGCGTAAACGATGAGCCAACAACATTGCGCCGGGTCTTGACCTCGACGCAAACCAGCTCATGATTATCTAACGCAACGATATCAAGCTCGCCGATTCGGCAACGCCAGTTTCGCGATAGGATCGTCATTCCTTGAGCGATCAGGTAGCGAACTGCGATATTCTCGCCGCGTCGACCAAGACGTAGATGCCTACCATAAGTATATCGTCGCTTCGTCCATCGTAATCTAGAGCGCTGTGTTCGTAACAAACGGCAGAAACTCACGTACCCCGCGAAATGTGCGGCGATGGATCGGGCACGGCCCAATACGTTCGATGGCTGCGCGGTGCATTGCGGTTGGATATCCGGTGTGCAGTCCAAGGCCGTAGCCTGGGAAGCGCGTTTCGAGGATCTGCATAAGTCGGTCACGGTACACCTTGGCAACAATTGAAGCAGCCGAGATCTCGATATGCAGTGAATCACCCTTGATCACTGTGCGTTGTGGCAGCGTTGTGCCGATCTCCATATTGCCATCAATCAATACCAGTCCAGTCTCCTCGCCGCGAACAGCCAGGGTAGCCTGAACTCTACGCAGTGCTAGCTCCATTGCGCGCTTGGTGGCTCCGCGAATATTGATCTGTGCAATACGGTGGTGTCCAACAGCAACCGCTGACCAGGCACAACATGCATTTAAGATCTCTTCGAATAGTGCTTCGCGCTTTTTGGCCGAAAGTTGCTTAGAATCTTTAATCGCTGAATTAGAATAACCGGGCCTGAATGCTACGGCTGCTGCCACGACTGGCCCGGCCAACGGGCCGCGACCGACCTCGTCTATGCCGATGATAAGCATTACTTACGCTTCCTAGCGCTTGGAGTTGGGGCTTTGGATATGCGGATCTGCCTACTTGGACCGAACCAGATCGCCGCAATATATACCACGCACGGCAGTAGGAGCACCTGAAAAAACCATTTCGGTAGCAGGTCTTGGGATATTGAACCAACCAATGAATCAAGGATAAAGAGGTCAAAAAGGACGCAAAACACTACGCAGCCAGCTAAAAAGAACCCCTGGTCCAAGAAATCTCCAGGGTTCTGGGCCTTTTGCTTATCGCTAATCTGCTCAAGGCGTCCCCAAAGAGCGATTAGAAAAAATAGTCCCGGAACTAGGACCCAGACTGTATATAGGATCGTTTGAGAGCTCATTTCGTACCCCTTGAATCGGTGCCCCTGAACTGGAAGTTGGTCACCTCACCCTAGCCCAAACTTACCCCATTGTTCAAACCACTTATAGCACCTAAAATAGTGACGCTGTATCGAGTTTAAGGCTCCCTCGACGGTACTATGGACATCTACCGATTCTTTCATCCGCACCATAATCCGCGGTTGCATAGTACTGCGCTGCGGCAGCAGGAGCTTTCCGAGCTTGAACAAGCGGCGACTGAGTTACTTAAAGCCGTCGAGCGTGCGCAGCAGAGGGTCAAGCGTCAACCGGTTGCGCCGATTATGCCGGAGCACTTTACGGATCTAATTAAAGCTCTGAAGTTTGTCGGGGCATCTTTCCAGACCCTTTGCGATGCCCATAAGGGGGATTCTCCGGACGAGATGCTTACTTTAATTCGGGAGCGTCAGGAGTTCGTTGGTTGGGAGAACTGGACCTCGTTAGTGCGAGAGCAGATGGCGCCGGAGCAGTTTAGTGAAGCATTGCGCTTAAAGGTCGGATAGGTAGCTCCGTAGTAGCCCTGTAGTAGATTGGACCTTGGTCGCTAGGCTAGCTCCGTGATTAACTTGGCCTCATGAAAAAGACCACGTCCACAAAAAGATCTAAAGCACTATCCACGCGACAGCCCACCTCAAGAGCTGAGCCTCTAGCACGTTCTGCTATTCGCCGAGTTTCACGCGGTCAACGTCGCAAGCATCTCGATGCGCGTCTGCACGCACTCTATAACCGCGTAAGCGCCATCGAGAATGAGTTAGTATTGCTAGATGACGATCGTTTTTACCGCACCTGTGTTTTCGGTAGTGCGCGAATTAAGCCCGAGACAAAGGAGTACAAAGACGTCTTGCGGCTGGCTTGGTTACTAGCGGGTGAGGGGATCGACGTGCTGACAGGCGGCGGTCCCGGACTTATGGAGGCAGCGAATCTTGGCGCCAAGATGGGTAAGGGAGAGAAGAAATCAAAGAGCCTCTCCTACGGGATCTCTATTCGTCTGGACTTCGAGCCAGTACCAAATGCGCACCTTGATATCAAACGCCACCATCAACGATTTTCCTCGCGACTTGATGATTTTATGCGCCTCTCGAATTCAATAATTGTAACTCCTGGCGGCATCGGAACGTTACTAGAGCTCTTCTTTACCTGGCAGCTGGTGCAGGTTAAGCATTTATCAATGCGCCCGATCGTTCTAATGGACAAAAAATTCTGGGTTGGGCTAATTGACTGGCTTAAGACTCATCCACTGACTCGCGGACTGATAAGCTCAAAGGATTTCGATTGTCTCGCGATAGCGGACACCCCCGAGGATGCCTTTAAGATCGTCGCCGATCATCATGCAGCGTTTCTTGCTCGGGAGCGTAAGGCCCGCAAGTGATGCGTTTTGCGCATTGGATGCCATTCCTAGTTGGCATTGTACTATTGCTGTTAGCGGTCGCGCGGGCTAGTGACCTGTGGCAAGAGATTCCCGGAATCTTTTCTCCAATTCTAGCCGTATTGCTTGGTGCATGGTGGTATGCGCGCGGCCGAGTGTTTTCGCGAACTCTAACTACAATCTGTGCAGTATGGTTGATCGCCGAGGCGTATTATCTCTATGGGCAGGCCGGCCCGGGATTGGCGGTGGTTGGCGCGTTGTGTTGGTTTAGTAGTTGTCGAGATTGGCAGACGGCAGATCTCCAGATCCGTCGCGTACTACGTCTTCTGCTAGTAGTCGGCGGGATATTTGGCGTGTTGCTGGCGTTGGGCGTTCTAACCCTAGATGGCGGGCAGCGTTATGACATTTTAATTGGTGCCCTTGCCGCATGTGGAGTGGCGCGAGCAATTATTCTGGGCGCAACAAACGGAGCTCTGTCTGGAAGTGTATTTCTCATTGCACTTCTTGGCTACCTAGTTGCGGGTCAAGTACAGGCGCACGAGTATTACTACTACTTCTTTGGCCCACCGCAGTACCTAGTTCATCCGACCTTTGGACCAACGGGCGTTTGGATGATGGGGCTCGCAGCTCTGGCCCTTCTGGGATTCTCGCGAAAGTTAGGCTGGATTTTCGCTCTTGGGGCGTTGATTCTATGTGGATTAGCCGTCTACGTCGCACCACCACAATTTGCGTCGCGCCTGGATTGGATCACTTCACTCGCGAGTCCAATTGTACTAACTGGGATTGGTTTGTTGGTTGGAGTGACTTTTCATCTTCGGTATAGCGCCTCGAAGGATCCGCCACTTCCAGACCGGCCCTGGGAACGCTTGATAATTTGGATTGGACGAGGAACGATTCTCAGCGTACTTGGCATAATTATTGTGGCACTTACGCAATCGATCAGTCAGGTCCGTGCGGGACCTAAGCTGAAGATTGATCCTGGAGTTGCATTCTTGGTCCCAAAGATGGCAATTATCCAGGCGGTAATCGCCGAGGATCTACTCTATTTTAAGCATCGTGGAGTCGATTTCGCGCGCATGAAATGGATCTTACGTGACCTTGTTCGCACAGGAGAGCTTGCAAGGGGTGCCAGCACGATCTCAATGCAGCTCGCCAAACTAGAATATCAAGATGACGAGCGGACCTTACTTCGTAAGCTACGCCAGATATTTCTGAGCATCTATATTGAATCCAATAACTCCAAGGGAGATATTCTAAGGCGTTACTTTGAATTCGTTCCGTTTGCCCCCGGAGTGCGGGGATTCTGTGCTGCAGCGCAGCATTTCTATGCGCAACCGGCAGTTAGCCTTACGCCGGAACAAACATTGGCGTTAGTGCTGACTATTCAGGACCCCGGCGCATGGAATCCTGGTGTTGAATCCGTGGATCGAGCCGTAGATCGAGCGATGAGAAAACGTGCTCGGGTAGTTTCATCGCGAGTACGCAGTTATGGAAAACGCTACAAACCGTGGGTTAGTCAGATTGAGTGGGCGAGCTAGCCTATGCTCGAGTCAAAAGGTTCTAGACTGAGTATCTTTGGTTGGGTGGTCTTTCTGTTCGTGGCCGCCTGGCGACTAGCATGGATCTATCAGCATCCCTATCCAATCGCGACCGATAGCTTCTATTACCTGGAAGAATTTCGATCTTATCTTAGCGGCGGTACGGGATATTACACCGATCGCGAGCTCTTCTTTCAGATCTGTGCCGCAATCGGCAAGCTATTCGCGATCAATCCTGAACAGATCTACAACCTACTTGTGATCTCAAGTCTGACCCTTGTTAGCGCAGCACTTGTGCTCGTAATCAGAAGCTCACAGAGGATCTGGATTGCACCTCTGATAGTAGCGGCACTCTGGAGTTCAGATCTGTTATTTTATCGCCATTACGCTTTTCCCCAACAGGCATTTGCAGTTGGCTGTGTCCTGCTGGGGATAGCAGTGATAGTTAACGGATTTAGCTCGCGGGTCGCACTGGTCGCCGGGCTTTCGCTCGCTGTGCTTGGAGCGAGTTTTCATCTTTTCGCAGCTTGCCTAGCGTTACTTATATTAATCGCATTACTCACTTCACAGATCTCTAGGGTCCTACTTGTCACACTACTATTGGTACTTTGTGGAGCTGCGGCGATCGCGTTTGCAACACTCGACTCTGGCGCATTTCAATCGTGGCACGGGGCGTGGCCACCGGGGATCGTACGAGCATGTACGTTTGCAAGGTGCTCCACCGCCGAGTGGAGTGAAGTATTCGTGTTATCGGCAGTGGTGCTGAGTGCAGCTCTAGTTGGCTGGCGCGCAGGAGTTCGCGATGCCCGCTACTGGAGTCTTTGGTCTATCCCACTAATGCTTAATCTTCTGCCCTGGAATGATCAGAACCACCTGAGTTATCGCTTGGCGCTTGCAACTCCATGGTGCATCTTTTGGATAGCAGCCTATGGTCTGCGATTTCAGATAGCACTGCCGATCTATCTATTGGTAATTGGTGCTGCTATCGGTGGCGTTCTCGGTCGTGGAGAGTATCCAGGACCAACCCTTGATCCACGTGAGCTGGCTAGCAACCGCGAAGCGCTACAACGCTGGATTCCCCAAGACGCAGTAGTGGTAGCGCCCCACGGCATTCAGTACCGCGTGCGCTATGAGATTGAGCGCAGTTCGCAGCACCGAATGCCATCTAGTGTACCGACGAATAAAGTTTTCATAGTTTATCAGCAACGTCGGGCAACTAGCCGTTGCCCAAACATCGGCCCCCAGATTGAACCCCGAACAAAGTGTGTAGCACTTTCGAATCGCTGGGTAATTGAGCGATCGCGCTAGGGGAGGGGGCGTTCTCCTCAAGGACTTCCGTTCAAGGTCCAAGGACTTCCTCCAACCCAACTTTTTTGACCAAGGCCCCAAGGACTTCCTCCCCCCAAGGACTTCCTCCAACCCAACTTTTTTGAGATCAAGGACTTCCACCAAGGACTTCCTCCAACCCTACTTTTTTGAGCCAAGGACTTCCTCTCTCAAGGACTTCCTCCAACCCAACTTTTTTGAACCGTTTGAACTATCAAGGACTTCCTCCAACCCAACTTTTTTGAACCGTTTGAACCGTCCTGATCGCGAGTAACTGCCATCAGCTTTACGTTTACTTCGGCGATATTCGGTCGGAACACTGCTGCTCCGATGACTAGATGTTATCTGAGAAGCGACATGGCGGTGCCAAAGCTGACCATTGAAGCGCCAAAAACCTCGATTTTTCGAGCGGTAGATACACTCCGCCACTCGGTACTTAATTTCCCGCCTATTCTCACCACTCTGTAGCAGTCAGATCCGCACCACAATTAGATCGGATTCATAAGGATCGGAGCCGGAGGCACAAACGCTCCAGGCGGCCATTCTATATTCTTGTGCCCAAGCTTCATTTGCTCATAACACTCCCGACACTCTGCGCAGAATGCTCTGAACTTCAGGATATAATTGACTCGCCACTCATTGATTGAGGTTAAGACATAGATCCGACGCCCGTTCTTCTTAGGGATATGATCAAACGAGATCCCTTCTGCTAGTAACCGTGTATGTCCCATAACACCACGCCCGG
>Ga0163144_10023618_pt1 | contig 12122 bp, 9 predicted proteins | sample OliLak19BULKMAT1_FD_123175 | JGI IMG/M metagenome (GOLD analysis project Ga0163144, IMG submission 123175) | Freshwater microbial mat bacterial communities from Lake Vanda, McMurdo Dry Valleys, Antarctica - Oligotrophic Lake LV.19.BULKMAT1 | ecosystem: Environmental > Aquatic > Freshwater > Lake...
AAATCTGGTTATGGCATTCGCCGCATTTTTCAGCGGTGGGATAAAGGGAGAGGGTATCTTCGTCGATTGCGGCAACGGGAGTTTTCTTGCCTTCCGACGCACCTGGTGCTGCGCCGAGCACTGGCTTCTTTCCATTGCCTTCCGCTTCAGCGTCGGCAATGAACGTTTTCTCGAACACCGCGCTTATCAGCAAAGCGCACGCGAACGCGCAGGAAAACATTGAAAATCTGGAAAATTTCTTCATGGGCCCGCTAACGCCTTAAGAGTGGGCCGCCCCAATTTGCATCGTTCGAGGATATGGCGTTCGAGCGCCTTTCAAGAGCGATAGCAGATTATTAATTTTAATAAGGGCCATCATATGTCCGCCGCCTAGCAAAACTATGACGGAGACAAATTCTCTGGCGCCCAAGAATTTCGCGGAGCAAAACAATTTCTCCGACTTTATCATCTGTCGAGCAATGCAATCACTCTCCCGCCAGATTGTCTTACGCTTTTCGCCCGATTGTCGCCGCAAAACAGACCATGTTTGAGTCCGATACTTGCTTGCGAATGCGTTGCGGGATCAGACAATGGCAAGAAATCACCAGATAACCATCGATGGACATAGCTTTCTTGCGCCGCGTGGCCGGCTGCTGCTGGATGCGGCTCTGAGCAATGGCATCGCGCTGCCATATGACTGCCGCGCTGGCCACTGCGGAACCTGCTGCGTGCGGCTGGAGTCGGGCGAAGTGCAGGGTGGAGAAGGCTCCGAACCGGGCATCGTGCATGCCTGCCAGTGCCGGATCGCCGGCGATGCAGACATTAAGACAGACAAGCGGTCAGCAGTTCGCACCGTTGAAGGTGTATTAGGCTCATTGAATCCACTATCTTCGGAAGTGATGGAAGTCGGCATCAGGACTGATCGCGCGCTGCCATATCTTGCGGGACAATATGCGCAAGTGCGCTTCAACGGCTACCCAAGCCGCCCCTTCAGCATCACCCATCCCTTGCTCGCCTCGCAAGGCAATCCCAACGGCTGCTCAGTCTGGTTTCATGTCCGGCGCATGAAGGATGGGCTTGTCACCCCTTCGCTCGGAAATCAAATCAAGCCGGGCCATCGGGTGAAGCTGACCGGGCCTTATGGTTCGGCGTATTTCCGGCCCAATCTGGACTGCCCTCTTATTCTCGTCGCGACCAACACTGGTTTTGCGCCGATCTGGTCGATCGCCGTCGCTGCGCTGCGCGAAAACCCGGAGCGCACGTTGGTAATCGTCGCTGGCGCCCGCACTATGGAGTCGCTCTACATGTGGCCGGCCCTCCAGCGGCTGGCCGGCTTTCCCAATGTCCACGTCGTGCCAGTATGCAGTACGCCGCAGGCTTCAACCGATGCGGTAAACTTCGGCCGACCGACGGATTATCTGCCGCCCCTTTTGCGGAGTGATGTGCTCTACGCCTGCGGCGCGCCTGGGATGGTTGATTCGATCAAGTCGATCGCGGCGCGTAGCGGCGCGGTCTGCTATGCGGATCCGTTTCTGCCAACCACCAACTACACGGTCGAGGAAGGCGTTCTGAGCCGCGCCACAGGGTGGCTCGCCAGACGGCAGGCGGATCAACTCGTTCTTGATCGCCCCGGCAACCCGCAGGAACAGCTGACAAAGGCGTTTGAGATGCTCGAAGCAGGAGGGAGAGGTCAGTATCGGACTCAGAGTGTGTAGCCTTCGGCAGACCGGGTCCCGGCTCAGCGCCCTCCTCCGGTTTTCCGTGTTTGGTTTCTACGGGTGGTTGATGATCTTCGGGTATGCCGCAGACAGCGCGATTGCGTCTGATCCAGCCAAAACCGTTGGCCCGAATGCCTGTGCCGAATGCCATAAGCAAGAGGTTGAGGCCTGGAAGGACACGCATCATTTCAAGACCTTCCGTGAAATCCCGCGCAAACCTGAGGCAAAGGCAATCGCGGAAAAAATGGGGGTGCGGCGCATCAAGTCGGAGAGCTTGTGCCTGAACTGCCATTTCACGGTGCAGCAGAAGAGTAGCAAGGAGGAGCCAATCTCGGGCATCTCCTGCGAATCCTGCCACGGCGCCGGGCAGGATTGGATCAAGGTCCACAGCGGGTACAGCGGCAAGACAGCAAAGACCGAGACCAAGGCCGAGGCGGCGGCGCGCTGGACGCTTGCCGAGTCCAAGGGAATGATCAGGCCGCACTCGCTCTACGAGCTGGCGAAGAACTGCTTTAGCTGCCACGTCGTGCCGCAAGAGGGCCTGGTGAACAAGGGTGGCCATAAAGCGGGCAGCACTTTCGAACTGGTGTCCTGGTCGCAGGGAGAGGTACGGCACAACACCTGGAAATCCAAAGGCAAGGAAAACGTCGCCGCCGACGCCGCGCGCAAGCGCATGCTCTATCTTGTCGGGCTCGGCGTCGAGCTTGAGACTGGATTGCGTGCGATCGGAAAGGCGACCGCAAGAAAAACATACGCCTTTGCAATGGCAAAGCGCGTCGACCGGGCGCGCAAGCAACTCGCCGCCGCGGCGAAAGCGGCCCCGAGCGTGCCGGAAATCGCTGAGATGGTCGAACTTGCACATTCGGCTGGGCTGAAACTCAAAAATGACCGGAATCTTGCGGTTGCTGCCGACGGCGTATCCAAGCTGCTCGCAAGCATCACCGGGAAGTATGACGGCAGCACCATGGCCGGGCTCGACAGCCATGTTCCCGGATCAGACAAGTTCAAGGGTACGGCGAGAAAAGCCGGAGCGGTCGATTGAAAAACCATTGCATGGGTGATTCTAGCGCGTGTCCCGGCGGGATGGAATCATCCCGCCGAAAAGGACTCGCGCCAGATCAATATGCTGGAGCATGTCCTTGTCGCCAAACCGCTTCGCACTTTGGCGGGACATGCTCTAGGGGGATGCCGTGAGATCGCGAGCGTCTGGTATCTCTATCGGCGGACGCAGTCCAGGCCCGGCGGGATATCTCATCAGCCGGATAGTCCAGGGCTTGCTGATCGCGGCCATATCCGGCGGCCTGTTCTGGCTCGTCTGGGTCTATGCCAACGGGCTCCGCGACCCGCGCTATCTCGATGGCTGGGTGCTGGCTGGCGGCATGGCCATGCAGGTCTCCTTTCAAATCGCCAAAGCGGTTGGCCTCTCACCGAAATCAGCCTTGCGCTGGCGTAAGATGCATATTTTTGTCGGCTATCTGGTGATCGCCGCCTTCATCTCGCACTCGGATTTCACACTGCCGGACAGCGGCTTCGAATGGGCGCTGTGGATGGGCTTTGTGCTGGTGGTGCTGAGCGGCATTTTTGGCACTTATCTCGCTTGGTCGCAGCGAGCAAAGGGCCGGATCGATGACGGCGTCAGCTATGACTGCATCCCGGCCCTCCGCGCCGAGTTGGAGCTTGCATTCCTCCGCGCCATTGCCGAGACCGATCCGTCCGCCGCTGCGATCGATTTGCCGGGGCTGCCCCATGATGCCTGGATCACGGACCTCTACGCCACCCACTTGGGGGACTTCTTCCAGGGGCACCGCAATGTCACCGCCCATCTCATCGGCTCGCAGCGCCCGCTCAAGCGGCTCACCGACGCTATCGACAACCTGTCGCACTATGTCGACCAGCATAGGCAGGCGAAGCTTGCCTACATCAAGACCCTCGTGATCGAAAAGGACCGGCTCGATTTCGCGCGAGTCTCCCTCGGACTTGCCAGGGGCTGGCTGTTCGTGCATGTGCCTGTCACCTATGCGCTGATCGTTCTGACGGTGCTGCACATTTTCGTCGTCTATGCCTTTTCATCGGGTGTCTGGTGATGGCCCCCCGACGCAACCAACTCGCCGTGCTGCTGGCGCTTGTGACCGCCATCTTCATGGGTTTGGCCTTGTTTCTCTCCAAAGGCACACAACTGCTCATGCCAGGCCCGCTGACGAGTGGTCACGGCGCAATCGAGAGCTGTAACGCCTGCCATACGAAGAGCGGCAGCAATAAATTGAGCTGGCTTCACGGCCTTGCCGCCGCCGATCCGCTCGCCGACAGCAAGGCCTGCCTGACCTGCCACAAAATGCCGGCCACAGCCTTCAACCCGCACGGCGCTTCGGCCGAAGTGCTGGGGCAAAGCACCAAGCGGTTGACCAAAATCGCTGCGGGGTCGATTGCGCCCCGCTCAGCTATCGCGCAAAGCGTCGCTTTCCCAATGAAAGATGTAATCGCAGGCGGTCTTTATTGCGCAACCTGCCACCAGGAGCATCAGGGCATACGTTTCAATCTGAACAAAATATCCAATGAGCAGTGCCGCTCGTGCCACGTTGTGAAGTTCGACAGCTTCGACGGCCATCACCCGGATTTCCAGAACTATCCGTTCGAGCGGCGTACGCGCATTATCTACGATCATGCCAGCCATTTCGGCAAGCACTACCCGGACTTGGCAAAAAAAGACCCAGCAAAGAGTATTCCGTCAACCTGCGCGGCCTGTCACAACAGCAATGCCGACAGGCGGGTCATGGCCACAGCACCTTTTGATCAGACCTGCAGCTCCTGCCATCTCGGCCAGATTCTTGGCAAAGAGCGGGTCAGCGGCCCGAAAGGCATTGCCTTCCTGACCCTGCCTGGCCTCGATGTGGAAACACTGAAGAAAAAAAATGCTGCAATCGGTGAATGGCCGGATGCGTCCGATACCGCGCTCACGCCATTCATGAAAATGATGATCAACCGGAATGAACAGGGCCGCGGGCTCGTCAAGGCGGTGGACGGCCTGAACCTCCATGATCTGGCCAATGCAAGTGATGACCAGATCAAGGCGGTGACGAATCTGGTTTGGGAGATCAAAGGGCTTTTCCATGCGCTGATTAAAGAAAAAGCCTCGGACGTTCTGGGAAATCTCAATGTTGACGGCCGGGCGAAACTGAGTGCGGCTCTCATTGCTGATCTTGCGGCGGGCATCCCGCGTGATGCAGTCATCGGCGCTCAACAGGAGTGGCTCCCCAATCTGGCAACAGAAATGGCCGGTGGCCCAGTTACGCCACCCAAGGAATTGCCTGGTCCAGATGCACCTCAAGCAATCCCGGAACCGATCCAACCAGACGCAGTGAGTGAAGCGGCCGCAGAAACCGGCACTGCGGAGGCCGGCGCAGAGACTGAAGACGTGGAAGCCAAGCTTGCTGCCGCCACGGAAACGCTCTGTGCCGAAAAAGCAGCACCACCTGAAGATGCAGCGGCTGAGTCCGCTACCGCTGAAGCCGAGCCTGATGGTGGCGAGGAAATGCCCTCAACCGATGAAGAGAGCTTGGCAGAGATCAAGGGGCGCGTGCCCTTGCCGACGGGCACGCCGCGCGCGATCAAGGCCCAAATCGAGGACGCCGAAGCTGGTACGGCGGAGGCCAAGCCCGAAGGCGGCAGGGAAACGCTCTGCGCCGAAGAATCGCCTCGCGCCGAGACAGAAGCCCAAGCCAAAAATGCGGCAGGCGAAAGCGATACTGCACAGGCTGAAACCGAAGGCGGCATCGAAGCGCCCTCCGCCGACCAACAACCTCCCGGCAATACGACGGAACAATTCGATGATCTGCTGTTCCCCACTGGGTCCGAGAAAGCAGGTCAACCAGAAGAAGCGGAAGCGGCCTCCCAGGCAGACGGAAATACGCCGCCCGACGCGCCGCCGGCCTCAAACACCACGCCGGTTGACCCTCAAATTCAGGCCGCGCCGGTGACTGGCATCGAAAGCGACGTGGACCCGGAGACGTGGGCTGAATATGGCGGCTGGTATCGGCAGGATTACACGATTTATTACCGCCCCACCGGCCATAAGGACAAATTCATCCAGTCTTGGCTGGTTCTCACCGGTCCTCAGGCACCAAAGGGCGGCACGAGCCCGGCAGCGGCGGTCTTCGATTATCTTACCAGCAAGGACGCCCAGGGTTCATGCAAAAAATGCCACAGCGTTGATGATATCCGTGGCAAAGCGCGGGTGGTCAATTTCTCCCCTGCTTCAGTCCAGAGCAAGCAGGGGCGCTTTACGAATTTCATCCACGAGCCGCATATGGGCATCATGGACAATCGCGGCTGCCTGACATGCCATAGCCTTGAAAAGAGCAGCCCGTACCTCAAGAGCTACGAGCAGGGCAATCCGGGGAAATTTTCAGCCAGTTTCGGCGCGGTGAAGAAGGAACTCTGCCAGACATGCCACACCAGCGGCGAGGCCCGTCAAGACTGCTTGCTATGCCACAAGTATCACGTGAACGGCGCGGCCACACCGATTATGAACACGAAAATCCCGGCTCAATAGTGTTTGATGCCATTGCAACAAAGCAAGCGAATGGCGTTGTTCCCCCCGAAAATCCTGGTGCCGCCTCATGGCGCGGGAAAGCGCCAAGGTTGCGATGGCCAACAGCGGTGCTACTTAGAATTCACGTTGAAATCCCGGTTATTGCGTACTTGGTTGAGTTTCTCAACGCACACGAGGTAAGTCGAGGCCAGCTTGTAGCGGACAGGCATATGGGCTATCGGGTCCAGCGTAGCCGCTGCTTTGACTTGTGGCCCGGGCGCATGCACTGCTTTCCGCAACATGTATCATGGAAGAGTCAGATTGAATCTTGTAAGTCAAAACTAGCAATCACTCCAGTTAGCCTCTTGAGATGGAATTCCCCACTATGAATGTACAGTTTGCAAGGCGGATGGAAAATGTCCAGCCTTCGGCGATCCGCGAGCTCCTTCGTTTGGGGGCTGATCCCAGCATCATTTCCTTCGGCGGCGGCTATCCCGATGCCTCCATTTTCCCGCTGGATCACTTGAATGCGGTTTATGAAGAGGCCATTTCCCGCAATGGCCAAAAATCCCTTCAGTATACGGTCTCAAACGGTATCCCCAAGCTTCGTGAACAGATTGCCCAGCGGATGGGGCTTGATGGAATCAAATGCACGGCGGAGGACGTGTTGATTCTGCAAGGCGGTCAGCAGGGGCTCGACCTGACCGCCAAATTGCTGATCGACAGTGGTGACATCATCATCACCGAGAATCCAACATTCCTGGGCGCTCTCATCGCCTTCAATCCCTATGAACCACGCTATGCGACCGTCCGCATTGACGAGAATGGCATGGATATGGAGGACCTCGAACGCGTCTTGCTGGCCACGAAAAACGCCAAGCTTCTCTATACGGTCCCTGATTTTCAGAACCCCACCGGCGTCACCATGAGCAAGAACCGCCGCAAGCGCCTGATTGAGCTTGCAAACCGGTTCAATCTCATCATCCTTGAAGATACGCCTTACCGTGAAATACGTTATCAGGGTAACTCGCTGCCGACTTTGAAGAGCCTCGATACGGAAGGCCGGGTTATCTTCGTGGGCAGCTTTTCCAAGATTCTGGCACCCGGCCTGCGGCTCGGCTGGGCCGTTGCATCGTCTGAATTGATTCAGAAACTCGGGTTGCTTAAGCTTGCTGTTGACACGCAATGCAGCACCTTGAACATGACTGCGGTTTCGCTTTTTCTCGAGCGCTACGACATCGATCAGCACATTCGCTTGATCAGGCAGACCTATCTCCGCAAAAAGGAGTTGATGCTTGACACAATCCGGCAAACTTTCCCCCAAGACATTAGATTTACCGACCCCAGCGGCGGATTGTTCACGTGGCTCACTTTTCCCGAAGGCTTTGACTCGGCGAAATTCATGCTGGAGCAAAGCCTGCCAAAGGCGCGGGTTGCCTATGTTCCCGGAGCGACTTTCTTTCCCTTGAAACAGGAAACTAACCACGCCCGGGTAAGTTATTCGTCGCAGCCGGACGAGACAATCGTCAAAGGCATTACCGCCCTGGGGCAATTGTTGAAAAGCCAACTCCATTAAGTCCGCACCACTTCACAAGGAATAACTGCAATGCCAGTCGTTGTTAATGACCGTCCGCCAGAAACATGCCCTGCGGCTGCAATCGAACGCTGGCGGCAGGTGCCGGTGGCTGTTGCCGTGGATCTCAGCCACGCGGAATGCCAGATTGATCATTCAATCCGCCCGCTTTGCGCGCCGGGCTCGCAGCCGCGCCTTTTTGGCCGGGCCGTAACGGCCCTGTGCGAACCGCCGGATTTTGGCGCCGTGCTCTACGCTTTGGACAAGATAAAACCGGGCGATGTGCTGGTCATAGCCGCCGGCGGGCATACGGAAACCGCAATGATCGGGGAGATTCTGGGCGGGCATTTAAGACGTCTTGGGGCTTGCGGGCTGGTCTGTGATGGCGCGATCCGCGATGTGGCGGAGCTTGCCAAATGGAACGATCTGTCGGTTTTCTGCCGCGCGATCACTCCCCGGGGACCTACTTCGGCTGATCGCGGTAAGGTAAATTCCAGCGTTGTCGTCGGCGGAAGACTGGTGAGTCCCGGAGATCTTATAATCGGCGACGATGACGGGCTTGTATCCCTTGATCCAAAATCGATTATAAAATTCATCGCCGATGCGGAAGGCAAGCTAGCAAAGGAGGCCGAATGGCAATCCAGCCTCGCCTCAAACCGGACGGTTGCCGAGACCTTCAAGCTTGGGTCACCGCAGGGCGGTGAGCGCTGATTGCTGAGTCCCTGCATTTGATGGTGCGATGTTACCCATCGAGTGGACAGGGGCACTATGGGTCGAGGTATTTGCGGGAACGCCTCAGACCAAGGAGAAAAGCTTCGATTCCGCTAGGTGTTTTTCTTTTCCGGCAAGTGAACCGCGACATTGTTCTGCGAGAGGACCTTTGCCAGCGTGGCGGGAGGGGCCGTGTCAGTGACCAGGTGGTTGAGCTTGTCCAGCGGGCAGATATGCTCGAAGGCCTTCTGCCCGAACTTGCTGCTGTCGAGCACCAGGATCGAATTTGCCGCCTGCTTGAACATGGTGCGCTTGATCCACACCGAGGCCGAATTAAAATCGCTCGGGCCCTCGCTGTCGAGGCGGCTGGCGCCGATGATGGCGTGCGAGACATTGAAGCGTTCGAGATAGCTGATCGTATCGGGTCCGCGCACGCCGCCCTCGCCCGGGTCATATTCGCCGGGGCACATGCGGACCCTTATGCCGGGATTGGTGGCCAGCGCCGAGGCCACGCCGAAGCCCGTGGTAATAACTGTCAGATCATTCAGTTCGGCCGCAAGGCGCTTGGCCACAAACACCGTGGTGCTGCCCGCATCGATCATCAGCGTGTCGCCATTCCTGATGAGCGGCACGGCGGCCCTGGCCAATTCCATGCCTTGCGCGGCATTGGCCCGGTATCTGTCGTCAAACAGCGGCTCCGCATTGGCGGGAGTTCCCGTTGCCCCGCCATAGGTGCGGTTGATGAGGCCAGCGGCACTCATCTCGTCGAGATCGCGGCGGATTGTTTCGGTCGACACATCATGCTCAAGCGCCAACTCGACGATGCGGATGGCGGGCGATGCCCGGAGTTCCGCGATGATCGCACCCTGCCTCTTCTGCTTGCTGCGCACCTTGATCGCCGTCACTGTCTCCACCCCAGTTCTTTTTGTGATGTCATCATGGCCTCTGGAACAATCCGCCGCTGCCCACATGCATGTTCGTCATCGTGCGTTCCGAATTGACCAGACGCCAGGTTAGCATTTTTTGCGCATAGTCCAGCAACAAACCTGCCATTTCCGGCTTGCCGGCGAGATTGTGCATTTCGTCGGGATCGTTCTGAAGATCGAAAAACAGCGGTGGAAGGGCTGCAAAATGCACATACTTGTAGCGTTTGTCGCGGATCACCGCATAACAGGCTTCATCGGAGCTGATGCCAAGGGCCGCTTCAGCTTTCTGGCTGCGCACTTCGCGGAAATCATGCTCGAAGAAAACCTCCTTGCGCCAATGTTCCGGGATTTTTCCATGCAGGAACGGCACCAGCGAAGCGCCGTCGCAGGTGCGGGGGACAGCGAGCCCGATGCACTCAAGGATGGTCGGCATGATATCCACCGCCTCGCTCATGGCATCAATCATTTTGCCCCGGCCGCCATTGGCCTGCGGCCTCGGATCGCGGATCACCAGCGGCAGGTGGAATGACTTGTCAAAATAGATTTCCTTGCCCCAGACATAATGCTCGCCGAGCATTTCGGCGTGATCGCTGGTGACGATGATCAAGGTCCGGTCATATTGCCCCGTGTCCTTGAGATAGGTGATGATCCGGCCAAGCTGATAATCGACTTCATTGACCAGGCCATAATAGGTGGCCCGCATCTGCCTTATGTCGAGATCGCTTGAGGCGGTGAGATCATTGGGGTTGTGCTCGTCAAAGGCGCCAGGCCTTCTGAGCCGTTCAATTTCATAAGTCAGCAGGGGATGTTGCTGGCCTTCCTTTTCAGGCGATGCGGCCCGAACCGGAAATTCTACATCTTTGGGATGAACCGCAGAATTGTAAGGCTCCGGTGCAATGAGCGGCGGATGGGGGCGGAAAAACACAAAATGGGCAAACCAAGGCTTGGTTTCGCGCACCAGAAGCCATTTCAGGAATTCATCGGTGAGGTAAGCCGTTTCGCTTTCCGCAGCCGGATACTCGGTGGGGATAAAGCGGAAGCCGCGATCAGCGGGCTTGGCGAAACCTTTCTTGGGCAGGAATACATCATCGCGCCCTTTGGGCAGCTTGTAGCCTTTCGCAATAAGATCGGAAACCCAGAAGCCCATGTCTTCCGGCAAATGCAGGGGCACATTAAATCCGGGCAACACGCCTTCATCATAGGCGGTCAGCGCCGGATCATTGGGATGCTTGCCGGCAGGATCGGGCGTCGTGTCAGTGTAGCCGAAGAGCGCAGGCTCATAACCCGCTTTTCGTGCTTCAAGAGCGATGTTGGTGTGGCGATTGTCGAGCGGCGTGCCATTGCGGCCCGAGCGGTGATTCATTAGATAGAGCCCGGTCAACAGGCTGGTGCGCGACGGACCGCAGGGCGTGCATTGGCCGAAGTGATTGCGAAACAACATGCCATCCTTGACAAGGGCATCAAGATTGGGCGTTTTGACATTCGGGTGGCCCAGGGCCGAAATGCAATCGGCCCGCCACTGGTCGGCACAAATGAACAACACATTCAACTTATCCGTCATCGTTTTCGATTCTCCACGGGGAAGCAAATCCATTAAACTTGGTGTTTACAATATTTAATGTTGTAAGTACAACATATTTTGATTTAAACGCTATAGCACTGAATTTCTTTGAAAGTTTCGCGAATGAACAAGCACGCCGGCTCCACTGCCGTATTTCAACCGATTGCGCAATTCCCGGCGGCCGAGTGCCACCGCGTTCGCGCAGTGCTCACCGACATTGATGATACCTTAACCCATGGCGGCCGCCTTCCCGCCATCGCCTATGCCGCACTCGAACGCTTGAAGGCAGCGGGCCTCATCGTCATTCCGGTTACCGGCCGCCCCGCCGGATGGTGCGACCTGGTGGCAAGGCAGTGGCCGGCTGATGGTGTGGTGGGCGAGAATGGCGCCTTCTATTTCAGATACGATGACGGCACCCGCCGCATGACACGGAGCTACGCAAAATCCGTGCAGGAACGCAACACCGATCGCGCCAAGCTCAACCTTATAATGACCGAGGTTCTCAGAGAAATACCCGGCACCGCGCTGGCCAGCGACCAGGCCTACCGCGAGGCGGACCTGGCGATTGATTTTGCCGAGGATGTGAAGCCACTCGCGCCTGCCGCCGTTGATGGCATCGTCAGGATTTTTGAACGCCATGGGGCGACCGCGAAAATATCCTCGATCCACGTGAACGGCTGGTTCGGCAGCTATGACAAACTCACCACCAGCAAGAAAATCCTGGCCGATGAATTCGGCCTCAATGCCGAGCGGGACCGCGACACGGTTGTCTTCGTGGGCGACAGCCCCAATGACGCGCCGATGTTTGGCTATTTTTCAAACTCGGTGGGCGTTGCCAACGTCACCAAATTTGCCGGCAGCCTGCCCGCCTCGCCCCATTGGGTTACAAGAGAGAGCGGCGGGCGCGGCTTTGCCGAGCTTGCCGATCACTTGCTGGCGCATAGCTGAGGCCCGTTTAAAAAATGTTGTATATGCAACATATTATGTGGTAACCACAAATAAATCACTGTTATCAGCGGATAAAGGAATACCCCATGCAACATGAAGCCCTTCGACTGGCCATGATCGCCACCTGCAATTTCATGATTGACCGCGGCATCAACCAGGGAACCGCCGGCAACATCAG
>Ga0163144_10023619_pt1 | contig 12121 bp, 21 predicted proteins | sample OliLak19BULKMAT1_FD_123175 | JGI IMG/M metagenome (GOLD analysis project Ga0163144, IMG submission 123175) | Freshwater microbial mat bacterial communities from Lake Vanda, McMurdo Dry Valleys, Antarctica - Oligotrophic Lake LV.19.BULKMAT1 | ecosystem: Environmental > Aquatic > Freshwater >...
CATCGTAAAAAAACGAGGCAGTGTAATGAGCAATAATATCCAGCTTAGTTTCGTATTTGTTTGTATCAATTTGGAGCAACAAACTTTCTAACTCATGATCTTGATTAAAATAATAATCCGCTAAGGCCATAAAAATTTGATGCTTTGTTTTCATTTTACTCCGCCAACAATACAGTTAAAAAAATTTAATCTTGTGTTCGGTAGTTTAAATAGTTTTGATATTTTCATTTTCCGCCTCTAGTACAATTTTTTTAGATTTACGCACTTTTAATCCAATAGGTTGTAGCGCCGCTCGCTGAATACTCCAACCTCTCCACACTCTGTCAGCGAATCTTTGTTTTGGCACTCTTGAGGTTAGTTTTTGTTTTAGCTGTGCAGATGAAAATTTTTGCTCGTTGTATTCAAATAGTTTATTAACTCGGCCAATAAAAAATTTTATATTGTCTGGCGTAAAGTCTTTTGAGACATCAATTCTTTTTAACATCATGCCTTCTTTATAAAACTTGTTCCCTACTACCCAATTTCTAAAACCAATGTAAGTATCAAACAAAGGTGCGATCTTTATACCAACGGCACCAACGTATTTATAATCTTTGAAGTTTGGGTTTGATACTGATTGTCGCATTTGTATCCATTTAACGTATAGTTTGTCTCTGCGTCCATTAGTTCGGTGGCCGTGAGTAAGCTTTACGGTTTGAATACAAGGCTTACATTTACCTTTATTTTCTGTTTTTACCTTAAGTGATTGTGGTTTTTTACCGCATAGAATGCACATCTTAATCGTCTTTTCGATGACAACTAAAGGTGTCCCATAATATCTATACCATTCCGGTTTAAGAGAAATTCTTTGATCTATTCTTTTTTTACTGATTGCGATTTCATCTTCTGTTGGAAAATAGTTGTTCAACCGATTGATTGGCACATTAGAAAAGTCGGCCAATTTTGTGGGATCAATATTTACATTTCGCGCTTTTAATTCCGTAATTATTTTATCGTAACGTTCTTTTAAAAATCCCATCTTGTTATAAAAGAAGTAAACGTGTCCTTTATTTAATGTGTATGTTTTTGAAATTCTTTCTTCGACTATACCATTTTTAGAATTAATGGATCTAAAGAACGCGTGAATGAGCATTTTTGTTTCAACAAACTCCGCTCTTAAATGTTGGTCAGTTAATTCATTTACCGATACGAGATTCATTCTTGTCATGGCCCAACCTTAATAGTTTTTTTATTCTGCTTAATACAGAGGTGTCATTTATAAACGTATTCATTGCATCTTTTGAGATGCTTATTTGTTGCTCAAATTTTTCTGGGAAAAGCGTAACTGCGTCCTCGGCATCAATCCCATCTAAATCACAATCATTCATGTCGTTTTTATACATTAAAATATGCTATTAATCAATTAAAACTGGCCCACATTAATGTTCTAAATAAAATTAATATCTATGATAAGTAATCGTATCTATTACAAATTACATAATAGTAGACTAAAGCACTTTAAGTATTTACTGCATTTTATGGGTTCAATATTGATTTTATGCTTTTGTTTTATTTCCGAAATATATTCGATAGCATTAGTTGAAAACTCCCAAGAGACAAACTTACCCTCTTTGTAATTGGTGGCCATTAATGCTCCCAGAAATTTTTGAATCTCAGGTCTTCCTGTTTTGGTTTTCTGATTTTTTATTTGTACTGGTAGTCCGTTTCCATCCCACCCATCAACACCGCCATCATCTGATTGTTTTTCATTAACTTTCCACCCAACAATTTCACAGAACATTTTAGCGAACTCGTTTCCTTCAATATTCCTAAACTCTTCTTCCGTTGTTGGGAGATTTTTAATTTCTAAATTAGTAGGTTTACATTTGGTAGCTATTCTTTCTGCTATTACTCTACAAGCGACAGGTGAAACATCACCTGTAATAAATTTTCTTTCAAGATCATTTGCAACCTTGGCTGTAGTACCGCCACCACCAAAACAATCAAGTACCATGTCGTGTTTTGACGAAGCCATTTTTAAAATTCTTTCAATCAAAGCCTCGGGTTTTTGTGTCGGATAACCTAATCTTTCTTTTGCCATAGGGTTAAGCATATTAATATCAGTCCAAATGTCTCCGATTTGAACCACACCATTACTTTCGTGAAGGTATTGTTTATAATTATAACTACTACCTTCTTTGGATGGCATTATTAACCTACCCTCTTTTTTTAAACGAACCAATGTTTCTTGGCTGTAGGTTTTTAAGAGTGTTTTTCGGTAATACCCTCTATCATCTTTGTGCTTAAACCTTTTCAAGTATTTTTCATCATATTTTTTCTCAGGACACCGAAAATATTCATCATGGGCCTTTGATTTAGAATAATAAAGAATTGAATCATGGATACAAGGAATTTTATTTGCAATAGATTTTGAACTACCTGAGAATGGTGTCCTTTGCCAAATGATCTCGTTTCTAAAATTTGTTTCACCGAATATATCATCTAACATACTTCTTAATCTGTGTGATGCGTGGTGGTCACAATGTAAGAATATCGACCCTGTTGGTTTTAATTTCCTATGTATTAAGAAAACTCGTTCACTCATCCACTCTATATATTTTGAAATACCGCCCGAGAATCTATCTCCAAATGATCGAAGTTCTGCACCGTTCCCCCAAATGACTTCATAATTTCTATTTGAAAAAAAAGGTGGATCAATGTAACAAATATCTATTGACCCGTCTGGAACCCAATTAAGCCATTCAAGATTATCACCACAAATTATTGTACTCTTATTCAAATTTATTTTCATTCCACCCACCTTAGTAGAGGTTTTATCGGTGTTAAATTTAGACATATTAAGTAAATCCTATGTTTTGATAAATTTTTCTTATATAGAACTTTTTACTTATATACTTCCTACTATCAACCACTTACGTCAAGCACATTAAAGTGGGCCAGTATTTAATCAATTAGAATACTATACTATACTATAACGCATCGAAATCATTAAGTATTTTAATGAAACATTTCTGGTTTAATATTATATCTTTGTCTTAATTCTTCAATGCTACAGCCTCCCATAGATTTTGACATATCCCAGTTTTTTGAAAAATATTTAGCGTGAGCTTGAATTAATAATTCTATATCACCAAAGATTAATTCAACCTTTTGTTTATCGCTGTAATCTTTGTCCAGTATAATTACTTTAACAAAAGCAAATAACGTTTCTAGTGTTAAAATTTGGCCTTGGCATAGTGCCTGATGAGCAATTTCTTTTACCTTATCGTGACTGATTTTTTTACGATCGTCCTTATTGGCCCTACATTTTGACAATCCGTAGAAAAATTTATTAGCAAAAATATTTGCTAACTCGGATGACTTGTTTGTTATAACCGATAATTGTTGTTGAAGTGTGAGTGGTTCTTCTTTGAATTGTTCATTAAAATTTAATTCCGTTTCAGTTGTCATGTTATTCCTTTTCGTCTTAATTTAACTTATTTCTCCTAACATCAAAAATAAATTTTGCGATCTCAAGTTTTGTTTTTTCCTTGTACTCTGGATCGGTGGCCAGTCTTAATCTATGTTTTTCAGCTTTTCTTTCATATTTTTGCCTATTTTTAATAATACGTTGTTCGCTCTTAGTTGGTTCCTCAACCATAAGGCATACGCTCCTTTTCTTCTTTCATTTATTTCTTTAATTGGATAGCAATCCTGTGAGCAATAAATAGTGATGTCGTTTGCCATTACAGCAAAACCTTTGCGACACGTCGGACAATATTTTGATATTAGTGAAATCATGTGTGAATGATATATTGAATTACTTAGTTAATAAAGGACTTTTTAATTAAAATAGGTATGAATGAGGTGAATTGAATTTTATTGATGTGATACAAGAAAACCTTAAATTCACTCGAAGAGATAAGATCGTTGGCCGTGTACTTGTCGGAGAACGTCGTGCTCGTGTATTTAGAAACATCTAGCGTATCCATGAACAAACGAAAAAGAATGGTTGGCATAAGCGTTGTACTAAACGGCCAAATCATCCAAGATGTATGAACATGCTTTGATAAAAATTTCATGTTTTCAAAAAAGTCTAATGAAAAATCAGCTGTTGTTGTAACATCAAAAGAGTCCTGGATTACATACGAATCCAAGCGATGCTTTCCTCTAAACTTAATAGACAATCGAGATAAGAAAATTAAGAAAGTTGATGCTTCAATGATAACTTTTGGGAATAAATATTTGTTAAGAAAGAATCCCTTCTTATAACAAAAAATTACTCTAAAGGTTGGGAAAACTTTTTCCATAATTCCTCATCAAGAAAGTCAGTATTTTTTTCAAAAATATAGTAAGCACAATCCTCAGTTATATCAATCGTTGATAAACATTTGGCCAATTGCTTAACATCAAGCCAATGCCATTGCCTGATCATTTTTATTTTGTTTAATGTAACCACAACGTTTCTTGCCCAAGAAAAATACCAGTTTTTAAACTTTAATGCTTCCTTTCTTGTTTGGTCTGATTCGGGGTTAGAGGATAAGCCAATTTTAAACTTTGAAATTTCTTCCGATGCTATAAAAACTTCAAAAGCAGTAAAATCTTTAATTTGATCTCCTCTTAAAACCTTTAGAGGAGATGTCATTGAAACGCCCGCCTTATCCGCTTGATTCTTAATATGAAGTTTCACTTCTTGATTTAATTGATCAACGTTTATTTTATCGTTAATTCGGTGTAGATTTGCTAGCTTGCTTCTTACGTCCATAAAGCTATGGTCTATAAAAATTAAAAGGTCTGAAGGTGATTGAATATCTTTAGTCATAATTTCTCGTTTGTTGTTTTTAGTAATTCTAGGTTATTAATTAACAATGAGTCAATCATTCTAAATAATCACAAACCCCGAATATTGTTGGTGCTTTAACTTTATGCTTTTTATGATAAGGTACTGATTTCTCTCTTACTTTACAGTTAATACACTTAAAATATTTTGCCGTTATGAAACGCAAGTAAATAATTTCTTCCTCGTGTTCACAATATAAACACTTAACAAGCCAAAGCGATCTTACGACATTCTGTTTATCCGCAATCGATCCAAGATTCTTAATTACAATTAATGGACCAAATACCCATCCCATGATTTCTTTTTGTGGGTTACTCATTTCTAAAGTCTCTTAGTGGATGATCTGGTCGATCCCAATTCATTTGTGTTAGAAGCGCTCTAATGGCAGATTTTTTAAGTGTAATATTTGTATGCTTTTTGCCTTGTGTCGCGTGTGTTGCCCAATTCTTTATAATGTTGCGCTCAATAAACTTTTGAAACGGTACTGGGATAGCGTAATTTAATAGTGCTTGTGATTTTAAAAAATATAATAAATCACCGTCCGTATCAAAAACGCCTTTACTCGATTCATTTTTTGACACTGATCCAGCGGCCATATAAACGGAGTTTAAAAATGTGAATAAATATTTTAAAGGGTTTCCTTTATTTTTTAGTGCTAATAGGACAAATAGAACTTGATAATATTTTAAATAGTAGCCGATTTTAATGTCATTGATTTTTTGTTTACCGTTTTTGCTTTGAGATAGAATGTACAAGACGGCCACCATTTCATCATGCGAGCACCTATCATGTGTCCATGTTGTTCTTGTGTGTTGTGCGTATTTCCCGTTATAGTTCATCTTCTCTACCGCTGATAGTAAACTATCGAATTGCACGAAGTGATTTGCGTTATTGAGCAAATATAATTCGCTGAACGCGTAATAGTAGCATGTTCTGGAAAGCTCGTTGCCATCTGATTCATACGTTTGTGATTGTAGTAATCCGGTATCGCTCCAATAATTTTTTAACATATTCATCCTAAGTTGATAATTGTTTTAATGTCTACATAAAGCATCACAGGCTTTTGATAGGCTTCGCCTTTTGCGTTGTCGGCCTTGACGCATTTTAGTACTCTATTTAATTTTTTATCGTAATCAATCTTGTAAATATTAAAAATACCATTAATTCGCTGGCCCAATGTTTTATTCGCGTATTTAAACGAGAGGTTTCCTTGGTCCTTTGTTATAATAATTTCTAAATCTTTTGCTAGTTTAATAAACTTTAACATTGGTAAAAACCAATAATAATCCCCAGCGTATTCGGCAATAGCATATTTGTCGGTAATCTTTTTATTTGCGTTTATCGTCTGTTGAATTATGCACATATTAGTTAAACTCCTACTATAGGGTTTTTTATTTTATTTCTATTGTACAAAATCAATTTCGCGAAGTCGCACTTCTAAGGTTTTTCCAGATACTTTTAATTGAGATGCGCTATTAAAAAATTCAAACCCAAGGGCATCAATTAATGCTTCAATATAAAGATTTTTTATATCTTTTAATGCGGGTAAATTTTTAATCAAGTGTAAGTCCAATAACTTTTCTTTATCAAAAATATCAACACGACTCTGGTGAAGAGGCACTGTTAGTTGATTGTTGGTTAGTTTCTTTATTCTTTGACTTGAAAGCATGGGCCACCTCATTTAATAATTTACTCATAGACGGTACACGCGCACCAGAATCTTCTAAAACTTTTTGTATCTTCTGTGCTTCTTTAACAAACTCACGTTTAACCGCAAAATTCTTAAATTTAAAGTCAGTTTGCTCGCCTGAAATAATACACTTGGCCATAAAAATCCTTTGTATTTACAATATTTAACTCCTATTATTTTAGCTGTAAATTGTACTAAATCAAGAATAATATATTGATTTAATATACTAAAACTAAACTAAATATGAAAGACTTAACATTTAAAATACTCAACAAAAAAAGAACCGTACATATCGATCGAGTAATGTACGCTAAAATTAAGTACTGCGACAACGAATTAAACACAATTGCGATAAAAGTTGAGGCCGCAATTCTTCATTTAGAGCGATTTAGAATTCACGCTGTTCTAATTAAATGTAAATTAAACAAGCGCTTCTATGTTGCCTTGATTGACTCTTTTGATCTGATTAAGGCAGGAATGAACTACGAATGCCTAATTGCCTCAGACATGCTTATGTACGCTGATTTTCAGACTTATGGCATGGGAGAGTTTAGTTTTGAAGATATTGGAATGTTTTCTACCAGAGAAAACGCTTTAAATTTTAGAGACTATATTGTTAATTATTATTTAAATAAGAGCTACTTGTACTATTCCGCTGATGTTGTTGAGGGTAAAATCCCAAGGTTTGTTTCTATTAGTTTAAGATTTGATCTAATGGAAAAATTTATGGAGTATTGTCATAGTAAGGGCCAAGGGATGGCGCATTTAATTGGTGGGATGATTAGGGTGTATTTAAAAAATCGGAATTAAACAACGGATCAATGTTTGCCCTATATAGTGCGATGCTATCGTTAAAGTCTTTTTCATTAAATTCTTTCTTTGGATGTGAGCGATTTGAGAACTCAAACACCAGGAAACTGTTTGCGGAGCAAAGATTTAACAATTCACAATTTATTTTTAATTGACGTTGTAAATTAGTGTGTACTTGATGAAATAGTATTCCGAGTTTAATGCTGATGGCGATAATGACAAGAATTAAACAAATCATCGTCATTAAAACAACTCCGAAATTTTGAATGTAATATTCTGATCGAACTTTTTATCCATTATTTTCATTAGTTTGGTTAGTTCTTTAGACTCATTTAGAGTGTCCTTTAATGAGTGTTCTTTTGTGATGTTGTAAACTTCTAATACGGTAATGGAGTTAAACTCCCTAGCTAATGAATAGCCACCATTGGGGCCTTTAATTGCGTTTAGTATTCCATGTTTTTTTAGTTCAAGACAAATAAGGTTTAAAAATCCCTTTGAGATTTTAAATTTATCCGCGATTTCTTTTGAACCGATTTTTCGGCCGTTAACATTATTTAAATAATTTATTGATAAAAGTGCGTAGACACACTTCATGGTTAATTTCATACTTATCCTTAGTTAATTAAATAAAGGTTAAAGTATGAAAGATCAAGTGAATTAATCAATTATTAGCACGACCTGATGACGAGCGCCTGCCCTCTGCCTTAATTCTCTCTAACCTGTTTGTTTCTGCCCAATTTTCAAGGTAAACACGGTCAATTGGACTAGTCGCGCGATAGTATTTACAATATTGAATATGTGCTGTGTATTCATGCTTTTTTAAAATATCTGCCTTTTGCAGTTTAATATCTTCAATGGCCGTATCTCGCTCTGGATGATTAGACATTGATTTTGCAAACTTAATTAAGAAGGTATTGAATGTTTGTTCTGTCGTGATTCGATTATCAATACAAAAGCACGATGATTTTTGTGTTTGAGTCGCACTATCCCAGTTGGTAAATACTGCGCAATCTTCAACAAATTTTGCTTGGTATTTATCGTATGTTGAGCAATTCGATGCTCCAATTAATAACAACCCAAGTAATAAGAATAAAACTATTTTCATATTAATCCTTTGTATGATCTTTTCGCATACTATCTTTAATGGCCTCGTCGCTTTGATCTTCAATCGGTTTTTCTTTCTCATTTTGTTCGTCATGCGCCTGACCGACATTTTCTTCTTTTCTGTCTTGTGATTCAGTTTCTGCCTTCTTCATTGCCAATTCTTTTAAGTATGCAATGCCGTCTTTAATGGCCTTTGTAATACCTTTTAATACTGGGACAATGGCGATAAGCGCCTTAATTGCTTGCCACATTTGAACTCCTAAGAATATAGTGGGTACTCGAAAATCTTTCCCCACTAATTATAAATTAAAGAACGTGAACAAAAGCAAGAAGTGCCTTGGCAACTTCCAAACCTTTAACAACTTGTTCAACAAGTTTTTCTTTATTGAACAATTCACCAACGCCAACGCCAATAGTTTTAGCTAGTGCGTCTAATTCTGCGTCATCAATATCTTTTAATTCAGCAATAATATCTTCCGCATGACCAATCGCTGGGCCAACAGATGGCAAAAGTGCCATAACTAATGGAGCGTCGGTAACTGAAAATTTTCCATCGTTTTCTTTAGCTTGTTTTATCAATTTTCCAACACCAAATAGAAAGGTTAACATTTCTTGTGTTTCTTTAGTGCCTAGTTTCTTTTCCATAAGAACTCCTTGATTAAATTATTGGTTAGCATTATTTATACTTCATTTTTTAATTTCTGTCTATTAAGCTTGTTTGCCTCTGGATTCACTGCGTTTTCTGTTTATGTATCTTTTTAATCCGTAGAATGCAATTTTCCGTTCAACCGTTGCTTTATTTGTTTTTAATATTTTAACCACTTCATCCGCGTTACCGTTTGTAATAGTTAGAACCACGGTTAAGAATGATTTTTCATTTGCGTTATAACTTTCACATAATGGGAAAAAGTTCTTAGTAACTTTTGCGTCAGATATCACTCTTTTATGCTTATTCATTTTAATAAGAATATCGTCCATGTCCTCATCAAGATCCGCGCATATAGCCGTCATGAGAAAATCGCATTTTTTTGCGCTTCCTATAACAAGTAGACGGTCTTTGAATAAAGTAAAGATTTCATCTGAGATAATGAAGTTAGTGTATTTGTTTAATAACGCTCTTAATTGAATTGGCGATGTACAATCCTCGACTCCGTCCTTGATTACCTTAAAAAATGTACTCGGCAATTTTATCATCATATCAATGAATATAAAAATTCTTTAAAGTGTTTTTAATATCACCGTCTAGTTGCTCACTTGATGCGTCCTCAGTTACCAATCGCATCGAAGTTGTGACATACAACTTAGGGTAAACAATTACATAATCGATTGCTTCATGTACCTCATTATCAAAAATGAATATTGGATTACCGTTTAACCCAGCGTACTTTGGTTTGTTGTGTGATGAGGCAAATTTTACCTCCGTCTTAGTTAGAACTAATAAATGGTACATTACACCGTAGGCTTTTGCCAAGGCGCGGTAGTTAATGCCTTTTTGATCTGTCATTATTTAATGATTGCAGATTACTTTTGAAAAGGGAAGTATCGACCATTCAAAATGGGAAATAAAGTTGTTCGATCTTTATATCCGACTCTAATCCTCGGTTTGCAATTGTATTTAATATTTTTCTTTTAGCAGGGTTCTTGGCCATTGAGTAAAACGGCTCGTAATCGCTAATGTGGTTAATTACGCTCTTGTTTAAATACGGTTCACCATATCTATCTTTTGCTTTTAATTTTGGATTAACTTTTGTTAAAATTCTATTAACCTCTGTTCGTCGTAATAAAAACTCTGTGCGGATACGCAATGCGACTACTGTTTGTCTTTTTGTTCCAATGCCTCTGAAAATAATATTATGACCTAAACCCCAATCACCTTTATTTTGAATACGCTTTGCACTTTTAATTTTTTTAGATGGACCGTCCAAACATACTGCCTTTACGATTTTTGTTTTAGGAATTTTTTCGGTAACCGACTTTTTTAATTGTTCTCGTGTATGTTTAAACCAATAGGCCAGCGCACAATATTCTAACATAAATTCTAAATAATCCTCTTTAGAATTTAGAAGAGGCGCTCCGATTTCAAACGCTGGAATCATTAATTCGAATATCTCTTTTTTATTTTCTTTTGGCATATTTTGGTCCCAAACCGCATTGGGATCTAAATTTAATGAACTTAATAGCTTTTTAGTAATCATTGGCGACTTACCATTGGCCTTACTGACATGATTGTATGCAATGACCGCACCTGCTAGATTGGATTGCATTAAATTTCTTGACCTGGGCAGATGCCAATACTCTTTTTTAATTAAGTGATGATTTGCTGTAATTAGAAATGTTCTAGGACAATTCAAAAATTGTTGTGCCAACCTATACCAGTCTTTAAATACTGGGTAATGCCAATTTATTTTTTTAATTATCTCATCGCGCTTAATCTTATTAATTTCTTTTTTAGGATTTTTTGTTAAAAACTTACGATAACCTGAACAATAATTAAACATTTCTAAAAAATTTGTGTCGTGAAACACGCTTGTATCAATTGAATATCTTTTGGCAAAGATGCTTTTTGCGAATCTGTGGCTTCTAACAGTTAGAATATTAAATTTAACTAGTTGTTTTAGATAGTTTGAAACTGACGTTTGATGAATGTTTGACGCTATGGATAATCTTTCTTGGCTTAAACTAAAACCGTCCTCACTGAGAAGACCGCTGTTTGAAAATAAGACATACAGTAGATTAAGTCGTTTTAAGTCTCTTACGTTTGCGGTGGATACATTATCAATATTATGAATAAAAACGCGTAATTTAGGGTGTTTTATTAGTTTTAGAAAGCCTTCAAGATGTGCTTGAATGCCACCACTATCTAAAGGAATTAAATTATTATGAAAAGATGACAGGTAGCCTTTAAACCGTTTACTGGCCTTTAGATAATAAAGTTTCTTGTTTTTAATTTTTAATCGTTCAGCGACTTTTGTGTAAGATCCACGCTTAACTCTTTTTTTAATCGGTTTTATCTTGTCACTACAATTAGTTTTAATTTTATTTGCTTTTGGTTTTTCTTTTGGATACAATTTGCGCTCCTGTCCTGTTCTGTCTTGTTCTGTCTTGTTCTGTTTTAATTTTGTAAGTGACGTCTTTTGCGGGAAATCACTTACAAAAACTTCTTTAAAAATTTTTCATATCATATATTTCAAAAAGCTAATCAATCAAGAAAATAATTCATCAAATTACTACTAAATAGTTTTTATTTATAAAAGGCCTGTAACTATTATTACCGAAACGATCTCTGAAAGAGATGTGTTTGATTTGATGCAATATGATTTAGTTTACTCGGTATAGGCCGATGCCACCTCGTAGAGTGGCCATCCGGCCAAAGGTATGAAATACCCACATATCTTTTCTTTGCAAGAAAAAGTATGTGGTTTGATAGTCGAAGGCTATTAAATACAATGCTTTAAGGCTGAAAGCCTTTCTTGATAAATTATCTGTTTTGATTCAATTTCTTAATTTTAAAAAATAGTCTAAAATAATATAAAAACAAATATTCAAAAGGGATTCATGTCATCCAATAAACAAAACCCTGAAGAAGTAATATCTATTTTTAATGATGATCTTGTGTTGGCCAAGTCTATTGGCGATACCAAAAGAGTAAAAATTTTAGAAAAAGTTCTAAATTGTTTAAGAAACAAACGACACAAGGA
>Ga0163144_10023620_pt1 | contig 12121 bp, 6 predicted proteins | sample OliLak19BULKMAT1_FD_123175 | JGI IMG/M metagenome (GOLD analysis project Ga0163144, IMG submission 123175) | Freshwater microbial mat bacterial communities from Lake Vanda, McMurdo Dry Valleys, Antarctica - Oligotrophic Lake LV.19.BULKMAT1 | ecosystem: Environmental > Aquatic > Freshwater > Lake...
AGAAAGCCGAGAACTACCAGGCGCTCTTGCATCTCGTCTTCGCTCACATCCTCTGGCGGAATTCTTAGGTTTTAGGATAGGTTCTTACTACGTCGGCCAGTGGGGCGACGGCGTGCGGATGAAGCTCGTCACCAATTTGGTCCTCGGGCTCAATCGGGCCGTGCTGGCCGAGGGGCTGGTGTTCGCGAAGTCGATTGGACTCTCGACCGAACGGGCGCTGGAGGTGTTGCTCAATAGCCCGGCCAGCTCGCGGACGATGGAGACCAAGGGCCCGAAGATGGTCAACAGCGAGTTCGCGCCGCAGGCGAAGCTATCGCAGCATCTGAAAGACGTGCGGTTGATCCTCGACGAAGCGGCCCGCACGAGTCGCGAGTTGCCGCTCACGGCGCTGCATGCTCAATTGCTGGAGCGCGCCGAGGCGGAGGGGTACGGCGAGCTCGACAACAGCGTGATCATTCGCCCGATTGAGGATGGGTTGCTGCCGGCGACGGCGAGCGGGGCGGCGACGCGGGGGATCGAGGCGCTGAGTTCGTTGCTGGATGAGGTGGAGTAAGGGAATCGTGTGTGATCGCGGCGAGAAAGAATTCCGTCAGGGTATGCGTTGCGTCCTGGAAGGACGCTTCGAAAATAGCCCAGCGTTTCAACGCTGGGGCAATGTTCAATGAGTATTGCGGTAGTCCCGTAGGGACGATTGAAAATCAGTCGTCCCTACGGGACTATCGTATTTTCCGCTCGATTAACCCAGCGTTGAAACGCTGGGCTACTATCGTAGCGTCCCTCGGGGACGCGGGAGACCTCCCGTCGGGATGTTGGCATGAGTCTGTACTGCTCCATGCGCTGTTGCCTCATCTCGTGCGATCGCGTCCCTCCGATGCGACGCATTCTTGCAGCTTGCTTTGTTTGTCTGGCGGTGCAAACGTCTTTTGCCGTTGAGCCAGCTCCGCATAGCATCGCATTCACTCACGAACCGGGCGGCGTGGCGATCAGCATCGATGACAAACCGTTCGCCAATTTCGTGTACGCCGACGAGAAGATCACGCGGCCTTACTTCGCGCACGTGCGGGCGCCAAACGGCGTCCAGGTGACGCGCACGCATCCGCCGGTCGCGGGGAGCGATCCGATCGATCATCCCGAATTTCATCCCGGCGTCTGGATGTCGTTCGGCGATGTGAGCGGCGCCGATTCTTGGCGGCTGAAGGCGCCGGTGCGGTTTGAGCGGTTCGTCGAAGAGCCGCATGGCGGGGCAGGGCAGGGTGGATTCGTGGCGAGATTCGTGCACGCGGCTCCTGAGAACCTTGAGGAAGCGATTTGCCACGAAGACTTACGGTGCGACGTGCGTGTGACGCCCGAGGGAACGCTGCTCTTGTGGGACTCGACCTTCACCGGCGACCGCGAGTTTGCGTTCGGTGATCAAGAGGAAATGGGGCTCGGCGTCCGGCTGGCGACGCCGTTGCGGGCCGAGCAGGTTTCGAAGCAAGGCTTGCCGGCGGGCCACGGCGAGATTGTGAGCGCCGAAGGAAAACGAAATGAAGCCGAAGTCTGGGGGACGGCGCCGAAGTGGTGCGACTATCGCGGCGTGGTCGACGGCCAGTCGGCGGGCGTGGTGATGATGTGCCATCCCGAAAACTTTCGGCCGAGTTGGTTTCACGTGCGAGACTATGGGCTGATGGTGGCGAATCCCTTCGGCCGGTCGGCGTTCGACCAGGGCGAACCGAGCCGCGTGACAGTGGCGCCGGGGGAGGCGTTGCGATTACGCTATGGAGTTCTGGTTCATGGCGCGGCGGCGGGAGAGAAAGTGGACCTTGATCGGGCGTTTGAACGATACGTTAAAATGGCGGAATGACCGATAAAATTAGTAAAGGTGGCTGGTCATTGGTCATTCGATTTCTCTTGATAGATTCTCCATTCTCTTCCCATTCATCGCATATGGCGGATGGTGTCGGGAGCCTTTTGCCACTGGCGAGTTTACTCTGCTGGGAACGCGTCCAGTGGCAAAAGGCTCCCGACACCGTTCGTTCGTTACGCCGTCGCCGCTTCCGCCATGCGCTTCAACGTCACCCGATCAACCTTCCCCGTCGCATTGAGCGGCAGCGCGTCGAGAAAGACAATCTCCTCCGGCGCCTTGTAGCCGACGCTCGCGCGCGAGAATTTAATTAGTTCCGCGACGGTCGGCGGCGTCGCGCCGGGCTTAAGCTCGACGTAGGCCCGCACGTTTTCGCCGTGGACGAGGTTGTAGATGCCGATGACGCCGACGGCGGCGACGGCGGGGTGTTCGAGCAGCGACTCCTCGATCTCTTGCGGCGTGATGTTCGAGCCGTCGTGGACGATGATCTGTTTCTGCCGGCCGCGGAACCAGAGGTAGCCGTCCGCGTCAGCCATGACGACGTCGCCGGTGTCGAGCCAGCCGTCGACGATCGTTTCGGCGGTGGCGTCGGGTTGATTCCAGTAGCCGATCATGTTCGCCGCGCTGCGAATCCAGAGTCGGCCTTCTGCGCCGACGGGAACTTCGGCCCCGGCGGCGTCGCGGATCGAGGCTTCGTAGCCGGAGATCAATTTGCCGATGGAGCCGATCTTGTTGACGCCGTCGGGCGGGTTAATCGTCGACGTGCCGGTCTCGGTCATGCCGTAAAGTTCGTCGATCGTCTTGCCGGCGATGGCGGTGAACTCGCGTTCGAGCTCGCCGGAAACTTTGTCGCCGCCGCTAACGCAGAGGCGGAGTGAGCTGAAATGTTCGCTCGTGGCGTTGTGATCGCGCACCAGGGCGAAGAGGGCTGCGGGAAGCATGCAGAGAAACGTGGGGCGCGTGTTCGCCAGCAGCGGCAGGAGCTCGTCGCCGTCGAGCCGATGGGGAACTTCCACCCGCACTCCGGCCGCCAGGGCGCCGAACGAGATGTGCGTGGCGGCGATGTGCGAGTAAGACGTCGCGGGGAGAAAAACGTCGGCGGCGTTGAGTTCGAACCCGACAATGGTGCTGGCGACGATCGAGCCGAAGGAGCGGTGGCTGTGGGTCACCCCCTTCGGTTTGCCGGTGCTGCCGGAAGTGAAAAAGATGAACGCGACGGCGTCGGGCGCCGGCTTCGTGAGTTCGAGCGTCGGCGGCTCGGTCTGCATGAACTGTTCGTAGCTCGGCGTACGGCCGTCGGCGGCGCCGAAGGAGATGCGGCCGAGCGGCAGCTTGTCGGCAAACTTGCTGAGGGCGAGATCGGCGTCCCGTTCGGCATGGTGGAGCAGCACGGAGGCGCCGCTCACTTCGAGGGCGTGGTCGATCTCCGGCGCCTGATAGCGGTAGTTGAGCGGCGTCGACGCGAAGCCGGCCTTCATGCAAGCGAGGTTATGCACGACCAATTCCGCGCGGTTCGGCATCAGCGTGGCGACGCGATCGCCCGATTTGAGACCGAGGGCGAGATAGTGGCGAGCGAGCCGCGTCGACGCGGCGTCGAGTTCGCGCCACGAGAGTTGGCCGTCGATGGAGACGAGCGCCGGCGCATCGGGGTTGGCGGCGAGGCCCTTATCGAGCAGACGGGCGAGTTCGACTTCAATCGTGAGCGGCGGACCAGCGAGGGGCATGGCTAGCGATTCCCGAATGGAGGAGTTGATCCGGTGGCGGTATCGAGAAGTTTAGCTTATTGCGGCGTTCGCGAAACCACGGCGTCCGACTCCATTGCAGCCCCTGGCTTCGAAGCTTATTCAACTGCCATCATTCTTGAAATGCTTAGCCGTTACCACTTAACCACAGAGTACACAGAGAGCACAGAGGAAGAATTGAGGCATTTGCTCTTTCTTCCTCTCTGTGGCCTCTGTGTTCTCTGTGGTAAATGCGAATGATGGCGGTTGTTGAATAAGCTTCGAAGCCAGGGGCTGCAAACGCCGCTCAAGCCTTCACCATCGCGTGGATCACTTCGCCATGCACGTCGGTGAGCCGGCGTTCGATGCCGTTGTGATAGAAGCTCAGCCGCGTGTGGTCGAGACCGAGGAGGTGGAGAATCGTCGCGTGGAAGTCGTACACGGTCGAGACGTTCTCGACCGCTTGGTAGCCGAACTCGTCAGTGGCGCCGTAGCTGAACGGCGCCCGCACGCCGGCGCCGGCGAGCCAGGCGGTGAAGCCTTTTGGGTTGTGGTCCCGGCCGGAGGCGCCTTTCTGAAACGTCGGCATCCGGCCGAACTCAGTACAAAAGACTACGAGGGTGTCTTCCAGCAAGCCGCGCTGCTTCAGGTCGGCTACCAGTGCCGCGGCAGGTTGGTCGAGAATCGGGCCGTGGATCGCGTATTGCTGGTCGATCTGCTTGTGCCCGTCCCAGTTGCCGACCCCTTCACCCATCGCATACGAGCCGTTGAAAAGCTGGACGAAGCGCACCCCGCGCTCGACGAGGCGGCGGGCGAGGATGCAGTTGCGGGCGAAGCCAGCCTTCACCGGGTCGGCGTCGTTGGCGCCGTAGCTGTTGAGCGTGTGGGCCGATTCGGCGTCGATGTTCGCCACGTCGGGGAGCGACAGCTGCAGCTTCGCGGCGAGTTCGTAGCTGGCGATCCGGGCGGCGAGTTGCGTGTCGCCGGGGAACTGTGTGAGGTGGCGATCGTTGAGCAGCTTGAGAAAGTCGCGTGACGCGGCGTCGCTCTGCGGCGAGACGCCGGCGGGTGCGTCGAGGTAGCGGACTGGGCGGCTCGCGTTGAACGACGTTCCTTGAAAGACGGCGGGGAGGAAGCCGGGCGCCCAATGGTTCGTCCCGGCCTGCGGCACGCCGCGCGGGTCGGGGATAGCGACGAACGCCGGCAGTTGTTCGTTCTCCGACCCGAGGGCGTAGTTCACCCAGGCGCCCATGCTGGGGAAGCCGTCGAGCGTGAACCCGGTGGCCATGAAGTTTTCGCCGGGGCCGTGCGTGTTCGTCTTGCTCGTGAGCGAATGGATAAAGCAGAGATCGTCGGCCAACTCGCCGATGCGCGGCAGCAGGTCGCTGGTCATCTTTCCGCAAGCGCCGCGGGGGAGGAACTGATAGCGCGGACGAGCGAGGTTGCCGTTCTCGCCTTGGAAAGTGACGAGCTGATCGGCCCCGGGCAGCGGCTGGCCGTCGCGGCGGACGAGCTCGGGTTTGTAATCGAACGTGTCGAGATGGCTCAGCGCGCCGGAGCAGAAGATCATCAGGACGTTCTTAGCCCGCGGTGCGAAGTGCGGAGCGCGCGGCGCGTGGGGGCGAAGCGGATCGATCGGCGGGCGGATCGGGTCGACGGGAGTGGATGAGCCCGCGGCTTGGGCGAGTTTGCCTTCGGAGTGGAGGAGGTGCGCGAGCGCAATCCCGCCGAGTCCGACGCCGGTGTGGCCGAGGAACTGCCGTCGGCTGAGGAGATCGAGGCCGGAGCGTGAGAGGGGGTTGGGCATAGTTGATTGTTTATATGAAACAACAGCCTTTCATTCTTCGCGTTTCTTTGCGCCTTCGCGGCTTTGCGTGAGACTAACCGGTAACTTTCTCGCAAAGGCGCGAAGGCGCAAAGGGTCGCAAAGAAGAAAGGTTGGGATGGCGAATTATGATGATCCTTCGCGTGAATTAAGGAACAAACATCAACTCATTTGCGTTCAGCACGCTGCGGCAGAAGGCGGGGAGGCCGTGCGTAGCGATTAGTTGTTGGGCGGCGACAAGCTCGGTCGCGTCGGGGTCGCGATTGAAGGCGAGTTGAAACGCGCGGTCGATCTGGGCGAGCGGTTCGGCGCCTGCTTCTGCTTGCAGCCGCACAGCAAAGCGCGCCGCTTGGTCGATCATGAACCGACTGTTGAACAGGTTGAGCGCCTGGATCGCGGTGATCGACGTGCCGCGCTTCGGGCAGACTTGGCCGCCGTCGGGGGCGTCGAACGCGCCGAAGATCGCGTCGGGGCGCATCCGGACGCGGTGCATGTAAATCATGCGGCGCCACTCGGCGGGTCCGAATTCGGCCTTCGGTTCGTAAACGCGGACGTAGTTGTCGTTTGGTTCAAACGCGTTCCAGCCGGGGCCTCCCATCGTCAGGTCGAGCGTGCCGGCGATTTGCAGGACCGAGTCGTGGATCGCTTCCGATTCGAGTCGCTGCGGCGGGTAGCGCCAGAGCAACCGCGTGCCGGCGTCGATGGCGACGCATTGCTCGCGCGGTTCGTTCGCTTGCTGGTAGGCATTCGACAGCACGATGAGCCGATGGAGCTCCTTCACCGACCAGCCGCGGGCGATGAACTGCCGGGCGAGCCAATCGAGCAACTCGGGATGCGTCGGCCGCGTGCCGTTAGCGCCGAAGTCGCTTGGCGTGTCGACGAGCCCCACGCCGAAGTGATGCTGCCAGACGCGGTTGACCATCACCCGCGCGGTGAGCGGGTTGTCGGGGCTAGCGATCCAACGGGCGAGGGCGAGCCGCCGCTGTTGCTCTGGCGTGTCGAGCGCGAGGCCGAGCGTGCCGAGCACCGTGAGGGCGTCGGGCGCCACTGGTTCCTTGGGCGACAGCGGATCGCCGCGATGGAGTCGCCGCGTCGGCTCGGCCGGTTGGGCGAACGTGCCGGCATAGACCATCGCGCCGCTCTCGTTGTGGGGTCGCCGCATTGCCGACGTGGCGACTTCATGCCACTCGCCGTCGCTGCCGAGAACTTCGATGGAGTAATCGACGGCGAGTCGATCGGCGTAGCCGCCCAAACGATCGCGGCCCCAGACGACGCGGTCAATTATCTGCGGCGCCGCGAAGTCGACCTGCGCCCAGCCCGTGCCGTGGGTCTCGGCAATCCAGCTCCAGTCGTTGCCGTACTTGCCGTCGTTGAGATTCGCGAGCCGATGTTTCGACGTGTCGGGATAGTTGCCGGACGAACTGGGGCGGCCGCCATGGTCGGCGAGAGCGACGTTCTGCGAATCGGCTTCAATGCCGTCAGCAGGAGCGGCGGTCCAGGCTTCGAGTTCGTCGAGGCACGGTTCGCTGCCGTTGTTCGTCGCAGCGACGGTGAATCGCACGGCTTTCGCTGCGATCGGCGCGAACCGCTCTTCGTTCTGCAACGAACTCACCGCGGGGCGCAGGCCGTCGTCAACCGCCTCGCGTTCGGGCTTCATCCATGGCGTCTCCCCGTGGTTCACGCCGGCGAACACCGCCTGCAGCGCGTAGAAGTCCTTCTGCAGGATCGGATCGAACTTGTGGTTGTGGCACCGGGCGCAGCCGACGGTGAGCCCCAGCAGCGCCGTCGCCGTCGTATTCGTCATGTCGGCGAGTTCGTCTTGTCGCTGCATCAGCGTCAGGCCGACGTCGGGACTTTTCACTTGGTCCCACGGTCCCGCGACGAGGAAGCCGGTGGCGACCGTCTCGCCAAGGGCGTCGCCGGCGAGTTGCTCGGCGATGAACTGGTCGTACGGCTTGTCGTCGTTGAAGGCGGCGATGACAAAGTCGCGGTAGGGCCAGGCATTCTCGCGGGGAACGTTCGTCTCGAAGCCGCTCGTCTCGGCGTAGCGCACGACATCGAGCCAGTGTTGGGCCCAGCGTTCGCCGTAACGCGGCGACGCGAGGACGCGCTCGACCAGGTCGGCGTAGGCGTGCGGCCGATCGTCGGCGATGAACGCTGCGGTATCTTCCGCCGTCGGCGGCAGGCCGAGCATGTCGAAATAGAGCCGGCGGATGAGGGTGCGGCGATCGGCCGGCGGCGATGGTGTGAGGCCCGTATCGTTAAGCTTCGCGAGGATGAACGCATCGACGCCAGTGGCGACCCACGGATCGCTGAGCATCGGCGGTTCGATTGGCGCGAGGGATTGCAGCGACCAGTGGTCCGATTTGAGCGGCGCCGTCACCGGTTGATCGGGCGGCCCGGGCCACTCGGCGCCGGCGTCGATCCATTGGCGAATGACGGCAACCTCCTTCGCAGTGAGCTTCGCGCCGCTGGGGGGCATCTCAAGTTCGCCCTCGCCCGCGATGAACTGGACGAGCGGGCTGCCGGCCGCGTTGCCGGGAATGATGGCAGGGCCGAAAAGCTCGCCGCCGGCGAACGCGATTTGCTGCACGTCGAGGCGGAGGGCGCTCTCCTGGGCGTCGACGCCATGGCAGTCGAAGCAGGCGCGGGCGAGGATCGGCAGCACGTCGCCGGTGAAGTCGACGGGCTTGGCGGGCTCCACGTCATCGGCGCGGCACGTCCATGCCGCCGCCGCGATGGCGACGCCGAGGACGATCAAGAGTGGCGTGAAAGTTCGACGCATCGCGGCCTTGGCGATTCCAGCCCCCGGCTCCGCCGGTGGGTAGCGTGCCGATTGAACGGGTGCCACTGGCATCTTGCCAGTGGGAAGTGCCAAGCGAGTACCCACTTCAGCACTGGCAGGATGCCAGTGGCACCCGCTTTGTCTCATCCCTCCACCTCATATAAGCACCGATCAATCACATCGATCGCGAAATCAAGTTGCTCGCGCGTAATAATCAGCGGCGGGGTGAGTAGCAGGATGTTCCCCATGGTGAGCTTGAAGCTCAGTCCCTTGTCGAGCGCCCGATACATCACCTGCTCTGCCTCATCGCTCGCTCGCTCGCGCGTCGTGCGATTCTTCACCAATTCGATGCCGAGCGTGAGGCCCAGCCCGCGGACGTCGCCGATTAGTTCGTGGCGTTGGGCCAGTTCGCGGAGTCGGCCGAGGGCGTACTCGCCCAGCGTCGCGGCATTGGCGAGCAGCCCCTCGCGTTCGATGACTTCGATCGTGGCGAGCGCCGCCGCGCAGGCGACCGGACTCTTCTCGTGGGTGTAGTGGCCGAGCGCGCGATCGCCGGCGATATCGAGTTTTTCGTTCGTCAACAGCGCCGCAAGCGGCATGATGCCGCCGCCCAGTCCTTTGCCGGTCACCAGGATGTCGGGGATGACGTCGAAGTTCTCGCACGAGAACCACTTGCCGGTGCGGCCGAGGCCTTGCCAGATTTCGTCGAAGATCAGCAACGTCCCATGGCGGTCGCACGCCTTGCGGACTCGCTGCCAGTATTCGGGTTTCGGGATGTACGGCGTCGCGCGGCAAGGCTCGGCGATCACGGCCGCCACGTCCGTTTCCTTTTCCAGGACGTACTCAATGTAGTTGGAGCACTTCAAATCACAGCCGCCGCGAGAGCCGCAATCCCATAGGCAACGGTATTCGTCGGGCGGCGGCACATGCTCGCAGCCGGGGAGGAGCGGGCCGATGCCGGCGCGAAAGATTGCTTCGCCGCCGATCGAGATCGCATCGAGCGACGCCCCGTGGAACGAATCCCACATGCTGATCGTCTTATGCCGCCCGGTGGCGAGCCGCGCCAGCTTCAGCGCGATGCCGATCGCTTCGGTCCCGCCGGGGCAAAAGAGGACCTTGTTGAGATTGCCAGGCGCGATCTCGGTCAACTTGCGGGCCAAGTCAATCGCGACCTGGTTCGTGTAACGGCGCGTGCAGAACGAGAGCTCGTCCAGCTGCCGGCGGATGGCAGCGACCACGTCGGGATGAGCGAAGCCGACCTGATGGACGTTGTTGCCGTGAAAATCCATGTACCGCCGTCCTTGGACGTCGGTGACGTAGATCCCCTCGCAACTCTCCATGGCGTTCAGGCAGGGAGTCGAGAGCGACTGGTGGAGGAAGTAGCGGGAGTCCTCCTCCAGCAGCCGGCGGGTCTGGTCGTCGAGGGCGGCGGCTTGCCATTCGGCCCGACGGTCGGAGCGGTTGATGTCCCCTTCGGAACGCTGCGTCGCCGGGTCGAGTTGGTGGAGGGGGCCCTGAGGAGGTGGAGCCATGGCGCCGAATCAGAGTAGAGGGATCTTGCCGCAGGGGGCGATGTCTAAGCCCCGTTTTGCCTAGTCTCTCATGGTAACTGGACGCTGTTCGCCGAACTACCGGCGTTAGCGGCCTGTTCGCAGGCTATTTGCGGCGCGGAGTCATCCGCGAACATTCCTTTCGGGCTTGCGCGTTGGAATGGCCGTTGAGATGACACATCTTGGGTGCATCCATCACTTCTCAGCTTGCGACCGCGGCCCCGTCTGCCGATACTTTCCCTCGCCCTTTCAACGCACACTTTTCGATTAGCTCCCAATGTCTGAAAATGCCACGCCGCAGCTGGAACGGGGCCTCAACACCCTCCACGCCACGTCGCTCAACGTGGCGAACATGTTGGGCGCTGGGCCGTTCATTACTATCCCGCTGCTGCTGGGCGCCATGCACGGGCCCCAGGCGATGGTCGGCTGGGTCATCGCGATGCTCGTCGTCATGTGCGACGGGCTCATTTGGGCCGAACTGGGGGCGGCGTTCCCGGGGAGCGGCGGTACTTACCACTTCTTGCGTGAGATCTTCAAGGGATCGTTCTGGGGCAAGCTGCTGCCGTTTTTGTTCATCTGGCAGTTCCTGGTGAGCGGCACGCTCGAGGTCGCCTCCGGCTACATCGGGGCGTCGAGGTTCGCCATCTCGTTAGCGCCCGACTACCGTGAACTGGCGAAAGGTTGGGGCTGGAACGAAACGGTCACCGTCGGCTTGCCGGCCTGCGTGTTCGTGGGAGTGATCTATCTCGCGCTGCGACAACGGATTCGTTCGCTTGGGTGGCTCAGTATGGTCCTCGTCGCCGGAGTTCTCGTCGCCGTCGGAACGGTGATCGTGCTCGGCGCCCTCAACTTCGACGCCGCGAAGATCACGTTCCCCGCCGACGCGTTCAAGCTCGACAAGAGGTTCGTCATCGGCCTCGGCGCCGCGATGACGGTGGCAGTGTACGACTACCTCGGCTACTACAACATCTGCCACCTCGGCGAAGAGGTGCGGAACCCAGAGAAGACGATCCCGCGGGCCGTGCTGCTGTCGATCGTGATCGTCGCGGCGATCTACATGGCGATGAACCTGTCGTTCATCGGCGTCGTCCCGTGGCAGGAAGCGGTCGAGAAGGGAACATTTGCGCACGACAACATCGCCGGAGCGTTCATGAAGAAGCTCCACGGCGAGCGGGCGGCGGCGGGATTCACGCTGCTGATTATCTGGACCTGCCTGGCAGGTCTCTTCGCCATGACGCTCGGCTACTCGCGCATTTTGTACGCTGCGGCGAAGAACGGCGATTTCTTCGCCCCGTTCGCGCAGTTGCACCCGACGAAAGGTTACCCCTGGGCGGCGCTTGCTCTGCTGTGCGTGTTAACGGCGCTGTTTTGCTTCGTTCCCTTGCAGGTCGTCATTGATGGGGCCGTGACGGTGCGGATCATCGTTCAGTTCATTGGGCAGATATTTGCCCTGCATGTCGTGCGGCGGGCCGGGACCCACCCGATGCCCTTCCGGATGTGGCTCTACCCGCTGCCGAGCCTGATCGCCCTCGTCGGGTGGCTGTTCCTGTTGGCGACGAGCGCTTGGCCCCTGTTGGCGCTGCTCGGCGGGGTCTATGCCAGCGGCGTCGCCATGTTCCTCGTAAGGGAGCGGTGGCGGGCGTCGCACCCTGCGTCATGATCTACCGACGGAATGAGATGCGGCGGGGCCCCTATACGGGGGGCTTGGCGGAGTGCGTCAACCGGTCGGCGGATCTGGCCTGCAGCGCCCAAGTCGACCAATTTTGACGAAATCGCCTGCTCATGGCGCCCGAATTCGACGCCTCCCGGTTATAGTGTGAGACGACTATTCTCTGCGTCTTTCTCCTGCTTGGGAATCGCTCCTGATCTACCGTTGGCGGTTCGAATGCGCACGGTGCGCGTCGTCGTCGCCTCTTCCACAACGTGCCGCGGTTTGGCGTCGCAAGACCTATGTATTTCCGTCATCGTTCAGGACGACGGTTGAGTCAGTTCGACGCCCCTCGGTCAGAACGCTCAGCAAGACGTTCGAAATCAGAGTCGATCGCCGCGCGACCGCTCCGCGTGGAACGACTCGAATCGCGGGCGATGTTGAGCGCCGTTTCTTTCACCGGAAGTTATTCGCAAGACTTCGACACGCTGCCCGACGCCGGCACGTCGTTCTTCTACGGCGGGTTGACCGAACTTGATGCGCGGCCGATAAGCGCCGTCGGCATGGCGGGCTGGCAACTCCACAAGGCGGCGGGCCAAAACGACTTCGTGACGTTCATTGCCGACAGCGGCAACTCCGCGTCGTCGTCGATGCGCAGTTTCGGCGCGTTCGAGTTGCCTGAGCGCGCCCTCGGCTCGATCGCGAACGAACTCGGGAGCTACGCCTACGGCGTGACGCTGACGAACGAT
>Ga0163144_10023621_pt1 | contig 12121 bp, 8 predicted proteins | sample OliLak19BULKMAT1_FD_123175 | JGI IMG/M metagenome (GOLD analysis project Ga0163144, IMG submission 123175) | Freshwater microbial mat bacterial communities from Lake Vanda, McMurdo Dry Valleys, Antarctica - Oligotrophic Lake LV.19.BULKMAT1 | ecosystem: Environmental > Aquatic > Freshwater > Lake...
GCGGCCCGCTTGGCCTTGGGCACGCTCGCCCTTGCGTTTTCCCTTTGTATCGGAACCGGCACTACGTCCGCGCAGGATGCCCAGTTTCCGGTGGCCGAGGGCACCGGCCTCACGCCGGAAGAAGCGGCGCAAAAGATGACGTTGCCGCCGGGCTTCCGCTCCACGGTCTTCGCCGGCGAGCCCGCGGTGCATCAGCCTGTCGCCTTCACGATCGATGAGCGGGGTCGGCTCTGGGTGGTGGAGAATTACTCGTATCCCGACTGGGCGCCGTATGGTCGCGATCGGGTGGTAATTCTCGAGGACACCGATGGCGACGGGCGCTTCAACACCCGCAAGGTTTTCTACGAGCAATTGAACTTCGCGACCGCGATCGCCGTCGGTCACGGCGGCGTCTGGGTAGGGAGCGCGCCGTACCTTCTTTTCATCCCGGATCGGAATCGTGACGACGTTCCTGATAGCGCGCCCCAGGTGATTCTCGATGGGTGGGGCGCGCAGGATACGCACGAGACGTTGAACAGTTTTGTCTGGGGGCCCGATGGCTGGCTCTACGGCAACCAGGGCGTCTTCACGCATTCCAACGTCGGGGCGCCCGGCGCCCGCGACTCCGCGCGCACGCCGCTCAACGCGTGCATCTGGCGCTATCACCCGACCAGGAAGATCTTCGAGGTTTTCGCCGAGGGTATGAGCAACCAGTGGGGTCTCGACTTCAACGACGTGGGCGATTCGTTCGTCACCGCCTGCGTGATTCCGCATCTTTATCACGTGGTGCAGGGTGGGCATTATCAGCGACAGGCGGGGCAGCATTTTAATCCGTACGCGTACGGCGACATTCAGACGATTGGTGACCATTTTCACTATGACAAAGGCGTGAAGTGGGCCGATGCGCGGTTCGGTGCGGGCGGAACGGATACGGCCGGAGGCGGCCACGCGCACGCGGGGACACTCGTTTATCTCGGCGATAGTTTCCCAGCCGAATATCGCGGGACGCTCTTCATGCACAATATTCTGGGGAACCGGATCAACCGCGACATCCTGGAGCCAAAAGGCTCGGGTTATGTCGGCAAGCACGGGCCGGATTTCATGAAGGCGAATGATGGCTGGTTCCGCGGGCTGCGACTCGAACTCGGCCCCGATGGGTCGATCTTCAATAGTGACTGGTATGATGCGCGGGCGTGTCATCAACAGCAGCCGCACGACCGCACCAACGGCCGCATCTATAAATTGTCGTATGGTCAGCCGAAGCCGGTGCTCGTGGATCTGTCAAAGCTCTCCAGCGCCGAACTCGTGCAGCACCAACTGCACGCCAACGAGTGGTTCGTCCGTCGCTCGCGCGTCCTATTGCAGGAACGCGGACCCGATCCTGCGGTGCATGCGGCGCTGCTCAAAATCATCCGGGAAAACCCGGATGTCACGCGGCAGTTGCGCGCGTTGTGGACGCTGCACGTGACCCGCGGGCTCAACAGCACACTCGCGCTCGAATTTCTCCAGGCGCGGGAGCCCTACGTTCGCGGTTGGACGGTACAGCTGATGTGCGAGGACAAGAGCCCCTCGCCGGCGCTTCGCACCGCGTTTGCCGCCCTCGCGCAAAACGATCCCTCGGCCATCGTGCGCCGGTTTCTCGCATCCGGGGCGAAGCGTATCGCGGTCGATGAGCGCTGGCCAATCGTCGAGGCCCTGTTGTCCCGCGGCGAGGATGCTTCCGATCACAATCTGCCGTTGCTTTATTGGTTCGCGGCCGAGCCGTTGGTCGCGGCTGATCCGGCGCGCGCGCTCGCGCTCGGCGAGAAGACGCCGCTCACGTCCATCCGTCCGTATTTCACGCGGCGACAGGCCGCCTTGAGTCCGACCATCGCGCGTGCCGCTGGCCAGGAAGGTCCGCTCGATGCGCTGGTGCGCACGCTCGCGACCACGGACGACGCCACCTATCAGCTCGAGATTCTCGACAGCCTGGCGTCCGCCACCGAGGGCCAGGCCAAGTCCGCGATGCCGACTCGCTGGTCGGTCGCGTACGCCAAACTCAGCGTCAGCCCGGATCCGCAGGTGATTGCCCGCGCCGATGCGCTGGCGTCGCGCTTTGGTGACACGAGCGTGTTCGCCGCGAAGCGTCGCATCATGATGGATACGTTTGCCCCGTTGGCGGCGCGACAGGCGGCGTTGGCGGTGGTGCTGGAGCGCCGGGATTTTCAGCTCGCGCCGTCGTATCACAAACTGCTGACGGAGCCTGGCCTGCGTACGGGTGCGTTGCGCGGTTTGGCGCCGTACGATTTACCCACCACGCCTTCGGCCATTCTGGCGGTTTATCATAGCTTTGCTCCGGAGGAAAAACAGCAGGCGATCAACATTCTGGTGCAGCGGGTGTCCTATGCCCGGGAGCTGCTCGACGCCGTGAAGGCAGGCAAGGTGCCGCGGGCCGAGGTGGATGCAGCGGTGATCCGGCAGCTCGGCCTGTTTCAAGACGCGGAACTCGATCGCGCCATTGCCGAAAAGTGGGGCGTGATCGGTCAGGTTGATGCCGGGGCGGAGCAAGAGATTGCGCGGTGGAAGGGGATTCTGAATCCAGCCCGCGTGTCCGCGGCCAATCTTTCGAATGGCCGGGCGGTGTTCGCCCGCGCCTGCGCGATGTGCCATGTCCTCTTCGATGACGGAAAACAGCTCGGCCCGGAACTCACGGGATCCAACCGGGCGGACCTCGATTACATTTTGCGTAACATCATTACGCCGAATGCGGAAATCGGCCTGGACTATCAACTCACGGTGCTCGAAACGAACGACGGCCGCACGGCGGCTGGCATTGTGCGTCGTGAGACGCCCGCGGCGGTGACGCTCGTGAACCAGACCGAGTCAGTCACGTTTGCCCGTGACACGATCAAGAAGCTCGAGCGCCTCGAGTTCTCCCTGATGCCGCCTGGCCTGATGCAAAGCATGACCGAAACGGAGGCTGTCGATCTGATCGCGTATCTGCGCAGCCAGACCCAGGTGCCGCTGGGAAGGTGAATGCCGGCGGGCACGACCGCAGGGTCGGGTTTGCCGTGCCTGCAGTGTCTGCAGGGCCCGAGCTCGCTCGCGGCCTCGGGCCGAGTGTTTTCCGATTTCTCGATTTCCCGATTTTCGCCTTCGCCGTGCTTACGTCGCCGTCCGCTGCTGATACCGCGTGCGATAGGCCCGCGGCGTTTCGGTCATGAAGCGCCGGAACTCCTTGGTGAAATGGCTTTGATCAGCGAAGCCGTACTCCGTCGCCACGTCCGCGAGTGATTTCCGGGAAAACACCAGCGCGCTACAGCTCATCCTCACCCGCAATTGCCGGATGTAATCGTGCGGAGAGGAATTGTAGGCCGCCTGAAATTGTCGCTCGAACGCGCGTACTGATAATCCACATACGCGGGCCAGATCGTCGTTGGTGATGCGGTCGGCGTAATTTTGACTGATGTACCTGATCGCGACGCTGAGCGGCGAACTGGGGTTGCCCATCGGCGTGGAATCGGCGGGCACGGTCTCGGGCAGGGGACGCGTTACGCCAGCGGTTCCCACGATGCATCCGGCGGCATCGCGGAGCGGAACCTTGGACGTGATGCACCAGCGTGCGGTATGATTGAAACGGCCGACGAGTTCCACGCGGGACAAAATACGTTCACCGCGCAGGACGCGTTCGTCATCCATGCGATATTGGTTCGCGAGTACTTCCCCACAGAAATCATAATCCGTCCGGCCGATGATGTCGGCCCGCGTCTTCAAGCCAAAGTTCAGGAGCAGCGCGACGTTGGCCCATTCGTAATGACCCGCCTCGTCCTTCATCCAGAGCGGTGTGTCTTCGAGGTAGTCGAACAGCTCGATGACTTCCGGCCCCACGGCGCCGATCCGCTGGAGCGTGCCCAACATGTTGTCATCCGTGGAGGTCATGAAGAGACGGATTAAAGGGCAAACCTGCTTGGGGCGAGGTTCGAAAAGTGATACAGGCATTCCTGCCTGTTCGGTGGACAGACGGGGACAGACAGGAATGTCTGTTTTACGTGATACAGGCATTCCTGCCTGTTCGGTGGACAGACAGGGACAGACAGGAATGTCTGTTTCACGCCGGATTAGTTGAACGCCATTCGTGAGTTCGTCTTCAGGTAAGCGGCAATCGCGGCCGCGAAGACTTTCCCGAATTCCGCGCGCTTCTTCTCGCCCATGCCCGGGATGCCTTCCATCTGGTCCAACCGCTCCGGATAGTGATGCGCCATCGCCCGCAACGTGGTGTCTCCAAAAATCACATACGCCGGCACCCGGCGGTCGTCCGCCAGTTGCTTCCGCAAGGTACGCAGACGCTCAAACAGGATTTCGTCACAGGCGATATCGCCTTCCCGACGCGTGCTGGCGCGCTTCGACTTTGGCACGTCCAATGACTTCGTCAGTGTCACCGGCTGACGGCTGCGCAGGATATTCATACCTGCCTCCGTCAACTCGAGCGTGGCGAACTCTCCATCGGCCACACCGACATAACCGAGCCGCATCAACTCGCGCCCGACCACCGCCCATTGCGGCCGCGAGAGCTCGCTGCCGATGCCGTAGGTCGTCAGGCGTTCGTGCCCCCAGCGGCGGATCTTGTCGGTGTCGGCGCCGGTCAGCACTTCGATGATGTGGTTGATCCCGACGCTGAAGCGGCTGTTTTGCGCGATCCGATAAATACACGAGAGAAACTTCTGTGCCACCAAGGTGCCGTCATACGTTTCCCGGGGCTCGGCGCAGTTGTCGCAGCCGGCGCAGTTATCAAAGGGGAATTTCTCGCCAAAGTATTCGAGGAGCTCGATGCGCCGGCAGCCCGAGCTTTCCGCGTAATGCACGATCTTGCGCAACTGGGCGCGGGCGAGGTCGCGTTCCTGTTCGTTTGTGATCTCGTCGAGGAAGTGCGTCTGCTTGGCGATGTCGCCGGCACTGAATAGCAACAGGCAATCGCTGGGGAGCCCGTCGCGCCCGGCGCGGCCGGTTTCCTGATAGTACCCTTCCACGTTCTTCGGCAGGTCGTGATGGATCACCCAGCGAACGTTGGGTTTGTTGATGCCCATGCCGAACGCGATCGTCGCACAGATGATCCGGGTGTCATCACGCAGGAACTGCTCCTGGTTCCGCCCGCGCTCGGCGGCGTCCAAGCCGGCGTGATACGGCCGGGCGGAGAAGCCGCGGCCGGCCAGGGCCTCGGCCACGCGCTCGGCGGTGGCCCGGCTCGCGCAGTAGATGATCCCGCTGTCGGCTTCGCGCTTCCGCACAAAGTCGATGATCTGTTTCAACGGTTGGTCCTTCGGGACGACCCGGTACGTAAGATTGGGACGGTTGAAGCTGGCGACAAAAACGTCCGGCTGCCGCAGCTTCAAGTGCGTGACAATATCGTGGCGCACGCGCGTGGTCGCCGTGGCGGTGAGCGCCATTAACGGCACGTCCGGCAAGGCGTCGCGAAGTTTCGAGATCTGGCGGTACTCGGGCCGGAAGTCGTGGCCCCATTCGGAGACGCAATGGGCCTCGTCGATCGCGACGCAGGTGACGTTCCATTTCTTGAGGTTGTCGATCCAGCCGTCGAGCATCAGGCGCTCGGGCGCGACGTAGAGCAGGCGATACTCGTTGCGATGCAAACCGCGCAGGCGCGAACGCGCCTCATCGGCATCGAGGGTCGAATTCAGGAACGTCGCCGCCACGCCACTGGCCTGCAGTTGGTCCACCTGATCCTTCATCAACGCAATCAGGGGCGAAACCACCACGGTCAGGCCGCCGCGCGTGAGCGCTGGGATCTGGAAGCACAATGATTTGCCGCCGCCAGTCGGCAGGAGCGCGAACACATCCCGCCCGGCGAGCGTGGCTTCGCAGATCTCGCGTTGGAGCGGACGGAAGCTCCCGTACCCAAAGGTGCGCTTCAACAGGAGATCGAGTTCTGAAGGATCAGTCGGCATGGACCATCCCTGAATAAGCGGCACCCTTGCACCAGAGCACGGAAAATCTCTTGGCGCGTTGCCACCGTTTTTAGGGTGGGCGTTGGAGTGAGCGCCCACGAGGCCGCATCGAACGGCCACGCACACCCGAAGGTCCAGGTGTGAACGGACCCGGAAACGCTGCCGGATCGGGGGGCGCTCAGGCCCGCAGCCCGAGCCAGCGCGCGAACTCCGCCAGGGCCGGAGCCAGGGCATGGCCGCCGCGAATGCGGCGCGAGACCACCCGGAGCCGGCGCGACGCAGTGCGACCCAGGTGAACGAAAAGCTGCTCAGGATTGCGAGAGTTTGGAGGACCGTAAACCAATTGTCGGTCGCCCAGCGTAATAGCATCGTTCTGGAATTATAGCGCACGCCCGGTCGCGCTACAAAAGGGGGTGCGAAACCGGGACGTTTCCATTGGAGCGCGCAGTCCGCTGCGCACGGTGACAACGGTGTTCGATTCAGTAGCGACATTGAGCTGGTCGAGTGCACCCGCGCGACGGTGGCCTGCTTGACACCGTTTACAATGTAAACACGGTACGGGCGTGCCAACTGTTGTGCAATCGTGCCGAATCGAAGAAGAACATGCGATGTTGCTCTCGCGTCAGGCGAAGCGCCGGCACCTTGAAGTGTCGACCTTGAGCAGCCTCTACCTGAAAGAAAAAGCGTTGGAGGAGGAGTTCCCGGGCATTGGATTTCGCGATTCAGCCGGCGGACGTGAAGCGTATGTGCTCGGGCATCGTGTCGCGGTTTGGGAAGTCGTGGACGCGCATCACCAAGCCAAGACCATCGCCAAGACAGCCGAACACTTTCGGTGGCCGCCTGCACTGGTGCGGTGTGCACTGGCATATGCCAGAGCGTGTCCGAAAGAGATCACGCATCAGCGTGAGGCCGAAGTCGGCCAATGAAATCCCGACTCCTGGCCGACGAAAACACGTCTCACCACCTGGTAGCTGCATGTCGGCAAATAGAAGCCACCTTTCCGATCATCCACATTTCGGATTGGAAGGAAGGCATGTACCTGTCGGTGAAAGACCCCGCTCTCTTGATGGCATTGCGGGAAAGCGAAACGATTCTTGTTGGTTTTGATCGCGCGAGCATGCCGATGCACGCCGACGCACTGACGCGCGAAGGTTTGGGGCACGCCGGTGTCATTCTCTTTCGCCGGTCGGTTTCCGCCGTAGCGTATGGCAAGCAGGCCAGGCTACTCGTGAACTTCTGGCACGAAGCTAAAGCCTGGGATTGGGCGGATCGTATTGAGTATTTGCCCAGCGATGCGCCGGTTAAGAGGGTGGTCACGTCGTGAGGCGATCGCGAGTCTTGCTCGGTGCCGACACTTGGGGGCGGCAAGCGCCTCGCTGTAAAATCCGTGGCGCGGACGCCGGAAATCCATGGCGTATTACCGACGACCTTCGCGCCCATGAACGCTGACTTGCGTACATCAAATTTTCGAGGTTCAGACCCTGTAGGATGACGACATGGGACGCGGGGACTCTGTTGAGTTTGGTTCGTGTTTAATTTTTGGGCCGGTCTTTCCTCGAACTCTCGTGGTCTCGTACGGCGGCGCGTTGAGCACGCCGCAGCACATCCGCCAGGTCGACTTCGAGGGCGACTGCGATGCGAAGGAGTGTGTCGATCGTCGGATTGCGAACAATGGTCATAGAAGGTCCATGTTCCTGCGACGCCTTGGTCCCGATCCCGGTACTGCCAGCGGGCGGAAGCCTTGGTGACTGCTTCCGAACGCAAAGAGCCGCGTCGCACGGGGCCGACGCGGCTCTGGGCCATTATTCACGGAAGCCAACGGGCGGTGGGCGCGCGGGCAAAAAAACTCGCTCGACTCAGACCCGATCGGTGGTGCCGTTAGGCGACCGCCACTTCCAGACGTCCGCTTGTGCGGGTGGGCTCGAACCAGTCGCTCGGCGAGGCATCGGGAGCAAACTCGGGGCATGCCTCGACCAGCAAGGACCGGAGATTTCCGCGCGCCCGGGCGATGCGGCTCTTCACTGTTCCGACATTAATGCCCAAGGTCTGTGCGATCTCGTCGTAGGACCGGTTTAGCAGGTTGCGCAGGGTCAGGATCTCGCGGTGACGCGAATCGAGTTTTTCCATGCAGGTGGCAACCAGCGCAGAGAATTCGCCAGTGGCGGCTTCCCGGGACGGGCTCGGGGCGTCGGTCGCGACGAGATCGGCGAAGGTCGCTTCGCTATCGTCGCTCAACGGGCAATCCAGCGAGAGCGTGGCGTGCCGACGGCGACGGAAGAAGTACCAGTAACGATTGCGGGCCAAGTTGACCGCGATGCGGTGCAACCACGTGGCGAGGGAAGAGTCGCCGCGGAAACGCGCCAAGCCGCGATGAGCTCGGATAAACGTATCTTGCGCGATTTCTTCGGCATCGGCGCGGTTACGCAACAGGGCCAGCGCGACCGAGAAAATCTTTTCGCGATAACGCGTCATGATTTCAACGAAGGCGGGTTCGTCACCGCCGTTGAAACGAGTTACAAGTTCCGCATCGTACGCGGCTTCTTGATGCGAGGCCGCAGCCCGGGCAGCGCGCTCGCTGGAGGTACGGGAATTTTTTGGGTTAGTGGACGGGGGGAGGGGAGAGTGAGCGATCATTTTATGAAGGGTGATTGAGGTTGAAGATGGCCGAATGCCTTTCTCGTACCCCTCTCTATTACCTCATGCCGTGCCAACGGTTATCAGCATGCTTCAAGCGATTACTCATTAGATATTTAGATTTTCGTCCGTAGCATCTCCGATAGCCCGGTCCGTAGGATAATTCGTGCAACCTGCGCGAGAGAGATCCCGCCTCCGTGCATCCTGCACTTTCGGGCTGGGAGAAACGGACGGACGGATGTAGCTCCCCCGATCAGCGAGAGTTACAAACCTCGACACCCGAGTGCACTCGCAGATGAGAAGCGTGGAGGCTATATGCCGGAACGCCCGCTATCCCGTCGGAGCGAAAATGGCCCCCCGACCGTGCCGTTTGCGTTGCGAGGGTTGGCCACGCCGCCTGACCGGCCGCTCTGCGACGGTGCAGTTCCGTGCCATCACTGGGCCGCCGACTGGAACCCGGTGACTGAGGCTGGGGTTTTAGCGACCCAAGGCGGCTCTCGTTTCCTGAAGGGCCTGGGCGATGGCCGGATCGCTGGGGAAACGCCGGACGAGGAATTCAAGGTGGGGCTCGGCGGCGTTCGGTCGTCCCAGGTGCAGCAGCAGCAGCGCAAGATTGCGGCGGGGATCGACGAAGTCGGGAGCGAGAGCCAGGGCTTTCTCGTAGCGACTGACGGCGCCCGGCAAGTCGCCTAGTTCGGTTAACACGTTGGCCAGATTGTTGTGCATCCCGGCATCGTCGGGACGAAGCTGAAGGGCGCGTTCGTACTGGGTGCGGGCCGGATCAAACTGCCGCAATACGGCTAACGCGTTGGCGGCGTTGAAGTGAGCCTCGGCAAAGTCCGGTTTTAATCGGAGGGCTGCTTCCGCCTGGCGAAGGGCGCCGGCGGCATCGCCGAGTTGGAGCAGCGCGTCGCTGAGATTGCTGTGCGGTTCGGCAAACGTCGGGTCAATTTGCACGGCGCGCTCGTAGGGCGGACGGGCCTCGCCGGGGCGGCCGAGGGCGAGAAGCGCGTTGCCAAGGTTGTTAAGCGCCTGAACGTGGCGTGGCTCGAGGGCGAGCGTGCGTTCGTAATGCCCCACTGCCTCGGCAGGGCGGCCGAGGCGCGCCATGATCAGACCGAGATTGTAGTGCGATTCGGTCGACTCCGGCTGCAAGCGAATCGCTTCGCTGAAGTGGCGTGCCGCCGGGTCGAACTGCGCACGGTTGAATTCCGCCAAACCTAGATTGTGATGCGCGCGGGGATTCTCCGGACGTTTGGCCACGGTGTCGGCCCAAAGGCTGAGATCGCTGCGATAAGTCGTGTTGCGCAGGTGCGTCAGGCCGATGCCGGTGAGCACCAGGATGGCCAGGATCCCGCTGCTGCGCCGTCCCAAGCCGGCGTAGAGGGCAATGACCGCGAGCGCGAGGGGGGCCGCCAAGGCGAGATACATCCGGTGTTCCGCCATGGTTTGCGAAGCGATCGGGATGACGCTCGAGCTGGGGGCCAGTACGAAAAAAAACCAGCAGCCCAGAAAACCCCACGCCGGTGCCCGCCATACGGCCCACGCCGTCGCCCCTAGCAGTGTGACCACCAAGGTCGCGGGCAAGGCGACAGCACCGAGGTCGCGGATCACGGTCGCCCCGTAATCAAAGACCAAGGGATGCGGCCAGAGTGTCAGCTGAAGGTAGCGAGGGATCGCGCTCGCCTGAGTGAGCAGGTAATGCCAGGCGCCCACTTTGCTATCGAATCCGGCCGTTCCGCCGCGGCCTTCCGTACTGAGGACGAGAACCGCCAGCACCAGCCACGTGGCAGCCAGCGTGCCGTAATAACCGCTTCGGGCCTGCCGCGCCGCGCGGAATGTGCCGGCTATAAAGGTTCGATCATAGAGCAGCACGAGGAGCGGAGCCACGACCATGACTTCCTTGGTTGCCATGCCCAAAGCCGCCGCCACCACGGACGCCGTCTGCCATCGCCGTGGAGAGGGAGCCTCGGTCGCGCGAAGGAATGCGTACAGTGTCAGCAACAGGAACAGCCCACTCAGAGACTCGGCGCGTTGGACGGTATATGTAACGGCTTGGGTTTGGAGCGGGTGGACAGTCCAGAGTGTGGCCAGTGTCATCGCCATGGGTCCGGTTACGGCGCGGAGATGACCCGGCAGTGGAGCCAGGGCGAGCGTGCGCCAGGCGATGCCATACAAGGTGAGACCGGCCGCGGCATGAATCAGGAGATTAAGGAGGTGATAACTCCAGACGTGGGATCCGCTGAGGAGGTGGTTGAACGCGAGGGTGAGAGCGAAAATCGGCCGGCCGCTGGTGGTTTCGCCGGCGTCCGCGCCAGCGCCGAACGCTTCACTCCAAGAGCCGGTTTCCGCGATCCGACCGCCGAGTGCGACCGCTGGAATGTCATCGAAGACGAAGGGAACAGCCAGCGAGTTGGCATATGCAAAAAGCGAGCCCAGCAGGATTACTTCCAAGGGGATGGTCGCCCGCAGGGGCGATATTTCACGAGCGGCACGGCTTAAGCTCACAAGGCCCCTGAAGAAGCAGCTGACCACCCTCAAGGAAACCCAATTCTCTCAATCGATGATTCCTCCCGGTTCGTGTTACGGTCGAGTAACGTTGATTCCGCTCCGCCCGCAGGCGTGGCAGTATACTTGACTCGGTTACTGCCGATCAGTCTCCTCCTTCTCTTAATGTTCGGGTCACATCGAGGTCTCACCTACACCAGTACAATGCAAAAGTCGTCCTTCAGATTCGTCTTGCTCGCAGCTTTGGCCTTTTTGGCCGGAGCGTTTAGTCCGAGTGCGATGGCGCAAATTACCACGTCTGGGATCACGGGCTACGTCCGCGATACCGACGGGAAAGCCATCGTCGGTTCCACGGTTACGGCGGTTTTTACGCCAACCAACGCCACTTTCACCGCGATCACCAATGAGGTGGGCCGGTATAACTTCCGCGGTCTTCCAGTCGGAGGTCCCTATGCCGTGTCGGCCGTCGCCACGGGTTTTAGCGGCACCCCCAACACCGAAGTGTTCACTCAACTCGGAACTGACATCGACGTGAATGTCGTCATCAAGTCCGACGTCGTGGTGATGCAGAGTTTCGTTGCCACGGCGTCGCGCTCCGATCTCGATGGATCAGCCACCGGTGCGGGAACGCTGCTCTCCAGCGAGCGCCTAGGCACCAAACCCACGTCTGAGCGTTCCCTGGCGGATATGATCAGTGCTTCGCCTTTGGTGACGCTGCGTGAAACCTTCGGCGATCGCGAAGAGTCGCAGATCACCGCGCTCGGTCAGAACAATCGTTATAATTCCATTCAGATCGACGGTACGCGCATCAATGATCTCTTCGGTCTCAACGGCACCGGTCTCGCTTCGTTCTTCAATCCGCTCTCGCTCGATACCATCGAGCAGCTCGCGGTTCAGGTCTCGCCCTACGACGTCCGCCAAGCCGGTTTCACGGGTGCTTCGATCAATGCGGTGACGAAGTCTGGCACCAACCGTTTTCGTGGATCCGTTTACACGTACTTCCGAGGCGACGAGCTCTTCGGCGTCAAATTGCAGGGGTATAACGCGCGTGAATTTGTGAA
>Ga0163144_10023622_pt1 | contig 12120 bp, 12 predicted proteins | sample OliLak19BULKMAT1_FD_123175 | JGI IMG/M metagenome (GOLD analysis project Ga0163144, IMG submission 123175) | Freshwater microbial mat bacterial communities from Lake Vanda, McMurdo Dry Valleys, Antarctica - Oligotrophic Lake LV.19.BULKMAT1 | ecosystem: Environmental > Aquatic > Freshwater >...
AGCGCATCATGGTCGCGACCGAGACGATTCGCGCGCAGCTGCGCGAACAGGGATTGACCCAACTCACCCATTGGAGCCGGGGGGTCGATCTGGCGTGCTTTTCACCCCTTGCCCCGCCGCCGCACGAATATGCCGCGCTGCAAGGGCCGATTCTGCTCTATGTTGGGCGGATCGCGGTTGAGAAGAATATCGAGGCGTTCCTCGCCTGCCCCTATCCCGGCAACAAGGTGGTGGTTGGCGATGGCCCGGCCCGCGCGGCGCTGGCGGTCAAATTTCCTGACGCCCTGTTCCTGGGCAAACGCACCGGCACCGATCTGGCGGGATGTTATGCAGGGGCGGACGTCTTCGTCTTTCCGAGCCGCACCGATACCTTCGGGCTGGTGATGATCGAAGCTTTGGCTTGCGGCACGCCGGTGGCCGCCTTCCCCGTGGCCGGCCCGCTCGATATCGTCACTGATGACGTCGGCGCGCTGTCTGAAGACTTGACCCGCGCGATCGACGCGGCGCGCTATTGCGACCGTGATCGCTGCGCCGCCTATGGTGCGTCGTTCTCGTGGGAAGCGGCGACGCGGCAGTTTCTGTCGGGTCTGGCGGCGTTGGAGGAGGATGAAGCCGTCTCGCTTCAAGCGATTCCGGCCTTCTGATTTTCGGGCGCGCAGACGCGCGCCGCAGACCTCCCGCCCCGCCTCCCCCCCCGGCCACCAATGATACCATCAGGCTATGGTGGCCGGGCGGGGAGGCGGGGCGGAAGGTCTGAAACGCAATCATCTCCCTTTTCCTTGCCGTTTGGCGCGTCTTCGCCTATCTCACTCCCCAATGCGGCCGCTCCGAAAGGGGCGGCCCTTTCATTTTCAACGGAGATTTCCCCATGGCTATCAAGGATCAGCCAAAGCCGCTGATGCCGCATGCCACCGCGACCTGGCTTGTGGACAACACCGCGCTGTCGTTTGAGCAGATTGCTGAGTTTTGCGGACTGCACATTCTCGAAGTGCAGGCGATGGCCGATGATCTGGCCGGCAGCAAATATACCGGGCGCGATCCGGTGCACGCGGGCGAGCTGACGCAAGGCGAGATTGAACTGGGTCAGGCCGATGCGGCCTATTCGCTCCGGATGCACAAGGCACCGGTCGAAGTGACTCGCACCAAAGGCCCGCGCTATACGCCGGTCTCCAGGCGGCAGGACAAGCCCGATGGCATCGCGTGGATCCTGCGCAACCATCCCGAAGTGTCGGACGCGCAGATCGGCAAGCTGATCGGCACGACCCGTAACACCATCGGCGCGCTGCGCGGTCGGACCCACTGGAACATCCAGAACATCCAGCCCAAAGACCCGGTCACACTGGGCCTGTGTTCGCAGCGCGAACTCGACGCGATGGTTGCCAAGGCGGCCAAGCGCGCCGGGATCACCGAGGATGCCGAAGCCCCGGTTCGCAGCGAGCGCAATGACCGCGAAAAGCTGATCGAGGAACTGCGCGCCGAACGCGATGCCAATGTTCAGGCAGCCGGCAAAGTCGCACAGGAAGCCGAAGCCGAAGCATGGCTCGCCGCGCGCCGCGCTGCCGAAGCCGCCGAAGTGAAGATCGATCCGGAAAGCGGGTTCATCCAAAACTGATTGCGCTGGCCGGGGCGTGTTGAGCGCCCCGGCCCATCCCGCCTATAAACTCGGATAAAAGCAGCACAGCGCCAGCGACTTTCGCTTGTGCGCCCGCGCATTGTCGGCCACAATTATTGACATGACTGTCAGTAGCGCGCCGTATCACCACCCCACCCCGCTCGAAACCCGGTTCGAGGCGATGAGCCTTCCGGCTATGCTCGAACGCAGCACGCGCGATGCGCCGGATGCGCCGTTCCTGCACTTCCTGGGGCGCACTTACTCATACCGCGAAATCCAGACGCAAGCGCAGCGCTTTGCCGCCGGGCTGCAGGCGATGGGCATTGCCAAGGGTGACCGGGTCGGCCTGTTCCTGCCCAATGTGCCGATCTACGCCGCCGCCTATTACGGGGCGATGATGGCGGGCGCGATCGTGGTCAATTTCTCGCCGCTCTATTCGGTTGAGGAATTGAGCTGGCAGGTCGAAGACAGCGGCACCCGCGTGCTGGTGACGCTGGATGTGCCCGAACTTTACGGCAATGCGAGCAAGGTGCTGGCCGTATCCGGATTGGAAACGCTGGTGGTTGGCGCCCTCGCGGACATGCTGCCGTGGGTTAAGGGGGTAGCATTCAAGCTGCTCAAGCGCAGTCAGATTGCCGATGTCGCCTATGGGCCGACGATCCGGCGTTGGGCCGATGTGGTTCCCGACACTGCGCCTGATCCGGTTGCCATTGATCCGCACACCGATCTGGCCCTGCTGCAATACACCGGCGGCACCACCGGGCGGCCCAAGGGCGCGATGCTGGGGCACGATCAGCTGAGCATCAACGCGCAGCAGGTCGCCGCGATCAATCCGTTTGGCGATGTCCGCGACGAGGTGTTCATGGGCGCGCTGCCGTTCTTCCATGTGTTTGCAAACACCGCCCTGCTCAACCATGCGGTCGCCACCGGCGCTTCAATCGCGATGGTGCCGCGGTTCGAAACGAAGCAGGTGCTGGCAACGATCCAACGCTATCGCTGCACCGGCTTTCCCGGTGTGCCGACGATGTTTCAGGCGATGCTCGACCATCCTGATCTCGCCAAGACCGACCTTTCCAGCCTCAAGGTCTGCATTTCAGGCGGCGCGCCGATGCCGGGGCCGGTGCATGTGCGGTTCGAAGAGGTCACCGGGGTGCGCTTGGTCGAAGGCTATGGCTTGACCGAAAGCGCGGGCGTGGTGTCTGTTAACCCGTATAATGGCACGCGCAAGCGCGGCACCATCGGCCAGCTTGTTCCGGGGACCGAGGTGATCCTGCTCGACAAGGAGCACCCAGACCAGCTCGCGCCCGAAGGTGAGCCGGGCGAGCTTGCCGTGTGCGGCCCGCAGGTCATGCGCGGCTACTGGAACCGGCCCGAAACTGACGCTGAAACCTTCGTCGAACGCGACGGAAAGCGTTACCTGCGTACCGGCGATGTCGCGCGGATCGACGCGGACGGCTTCCTCGAAATCGTTGACCGGATCAAGGACATGATCGCCGTCGGCGGGTTCAAGGTGTTCCCGAGCATGGTTGAGGATGTGATTCTCGAACATCCGGCGGTCAAAGAGACGCTCGTGATCGGCGTGCCGGAAGAATACCGCGGCGAAGTGCCGCGCGCCTATGTGACGCTGCACGAAACCGGGGCCGCCACCGCAGCGGAATTGCGCGATTGGCTCAACGCCCGGATTGGCAAGCATGAACGCGTCGATGAAGTGGTGATCCGCGCCGAATTACCGCGCACGATCATCGGCAAACTCGATCGCAAGGCCCTGCGGGCCGAGGTCTTGTAGCCAGGCTTACTCGGCCGCTTCGACGCTTGACGGTACGGCCTTGACCGCCTGGCGCGCATTGGGGGCAAACCGGCCGTCCACCTGCGCGCCCTGTTCGATCGTCAGCGCATCGTAGTGCACATCGCCTTCGATTCGGGCGGATTTGAGGATCACCAACTCGCGCGCGGTGATCGATCCGCTGACCTTGCCCGCCATCCGCGCACTTTCGGCGGTCACGGCCCCGCTGATGCTGCTCGATTCGCCCTGCACCAGTGAGGCGCATTTGATGTCGCCTTCGATGGTGCCGTCAACATGCAGATCGGCGGTAGCGCTGATATCGCCTTTGATCACCACATCTGCGCCGATAACGGAAAAGGTCGAACCCGAGGCCATCATGCTGCTCCTATTTGCGGGCCGCGACGGGGGCGGCGGGGCTGACCGATCTGGCCGTTCCGGCTCGGCGGACTTCCTTGAGAACATCGGGGGCAGCCTCCAGAAACGGGCGCGGATTGACCGCGCGGTCATTGATACGAACTTCGAAATGCAGGTGCGGACCGGTTGATCGGCCTGTGGAACCGAGCCCGCCAAGCGTTGCGCCTGCGGCAATTGGCTGCCCCACGCGCACGTCGATCCGCGACAAGTGCGCGTAACGGGTCAACATCCCGTTACCATGGGTGATTTCGACCGCCTTGCCATAGCCCGATTTCCACCCGGCAAAGGTCACGCGGCCATCGGCAGCGGCGAAGATCGCCGATCCCATGGCGCCTTTGAAATCGATCCCGGCATGCATTGCGCCGCGTCCATTGAACGGATCGCGGCGGAAGCCGAAGCCCGAGGTGATGCTGCGCACGCTCGCCGGAACGACCTGCGGGATGCCGTCCAATGCACGTTCCAGCACGGCCATGCGCGAGAGGCTGAGCCCGAGCCGTTCGAAGCGCGGATCAATGTCGTTATCGCCGCCTAGAATAGCCTCGAACGGGCCACCCATCGCAGCTTGCGTCTGGCGGCTCATCAAGCCGGGATCGAGGTTCAATTTGCGCATCGCCGCCTCAGCGCGGCCAGCGCGGGCATCGGCGAATCGCGTCAGCTTTTCGACGAAGGCGATTTGCCGCGCTTCGACTTCGGCGAGGCCGCGGGCCTGCGGGATCAGATTGCTGATTTTTTTGACCGTCTTGGCAGCCTCGGCCGAGGAATCGGTGACAGTCCCGGTCACATCGCCCTCTGCGATCATATCCTCGGGCAGCATCCGTGCCATTTCTTCGAGGAATTCCTGCCGCTGTTCGAGTTCACCCACCACCCGGTCAAGATCGCCGCCATAGGCTTCGAGCCGTTCGCTGGCGGTGGCGACGCGGGCTTTTTCAGCGGCGAAGGAGGCAAGGTCACTGGTCGCGCGATATTGGCCCCAGGCCATCACCGCGAGCGCGATCAACCACACCATCAGCAACGCAACGGCGCCAGCGGCGACGCGCATCTGCAGCTTCGATGAAATCTTGATGAAGCGAACCTGCCCATCGGCGCGCATGAAAAACTCTCGGTCGGGGAACCACTGACGCAGTCGCTCGCCCCACTTGAGTGCGGTAATCCTGTCTGACACTGCGACCCCGATATCTTTTTTTTATGTAACCTAGATTGGCCACTATCAGTGCATCAATCGCCGGTCGAATCCCGCTTATGTTAGTGCAGGCGAAGCGAACGGGATTCGCGGTGAAGTGTTCATGGTCTGGTGATAATGAGCAAGAACACTCATCATCGGCGGAAAGATGCACCTTACGCTCGGCAATGTTCCCGATTCGTGCCTTTTTCGCAACTGGTCCCGCACTCCCCTGAAGCTGGCCGGTGCCAGGCAGGCCTGACAGCGCCCAATGCGCCTGCTACGGAAATCCATATGACCCAGACCGCAGCCCAGCAAACCCGCCCCGAAGCCGCCGATCCTGTTACGCTTGTGACCACGCTCGCGCAGGCCGCGCGGCTCGCGCAGCGCGTGCTCGCCGCGATGCCGAGTGCGGCCCGCGCGGCGGCGCTGCACTCGGCAGCTGACCGGCTTGAGGTTTCAGCTCCGGCGATTCTGGCCGCCAACGCGCAAGACCTCGCCGCAGGCGCGGCGAGCGGGCTTTCGCCGGCGATGCTGGACCGGCTGGCGCTCGACCAAGCGCGGCTGACTGGGATTGTCGCAGGCGTGCGCGCCGTGGCTGATCTGTCCGATCCGGTTGGCGAGGTGATCGATTCGGTGGAGCGTCCCAACGGCCTGCGCCTCCAGCGCATTCGCGTACCAATCGGCACCATCGGGATCATCTATGAAAGCCGCCCCAACGTCACCGCCGATGCCGCCGCGCTGTGCGTGCGCGCGGGCAATGCGGCGCTACTGCGCGGGGGGAGCGAGGCGGTGCATTCCAACCGCGCGATCCACGCCGCGCTGATCGAAGGGCTGATCGAAGGCGGCGTTCCTGCCGAAGCGGTGCAATTGATCCCGACGCAAGACCGCGCCGCCGTGGGCGCCATGCTGACAGCAAGCGGGTTGATCGACATGATCGTGCCGCGCGGGGGCAAAAGCCTTGTCGCGCGCGTCCAAGCCGATGCGCGCGTCCCGGTGCTCGCGCATCTCGATGGCATCTGCCACACCTATGTCCACGCCGCCGCCGATCCTGCGATGGCCACACGCATCGCGCTCAACGCCAAGCTGCGGCGCACCGGCATCTGCGGGGCGATGGAAACCTTGCTGATCGACGCCGCTTTCCCTGACAGCGCGGCGCTGGTCACCGCGCTGATAGATGGGGGCTGCGAAGTGCGCGGCGACGGGCGGGCGCAGGCGCTTGATCCGCGCGTCATCCCGGCCAGCGCCAACGATTGGGACACCGAATACCTCGACGCGATCCTCTCGGTCGCGGTGGTTGATGGGCTGGAGGATGCGCTGGCGCATATCGCGCGCCATTCTTCGGCACATACTGATGTGATCGTGACAGCGGACGAGACTGTGGCCGAACGATTCCTCACAGCTGTCGACAGCGCGATCGTGATGCACAATGCCTCTTCCCAATTTGCCGATGGGGGCGAGTTCGGGCTGGGCGCAGAAATCGGCATCGCCACCGGGCGACTGCACGCGCGCGGGCCGGTCGCGCTGGAAGGGCTGACGACCTACAAGTGGCAGGTGCGTGGCAGCGGGCAGACACGTTTTTGAGCTTCTTGCATAACCCCTTGCGTTCGTTCCCCATTCTCACAGGGCTGCTTGGCGGCAGCTTTAACCCCGCGCATGGCGGGCACCGGCGAATCACGCTGTTCGCAGCCGAGGCACTTGGGCTGGACGAGGTGTGGTGGCTGGTCTCCCCCGGCAATCCGCTGAAGCCGCGGGCCGGGATGGCACCACTGGCCGCGCGGCTTCGATCTGCGCAGCAGCATGCGCGGCGCGCGCCGATCATCCCGACCGCGATCGAGCAGCAACTGGGCACGCGTTACACCGCCGATACGCTGGCGAAACTTACCCGCCGCTATCCCAAACGGCGGTTCGTATGGCTGATGGGATCGGACAATCTGGCCGAATTTCACCGCTGGAAAGATTGGCGGCGGATCGCGCGGACAATGCCGATTGCGGTCATCGCCCGTCCCGGCTATGATGCCCGCGCCATGACGAGCCCCGCCATGGTCTGGCTCAGGCGCTATCGTGTGTCCGCCGCCAGCATTCGGAAACGGGGGCAATGGAGCGCGCCAGCCCTGGTGTTATTGCGTTTCGATCCCGATCACCGCTCGGCCACGGCGATTCGCCGTGCAAATGCCGGGTGGGCCGAGGATTTCCTCGGTACCGGTTCGAAAAGTGCAAAACGCAATGCCACGGTGCGCGATCGGCTGACATTCCGCAGCATCCGGTCAGAGGAGGACGCATGAAGCGCGCAATCCGCGCTTCGGCCGCCTCGTCTACCGGTTTGCGTGCTGTCCGCTCCCATCGCCCTGACATCTGGAGATACAAGATTGCCGATTACCGAGGCGTTTATCGCGTCCGTGCCGCCCGGCGCGGTACAAGCCGCTGTCACTACAGCCCAATCGCTGAAGCGTTCTGATATGAGCGTTGATGCCCTGCACCAATTGGTGATGAACCAGCTTGATGAAGATCAGGCGCAAGAAATCGTGTCGATCCCGCTTGAGGGCAAAAGCTCGATTGCTGATCACATGGTGATCGCCAGCGGGCGTTCGACCCGGCAGGTTGCGTCGATGGCGCAGAAGCTTGCCGAAGAGATCAAGAAAGCCGGGTTCGGCCACGCGCGAATCGAAGGCCTGCCTGCAGCCGACTGGGTCCTGATCGATGCGGGCGACGTGGTGATCCACCTGTTCCGCCCCGAAGTGCGCACCTTCTACAATCTTGAACGCATGTGGTCGTTCGAGGGAACCGAGGTAACGCAGGGAAGAGCTTAGTTTGTTTTGCGCGCCCGCCTCCGCGGGCGCGTCCTCGGCGCTGTTTTAAGCCCTGCGGGTTTGGGCGCCTGCGGGCGGGCGCCTAAAAGTTCTTGGCGCCCTTGCGGCCACTGCGTGGCCGTTCGCCTCTTGATGGTCGGGGTAATTCTCATTCTTCTTCACATCATCGCTCGCGGGAAGATTGGCCGGTCGCCCGAGGGCGAACTGGTGGATCGCTATGCCAAGCGCATGAGTTGGCCGGTCAAGCTGACCGAGTGGCCCGATATTGGCGCGGGCAAGGTGGCTGATCCGCTTACCCCATGCCGCACCGTGCTGCTTGATGAGCGCGGCAAAGCCATGGCGTCAGATGATTTCGCGGTGCTGCTTGGCCGTTGGCGCGATGATGGCGTGCGAGAAACACGGTTCATGCTCGGCGCAGCGGACGGGCATTCCGATGCCGAGCGTGCGGACGCAAACCTGCTGCTCGCATTCGGCCCCGCCACTTGGCCGCATATGCTGGCGCGGGGGATGCTGATGGAACAGCTGTATCGCGCCACGACGATCCTTGCTGGCCATCCCTATCATCGGGCCCAATGATCGGGCAATGTAGCGCTATGAACCGCCCTGTGCTTTCATCAGTCTTCGCCGCGATGCTCTGCGCCGGCTTGTTCGCGGTGCTGCCGGTCACCCGCGCGCAGACCGCCGTGCAGCTGATTGAGCCCGACCAGGCCGAAGCCGCGCTTGCCCGGGCCACCCGCGAAAGCCGCCGCGCCGAAGCCCGCGCCGCGCGCCTTTCCAGCGAGGCTGAGGCCGCGACCGAGGCAGCGCAGCGCACCGCCAGCGAAGCCGCCGCACTCGCCGCGCGGATCCAGCAGGCTGAAGCCGATATTGAAGCCGCGCGCGCCCGTTATTCGATTGCGCGGGCTGAGCGTGCCGCTTTGACGGCACAGCTCGCCAAGAAACAGGAGCCGACCGCGCGCCTCACCGCCGCCTTGCAGACCGCCGCCCGCCGCCCGCTGGCGCTGTCGGCCTTGCAGCCGGGTTCGTTGAAGGACGTGGTGCATGTGCGCGCGGTGCTCGCTAGCGCCGTGCCGCAGATCCGCGCCCGCACCGCCGCCTTGCGCAGCGATCTCGACCGCGGCCGCGCCTTGGAAGCGCAGGCCGCGCGCGCGCTCGGTCAGCTGCGCGCGGGCGAAGGCGACTTGCGCGAACGCCGCCGGAGCCTCGCGGCACTCGAAAATCAGCAGCGCGTCGCCTCCCGCACCGCGCGCGGCGCAGCTTTGCGTGAGGCAGAGCGCGCGCTGGCCTTGGCAGAAGAAGCGCGCGATCTGGATGGGCTGGTTGATCGGTTGGGCGAAGTGGCGGCGTTACGGCAGGAGCTCGCGGCGCTGCCGGGGCCGGTCCTGCGTCCAAAGGATCTGGCAGCCGATCTTGCCGCGCCGCTTGCTGCCGCGCCCACCGCCGCACCGTCGCCCACAGCCAGCGCGCCGCCTCCGCGGGATTTCCAGATGCCCGTGCAGGGGCGCACGCTGGTGGGATTTGGTGCCAAGCGTGACAGCGGCCTGGCCAGCACCGGGCTGACGCTCGCGCCGGTCGCTGGGGCGCAGGTTGTCGCGCCGGGACGCGGGCGGGTCGCCTTTGCCGGAGCCTATCGCGGATTCGGGCGAATCGTCATTGTCGAGCACGCTGGCGGGTGGACCAGCCTCGTCACCGGGCTCGATCGGGTGCAGGTTGCAGTCGGCGATAGCGTGATTGGCGGAAGCCCGATGGGCACAACGGACCGCCGCGGGGCGGCCGTAACATTTGAATTGCGGCGCGCGGGCGATCCAGTTAACCCATTACAATTCGTGCAATAATTTTCGGCAGCGCAACAAGGGATAGACCCTACTATGTCCCGTTCCGGCATCACTGTGTTGCCGAAGCGCGCGTCTATCTGGCGTTAAGCTCGGCAAGCCTATACATTCGCCTTCTAAAGGAGCCTCTCGCACCCATGAAAATCGCCGCTCTTCTGCGCAGTGCCGCCCTCGTCACCGCCGTCGCGTTGATCCCCGCCACCACCGCCACGATGGCGCAGGTCGATGGCCGCGCCGGGCCTGAGTTTGCCAAACTGTTTGCGGTGTTCCAGCGGGTCAAGGCGAGCTACGTCGAGCCGGTTGAGGACGAAGTGCTGATCCGCGGCGCGATTGACGGGATGCTGGCCGCGCTCGATCCGCACTCGGCCTATCTCGATGGCGGCGATCTCCAGCGGCTTGAGACGATGATTGACGGCAATTATTCGGGCCTCGGTCTGTCGGTCGTAATGGAGGATGGTGCGGTCAAGGTGATCTCGCCGTTCAAGGGCAGCCCGGCTGATGGCGCGGGCATCAAGGCGGGCGATTTCATCACGCATCTGGATGGCAAGCTGATCTATGGCGGCAGTCTGGATGACGCCGTGGCGCAGATGCGCGGTCCTTCGGGCACCGCGATCCAGCTGACGATCTTCCGCCCGGGCCGGGACGAGCCTTTGGAAGTGAATGTAAAACGCGGCGTGATCGAGCTTGAGCCGGTTACCCACGAATTCGCGCCGGGCAATATCGGGGTTATCACCGTCAACGAATTCTCTGCCGATGTCGGCGCGGATGTGTACGCGGCGTGGCAGGCGATCCTCAAGCAGGCGCCCGGCGGGCGGATCAACGGCTTGGTGCTCGACCTGCGCAACAATCCGGGCGGGAGCCTCGACGAATCGGTGGCGCTGAGCGATCTGTTCCTCAGCGAAGGCCGGATCGTCAGCCAGCGTGGCCGCGCGCGCGGCGAAACGCTGCTGTATGATGCCGAGACCGTCTATCGCGGCGACATGGCCGAAGGCGTGCCGATGATTGTGTTGATCAATGCCGGCTCAGCCTCGGCGTCCGAGATTGTGGCGGGCGCATTGCAGGATCACCGCCGCGCGCTGATCATGGGCGAACGCAGCTTCGGCAAGGGCAGCGTGCAGTCACTGCTCCCGCTCGGCCCGGATGCTGCGCTCAAGCTGACCACCGCACGGTACTTTACCCCGGCGGGCAAATCGGTGCAGGAAGGCGGGATCAAGCCTGACATCGCCGTGCCGCAGTTGTCCGATCCGGACATGGCGGTGCGGGTCAAGTATCAGACCCGCGAAAGCGACCTGCGCGGCCACCTGATCAATGAACTCGGCATCAAGGACGAGGAGCTGGAGGCGGACAAATCCCCCGATCCGCGTTTTCAGCTGACGGCCGCAGAACTGGACAAACAGGGCGTGAAAGATTTTCAGCTGCACTACGCGATGGAAACCCTGCGCCGCACCACCAAGAGCACGGTTGCCCTTAAGTCTGTGGCGCTCCGCTCGCCCAAGCGTTAAGGCGCTGAGCTATGGACAATCTGGGTAAAGCGCGGCTGCTGGCCGTGCTGGTTCCCGCCGCATTGCTCGGCGGGGCTTACATTGCGCAATATGGGTTTGGCCTGCCGCCGTGCGAGATGTGCTGGTGGCAACGCTACCCCCATTTTGCCGCGCTGGGCATCGGGGTGATGGCGTTCTTCCTGAAGCCTGCGCAGGTGTGGAGTGCGCTGGCGGGGCTGGCGATCCTCACATCCGGGTTGATCGGCGGGTTCCACGCGGGCGTCGAATATGGCTGGTGGGAGGGGATCACCGGTTGTTCTACGCTGGCTTCTGGGATCGACGTGATGGATCCGGCTGCTGCGCCGCTAATCCGCTGCGATGTCGCGCCGTGGACGCTATGGGGCATTTCGCTTGCCGGGTTCAATTTCCTGATTTCGAGCATCGCGGGTGCGGCCATTGTCGCGCTGGCTGCGTATAATAAGCAAGCCAAGCGCTAAGGAACCGAAGATGGAACAGAGCGAACTCCACCGCATGATTCGGGTCGACCAGGCCGGCGAGTTCGGCGCGACCCGGATTTACGAAGGCCAGTTGGCCGTGATGGGCGATCGCGGGCCACATTCAGCGGAAATCCGCCATATGGCTGCGCAGGAGGCCGAACACCGGGCCAAGTTTGATGCGCTGCTCAACCGGCGCGGGGTGCGCCCTACGGCGCTGCACCCGCTGTGGTCGGCAGCGGGCTATGCGCTGGGGGCAGGGACGGCTTTGCTCGGCCCGGAAGCTGCGATGGCCTGCACTGCGGCGGTTGAAACCGAGATCGACAGGCATTATTCCGAACAGCTCGACAAGCTGGAGGCGAGCGGGGCTGATCCTGAACTGGCCGAGATGATCGCCGCTTTCCGCGACGACGAACGCGATCACCTTGATGCAGCACTCGCCAACGGCGCCGAACGCGCTCCCGCCTATCCGTTGCTGGCCGGGGTGATCCGGCTGGGCTGCCGGATTGCGATCAAGGTGAGTGAGCGGATTTAG
>Ga0163144_10023624_pt1 | contig 12119 bp, 12 predicted proteins | sample OliLak19BULKMAT1_FD_123175 | JGI IMG/M metagenome (GOLD analysis project Ga0163144, IMG submission 123175) | Freshwater microbial mat bacterial communities from Lake Vanda, McMurdo Dry Valleys, Antarctica - Oligotrophic Lake LV.19.BULKMAT1 | ecosystem: Environmental > Aquatic > Freshwater >...
GTGGCCCTCGTGATTGGCAGCCAGAATTCCATAGCCGCCGCCGGGAAGAATCACCACGGCGGCTCCGGTGGCTTTTTCCTTATCGGGGAAGTATGCCTGATATTGAGGAACCTCGATGTGGCTCAGGCGGCCGCCTTCGGCGGTGGTTTCCGTGCCGGTCGGAGGAGCCTTAGCACCGGGAGCTGCCGCAGGCCAGAGGTTGGTCCATTGGGCGGTGGCGTTGATGGTTAGAAGGGCGAGGGCAAGGGCGATGTATTTCATGGTTAGGTCGGGTTTCAGGGGGCGATGGATCTAATTCTTTACCTTGATCCGCGCCGGGACATCCTTGATCTCGATTCCCGCCTTGGTGAGCGAGTCCCAGATCTTCAGGAGCCGCTCGAGCGGGATGTTGCGGTCCGCCTCCAGCTCGAGCTTGCGCCCGGGATTTTCTTTCTGATAGGCGATGAGGTAGGACTCCAGCAGGCCATCGGGGACGACCAGCGAATCGAGGGTGACGTTGCCCAGCGGATCCACGGCGATCGTCGAACGCACGTCGGCGACGGTGTCGGATGGAATCTCGCGGACGGTCGGAAGCTCGATCCGCAGAACGTCGCGGGGCTTTTTGGGCACGCTGGTGACGATGAAGAAAATCAGCAGCACGAAGAGGATATCGATCAACGGAATGACCGCCACCTGGCTGCGCGTCGTCTTGGGGCGATAGAAATGCATGGGTTCGTTCAGGCGTTCGAATTCGGTTTCTCGCACACCGATGAAAGGTGGCTCAACAACGATTCAAGACGCGCCGTCATGGTTTCGATCCGGCGGGTGAAATAGCCATGGGCAATCACACACGGAACGGCGATGGCCAATCCGGTGATGGTGGTGGTGAGCGCCTCTGCAATGCCGCGGGCGATGGCCAGGTGGTCGGAATTGTCGCCCAAGCCCTGGAAGATGGTGACCAGCCCGGACGCGGTGCCTAACAGCCCGAGCAGCGGAGCCACGGTGATGACGGTGTCCAGCACGCCGATGCCGGAGTGGAGGTGGACGGTTTCCTCACGCGCGGCGGACTCGACGGCGTGGGTGATCTCGCCGCGAGGCTTGCCACGGTGTTTCACGGCGATCGCGGAGATCCGGGCGAGGGTGCTGTGTCCCTTGCTGAACTCCTTGAGAATGGGCTCCACGCGATCGGCGGTGACGCGGTCCTGGAATTCCTCGACGTCACGGGCGAGGCGCGGCGGCACCACCCGGTTGCCGGAGAGGGAGAGGAACTTGTAGAGGATGGCCATCAGTCCGGCGACCGAGGTGATGGCCAGGGGAATCATGAAGGGCCCGCCCTTGACGAGGAATTCCCATGCGGTTTGAAAGCCGTTGGCGGGAGCGGCGGCGAGGAGGTGGGTGATGGACATGAGTCTGGTGTTAGAAATAGAAGCTGAAGATGAGCTCGAGCGGCTGTTTGGAATAGTCGCCTTTCAGGGCTGCCGGCATGGGTGGGATTTCCGCGTCGCGGATCGAGTTGAGGGTGAAACCTTTCTGGACCTCGCCGGTTTCCATCCGGCCGACGAACTGGACGGTGCGGACCTTGCCATTGGTTTCGACGAAGAATCTAACCGTCAGGAAGCCGGGAGTGATGAAATCGCGGTGCCGCACGCAATTCCGCTGCCACTCCAGCTCGACCGCGCGGCTGATGATCGCCTGATAGCGTCCGAGCGGGGTGTTCGCCACGTTCATCGCGCTGCGGCCGGTGCGGGAAATCGAGCCGACGATGGCGGACTTGCGTTGGTAGCCCGCGAATGCCGGATCGTTGACCGGTGTCGCAGCCGGGGGCTTGGGGAGTTCAGCCGGTTTGGTGGAAGCGCTGCCGTCCTTCTGGCGTTTCGGCGGAGTGGGTTTGATCTCATCGCGGGCGGTGACCGCCTTGGGCACGGCGATATCGACTGGATTCGGTCCTTCCACGAGTTTCTCCAGAGGTGGGGGGCTGGAGGTCAGGTCGTCCTTGCCGGGATCTGTTATCTTTTCACCCGTCGGAGATTGGCTGGCGACTGCCGGGTCGGAAGGCTGAATGGCCGGCGTTGTTTCGGCGGGCGGTGTTGGCATTGCCGAGTTCTCACTCGTCAGTTTTCCGTCCTGATAGTCGCTCTCGGTTGTTTCAAGATCATCGCGGTCGATCCCGGCCTGTGAGGGCAGGGGTGGGGCGGTCGCGTCCGGAGCGCGGTCGCTCGTTGCCTGGGTGTCGCGCTCGCCGATGAAGTTCTTCTTTTCGGGCGGGGGAGCGGTTTGGTCCGGAGAGGTTCGTGCAAATTGTGGGTCGGAGGACGCTGCTTTGGCGACCTCCTCAGCGGGGATTTCCGGAAAGATCGTGATGACCCTTTCCGATGGGACAGGAATGGAAACCGGCACGTGTTTGGTGAAAACGTGGGATTTGATCGCCGCGAATCCCGCGAGGCCGAGGATGGCGACATTGGCAAGAAGCGACAGTCCGAGGGCGATCACCCACAGGCGACCGTCCTCCCTTGCTGCGCTGGTTGCCGTCATGCTCACGTTCCTCGCGGGAAGTTTTGCTTTTAACCCGCGTCGGCGCAATCCGGGAAATTGTCATGGCGAAATCATTTCGGATCGAGATTTCCGGTCCGGTGATGCGGATGAAAGAGTGAAGGTTCAAGTAAGTTGGGATTTTCCAGCCGGGACTTCTTAAAATGCCGTGTTGTCCTGGAAAGGGCGATTTTCGGTGGAGTTCTCCAGTCGGATTTGGTCGGGTTTGGTTAAATATGGGAAAGTTTTGGACGGGATTTCTTTGGTGCCGTGCGATTTTGGAGATTTTGGAGAAAGTTTTGCATTGCTAGCTTGTGATTTCCGTCACAAGTTTGCGCCAGCAACCCCAAATCTCATGAGCAACGAAAAAATGGACGGCGCACAAGCGCTCATCAAGACACTCGATGACCTCGGCATCGAATTCATCTTCGGCTACTCCGGCGGAGCAGCCATCCCGATTTTCGACGCGCTCGAGACGGTCAAGACGAAGATGAAGTTCATCCTCGTCCGCCACGAACAAGGTGCGGTGCACATGGCGGACGGCTACGCCCGCGCGACCGGTCGCCCCGCCGCCGTGCTGGTGACTTCCGGTCCTGGCGCGGGCAACACCGTGACCGGACTGATGACCGCGATGATGGACTCCGTGCCGATGCTCGTCATCACCGGACAAACGGTGACCTGGATGCTCGGCAAGGACGCGTTCCAGGAAGCTGATATTTTCGGCATCACCATCCCGGTGGTGAAGCACAACTATCTGGTGAAGGACTCCAACTCCCTGCCGCGCATCGCTCGCGAGGCCTATCACATCGCGACGACCGGTCGCCCCGGCCCGGTGCTCATCGACGTGCCGAAGGACATTTCCCAAGGTCCGTTCACTGGCGACATGAACCCGATAATCGACCTTCCCGGATACAAGCCGGAAACCGCCTTTAACATCTGCGCGACCGCCGTGAGGAACGCTGCGGATTTGATCGCCAAGGCAAAACGTCCGGTGATCCTGGCGGGCCAAGGCTGCATGATCGCCCGCGCCGACAAGGAGTTGATGCACCTTGCTGAAACGCTGGGTTGCCCGGTGACCTCCACGCTGCTAGGAAAAGGTGTTTTCCCGGAAAATCATCCGCTTTCCCTCGGCATGCTCGGCATGCACGGCACCGCCTATGCGAACAAGGCAATGGTCGAGTGCGATTTGTTGATCAACGTCGGCTCGCGATTCGACGACCGCATCATCGGTCAACCTTCGAAATTCTGTGCCACCGCCAACATTATCCACATCGACATCGACCCGGCCGAAATGGGCAAAATGGTCCGTTCCCACGTGGAAATCGTGGGTGATGCGAAAGCCGCGCTCGCTGAGATCAACGAGAAGATCGGCCCGCTCGAAACCAGCGATTGGCTGGCCAAGCTCGATGGTTACAAGAAGAAGTACCCGCTCAGCTACAAAAAGCAGGGCGGGCTCCGCATGCAGCAGGTGATCGACGAGCTCTATCAGCTCACCGGAGGCAAGGCCATCGTTTCCACCGACGTCGGCCAGCACCAGATGTGGGCGGCGCAGTTTTACAAGAACCACGAGTCTTACCACTGGCTCTCCTCCGGCGGTGCCGGCACCATGGGCTTCGGCTTCCCCGCCGCCATCGGCGCACAACTCGCCTGCCCGGATAAAATGGTCATCTCCATCTCCGGCGACGGCGGATTCCAAATGACCTTGTTCGAACTCGCCACCGCCGCGATCCACAAGCTTCCGATCAAAATCGTGGTTCTTAACAACCACTACCTCGGCATGGTCCGCCAATGGCAGGAACTTTTCTATGAAGACCGCACTTCGGGTGTGGACCTCGTCGGCAATCCGGATTTCTGCAAACTCGCCGCAGCCTATGGCATCCCGTCCGTTTATATCAAGCGGCCTGCAGACGTCACCAAGCAGTTGGAAAAAGCCCTCGAATACAACGACGGCCCCATCCTCATCCATGCCGAGTGCGTGAAGACCGACAACGTTTTCCCGATGATCCCCGCCGGTGCCGCGCTTGAAGACATGATCACGGAAGCGCCGAAAACAAAGATGGCAAAACCCGTCGGTTCCACGTGAGCCGTCCGGCTTCCACCGGAATCTCAAACCTGAAATTTCAAACCTCGAATCTTCCCATGCCCCTGACCAACGTCATCAACGAAACTCCGGCTCCTGCTCCCACTCTGCCGCTGGTGCCCAGCCACACACTCTCCATCCTCGTCAACAACGAGCCAGGCGTGCTCATGCGCATCTGCCAGGTGTTCTCCCGGCGTGGATTCAACATCGACTCGCTCGTCGTGTCGGAAGGCCGCAACGCGCATTTCTCGCGCATGACCATCGGCATTTCCGGCGACCCGCAAGGCCTCTCGCAAATCATCATGCAGGTTGGCAAGCTCATCGACGTGATCCATTGCTCGGAACACGACAGCGAGGATGCCGTCGTCAAGGAGCTGATCCTCGTGAAAATCCTTGCCGGCGACGACCAGCGCACCCAGGCACTCCAGATCATCGAGCACTTCGGCGGCAAGACCGTGGATCTAACACCCACCTCCCTGATCGCGCTGGTTTCCGGAAATTCCTCCAAGATCGACGCTGCCATCAGCATGTTCTCGCAATTCGAGATCATCGAAACCGTGCGCACCGGCAAGGTGGTGATGGCCCGCGGCGAACAGCCGACGTGAGCTGAGGTTATCTCGCCGGACGGGTGCTTTGGCGAGAATTTGCCATCGCGCTTGCCGCCTGCCACCGTCGCCCGCTACAAAAAGCGCGTGGCAGGCAAGAACATCGTTTATTTCGACTTGGAAACCCAACGCAGCTTCGGCGACGTGGGCGGATTTTCCCACAAGGACAAGATGGGAGTCTCCGTCGGCGTGACCTACAGCACGGCCCGTGGGACCTACGAAATCTACCCGGAGAGCGAGATGGAAAAGCTCGGCGAGGAACTGGTCAAGGCGGATCTGGTGGTCGGCTGGAACCACATGCAGTTCGATTATCCGGTGCTCCAGCCCTACGTTTTCCACACCCTCGTCGAGCAGACGATCAACCTCGACATGATGCTGGAGCTGGAAAAAATCGTCGGTTTCCGGCTCAAGCTCGACTCGGTGGCGTCCGCCTCACTCGGCATGGGAAAAACCGCCGATGGACTCGATGCCCTGCGCTGGTGGCAGGATCACAAGAAATCCGGCGAATTTGATCCGCTGCGGAAAATCGCGGAATACTGCGCGTTCGACGTGAAGGTCACCAAGTGCGTCCACGAATACGCCCTCGAGCACGGGCTGTTGAAATACGACGACAAAAGCGGCCGGATCGCCGAGGTGGCCGTGGATTGGAAATAAGCCCCAGCGCGGACATCCAGCGAACCTGGCGACAGCCGGATAATCACGGACTCCGCCTCCGAAGCACCGATTCACGCAGCTAAAGAGCGATATTCTTGGATTTCCATCTGCGTTCATCTGCGTCCATCTGCGGTTGAAGAAATCTTAATCTGACAGCATTGGGCGGGACGCCTGTGCTCCCTTCTTGTTGGGCGCACGTATGCAAAGGATTTGAAGAATAACAGGCAAGATGCCTGTTCTCCTTTCCAAAGGATGCGCTGAGCGGCAATCGCTGGATCAGGGCTTCATGCTTTCCAGCAGATTCTCGAACGGCTCGCGGTTGATGCCGATGAGGCCCTTGTGCGCCCGGTCGATGTCCGCGACCAGGGTGATGACCACCGCAATCAGGACGGGAAACAACACTTGGTTGAAAATGGAACGTTGCCCACCGGTCCCGCTGCCATGGCCACTGGCCCAGGCCCCGCAGCCGGCGACGGTCAGGAGCAGCAGCCACACCGCGCCGGGCACCTTGTTCCGCAGGGCGGCGCGGCGGGTCGCATCGAGATCGATGGTTTCGTTGAGCGCGGTGATGAAGGTGGCGGTGACCGGTGTGTTCCGCTCGGCGGCGGCGTAGGTGGCGCTTTTCCAGATTTCATCATGGATCCGGGCGATTTCCTCCCGCGTGCCCGGAGCATCGGCGCGGTCGGTCTCCTGATCGAAGGCGGCGAGCTTGATTTGGGTGTATTGGATGAGCCGCTCGCGGATCTCGTTCTTGAAAGGAGCGGGCAGGAAACTCGTCCGCAGCCAGGTCGTGCCGATCGAGTTTGCCTCCTCGACGACCAACGCGCGGCGCGAGTCAAAACGCCCGACCGCCATCGCGAAACTGAACGCCAGCAGCAATCCTAACAAACCGAGCACCGCCGCTTGCACGCTGCCGCCTCGACCTTGCGCCGCATCGGGATTCCGTCTCCGAAACGCGCAGCCTAACCGGTAGCCGGCTTCGGCGAGCAGCAGAAGCATGCCGGATACAATGAACAGGACAACCCATGGGTTGACGAAAATCCTGGAGAGAATCTGATCGATCATGAAAAGTGGATAGAGTGGTTCAGACGGCGGTCTTTACCTTGTCCCACTCGGATGTCCAGAGCGGCAGTTTGTCGCCGAGATCGGCAATGGGCTCGCACTTGCTAAAAATCCCGTCCGGCGGGAACAGCACCGGGCTGCCGCGGAAATCCTCGCTGAGCTGGGCATAGGCGGCGGAGTTAGGCGCGCGGTAACCGATCCATGCCATGTTCTCCGCCGCCACCTCCGAGGCGGTTAGATGGTCGATGAATGCGTGGGCGAGATCCGGCTGGGTGGTATTTTTCGGGATGCAGAGGTCGTCGCAGGAGAAGGCGCTTCCTTCCTGTGGGATGAAGATGCGCATATCCTCATTCTCCTCGCTGGCCTGGAGCAGGTCGCCGGCGTATCCCTGGACGAGGAAGAACTCACCCGACGCGATGCCGGTCTTGTATTGTTCGTTCTCGAATTTCGCGATGTTCTTCTTCCAGCCGATCGCGACATCGCGGGCGGCGGCGAGCTGGGCGGGATCGGTCGAGTTGAGCGAATGGCCGAGGAATTTCAGCGCCGCGCCCAAGACCTCGCGCATGTCGTCCAGCAGGGTGACGCGGCCCTTGAGGTCGGTGCGGTCGAGCATGGACCAGGATTCCACCGGATTCGATACCTTGGATTCGAGATAACAGAGGCAGGTCGGAGCCATCATGTAAGGGACCGAGAATTCCATTTTGGTGTCCGCCGCCTTGGCCAGATAGCTGGCATCCACGTTCTTGAGGTTAGGGAGCTTCGAGTGGTCGAGCGGCATCAACATGCTTTTCCGGTTAAGCGCCTGCACGGCGTAAGAGGAGGGCACCAGGATGTCGTAACCGGTCGCGCCGGATTCCAGCTTGGCGAGCATCGCCTCGTTGGAATCGAAGGTATCGATGACGACAGTGCAGTCGTTGGCCTTTTCAAACCCGGCCGTGGCATTCTCGCTCAGGTAGTCGGCCCAGGTGAAAACAGTTAGCGTCTTCTTTTTACCCGAGGAGTTGCAGGACGGAAGCGAGGTGGCGGCGAGCGCTGCGGCGGAGGTCGTGATGAAATGGCGGCGGTTCATACGGGTGGGAGGAAATCAGCAAACAGGAATCTTTCAATCCCGAATCGGAGTCGGTCGCGTCAGGCGTTGCGAGACCGCCACCACGATGAAGGTGGCGGCCAGCATCAGGGATGACAGCGCGTTGATCACCGGCAGGTCCTTGCTCTTCTTGATCATGGAATAGACGAGCGTCGGCAGCGTGTCGGAGCCAGGGCCCTTGACGAAATAGGTGATCACATAATCGTCGATGGAGAGGGTGAACGCGAGCAAGCCGCCCGCTAGAATTCCCGGAGCTAACAGTGGAAGGGTGACCTTGACGAAAGCCTGGAGTTTCGTGGCCCCGAGGTCTCTCGCGGCCTCCACGGTGTTGAAATCGAAATCCTGGAGACGTGCCTGCACCACCAGCGCGACATAACTCAGGCAAAACGTGACGTGAGCCACCGTGATGGTAATCAGATTGAGGCTCACGCCGAGCGATACAAAAAGCAGCAACAGGCTCATGCCCATGAGAATATCCGGCAACACCAGCGGCACCGTGATGAGCAGACGGTGGGCGTCCTGCAACCGCGACCGGTGACGCTCCAGGGCGAAGGCGGCCGCGGTTCCCAGCACCATCGAGATGATGCTCGCGGCGGTGGCGATCTTCAGCGAGTTGCCGAGCGCGGCGATGATGTCCTGCCGTTCGAAAAGGCGCTCGTACCAACGCAGGCTGAAGCCGCCCCATTTCGAGGCGAAGCGCGAGGTGTTGCACGAGTTCATCACCAGGAAAGCGATGGGCAGATAGAGGAACACCAGCACGATTACCAGCGTGACGAATGGGACCCGGCTCGGCTTCATGACTGCTTGCCCTTTCTCCTGAGGAACATCGGCGCGAGAACGAGCAGCGCGAGCGCTCCTGATAGAGCGGCGGCCTCGGGCAGGTTGCGGTCGGTGAAATTCCGTTGCGCGATCTTGTTGCCGACCATCTGGGTGCCGGTCCCGCCGACCATGTCGGGAATGACATAGGATCCGAGCATCGGGATGAACACGACGAGCACCGCAGTGACGACCCCCTGCCGAATTCCAGGAATAAAGACCGCTAGAAAGGCCCGCAGCGGTTTGGCTCCGAGGTCACGGGCCGCGTCCAACAGGCCGAAATCAAACTTTTCCGCAGCCGCGAACAATGGCAGGATCGCGAACGGCAGATAGGTGTAAACGCTGACAATCACCACCGCAGTGAGATTTCCTAACAATCGCTCGTTTTCCCCGACAAGGTGAAGGAAGCGCAATCCCTCCGCGAGGTAGCCCTCGGCATGGAGGATCTGCTGCCAGGCAAACACCCGGATCACGAAATTCGTCCAGAACGGCACGATCACCAGCAACAGCGCCCGCGCCCGCCAGACCGGAGAGAGCCGCGCCATGGCGAATGCCACCGGCAGGCTGATAGCAATGCAGGCGATGGTTGTTAGGGCGCTGGTCCACAGCGTGCGGCCGAAGAGCGCCGGATAGCTGGGGTCTGCCAGCGCGCGGATGGCATTGAGGCTCCAGCCCGTGCCGATGCCTCCCGCGGGCAGCGCCGGCCGGAACGCGATGGCGAAGATGATCACCATCGGCACCAGCACGAACATCGCCAGCCAGAGGAAGCTCGGGGCGGTCGCGAGAACCTCGGATTTTCGCGGACTTCTCACGTTTCGTCATCAGGGAGCGTTAGAAGTTCCTCGTCCTCTTCCCGGTATTGTTCCAGCAGGAATCCATCGTTCGCGTGCCAGCGGAGCCACACGGTGTCGCCCCATTTCGGCGGCGGTTCGTCGAGCTGGAAATTGCGGTGCTGCATCTCCGCACAGAGTCGCCATGCGCCACAACGGACCCAGTAACGGGTGTGGGAGCCGAAATAGATGACGTCCTCCACCTTGCCCGAGATGGCATTCCCGTCACCGGCGACCGAGGGCTTCTCGCGGGAAACGAGGATTTTTTCCGGCCGCAGCGACAGGTGAATCAAATCTCCGGGACGGACAGGCTTGTCATTGTCGATGACGATGCTGCCGAATCCATCGATCCCGCAGCGGGAAAATCGCGAATCGATGGCTTCGGTGATTCTTCCATCAAGGAAATTCGTATCACCGATGAACGCGGCGACGAACGAACTGCGAGGCGCTTCATAAATCTCGGGAGGCGGTCCGATCTGTTCGATCACGCCCTTGTTCATCACGGCGATGCGGTCGGAAATCGACATCGCCTCACCCTGGTCATGCGTCACGTAGATGAACGTGATGCCCACCTCGTCGTGGATCGCGTCGAGCTCGACGAGCAGGCGCTGGCGGAGCTTGAGATCGAGCGCGGCAAGCGGCTCGTCTAGCAGGAGCACCTTTGGCTTGTTGACGAGGGCGCGGGCGATGGCGACACGCTGTTTCTGGCCGCCGGAAAGTTGCGAGGGTTTCTTGTCAGCATGGGCCTTGAGATCGACGAGTTCTAGCATCTGGTCCACATCGCGGCGGATGGTGAACGCATCCTTCCTCGCGATCTTCGGACCGAAGCCGATGTTGTCGCGGACAGATAGATGGGGAAAGAGCGCGTAACTTTGGAAAACCGTGTTGACCGGGCGCTGGTCCGGCGGAAGGAACGTGATGTCGTTTCCATCCAACAGGATGCGCCCGGCATCCGGCCGGTCGAAGCCTGCGGCCATCCTTAACAGCGTGGTTTTACCGCATCCGGAAGGTCCGAGCAGCGAGAAGGTTTCACCCTGTTCGATGTCGAGCGTGACGTCGCTAACAGCAGTGAACGAGCCGAACCGGCGGGTCACGTTCTCAAAGCGGAGGTAGGCACCCATTTCCCTGACAGATGAAGCGTGATGCGTGCCGACCGGTCAAAGTCAAAATCATCCCGCCGGTTTTCCCGGATTGACGGGAAGTCGCTCCGGGGCTTTGGTGCGATGCATGAAAACCATTCCATTCCTTGTTCTCGCCGCCTCGCTCGTCACCGGTGCCCATGCGGCGCTGGTGGAGAAAACCGTCACCTATCAGCAGGACGGCGCGACCCTGGAGGGCTTCCATGTTTATGACGACGCGGTCTCCGGCAAGCGCCCGGCGGTGCTCGTGATCCACCAATGGACCGGACTCAGCGACTACGAGAAGCGCCGCAGCCGGATGCTCGCGGAACTCGGTTACAACGTGTTTGCCGCGGACATCTACGGCAAGGGAATCCGCCCGCAGCCACCGGAAGCCGGAACCGAGGCGGGGAAATACAAGGGTGACCGCAAGCTCTATCGGGCAAGGATGCTCGCCGCGCTTGATTTGCTCAAGGCGGACGAACGCACGGATGCGTCGGAGATCGCGGCAATCGGTTATTGTTTCGGCGGCACCGGGGTGCTCGAACTCGCACGCGCCGGAACTGCCATCGCGGGCGTGGTTTCCTTTCATGGCGGGCTGGATGCGGCAGAGGGAATGACCGCCGAGGCAGGCAAGGTGAAGGCGAAGATCCTGGTGCTCCACGGCGCGGATGATCCCTATGTTCCGGCCGAGCAGATCGCCGCTTTTAAAAAGGAGATGAACGCCGCCAAGGCCGACTGGCAAATGAATTTCTACAGCGGTGCCGTGCATTCCTTCACTCATAAGGAAGCCGGAAATGACAACAGCAAGGGCGCCGCCTACAACGAAACCGCGGACCGCCGTTCTTGGGATGCGATGAAGCTGTTCTTCGCCGAGATTTTCAATTGAGATCGCGGAATGTCCGATTGGCCAACCTACCACACCGCGTTCCGTGAACTGGCGGAGGCAAACGGCTTCCACGCAGCTCTGTTAGCCAGCTTTGATGTGGGTCCGTTGATCGCCTGGGAACGTCCGGCGGACGGGCCATGCGTTTATCTATCCGCAGGCATCCACGGCGACGAACCGGCGGGACCGCTGGCGTTGTTGGAACTGCTGCGGGAAGGATTTTTCACCTCGCCTTTCCACTGGGTGCTCTGCCCGGCGCTCAATCCCACCGGCCTCGTCGCGGGGAGCAGGGAGAATGCGCAAGGCATGGATCTCAACCGCGACTACTGGATCCGCAGCACGGCAGAGATCATTGCCCACGCGGCCTGGATCGACCGCCTGAAAACACCGGATCTGTTCATTTCACTCCACGAGGATTGGGAAACGGAGGGATTCTATTTCTACGAGATCAATCTGGGCGAGGACAGCCCGGA
>Ga0163144_10023625_pt1 | contig 12119 bp, 10 predicted proteins | sample OliLak19BULKMAT1_FD_123175 | JGI IMG/M metagenome (GOLD analysis project Ga0163144, IMG submission 123175) | Freshwater microbial mat bacterial communities from Lake Vanda, McMurdo Dry Valleys, Antarctica - Oligotrophic Lake LV.19.BULKMAT1 | ecosystem: Environmental > Aquatic > Freshwater >...
CGCTTGGGGATTGAAAACACTATGTGGCGGTGAGGCTCGCGCTCGAGAACCTCAGCGTAAATATGCTCCGCAAACTTCACTGCGCGCTTAACTGAACATGACGGACACACGCCCCGTTTTTTGTACCTATTAGTTATGAACTATCCTTTTTAGCAAATGTTACAGCTTAGAATAAAGCAAGATGTTCGCAATTTATTTTAAAGCGAACATACATCAGTAGTTCTCGGCAGCTTCGAAGCAGCTGCTGAGCGGGCCCCTCTGTGGAGCCTTAACGTTCTGCTTGAGTGGGACCTTTTAACCAGATCTGCGCCAATGACATCTCGCGATCGGCGTAGGATGAAGAAGGTGTACCTTCGGAGCGAATTGATCGCGTCAAGGTAGGTACGTACTTCGCTCTTTGAGGAGCTCGCAACGCATCCCGACTTTCCATTGCACTGGAGGGTGACCTTTGGAAGTGCAGCCTCGGCAGCGTGGAGCACTGCACTAGTGGACTCGATTCTCGCGAGCACACGTTGGAGGCTTGCTGCGAGCGCCGCGCCGCCGGGGAGTTTTGCTCCGGCCTTAGTGAATCGCGTTACTTCGTTGGTAGCAAATCTGATCTGTCGCTGCACCCGCTTGTTGACACCATTAATACGGCTGCCGAAGCTGTTGCGTTGACACCCGTCATCGTTGAGGTCGACTGGATAAGCCTGGACGGGCGATGAGCGAAATCCGTTCTGCGCAGTTACAGTCGGTGGATCAAAAGCGAATGAGTTGTCTGCGGGTTTGAGAAGGAAGGTTCCCTTTGGAACACCTGTAAACACGAATTTTCCATTACTGTCGGTAATGGCGCTTCGACTGAAATTTTGGTTTAGACTCGATAGCTGAGAGGAATTTTGCTGCAAAGAGAGTATTATAGTGACGTCGGGAACCGGAATTCGACGCACCTCAAAACTTCCGGGAAAGATGACCTCCGAAAATACTGAACCCTCAACTCTGCCTTCTGCGTTGATCGGGCCCTCGACAAGCTCTGTCGGATCGATGGTCGGCTTAGCTGGCGCTGTGAATGGAGTCGGCGTGGCGGTAACAGATGGATTTGGTATCGTCGGTGTTGTGTTTGGTGTTGGCGTATAGGTTGCTGTGTTTGTGGGGACCGATGTCGGTGTCGCGCTAGGCGTTGGCATTGCGGTCGCTGTGCTTGTGGGTATCGGAGTCGGCGTTGGTGTCGGAGCTGGAGGATTAAAGATGGCAGCATTAGTTAAGAAGTCATTACCGTCAAATTCGGTCCAGCACCCAACCCCTACGTTTCCGGCCGAGTCCAGCACGACACGCTTGTCGGTAAAACTGACATCCTCACCGGCAAGCGACAAGGTAGAGGAGGTGCTCCACGCGGCCGAATTGCCACTGACCACTGAGTATGCCGATTGCAGAATGGAGTTGGTCCCGTCAAAGAGGATCCATAAACTGAGTGCGAGTTGACCGTCCGCAGATAGACTCACAGATGGGGTATACGAATCAATTCCCGAAGCGGAGAGGTCGCTAACTGTTCCCCATGTCGCGGTAGCACCAGCGATCGTGGCCGAGGCGCTTTGCACGATGGCATTGGTGCCGTTGTCGCGATACCAGACGGCGGTCGCCATTGTCCCATCGGAGGAGAGCGCAACCTCCGGATCCGCTGACGAATTTGTTGATGTGAGAGCGGTTGTCGTTACTCCCCAGGTCGCAGTGTTTCCTGAGATAGTCGCCGATCGCGCCTGAATTATATCATTCGTTCCGTTATTAAACGTCCATACTGTCGTTGCTTTCGTACCATCCGCAGAGAGCGCGATCTGAGCCGTGAATGCGTTGAAACCGGCGGCGGACATATCTGAAGGAGCGCTCCATGATGCTGTTGAGCCGGAGATAGTAGCGGAAGCGGTCTGGACAATCGTATTTGAGCCGTTGCTTCTGGTCCATATGATGGTCGCTTTTGCACCATCACTTGCGAGCGTAATTCTTGGCCGTGAAGCTGTCTGTCCAACAGCAGAGATATCGGAGACCGTGCCCCATGTTGCCGCATTTGCAGCTATTGTGGCTGATGCTGTCTGTATTATGTAGTTGGCACCGTTATACAGCTCCCACGTTGTGGTCGAGAGAGCGCCGTTGGATGAGAGCGCAACAGTCGGAAGTCGAGCGTTGAAACCAGCGGGGGAGATTGCAGCCTCCGCGGACCAGGTCGGAGTATTGCCGGAGATTGAAGCCGTAGTCCCGTAAATTAAGTTGTTCGCACCGTCACTACGCCGAAGGATAACGATCGCTTGGCTACCGTCCGCAGAGATCGCCGCGCGAGGATTGCTCGCGTTAAATCCCGCACTCGATATATTCGAGACTGAACCCCACGTGATCGACCCGCCAGAGATCGATCCAACGACTGCCTGCACCCGAAAGTTGGAACCATCAAACCACTGCCACACCACCAGTGTCGTGTTGCCGTTTGCGGAGACCGCGACATCTTGATCATAGGCGCTGCTACCGTTCTGGGAGAGAATACTACTGCTGCCCCACTGAGCGTGAGCTGGTGCAAGCGCTAACTTATGGGGTAATGCTAGATTTTCATATGTACTAAGCAACACCTAGATCAGGTTATTGCACAGCGCGAGTAGGAAGTAGCATTGAGTATTTGAGCTAGCGAATCCCCCCTGCAGGGGGGAAAATAAATTTGGTACAATTTTTAGTTGATTCTGTTACATCGTGCAGCGGCGTTGGTAGAAAACTACTGTGTATGAGTATCACTGAAGTATGGCTCATTAGGACGCCAGGCGTGATCCACCAGCCTGACCGTTACTTATGGGGTAATGAGGCTAGAGTTTAGCTGCCGCGATAGCCCACTGTGTGCTGCTTAAGCTGCAGCCGCCAAACCGAAGTCTGCCGCAACCTGAGCCGGAGTTTTCCATAGGTGTAATTTCATGGGGTGCGCGTTTATTTTCCGCTGTGTTTCTTTTAGCTCTTCTGGCGATATCGGATCGAAGTTTGAGCCCTTAGGGTGGTGTTTGCGAAGATCTCTATTGCCGCGCTCATTGGTGCCCTTTTGATAAGGACAGTAGGAGTCACAGAAATATACTTTGAGTTCCGGGAAGATCTTCTCAATCATGCTCAACAAAAATCACTACCAAAATTTTGTAAATATTCACACGAGCTACGTAGAGATAGCGAGCTTGCATTCTATGGCAGTGAAGACCTAACACCGTCCGAATTTTACACCGAAGAAGATGCTAAGGAAGCTTTTCAAAAAGCCAAAGAGGTAGTCGAAGGAGTCTCTAACAAAGAGGAATTTGGGAACCCACCTATTTTTGCTAAAAAGTATTCTAAGTATTCAATAATTTTAATCAATTAGCTACTCAGAAAAATGGAGTGTCCGAATTGCTTCTTTCTGAAAAGCGCGGGAAGCTTGGGGTGTCCGAGTTGTTTCCGTTTATTGTAACACCAATAATATGGGTAATGAATAAAATTTTTTACTGAAGTAAAATCAGGTCGTAACGAGTCTGCGGGAAGCTCCGGTACAGATGAGCAGTCTCGAATGGGCCGCCAATTTTTGGCACGACCGCTATGTTGTCGCGCACTTCTAACAATTTTAGCCTCATTACTGCCAGTTGAAAAGATTGATTTAGTCCTGATTGCTTTTAGACGGCCTGAAAAACTTCTGCTAAATAAGACAATGTAAGCTCTTTTCGTAGTAGGCTTTAAATCTTTGAATCAGCTTAAATTAAGGGAGATTTTTATAATTCATTGTGTAGTAGGTTTCCTGAGTTCATATAAATCCTTAAAGAACTTTTTCTCCCCGCCCTATTGAAGGGCCAATCGCGATAAAACTTAAAGGATATGTAGTTGACTCTCAGGGTTTAACTGATATAGTCAATCTGCGTTTTATTTTAAAATTCTAAGAATACAGAAATACTCAACCGAGAGGGCTTAAAATTGTTTGCAGATGTTGGGCAAGGAAATTTTACTAATGATGATTCGGATGAGGGGCGTCTGGGACCTGCCTCACAAAAATTCAGTAAAGGGTCTCAGCCTGAGGACAAATTAGAGGATTCTACTTTTAATTCTGATTTAATAAAAGATACGGCAATGCAGGATATTAGAGAAATACTAATTGCAATAGAGAATATATCAAATGAACGCATAAAGAATAAGGTTGTCAGTACTATAAAAGATCCTCTCGATAATCTGGGGCAATATGCCCAAGGCAATCAAACTTCTGTTGTAACATCCCCTAGCCTCACAAAAATGTTGGCAACATTAATTGCTGTAAGTAAGAATGATCCACAAGTGAAAACAATTCTATATTCGGTATCTGAGTTGGCGAATAAGATTTCACATCCGGATGCAGGGGCTTTGAGTAGTGCGTTAGGTGCTGCTGATTCGGTCGTGAGTAATGAAAAGGGCGCATCAACTAAAATCGTCAAGCCGGCGCCGGTTAGTGGTTTTCTTGAGTTTTCGCCTGAAATTCAACTTCATCTGGATGGAATTTTGAGTAAAATCAAAAGTATTTTTGCTTCCAATGGATATGTCCCCATAGATACCCCTGTTGTAGAAAGATTAGAGATACTCTCGGCGAAAGGTGAGATTGATAAAGAGATTTACACTATAGGCCGGGTACATTCAAAGGGCGATGACGCAAGCGATGCGGATCTTGCTTTAAGGTACGATTTGACAGTCCCCTTTGCACGATATGTTGCACGTCATGATAATGAGCTTACTTATCCCTTTAAGCGGTATCACATAGGAGACTGTTGGAGAGGCGAGCGACCTCAAGATGGCCGCTACAGGCAGTTTAAGCAAGCCGATATTGATGTGATAAATCATAACAACCTTCCGTTAAGTTTTGATGCTGATATTCCCTTGATCGTAAATGAAGGCATTAAGGCCTTAGGGGTTAGTGATTATGTTTTTCGCGTCTCTAATAGGAAAATACTTGGAGGTTATCTCAGCGGATTGGGCATTGAAAATGCTAAAGAAGTAACGCGAATTATTGATAAATTAGGGAAAGTCGACCGAAACGGAGTTATCGAATTGCTAGTTAAGGATGCCGGTCTTAGTAAGTCGACAGCTGAAAAGGCTATGAAAATTGCGGAAATTCAATCTGAAGACACATCCTTCGTAGAGCAAGTTCACGCATTAGGTGTTGAAAATGATCAATTAGAGCTTGGAGTAAAAGAACTGTTGTATGTCATGCAAAGGCTAAATAATTCTGGAGAGAAGGTTTTTCTAGCAGATCTTTCCATCACTAGAGGATTTGATTACTACACTGGCTCCGTGTACGAGGTAAAATGGAATAAATTTCCTTCAATTGGCAGCATTGCAGCGGGCGGTCGATATGACGACTTGGCAAGCAGCTACATTCGCAAGAAATTGCCCGGAGTAGGAATGTCAATCGGGATATCCCGAATTTTTGGAAAACTAGTGGACGAGAATCTTATAAGTTTGAAAAGGAAAACTTCAACAGATGTTTTGATTGTTTGGGACCAGAAGGATGAGGAGAGTTCAATTCATGAGACAGCAGTAAGCTTAAGAAATAATGGCCTAAATGTAGAGGTATATTACAGTCCTGATGAACTTTCCAAGCAATTTCGCTACGCTGATAAAAAAGGCATACCATTTGTTCTACTTCCTTTAATCGGCCAAGTTAAAGACATGCAAACACAGACTCAGACAGCCTTTGTGATGGATGATTTTATTAATAGTTTGAAAAACGCGGCGGGGAAAAATGATTGATAATATCTTTGAATTGCATACTCCATCAAGCGATCAGAGCTGGACTGAGATTGAAGAAGCTGGCGTCACCAAAATGATCACGGTGGCAAACCTTGCCCAGTCTTTGCATGCTTTACATAAGACAGGGATTGCTCAAAAATTATATCAGGCTGGCTCGGAGGGAATTCATAAGAGTGAATTGACGTCGGCATTTGACAGTTACCTTTTGTCACATTTCTTAAACTATCTTAAGGTTCATGGGATTATAGAAGAGACGAGCGGAGGTTATCGTTTGCGGGAAGATAAGAGATCTTTAGCATCTCCTGTCGCAGGGGCTCAGTTTGGATTCTATCTGGAAGCTTATGGTCCAATAGTAAGTTCAATACCAGAATTCATTGCAAAAGCTAAAGTTTACGGAACGGATGTGGAAAGAGATGGTAGGGCCTTGGGTATACACTGCGCGACCCTCTTTAACGAGTACCACACTGAAACAGTATTAAAGGCGCTTGCAGAGACTCAGTCAGAAAAAATTCTTGATATCGGCTGTGGGGCTGGGCAGTTTTTGATCGATGCATGTACACAAAATCCAAACCTTCGTGGAGTGGGATTAGATATATCAGCTCCGGCAATTCAAGAAGCAAACCGCGTAGCCAGGGCTTCAGGTTTGGAAGATAGACTTAAATTTGTTGTTGCGGATGCTTTTAAACCTGGTTCATGGCCGATCGAGTGTAAAGACGTTGATACGATATGTGCGGTTGGTGTTTTGCATGAACATTTTCGTGGCGGAGAAAAAGACGTAGTTGCGATTTTAAACACCTATGCTGACCTATTTAAGAATGGAGTTAAGTCTTTTATTCTTGGGGAACCTGAAATCCGCTATGACTTGGATAAAAACGATGTTGACTTATATCTTATACATATTTTTACAGCGCAAGGGTTTCCGAGGCATCGTGAAGAATGGCTTGAATTTTTTCCAAAGTCTAATCTGCAGTGTAAAGCCACTTACACAAGACCCAACGCTGGACCTAGATTTAACTTTTTTGTTTTAGAAGAGAGGATATAAATATGACAATTGATTCTAACGCAGCAATGAAGTTAGTGGAAAATGCAATGGAGCTTCAAAAGGCGAAATGGGCTGATGTTGATTCCAGTGGTAGGTTAGTCATTGATGGAGCTGCACGACCGATAAAAATGTGTAATAGTGATGGAACAGGCTATCCCCTTTTCACTGCAGGCGGATTTGGCGCTGACATCATCCGATTTGCTGCCAATGAAAGGGTAATGAATCACACCCACGAAGGAGATCACATTCTGTTCGTTTTAAAAGGCCAAGGTGTCGTGGAATTTGATGGAGTTGAATATGAACTTTATCCAGGTTTGGCTTACTTCGTACCAGGAATGGTAGATCATGCAATTCGTGCTGCCGAAGATCTAGTTTTAATTGCAGTAGGGAATAATCATCAACCGCTTGATAGCCAAGCACGAATGACACCTATTTTTAAGCAGTAAGAGTGAATAGCGAAGGCTCATTCGAACGAGAGGTTCCGCAAAAAATAAGCCCCGGTGCTGAAAGTGCCGAGGCGTTTTTAGATCTTGAGTACCTCCGATTGCCTAAAGGATTTCATGTTCGGGACGCAAATTACTTACAGACATTTTCAGAGATATTAGCTCAACTGAGGCATTCGGCATCGCTTGCTGGCCTGGAAACTGTAATGCTTCCATCATTAGGCTATGCATCAACTTTTATAAGGGGAGCTGAAACAACCGGGGATAAGACTTTTGATTTTGAAGATCGCAAGGGACGACGACTGATGCTAAGTCCGGATTCTACACCGGCAATTTTCAGGTGGTATCTTGAGAATTACTCAAATAACCAGGCGGTCGATGTAGCTTGGTTTGCTCCCCTCTTCAGATATCGTAATTTTCAAAATCGAGGATTTCATCAGTTCGGTTTTGCATATTTAAATCGGCCCGGACAACAACCTGGTGGGTTAGATTGGCCCCTAATAGAAGCCAGTAATTTATTGGTCAATTTAATTCAATCGTCTACCGGCATTGAAGTCACGGCAGAAATCTGTTGTCCGGGCAAAATAAAAGATATTGTCAACGCGGCTATCGGCGAACCTATCTTATCTAAAATGGTTCTTCGAAATCTTCAGAAGGCAAAAAGTACGGAAGAAAAAATAAAGCTGGTTACGGAAACTCTTCCTGCCGGCGAGCAAAGAGAGGCTCTAGCTGGAATATTTAGCGGGAATCTCACTCCAGTTAATAAATTACACGAACAATGCTACCAAGAAATGCATGAATTTGGCAGCAAGCTTACCGATTGTGCCAAGTATCAATGTAATCCTGGAAATCTGCACTCATCAGAAATAATAAGCGGGTTAGGAATTGCTTTTAAAACCCTTGATGGCTGCATCATAGGAGACGGAGGAAGGTACGATATTTATGGAGAGACATTTGATCCAAAAATACATTCTGTAATAAGTGTATGTAGCGGCGTTGAGGCTCTATATAGATCAGCTAATTCCCTGCCTAAATTATACAATTCACTTCTTTCTTTGGTTGTATTCAGCGAATTTACAGAAGATGCCCACAATATTGCACGTCAAGTAAGAGAAAGCGGTATAAGTACTAGAATTATGTCGGTTGACGGAACGTTAAAAAAAACAATCCGCGAAGCTTCTAAAAATAGTAAGTATATTTTTGTGTATGGCTCAAAAGAGAAAGAAACCGGCGAAGTAGAGCTTGTCATTTCTTCAACGCATACTAAAAACAGAGTAACCTTAGAAAATTTGCCTGGATTAATTATGGAACTTGAGAAAGCGTGATAAACAGAGCAGTTTAGCAAAGAGGACTAGTTTGAAAGTAACGATTATTGGCCTTGGTGGTATAGGGGCTTCTATAGCAGATCAATTTCTGCTTAAGCGGAGAGACTGTGATTTTGATTTAAGGCTAGTCGTCCGAGAAGATACCGCTAAAGATATCTTCAAACAGGGAATAAAGATAACTAACGATGGTTCAGAGCGCGTCCACCAGATTGCAGGGCTAATTTCAAAACTCGCTGACTTGCCTAAGCAGGATTTAATTTTCCTGTGCACAAAGATGCTTGATAACAAATCTATTTCAAGTTCGTTGGTAGAAGTTTCACACGAATCCACTATTCTAATTCCATTGCAGAATGGACTGAGTAAGCGTACTGAATTTAAGCGAATGGGTTTTAAAGGTAGTTTAGTTGACGCCGTTGTCAGAGCATGTAGTCATAAAATTTCAAATGTAGAGATTGATGTTAAAAGTTTCCCCTCAATTATTCTCGGTAAAATTAATAATAGTCACAGGCAACAACTCGAATCTTTCTTTAGCGGCACAGAAATTGATGTTACCTACAGGTCTGATAGCATCGAAGGGGAACTTTTGGAGAAATTTGGTTTTGTGGTTGTAGTTTCAGCTGTAACTTGTCTTTTTCAAGGACCTTGTTCGATTATTCTAAAAGACAAAGCAGCATTTGAACTTTTTTCTAAGTTATGTGATGAATATTTATTATTTGCAGAACATCATAGCCACCCGCTTGAAAAAGAGCGTTTTATTACATCCGCAATTACATCTTTAAAAAGCATGCCGCCAAATAATTACTCTTCCATGACTATTGATTTTTTAAAGGGTAAGTCAGGGGAGCTCTTCTTATCGCTCGAACAGATAGTAAGCGAGGTAAAATCGATGCCCTATTTTATAGAGATTTATAATAAATTGAAGCAACAGTTTATATTAGAAGAACATCTTGTTTCACCGTGAAAACTCACTCGTCGTGAATATCACGGAGTCAACGATGAATTAAGCTTAACATTATCTTGAGCGCAACTCAGCCCATTTGTTCTTTGAAATTCATTTAAGGAATGTTCTGAAAATATAGGTTGTATATTTTGTTGCAGAGAAGTTATTAGGTCAGCTCTTTTTTCAAACGCACGAGCAGCTTGTTCTTCAAGTGTATGATACCATTGTGGTTTTCCTTTTATTTCTTGATAGTGCCCCACCACTCTAGAGAGAAATATTTGCTCTGCGGCTCGGGTCGCTGGGTTGTCAAAAGAACTGTAATCGATATTTATTAGTAATTGGGGAATGATATCTAGCCAGGTTGAAAATGGTAACCCTCGACTGTTTAAGCTAACTAAATCTTTGCTCAACATTTCCATTTGCGCTGCGTTAAATACTCCTTGGACGGCGTTCAGATCCACGCTAAGGGACGAGGCGATATCTTCCAGTTCTTGATTTAGCGGAGGAACTGCTCCGTCGATCCATTCTCTTTTACCGCTTTCATTTATTTTTAACTCGGAATGATTAACTGTTTTTTCTTGATCTAAGGGGAGCCTGCGGATACAGTCTCCCATGGTGCCAAAAACCTCCAGAAATTTATTACCCATAGTAACTTTAGAAAATACTGATGGAGAAAAGCTGCGCAAGGGATTACCCTTAGTATTAACCATGTATACTTCTTGCCAGTCAAACTTGCTCCCATGCATGGAAATAAAAAAGTCTATTCCGTAACCCCGAACACCCTGTTGTAAAGCGTTCGGCATATCGGCAAGTATACAGCGAGCAAGCTTATTAGAAATAAAGACATCTCCGCATATAGGTTCGTGCATCAGACTTCCCCAAAAACTTGAAAGTACAGGAGTACATCCGTGGTAACTTAGATCACCGCCATTCCAAACTGGAGGACGCCGCGGAAAGACTAAGTCTCTTCCGTTTCTTGCTTCAGATAAAAACTTGACTAGCCATTCGGATGGCACGTGGGGCAGATCCGAATCTACTAGCAGGAGTCCTTCGCTGTCAGTTTGTACCGTATACTCCATAATTGCTTTTATGGCGTTACCCTTCCCTCTTTCGACTGTCATTGATTCCTGAAAAAGTGGAGTATCGCCAGACAGAAAGCATAGCGGTGTCCCGTCTGTGGAGCCACAGTCAGCGTTAACAACATGAACATTTTTTGTGTTATAGCCAATTTGGCTGAGTTCGGAGGACGCAAAGGCCCTTCCTAAATCCTCGGAGAGTTTCCGAATCGTCCGGCCTTCATTAAGGCTTGGCAATCCTATTACAACTTTAGGTTTTGTCATAAATTATAGTGAGCTTTAGCAAGACAAATTTAATTTGCAATTTGATTGTAAATTAAACTCTCATTTAGTAGGCTTTCGACTGATTGGAGTTATAGCAATGTCGTCACTAAATTTCTACCCCTCACTTAAAGAAGCCCGCCCATTTATCGAAAGTATTCGGACTCAGCCGTCTGGCCAAAAGCTTAGCGTTGGCTCCGTACATACCCTAGGGGCCTTGCATCGGGGTCATGGCGAACTTATTCGAAGGGCCGCAGAAGAAAATGATATAGCTTTAGTAACTGTCTACCCGAATAAGATCCAACTCTTTCCTGGCAGTGTGTATGAGTACTCATTAGAACAAGATATGAGGTTAGCAGAAGAATATGGCGCCACACATTTCATTACTAGTAGCGATCAGGAGATGTTTCCTGAGGGTTACAACACATTCATTAATCAGGGAGAAGCATATACCAGACTGAATAGTTCGGTTTTTCCTTTCGCTGCTAGAGGGCAAGTGACAGGAGCGATTCGATGGATGATTTTTACCCAACCGACACGAAGCTACTACGGGATGAAAAATATAGAACAAGCACTTCTAGTAAAGCAGGCTGCTTCAGATCTATTATTGCACACAGAAATTTGCCATGTACCATGCATCCGGCATAAAGACGGTATACCGATTTCTTCAAGACTCAGAGGAATTGCAGACGGGCCACGTAGAGAACTAGCTGCGGTTTACGAGGTGCTTGAATTTGGACGAAAGAGCATACTCAGCGGGCATCAAGACGTAGAAAGCCTTCTTGAATTAATGAAAACGCGTCTATCAGAGAACCTTTCTAGCTTTAAGCTTCTATATGTGACTTCGGTTGATTCAAATTCTTTTGCATTTAAAGAAAATCTTACGCCTCCGCTTGTTCTTCACATTGCGGTGCAGAATGAAAAAATCTCGCATTTTGACGGTCTATGCCTGTTATCTGAAGAAGATCTCCTTCATGGACCAAATACAATCTGGTTAGATAATTAAGCAGCAATATGCCCCCACTCACTATAGGATTAATATTTGGAGGTCAAAGCTTTGAGCATGAAATTAGCCTTGCAAGCGCGATCAATGTCCGCAGGGCTCTGCTCGATTCGGGTAAAAAAGTTGTAGAGATAGGAATTGATAAGTTAGGCAATTGGTACCATGGTGAAAATATGGATAGGAAAATCAATTAATTCAGCAAGGATATTAGTGAGTTAGTTGCCGTAGAACAAGCTCTGTTGCGGATTTCTGCGGGGTTTTGGGATTTTCGCATAGTAGCTTCGCCATGTGGCCGA
>Ga0163144_10023627_pt1 | contig 12118 bp, 8 predicted proteins | sample OliLak19BULKMAT1_FD_123175 | JGI IMG/M metagenome (GOLD analysis project Ga0163144, IMG submission 123175) | Freshwater microbial mat bacterial communities from Lake Vanda, McMurdo Dry Valleys, Antarctica - Oligotrophic Lake LV.19.BULKMAT1 | ecosystem: Environmental > Aquatic > Freshwater > Lake...
GCGTTTCCGCCGAACGCCGCGACGCGTTTTGGCCGGGAGCCGACCCACCAGTTCATCAGATCGAAATGGTGACAGTTCTTATCGACGAGCGCGCCGCCGGAGCGCTGGTCGTCCTGAATCCAGTCCTGCGATTTCTTCTGGAACGGCCCGCGAAATTCCTTGCACCAGACCATGCGCGGCGTGCCGACTTCGCCAGCGTCCACCAGTGATTTTATTTTTTGGAAGAACGGCGAGTAGCGCAATTCGTGACCGATCATCAACACGCGATCGGTTTTCTCCGAAAGTTCCAAAAGTTTGTGGCATTCCTTGCGCGTGATGCCGCACGGCTTTTCGAGAAAGAGATGTTTGCCTTCGGCCACGATTTCCTGCGCGAGCCGCAGGTGCGAAAAATTCGGCGTGGAAACGACGATTGCGTCGAGTGGCGATTTGATGAGTTCGGAGTCATCCTTGAAGATTTTGACCTTGGGCGAAAGTTCCTGGGCCTTCTTGATGTTCGCCTGGTTCGTCGAGCAAACGGCGGCAACCTGAATCTTATCACCGCACAGTTTGACGAAGGAGTTCACATGGCTGAACCCCATCGCACCGAGACCGAGAAATCCAAATCGCAGTTTCATTTCAATTCTTAATCATAATCTTACTCTTAATCCGCCATCAGGTTTCGATTAAGAATAAGATTAAGATTATGATGGGACGTGTCAGCAAACAATTTGCAATTTCCGCCCGCGCACGAAACAGTCTGTGCGCATGGAGACAAAACAGATCGTCGTTCTCGGCGCGGGCTTCGGCGGATTGACCTTCTGCCAGGAATTCAGCAGCCCGTCTGCTCGCATCACATTGATTGACCGTCAAAATCATCACCTGTTCCAGCCGCTGCTTTACCAAGTCGCTTCCGCCGGCTTGTCGGCCCCGGACATCGCCCAGCCCATTCGCTCCATCCTCGTCGATAAACCGAATCTCGTCGTCCTGATGGAGAACGTCTGCGCGATCAACCTGGAGGAAAAGCAGGTCACTCTGGCGAACCGGAAACTCTCCTACGATTTTCTGGTGATGGGACTGGGCGGCGGCACGGGCTATTTTGGCCACCCGGAGTGGGAAGCCTTCGCGCCCGGTTTGAAGACGCTGGACGACGCGTTGCGGATCCGGCGGGAGATTCTTTTCGCGTTTGAACAGGCGGAGACCGAGACCGATCCGGTCAAACGCCAGAAACTCCTGACCATCGTGGTGGTGGGCGGCGGGCCGACGGGCGTCGAACTGGCCGGGGCCTTTGCCGAATTGCGCTCCCATGTTTTGGCCCGCGACTTCGACCACATTGATCCGACCAAGGCGCGGATTATTTTGATCGAAGCCAGCCCGCGCGTTTTGTCGCACCTGAGCGAACACCTGTCCGAAAGCACGCAGGAACAACTCGACAAACTCGGGGTGGATGTCCGGCTGAACACGCGGGTGAAGGATATCCGGAGCAAATGCGTGGAGCTGACCACCGGGGAGATCATTTGCGCCGAGAACATTATCTGGGCGGCCGGTGTGACGGCCTCGCCGCTGACCAAAGATCTCGGCGTCGAGCTCGACCGGGCCGGCCGGGTGAAGGTGAGTCCCGACTTGAGTCTGCCGGGCCATCCCGAGGTGTTCGCCATCGGCGACATGGCATTCGTGCTTGATGAAAATGGGGCGCAGGTTCCGGGGGTTTCTCCCGCAGCGATTCAGATGGCGCGGCATGTCTCCCGGATCATTCACGAAGAGCTGACGTTCCCGGGCCGCATGGAAAGGCCCGCCTTCAAATATTGGGACAAAGGGACGATGGCGACGATTGGCCGTTCCGCCGCGGTGGCGAAGGTGAAGGATTTCGAATTCACCGGTTTTTTTGCGTGGCTGGCGTGGCTGTTCATCCACCTGATTTTTCTGGTCGGATTCCGCAACAAGATTTCCGTGCTGATGTCGTGGGCCTATTCCTACGTCACCTACAAGCGGGGTTCGCGAATCATCACGGGATTGCGAGAGCGGAGAGACGGCGCCGTCAGACCGGACAGTCCGGCGCAGGAATCCCGCGAAGCTCCCCGCTCGTAATGTTGACGCCGTAAGCTCCCGAGCCCGAGAAGTACCAACTCCGAGGCAAGACTGGTTGAATGAACCGGATCGGCCGAACGCGTCATGGACTGCGGTGGCATGGCGCAGCCGCCACACCGCTTTCGCGCGCACGAGGCACAATCTAATTCCAGAAATTTTCGTCCGGGAGAAAGCGGCGTGGCGTTCCGCTTCCCGCCGCAGTCCATGACGGTGGCTCTGTTTTACCGTCGAATTATTCTGCGCAACATTCCCAGCCCGGCCAGGCCGCAGCTCAATAGCAGCATGGTAGCGCCCCCATCCGGGACCGAGGGCGCGCTCGTAGTTTGGACATCGAAATTCAGCCCCCAATTCAGCACGGTGCTGAGCTCGCCATTGGACAGGTCCGCCACAAACAACGTCCAATCCCCGTTCGGGTCGAGCCCGTTGAAGCTGCTCAGGAACGCCGTCGCTCCCGTCAGGTCCGTCACCGTCAGCGGGCTCGTGTCGCGTCCGTCCGGTTGCCAGGCCGCGCCGCCGGTGATGGAACCAGCGCCGTAGAGGTGGATGTTGCCGTTAGCCGCGGTGTCATCGAAAGTCACATTCATGCCTGCGTCCCCGTAGCCAAAAGGATTGCCGCCGGTGCGCCCGACGCGATTGAGCAACACGGAGAAACCCGTTCCGTGCGTGAGATAGGCGTAAAGATCCCCGTTCCACCCGCCACTCAGTTGCAACGTCACATTCAGATCGAGAATCGAATTCTGGGCGATGCCTGACAGGTTGCGGGTGTCGCTCCAACCGGTCGAGTTACCGTCAGGCACAACGCCTGAATTCAGGAAACCTGAGTTCCAGCTATAGTTGTAGGGAACCGCTTGGGCGACACTCGCGGAGAGCAGAGCGAGGAGAATAAGTTTTTTCATGAGGTTTGATTGGGCTACGGCTTAGCGAGGGACCGACTGTTGGATGCGGTAATAGGCGGTCGGCTGTGGAGGGCCAGAATCTGTGTAGGTGAACAAGCCGCGTTCCGGCGCGGTTTGTATATCCACCCTAGTCCAAGGGCCCGCCAGGTCGGTGGCGCGCTGGATTTCGTAGATGAAGCCGGGGATGCCAGCCAGCTTCAGCGTCACGGCTCCACCGCTGGTGGAGAGGGTCTGGATGAGCCCGCCGGGATTGACAACGTTGATTTCGAGGGTGCCCGTCTTCGTCCCACCCTGCCCGTCGCTGATCGTGTAGGAGAACGAGTCATTGGCATCCCCCGGCAATGAATAAAGCAGATGCGTGGCAGTGCGAGTAATTGTCGCTCCTTGCGCACTGGCACCGATGCTGTCGAGCGTGAGCGAGTCGTTGTCGGGATCACTGCAGGCGGCCAGGAGGTCGGAGATTCTGATCTTCCAGCTCAACTCCGGGGCACGGACGAAGGTCTGTTCTGGCGCGACCGGTGCCGCGTTGCTCACACTGAAGGTGAAGTTTTGGTTGGCTGCAGGCGTAACGCCATTATTGGCCGTGAATGTCAAAGGATAAATCCCACGCGTGCCTGTAGCAGGTGTTCCGGCGAGGGTGGCCGTGCCATTGCCGTTATCGACAAGGGTCACACCGGACGGGAGCGTTCCAGACGAACTGATCGCTGGCGGCGGTAAACCGCTCACGGTCACCGTGAATGTCCCCGCATTCCCCGTGATGAACGTCACCTGGCTCGTACTGGTGAATTGCGGGGGAATCCCTTGGAATTCATATGCGCCGATGTCCACCGTACCGTTGAAGACGCGTGGGAATCCGGCGCCGCGCTGGTCGGTGGTCAGGCCAGCGCTCGTGGCGGCGGCATTGTTGCCGGCGTCAATCGCGGGACTCCCCGCTTGCAGAGCCAAGGTTCTTGTGACCCCGCCATGGTCCCCCAGAGAATTGAGCAGCGGATCCACATTTGCAGCTGTGCCTGCAAAATCCTTTCCACTGCCGGCCGGAGACTGAATGATGTTATTGGCGCCGCTACTGGATGCCGTGCCAGCGCCCCCGCCAGTGCCGCTGTCATTTGTATTTTGGATAAAATCGCTGACCACTGCGGGACTTGGTGCGCCGTTATGGGAGCCGCTCAGGATCGCGTTATTGAGGATAACAATTGCAGGGTGATTCGGAAGCGTTGGTCCCGCTTGGGTGGCGATGCCGTTATCCCCCAGCGAGTAAATTGCACCGCCGCCTTGCGGGGCGATGTTATTGGCGAGTGTGGCGTTCGTAGCCGTGACCGTTCCATTCAGGTTGAAAATGGCACCGCCAAGCCCGCTGCCGTCCTCGCCGGTCCCGTAGCCCCCGGTTGCCGAGTTGTCAGTAAACGTAACGTTGCTGATGGTGAAGTTACCACCGTAATTGAAGATCGCGCCGCCCATCCCTCCTCCTCCTCCTGACCCTCCTCCACGTCCCCCTCTCCCTGTGCCGCCGCCAAAACCACCACTCGATTCACCGGCACCAAATCCGCCACCACCACCAAATCCACCCCTGCGTTCGTAGCGGCCACCACCACCAAATCCACCCTGGCCGCCAACACCAAATCCGCCTCCTCCTCCACCGAAGCCGCCGTCAGTTATATAGTGGCCACCTCCATTTGGGCCTCCACCGTCGTTGTCAGAAGAATCTCCGCCCAACCCACCGCCTCCACCTCCTCTTATGCCAGGGCCGTCAAAAAAACTACCGCCATTGGCCTGATTGCCTCTCAACGTTACTCCCCGCAATGTAAGGGATCCGGCGTTAATGATCGCTCCCCCTAAGCCTGCACCACCTCCACCTAATTCGGAATCTCCACCTTTGGCGCGACCGCCACTGAGCGTCAGGTTTTGGAGGGTTAAATTCCCTGTCGGCGCAACGTAAAACAGCCGTAACCGTGTCGGTTGCGCCACCGTGTTGCGGGTGATCGTAATCTTGCGCGCGCTCCCATCGACCGTGAGGTGGCCATTCACCCGTAAGGCAGATGGCCCGAAAGTATCATCGCCATTGATTGCGAGCTGGATTGTGTAAATACCTGTGGTGCTCTCATAACCGGAATCGCTCGGCGGAATATTGAAAGTGATCGTCTGCGGCCCGCTCAGTGTTCCCGCGTAGAAAATCGCCTCGCGCAGGCTGGTCCCCGCGCCGAAAGTCGGATCACTGGTGGTGTTGTCTTCGTCAGCCGAAGTGGTGACCACGAGCGATTCAGAATATGAGTCGAATTCAAAGGCCCCAATGTCGTCCGGGCGTGCGACAGGCTGGGGACGAACTGTGCCCCGTTGATCGGTGGATTCGTTGCTGTTTCCGGTGTTGATCGCCACGCTCCCTGCGAGCACTGCACGGGTTTGGGTTGGCCCGCCGTTATCCGCCAGGGGATTCAGTTGGACCTGGGCCGCCGTGACGCCAGCTTGATCGCCGGTCTGGATAAAGGCTCCCGCGCCGCTGCCGTCCCCAATGGCGTTATGGCCCTGTGAGATAAAGGAGTTGATGCCGCCAAAAACACGATCAATATCCGTGCCGCTATTGGCACCGCCACCGCTGGTGCGGTTGTTGGCGATGATGCTGTTCTGAACACGCGTCGACGTATCGGCGTCACCCACCGAGGCTACGCCCGAGCCGACATTGGCCGGGCCGATGTTGTCTGCGATGGTGCTGCTCTCAATGCGAACCAAGCCTTGGGCGTTGAACACGGCTCCACCCGTCGAACTGGCCGTGTTCTCGCTCAAGGTGCTGTTGCGAATCAGCGTGAAGCTCGCCGGATTGGTTTAGCCAGCAGCGATGTTGGTGGTCACATTGAAAATCGCTCCACCATAGAACGCTGAGTTAGTTGCCAGCGTTGACCGAATCACCGTGAGGGTGCCGTTAGTGTTGAACAACGCGCCACCGTAGTTGGAGGCGACATGGCGTGTGAATGTGCTGTCGGTGACGACGACCGTGCCACCATTGTTGTGAATCGCCCCGCCATCAACCGCCCGACCCCCGCTCAACATCAATCGGTGCAGCGCGACATTCGCACCACTGTTCACACTAAAAATCCGCACGTCTCCGGCGTCGTTAATGCCGCTGCCGTTGGCGTCACCACTGATGGTGACGATCCCACTTTGATGGTTACTGATCGAGAGTGAGCCGTTGTTGGCGAGCGCAGGGAGCGCGCTGGTGAGACGGATCGTGCCGCTCACGGCAAAGGTGATGGCGCTATTGACGCCGTCGCTGTGTGCGAAATTAATCGCCTCCCGCAGGCTGGTAAAGCCGTCGGCGTTGTTGACCACATCATCCGTCGTTGTGACGACCAGGCTTGCCGTCTCCAGCCCTTGGGCATTCCCAACGTATTCTGCCGCCAACCCTATCGACAATGCCGCGCAGAAAAGGGCCCGTCTGAGGACGGGGAAAAAACGCGGACGAACGCGGGCTAAACAGCTGCCAGTCCGCGGCCAAGGAAAGGCTTCTTTAGTCCCTGCTGAAGCGGTTCGATTCAAGGGCCTCACGTTTTCCGGTAGTTTCTGCTGAAGCGACTCGTTTTCTGGGAGAACATAATATTGTTGTCGTAGCATCGTTGCTTTCATAAAGAGTTGTGGATTGAGGCGATGGTGAAAGAGCGTTTGGGTCACCGGCCCGACCATGTCCTGAGGATCCAGCTGGTTAGGCAGATTGGGTAAATGGCGATCCCTTCGCTGCCAGAGGAGCTCTCGAGAAATCCAAAGTAGATAGCGCCGAAGAGTAATTGAAATGATGCTACAGTTTGTTTCGTTTTCGGCCATAGTCCATTTAAACCCAACGCCTTCAATGATCGGTGGGTGCGCGACGATAGCCGATCCTGGTGCCGCTGGCTATCCTTTTTTAATACAATTATGTCTCAAGGTGAGTCAGGCGAGGTTTTCCTTGTAGGCAGATCCTTTTATTTTTTTTTCGGGACCGCTTGGGCGACTCCCCGCGGAGAGGAAAGCGAGGAGGATCAATTTTTTATGCGCGCTAATTACGTTCAAGGCTTAACGAGGGGACCGCTTTCTGGATGTCGAGCAACCAAGTTGGCGGGTCAACGAGCGGACGTGGAATTTTCGCGATGATTAATGGGCTGCTAGCCAGTTTTTCGAAGCCCACCGGAGCTCGATACGCGGTGAGAAATTTGGGCACTACGATTAGTTTGAGTGGATAAAAACTCTGAGTTTATGGCCGGCTTTTTCCCGCTTTCATAAAGATCGAATCGTGCTAGCCTCTATCTTCATCCCGGAACTTTCGTGCGGGCGAAAGCGGCGTGGCGCTCCGCTTCCCGCCGCAGTCCATGACGGTGGCTCTGTTTTACCCTCGAATTATTCTGCGCAAAATTCCCAGCCCGGCCAGCCCGCAACTCAATAGCAGGAGAGTAGCGCCCCCATCCGGGACCGAGGGCGCGCTCGTAGTTTGGACATCGAAATTCAGCCCCCAATTCAGCACGGTGCTGAGCTCCCCATTGGACAGGTCCGCCACGAACAACGTCCAGTCCCCATTTGGGTCCAGCCCGTTGAAGCTGCTCAGGAACGCCGTCGATGCCGTCAGGTCTGTCACCGTCAAAGGGCTGGTGTCGCGTCCGTCCGGTTGCCAGGCCGCTCCGCCTGTGATCAACCCCGCGCCGTAAAGATGAATGTTCCGGTTGGCGGCGGTGTCATCGAACGTCACATTCATCCCTGCATCCCCGTAGCCGAAGGCATCGCTGCCCGTGCGTCCGACGCGATTGAGCAACACGGAGAAACCCGTTCCGTGCGTGAGATAGGCGTAAAGGTCCCCGTTCCACCCGCCGCTCAATTGCAACGTCACGTTCAGATCGAGAATGGAATTCTGCGCGATGCCTGACAACGTCCGCGTATCGCTCCAACCGGTGCTGGTTCCGTCGGGCACCGCGCCCGAGTTCAGGAAACCGGAACTCCAGTTGGATGTATAGGGAACGGCCTGCGCGACGCCGGAGGTAACCAGCAAAACCACAAGACGGAACAAACTTATATTTTTCATGATACTCGATTCGTTAAGGGCATACGGATTGACGGTTTGCAGGAGCCGGTAATACGCCGAGGGCTGGGGCGGGCTCGGATCGGTGTAATGGAACAAGCCGCGAGCCGGCGCGATCTGCGTGTCCACTCTGACCCACGGACCAGCGAGGTCCGTGGCGCGCTCGATGTGGTAGCTGAAGCCGGGGATCCCCGCCAGGTTCACCGTCCCACTGGACGTCGTGATCGTCTGCACGAGGCCTCCCGGGTTGATGACCTGAATCTCCAGCAGGCCAGTCGTGACTCCGCCGTGTCCGTCGCTGATCGTGTAGGCGAAACTGTCGTCAACATTGGCCGCCAGCGAATAGAGAAGGTGCGTCGCCGTCCGTGCAATCGCCGCCCCTTGCGCGCTCGCGCCCACGCTGTCCAGGGCCAGTGTATCGCCATCCGCATCGCCGCACGCGGCCAACACATCGGCAATCCTGATCTTCAAACTCAAGTCCAGTCCGCGCACGAAAGTTTGCTCCGGCGCGATCGGCGCGGCGTTGCCCACGGTGAGCGTGAAACTCTGCGTCGCATCGGGAGCCACGCCGTTGGCCGCCTTGAAGGTCAGCGGATAGCTGCTGCGTGTGCCTGTGGCGGGAGTGCCTGAGAGGGTGGCCGTGCCATCGCCATTGTCCACGAACGTCACGCCCGAGGGCAGCGCGCCGTTCTCGATCAAGGCCGGTGTCGGAAAGCCAGTGGCCGTCACCGCGAAGGTTCCCGCGCTGCCGGTGGTGAAGGTGACATGGTCCGCGCTGGTGATCTGCGGTGCGGCGCCTTGAAATTCGAAGGCCCCGATGTCCACCGTGCCCTGGAAAATGCGTGGGTAACCGGCACCACGTTGGTCCGTGGTCAGCGGCGGCGTGAAGGCGTTCGGATCAAAGGCCGGATCGCTCGCGTCGATGGCTGGGCTGCCGGGCAGCAGCGCCATCGCGAAGGTCGGGCCGCCGTTGTTTTGCAGCGGGCCGAGTTGCGGGCTGACCGGCGCGGCGGCCGTGCCGGTGAGGTCCGTGGCTACCCACCCCGTGCTGCCGTTGGTCTGGCCGATCAGGTTGTTGCCTTGCGACGTGACCGATCCCCCGAAGTCGGGCGATCCTCCGACGCTGGTGTTGGCCGCGACGAGGGCATTCCGCACCGTCGCGGTGCCCGCATTGAAAACGCCGCCGCCGGTGGACTGCGCCGGGGGGAAAGTGGACTGCGCCGTCGGGGAGTCTTGCGGATCGCACCCATTGCCATTGATCGGCATATAAAACGAGTGACCGGTATCGAGATCGTAGGTGTCGAGAGTGCATTCGTTGTTGTCGTTGGCGAAATGGATCGGGGCGGCGGCCGCGTTCCCCGCCAGCGTGCTATTCCCGAGGATCAGCGTCCCTTCGTTGTAAATCCCCGCGCCCGTCTGCGTGGTTCCGCTGCCCACCCCGCGCACCGTGTTGCCCGCAAGCGTGCTGTTCACGACCGTGGCGGCACCGGTCACGGTGTAAAGGCCGGCGCCCCGGTTGACCCGGCCTTCCCCCGCCAGATTATCCGCCAGCGAACTGCCGGCCAGCGTTAACGTGCCGGCGTTGTAGATACCGCCGCCGAAGTTTCTGTAGGCGGCGATCACCCGGGAGTCGCGCACGACCGCGCCCTGGAGGGTCAGGTTGCCCTCATTGAAAATGCCCGCGCCGGCCAGGGTGCCGAAGTTGCCCACGTTTCCGCGGAGCTTGCCGTTCGCGACGGTCAACTTGCTCACCACCGCCGTCGCGCCGCTGGTCACTCTCAAGACCCGGGTGGCGTCGCTGCCGCTCAAGGTCAGCCGATCTGCTACCGAGCCGGCGATCGTCACATGGCTGGCGATGACCAACTCTCCGCCGAGCGTGATCGTGTCCGGCGTGGCGTCGTAGAAATTGATGATCCCGGGGCCGCTGGCCACGCTGCCCACGGTGGGGTCGCCATTAAATTTCACCGTCTGCGCCCCGCCAAGCTGCGCCGCGTAGGTCAGCGCCTCGCGCAGACTGGTCTGGCCGTCGGTGTTGTCCACCCCATCGCTCGTCGTCGTAACGATCAGGCTCGGCGTCTCGATCGCGCTCGCGACGACTTCTGCACTCACGGTGCTGGTGAGGTCGCTGGGGTTGTCGGCGAAGTTGTCGGGATCGCCGGGCGTGCCGCCGGTGTGGGCGGGGGTGAAGGTGCAGACGACGAAATGGTAGGTGCTACCGGGGTTGAGACCCGTGACGGTGAGACCGGAGGCGGTCTTGCCGCCACTCGCGGCGGTGGTGCCGAGGGAGGTGTAGGGCCGCCGGCGGTCTCCGACGCGAGGACTTCGTAGTGGCCGCCATGCGCGGTGTAGGCGATGGGCGTCCAGCCCAGGGTGGCGCTGCTGATGGTAGTCGCGATGACTTGCACGACGGCGGGCGGGACGGTCTGGGTGGCGCGCCAGCCGGGGTCGATGGTGTCGAGCGCACCGTGCGGCGTGTTGGCGATGTCGAGCAGGTTGTAGCTGAGGCGGACGATCGCCCCGGCGGGCGGGTCGAGCAGCCAGGCGGGGACAACGCCGGAAAGCCGGTTGCCGGCGATGCGCACCTCGCTGGAGCCGTTGAGGACTGCGACGGCGGGCAGGCCGGTGAACTTTGCCTGATTGAAATGACTGGAGCGAGCCCCCGCGAAGGCGCCCGCCGGGATCGTGCCGGTGAAAGAAGTGCCGCCGAGATTGATCAGTTTGAGGTTCGGCAGCACCGCCACGCCCGCCGGGAACAGCTCGTCGAGGGCGCCGTCCAAGCCCGGGTTCTGGTCGTAGCGCAGGCGGCGCAGGGGCAACGTATTCAACACGTGGAAGTTTTCCATCTGCAACGGGCGCTCGGGGTAGGCGTTGCGGACCTCCAAGACTTGGAGATGGGTGAGCGCGAGAATGAGGAATGTCGACCCAAGATTCGGGGATATCGCCAGATCCTAGACGGGCTTGACCGCGCCTGCCGTGACGGAAATCTGAGTGACCGTGCCGAGTGGAGCGGCGACCCCCGGCCAGTTTTCGCCAAATATGGGCGTCGGATTGGAGCCTTGGGGCCAGGCGAAGGCCTGCTCCCATCCGTAATTGTCTCGGAGGGCAGTCAATACATTGAGACCACCCGGCGAGCCGAGCTGGGCGTGGGCGGGCGCGGCGAGCGTCAGGACCAGCGCCAGCGCGGCCAACGAGGCGGGGGCGCGCAAGCTGAGGAGATGTGCCACAAGTTTCATGGGTGTGGGACGATTCGATGGGTTGAGTCGCAAATGGGTTTCAAGTCGTTGGCGCGTTTTTGTGTTCATACAAAGTCGTTGTTTCATGGGCATTGGCGGAAATCATCTGCGGGAGTTGCGACAGGTTATCCTTGAGCAGAAAGCCGCAGGCTCCCGCCGCGCTGGCGGCGGCGCGCCATTGCGGGTTGGCATCCTGGGTCAGGATGAGGACGCGCGATTCTGGAAACTGCCCGGTGATGGCGCGGGTGGCGGTCAGCCCATTGACCGGCTTCATCACCAGGTCCATGAGCGTCCAATCCGGTTGCGCGGCCGGGAACGTCGCGATGGCTTCGCCGCCGTCGGCGCATTCGACGAACTCCGCGCCGGTGCCGCCCAGAATATTCTTCAGGTAAGTCCGCATTTCGGCATTGTCGTCCACAATCATGATTTTCATTTCATCGCTCACGGCCGTTCGGCCGTGAGTGCATGGGAGAAGATTGGCCGATGTGGAGGCAGGTTGGGTATCCGTCCTCGCCGCCGACTTATCCACGTAGTCGCGCGTGGGGGTCTAGGTAGTTGCACGGAGAGGAAAACCTGGCGGAAAGGGCCTTGCAATGAGTCGAAGTCCCGCGCCGCGATGACTCCAGGCGCATTCGTAAGGGCGGGACAGACACGGTGCATCTCGAAGTTGTTGGTGACGGAGCGCGGCGTTCACGCCGCTTCACCGTCACCCAGTTCAAAGGCATCGTCATTTTCCCGCATCTTTCGCTTGGCCACGCTGAAGCGGACTGAAAGTCCGCGCTCGTGCGCCTGAGAAGGCGGGAAGACAGAACGGTGGAAGTCTGTTCCCCTGCGGCGAAGAGCTGTGGGGTATCGAACCGTAACTGCGTCGTGGCAACACGGGGTGGGAGCAA
>Ga0163144_10023628_pt1 | contig 12118 bp, 12 predicted proteins | sample OliLak19BULKMAT1_FD_123175 | JGI IMG/M metagenome (GOLD analysis project Ga0163144, IMG submission 123175) | Freshwater microbial mat bacterial communities from Lake Vanda, McMurdo Dry Valleys, Antarctica - Oligotrophic Lake LV.19.BULKMAT1 | ecosystem: Environmental > Aquatic > Freshwater >...
AGGTCACCGTGAATCAATTCGGCGTCGATCCCGGATTCTGGCACCCCGGCGGGGAGCGCGGCGATTTCGTGCTCTCGGTCGGCAATGATCCGCAGCGCGATTTTTCGACCCTGCTCGACGCGGCCCCGGCCATCGCCGCGCCCATCCGCATCATCACCACGAGGAAACTGCGTGAACCCCTCCCGCCCAATGTCACGGTGCAGCGCGGCGCGCTCAGCAGCCGCGAGTTCAGCGACGCGGAATTGCGCGAGCTGTACCAACGCGCCCGCTGCGTCGTAACTCCGCTGCGCGAGACCTTTCAGCCCTCCGGGCAAAGCAGCACGCTCCAGGCAATGGCCTGCGGCACACCCGTCGTGCTCACCCGCACGCGCGGCCTCTGGTCGTCGGCGATGATGCGCAATGGTGACAATGTTTTGCTCACCTCACCCGCTGACAGTGCAGCGCTCGCAACGAACATCCGCCGCTTGCTCGACGATCCCGCCGCCGGGGAGAAAATCGGCGTTGCCGCCCGCGCGACCGTGGAAACCGAGGCCAGCATCGGTGCTTTCGCCGCACGGTTGGAGGCGACGTGTCGGCGCGTGGTGGAGGGTCGTGCGCGATGAGCCGGCAGCTCCGCGTCGGCTTTATCATCGACGGTCGCGTGCCATCGCTGGCGAGCGTGACGCAGGGAAAAATCCGCCCGTGGGAGTGGCTGCTCGGCTGCCAGACCAGCTCCTCGGTGGGCCGGATGCGCTTCGGCTGGATCGCTCGCGAACTCGCCGCGCAGGGCGTGCGCTACAGCTCGTATCACCCGCTCCGCCGCTACGACGCGGTCGTCTTTCTCAAAAGCATGAGCGACGAATCGCGCCAGCTCGCGCAGGAGCTTCGGGCCAAAGGCACGCGCATCATCTTCGATGTGAACGTGGATTATTTCACCCCGGCAGAAGGCACCTTCTACTACCGCGACATGGCCCCGAGCGCCGAGCAGCAGCGGCAGGCCGTGGCGATGGCGGCGCTGTCCCACGCGCTCATCGCCGATTCCTCGCACCTCGCGCGCGCCTGCGCCAGGCACCACGCCCGCGTGCGCTGGATTCCCGACAATGTGGACCTGCGCCGCGCCCCGCCGCGCCGCGCGTGGTCGCGCACCGGGAAGCTCGATCTGCTGTGGAGCGGCGAGGCGGTGAAACTTTTCGAACTGCTCAGCATAGAGGAGGTGCTGCGGGAGTTCGCCGGCCACGTCCGGCTCACGCTGGTGACGAACGGCCTCACCGCGCTGGACCGGTGGTTTTCGCCGTGGAAAGAGCGCTTCGAAAAACTCCTGGCTTCCGTGGAGCACACCATCATGCCCTTCGATTCCATCAGCGAACTGCTGAAAATCTACAGTGCCGGCGGCGTCTTCATCTCCCCGCGCTTCCTCGACAACACCTACAACCTCGGCCACACGGAATGGAAAGTTGCGCTGCCCATGGCCTGTGGACGCGTGGCCCTCGGTAGCGCGTTACCGAGTTATCTCGATGTCGCGGAGCGCTCCGGCGGGCACGGGCTGCGTATCTGCCGCGCGGCGGCGGATTGGCGGGAAACCCTCGAGACCATCCTGTCCGGCCGTTTCGCTTTCGAGGACGAGGAGTGCGCCGCGCGCGACGTTGTCGAGCGGTACTACAGCACGCCGGTCGTCGCGGAAGCGCATGTGCAATTCATGCGGGAAATCTGTGGCTGGGAAGGGATTGAAAATGACGGATGACGAAAGAATGACGAAACCCGAGGACGGAGCGGCGGCCGTTCGTCATTCGCCCCCGCGTCGCGTCGCCTTCGTCTATATCAAAGGCCGTCTCGCCCGCCTGCCGGAGGTGCGGAGCGGGGCGGCCCCGACGGAGTTTTTTTACGGCGGGATCGAACTGGAGCGGAAGGGCTGGCAGATCGAGCACTACGAGATCGACCCCGATTCGCCCGGCGATTTTCTGGCGCGCGCACTGGCCTATCTCTTTCCGCTGAACTGCCGTCCCGTGAAAATGGATCCGCGGCTGCTCACCCGTGGCGCCGGCCTCGCGGAGCGGCTCAATGCCTGCGATTGCATCGTCGCCACCGCGGGCAACATCGCCTTCGCGCTCGCGCTGCTCGCGGCGCTCGGGCGCATCCGCCGGCCGGTCATCGGCATCCAGTGCGGGGTGCTGAACTACCCGCACAATTTCATCCGCAAGGTCATCTCGCGCCGGCTGCTGGCGCGCATGCAGAGTATGCTTTTTGCCGACGGCGAACTGGCGGAAATGCGCGCCGTTTTCGCGCTCCCGCCGGAGCGGATCGTGGCGAACGAATTCGGCGTCGATCTCGCCTTCTGGAAACCCGGCGACGGGACCACCGGCGACTATGTTCTCTCGGTCGGCAATGACGGCCAGCGCGACTACGAAACGCTGCTCCGCGCCGCGCCGGAAATCGGGTGCCCCATCCGCATCATCACCCGCCGCCCGCTGCCGCGCCCGCTCCCGGCAAACGTGACGGTCATCGCGGGAAGCTGGCACGGTCGTGAACTTGACGATGCCGCACTGCGCGACGTGTACCGCGCGGCCCGCTGCGTGGTCGTGCCGATCCGGCCGACGCGGCAGCCTTCGGGGCAAAGCGTGACGCTGCAGGCCATGGCCTGCGGCACGCCGGTCGTGCTTACTGAAACCGCCGGGCTATGGTCGCGCGCGGTGCTGGAGAGCGGCAGGAATCTGCTGCTCGCGCGGCCGGGCGACGCAGCGGATCTCGCGGAAAAAACCCGTCTGGTCCTGAATGATGGCGAATTGCGGGCCCGGCTCGTCCGCCGGGGATTGGAGACCGTGCAAAGGCACGGCGACATCCGGCTTTTTGCGGAGCGCACGGCGGCACTGATCGACCGCTGCTCGTCTCCAGCCACCTGAGGCCCCGGAGGCGCCGCAAGTCCTCGACACTTCCCATCCCGCCTACGCAATCTCCGCGCGAATGAACTCTCCGCTTTCTCCCGAAACGAAAACTGCCGCGGTCAGCGACTGGCTGCAAAGCGCGGCGCACGCGGAGTGCCGTGACCGCGTGGGCCGACTTGGTCTGCTCACCGGGCTGAAATGCGAGGACGACGGCATTTTTGCGCCCGCGAATTTCGAGCGTGCTCTCGTGCTCGACCGGCTTATCCAGCTCCGCCGTCCACAGCGCATCCTCGAGATCGGCACCGGACGCGGACTCGGCTGCATGAGCATGGCCGCGTCCGCGCGGAGTCACGGCGTGACGGCGGAAATCACCACGCTCGATCTTTCCCCCGCCGACCTGCCCATCCGCTGGCCCATCGAAATCGACGGCGCGCGCCAGGTGCTCCACGCCAGCCGCCGCGAAATCTGGGGCCGGCACATCGAGCCTGCGCTCGCCGCGGTGGTGCGCGAGGTCACCGGTGAGACCACCCGCACCCTTCCGGTCCTCCTCGGCGAGGGCCGCCAGTTCGATCTCATCTTCATCGACGCGGGGCACGATCTTTACTCCGTGGCCCATGATCTCGCTTACAGCGCGAAGCTGCTCGCGCCGGGCGGCGCCATTCTGATGGATGACTTTGCTCCGCTGGAAGAGTTCGGCCTCGGGACCTGCCTGGTCGCGCCCCACGCCCGACGGTTTTTTCGAAAGCTCGAAATTTTCCCGACCGAGGGACTCGTTTTCGGCGGAGCGGGGCAACCCGACGCGCCGCGCGGCATGGTGCTGCTGACCGAACCCATCGCGCAGGAAATCACCATCAGCCGCGTGCGGCTGCTCGCGTGGCGGCTGGCGGGTTTGGTCCTCCGGCTCTGCCACGCGCCGCAGTTTTTCCCGCTGCGCCCATCGTGATCGTTGACCGCCTGGCCCGACTGCTCCCGCGCTCCGTGCGCCGGGTGCTGCGCGCGCCGGTGGAGCTGCCCGCGCGGCTGCGGTTCCGGCACCGGCTGCGGACCGCGGATTTCCGCCTCGCCACGGGCGGGCCCGTGCTGAGCTACGGCGAGGCGCTGCCGCGCAAAGCGGACGCGCTGGTCCAGGGCGGGCGCGTCAAACTCACGCATCTCGCACGCGCCTATCCCGCAGGCACCGGCGGATGCAATGTCCTCTACCTCGTGAGCAGCGCGATCCCGCCACACGCGATGGAACTCGTGCGCTTTGCCAAGGCGCGCGGCGTGAAATTCGTTTGGAACCAAAACGGCGTGGCCTATCCCGCGTGGGCCGGGCCATTCAGCGACGACGTGAACGACCCCATGCGCGCGCTCCTCCGCGAGGCGGACTACGTCGTCTATCAAAGCGCCTTTTGCCGCGCGTCAGCGGACCGTCTGCTCGGCCCGGCCCGAGTTCCTTCCGAAGTGCTGTTCAATCCCGTGGACACCACATTTTTTGCTCCTGCGGAAATCCCGCCGCCGCTTGATGAAATCCGGCTGCTCGCCATGGGTACGCATACCTACGCCGACCGCGTGCTGGTCACGCTGCGCGGCCTCGCCGAGCTGCACCGCACCGGCCGCGCGGCCCGCCTGACCATCGCGGGGCCGATGCAGTGGGCCGGCGCGGACAAAGAAATCCGGCGCACCATCGGCGCACTCGGCCTGCACGAGCACGTCAACTTGCGGCCGGCCTTTTCACAACAGGAGGCGGCCGAATTGTGTCGGGCGCATCACGTCCTGCTGCATCCGAAGTACATGGATCCGTGCCCGACGGTGGTCATCGAAGCGCTCGCTTGCGGCCTGCCGGTGGTCGGCTCCGCGAGCGGCGGCCTGCCGGAGTTGGTGGGGCCGGACTCGGGACGATTGCTGCCGGTGCCTGAGGATTGGGAGCGCCTGCACTCGCCCGATCCGGGCGCGATGGCCGCGGCGGTGGGCGAGATCGTCGCGGACTGGCACGGCTGCAGCACGCGGGCACGAGCGCGGGCGCTGGCGCTGTTTCGCGCGGAGCCCTGGGTCGCACGGCATCGGGAGATTTTCACCGAACTGCTGGGCTCGAAAACATCCGCATGAGCAACTCCGCATCGTCCCCCATCCGCTGGCTGCGTTTGCTTCTCTTGGGGCTGGGCATCGCCGCCGTGCTTGGCGCGGCTTTCTCCGCCCGGGAGAAACGGCAGGCACGGTTGCGGGACAAGGCTATTGCCGCCACGGCTAAGGCGCGGTTGAAAATCGAGAAGGCGGCATGGCGGTCGCCGGGGCAGTCGGTGGTTGCGCGGACGGGGCTGCCAAATCTCCGCGCGAAGCTTGCGGCACGCGCGCCGGTGACCGTCGCGTTCCTCGGCGGGTCGATCACGAAGAACGCCAGCCGCGGCGGGTTTGTGACCGCCGTGGCCGCGTGGGTCGAAGCGCAGGCGGACGGCGTTCGCGTCGAGACGGTCAATGCCGGCATCGGCAACACCGGCTCCGATCTCGGCGCGAAGCGCATTGACGCCGATGTTCTCAGTCACCGGCCCGACGTGCTTTTCGTGGAATTTGCCGTCAACGACTCGGATCGTGAATGCACGGCGGACATGGAGCGCATCGTGCGGAAAACGCGGACGGCGAATCTGCGGACCGACATCGTCTTTCTCTACGCGGTCATGGACTGGACGTTGCCGCGGTTGGAAGCGGGCAAGTTTCCTCCGGCGGTCATCCGGCATGAACGCGTGGCCGCGCACTACGGCATCCCGACCGTCGCCCTCGGCTACGAGGCGGCGCGGAAAATCCGGCTTGGCGAATGGACATGGAAGAATTTTTCCAATGACGCCTGCCATCCGACCGCCGAGGGCTACACGAGCTACAATCGCGACATCGCCGCCGCGCTGGCGTTGCTGCTCGCCACGGAAACTTCCCCGCCGCATCCGCTGCCGCCACCCCACTTTGGCGGCGCGGAAAAGTAATGCCACCGCGCATGTCAGCCGTCAGTTCCTCCACGCCAGCGGTGAGCGTCCTCATGACGATGTTCGACGCCGCGCGGCATCTGCGGGCGTCGGTCGAGAGCATCCTCGCGCAGACCTTTGCCGACTTTGAGTTTTTGATCGTGGACGATGGCTCGCGGGATGACAGCGTGGCCATCGTCGAGAGCTATCGCGACGCGCGCATCCGGCTGGTGCGCAATGAGCGGAACAAGGGCCAGACGCCGTGCCTGAATCAAGGCCTGGCCTTGGCGCGCGGCGTGTGGGTCGCGCGGCAGGATGCGGATGACATCTCGTTGCCGCGACGCCTGGAGCGGCAGATGGAGCGGCTGCGGCGGGAGGAAAAACTGGCGCTGCTGGGGTGTCAGGCGTGGTTGCTTGACGACGACGGCAAATTCACCGGGCTGCTCGATGTGGCGCTCGGGCCGGAGAGCATCGAATGGGCGGGGCTGTGGGAGAATCCGTTCATCCACACCGCCGCGATTTTCCGCCGCGCGGCGGTGGCGCAGTTGGGCGGTTACGACGAGTCCTTTCGCATCTGCCAGGACTACGCTTTGTGGATGCGCCTCGCGGAGGCGCATCCGGTGGCGAATCTCCCCGAGCGGCTCACGGTCTATCGGCACGCCGCCCAATCGCTCCAGCACAGCGGGCGCGAAACGGTGCGCGAGGAATCTGGGCGCGTGTTGCGCCGGGGGCTGGCGCGGGCTTTGGCACAGCCGGTCTCCGAGCGCGAGGTCGCGGTGCTGATGCGTTACCGCGAAGGCGTGGCGGCGGCGGAACTCGCGGAGTTTCGCGCGGTGTATGCGCGCTTGCTCGCCGGCTACCAGACGGCCCATCCGGCGGCGGCCGGTTCAAGGGATTTTCGCCGCACGCGCGCGCTGCATCGCGCGAAACTCGGCCGCAGCCTCGTCGCCGAACGCCCACTCGCCGGCCTCGCGGAACTCACCGGTGCGTTCGCGCTCGATCCGCGTTTGCTCTGCGGGTTGCTCGCCGACCGCCTCGCCGGACGGTTCACTTTGGCGTCGTGAAATTCCTCTTCCTCTCCAGCTACGCGCATCTCGTGCTCGACCCCGAGGCGAAGCAAACCTCCGGCGGCGCGGAGTTGCAGGTCGCCTTGCTGGCGGCGGAACTCGCGAAGCGCGGGCATCAGGTCACGATCATCGGCGGCGACGACGGCCAGCCGGCGGATCGCACATTGCAAGGGGTGCGCCTGCGGACGGGCGGCAAGTTTCACACCGGCGGACTGCTCGACACCCTGCGCGCGTTGCCAGTGGTGCTGCGGATCGTCGCGGAGGAAAAGCCCGACTACACGCTGATCCTCGGCTGGACGACGTGGCTCTTTTTCCTGCATGTCTGCAAACGGCTGCTCGGCACGAAGCTCGTCTTCATCTGCGGCCTCGACACGGAAGTGAACGGCGTCTTTCGCGCGCAGAATCCCGCGCGCGGTGCGCTCTTTGAATACGGGGTGCGGCACGCCGATCTGCGGTTCGCGATGACGGATTACCAGCGCGAGCAGTTCCAGCGGGCCAGGCAGGATTGCGGGCTGTATCGCAATCTCATCCTGCCGCGGGCCGCGCCGCGCACGGCGGCGAAAGACATCGCGCTGCTGTGGGTCGCGCGCTGCCAGCCGATCAAACGTCCGCACCTTTTCCTCGACCTCGCGGCGCGCCTGCCGGAGGCCCGTTGCGTGATGATCTGCCCCGACGAGGACCGTGCGCTCTGGGACACGCTGGAAAGCCGCGCGCGCACTTTGCCGAACGTGGAATTTCTCCGGCGCGTGCCGTATCACGAGATCCAGCACTACTACGATCGGGCCGAGATTTTTGTGAACACGTCGGAGGCCGAGGGTTTCCCGAACAGCTTTATCCAGGCGGCGCAAGGCGGCGCGGCGATTCTGTCGCTGGAGGTCGATCCCGATACCGTCCTCACGCGTTATGGCGCGGGGTGGTGCGCGAGCGGCGACGTGGAGAAGTTTTTCGGCGAAGCCGCGCGGCTGCGGCGTGATCCGGTAGCGCTGGGTGCGCTGCAAGCCAAGGCGTCGCAGTTTGTCACCGAGCTGCACGACACCGCGAAGAACGTGGACGCCTTTCTCGCCGGACTGACGCGATGACGACTCCGCAAAAGTACCGGGTGCTGCATGTGATCGACAGCTTCGATCTCGGAGGGGCGCAAACGGCGCTGCTGAATCTGATCCGCTGCGCGGACCGCGAACGGTTCGAACCCGAGGTCGCGTGCCTGCATGGGCGCGGCGTGTTCTGGGAGGACTTCGCCGCGCTGGGCGTGCCGGTCCACTCGCTGTCGCCGGCGAAGTGGCTTCCACTCTACGTCTGGCGGCTGGCGCGACTGCTCGCGGCGCGGCGTTTCGACATCGTCCACTGCCATCTTTTCGGAGCCAACTGGATCGCGAAACCGCTGGCCGCGCTGCTCGGCGTGCGCGTGCGTATCAATCACGATCAATGCAACGACCGGCGGCGTCACGACAGCAGACTGGCGCGCTGGCTGGACACGGCGACGAACCGGCTTTCGACGCATGTTTGCGCGGTTTCAAAATCCACGCGCGATTTTTTGGTTGAGCGCGAAGGCGTGCCGGATGACCGCGTCTCGGTCGTTTACAACGGCGTGGACGTTGCTCGTTTCACGCCCGCGCAACCGCGCGGGGACAGGCCGGGCGGGCAGTTGGTCGCGGGCGTGGGCCGACTCGTGCCGCAAAAGGACTTCACGCTTTTCCTCGAGGTCGCCGCCGGGCTGTCGCGGCGTTGTGCGGACGTGCGCTTTGTCATCGCGGGCACCGGACCGGAAGAGGCGGCGTTGCAGGCGAAAGCTGCCGCGCTCGGGCTGGCCGGGCGGGTGCGGTTTGCGGGACACGTCGCCGATCCGCGCACGATCTACGAGGCGGCGGAGGTGCTGCTGCTGACGTCGCGTTATGAAGGGACGCCGTTGACCGTGCTCGAGGCGATGGCTGCCGGGTTGCCGGTCGTGGCACCCAAGCTGGACGGGCTGGAGGAGATTCTCGTGGATGGCGTGGACTGCTTTCTCGTCCCGCCGGGAGACCGGGCGAAGTTCGTGGATCGCGTCGCCGACTTGCTGGCGAGCGCGGAGCAGCGCGCGCGTTTCGCGCAGGCGGCGTGGGCCAAGGTCGCGGCATCGTTTTCCGCCAAAACAATGGCCGCGCAGGTGGAAAACATCTATCTGCGACATCTGCCAGCCGAGCCATGAACGACATTTTTCAAGACTGGGATGCGAACCGGGGAAATCCGAAAGGGCAGATCGTGCTGCTGCTCTTCCGGCTGGCGCAATGGGTGCGGGCGCTGCCGGAACCGTGGTGGCTGCTGGGCGTGCCGTATCTGGCGGGTTATCGCGTCGGCGTGGAGTGGGTGCTCGGCATCGAGCTGCGCTTCAAGACCCGCGTGGGTCCGCGGCTACGGCTGTTTCACGGGCAGGGACTCGTGGTCCACGAAGGCACGGTCATCGGTGCGGATTGCGTGCTGCGGCAGTGCACGACGATCGGCAACAAGACCCTCGCCAACGGCACGGCCGGGACGTGTCCCACGCTCGGCGATGGCGTGGACGTGGGCGCGAACGCGGTGATTATCGGTGCGATCAAGATTGGCGACCGCGCGGTGATCGGCGCGGGCGCGGTGGTGGTGAAAGACGTGGCGCCGGGCGCGGTGGTGGCGGGAAATCCGGCGCGGGTGATCGGGCAGCGCTGAAAGGGTCAGCGCTCGCGGAGGAGCAGGCGGACCTGGCTGGCTGGGTTGTCGAGGGCGTTGAGGGAGCGGAGGCGACCGCGGGCGTCGAGCAGCCAGACGGTGGGGACGGCGTTGATGCCGAGCGCGCGGACGAGCGGGCTTTCCCAGCTCTGGCCGTCGAAGGCCACGGGCCACTTCACGGCGCGCGCTTGCAGGAGGGCGTCGAGGGTGGCGCGCTTTTCATCGAGGCTCACGCCGAGCACGTGGACGCTGCTCGGCGGGAGCTCGGTCACGGCGTTTTGCACCGCCAGGATCGCGCCGACGGAAGGTCGCGACGGTGCGGCGAAAAAGAGGATCAGCACGGGGCGGCCGCGGAGGTCGGCGAGCTTGATTTCGCGCCCCTGGATGGAGGTGAAAGCGAGCGTCACTTCCTGGCCGAGCAGGCGCACGCGCTTGAGATCATCGGCGATGCGCGCCTTGAGCTGGTCCTCTTTCGCAAGCGGCTGGGCGTCGGCGAGCAGGGCTTCTTTGACCTTGGGCTGGGCGTCGAAAAGCGTAGCGACTTCGGCGAGCAATTCGGCGAGCCGGCGGTCGGCGGGGTGCGCTTCCTGAAACTTGCGCGCGGCAGCGAGCAGCTCGGTGCGGCGGGCGGGCGTGACCTCGCGGAGGTTGCGCATGAGCCGGGCGACTTTGGCGAAGTCGAGTTCGACGCGCTGCGCGGGCGTGGCGTTTTTTTCGAGGTCGTTGAGCATCTTCGCGCCCTCGGCGCGCACTTTGTCCGACTCCTGAAAGTCGCCGCGAATCTGGAGCAAGCGGGCCAGCCGCAGGCGTGCCTCGAAGGCCCGCGCATCGTCGGCGTGGCCGCTGAGAAAGCCGCGCAAAGCCCGCTCCTGCCGGGCGAGATGCGCGAGGATCGCCTCCCGCGCGCCGGCGTCGGTCGGCGGTTTTTCCTGCGGCCCGGCGTCGAGTGCGGTGAGGGCTTTCCAATCCGCATCGGGATCGCCGGCGCGCGCCGCAGCGTGACTTAGAAAGCTGGCCGCGAGCAGGGCGACGAGGCCGCGAAGCGGACGGGGTGAGTTGAGGCGGGTCATTTTTTGTTGAGAGGAATGATCGTCGCCGAGACCGCGCGATGATCGCTGGCGGCGCTCCAAACTTCCGCGCGGTTGACGCGCCCGGAGTTGGGCACGACCTCGCGGACGAGGGCGGGGCTGACGAAGAGGTAATCAATGCGCGCGTAAATCTCCGCGGTTTTCCAATAGTGCGTCCAGCGGTCGCCGAGTTCGTCCTTGGCCGGCACGTCATCGAGGTAGGTGGGCGTGCCGCGGATGCCGCTGATCTCGGCAAACATCGCTGTGTCCCGGGTGTCGTTGAAATCGCCGTAGCAGACGAGGTTCGTCTCCGGCGCGGGGACGAGGATTTTCTCCAGATGCCGCCGCAGTTCCTGCGCTTCGTGCCGGCGGACCACGGCCTCGCCCGAGGCCACGGCGAGCTTCGATTTCAGATGCACGCCGACCATGCGGAGCTGGTAGTCGGGCGCGACCTGGATCGTCACGTCGAGGAAACCGCGGCGCACTTTTTCCGGCTGGCCGTTGATCTCAAAAGGGACATCGGCCCGCGAGTGGCGCGCCACGATGGGAAAGCGGCTGACCAGCGCGAGATGCCGGTCGGGATCGGCGGCCTGCAGGTATTCGGAATCCACGTAGCCGAGCCCCTCCGCGGCGAGGCGCTTTTTGAAGTCCTCGAACCGCTCCGGCGAACCCATTTCGCACACACCGAGCACGTCGGGATTGATCTCCTTGATGACGCGGATCAACGCCGTGATCGCCGCCTCCGTCTTGGGTTTGCCGCGCGATTTTCCGCCCTCCGGCACCGGCTCCGCGCCGAGGTAGTTTTCGACGTTGTAGGTGGCGACGATGATGCCCTTGGGCTCCGCGGCGAGGCGCAGCGTGGGGGCAAAAATCAGCGCCAGAGCCAGCGCGACGGGGGCTTTCATCCGGCGAAAATAGAAAGGCAGGGGCGGCGAGAGCGAGTCATTTCCCGAAGCGCCACGGAGTCGCCGGCCGGGGTCCTCGGGTACCGAACGCAGGCACCCCCAGCACGCTGTGGAATGGCGAAGACAAGTGCGTTCCGAAATGGAATTTCGGAACGAGCAGAACCCTCAATTATTTCGCTGCCGGGGCGCTCGTTGCCCGCGTCGAAGGCTTCGCTGCCGGACGGGAACCCGCGCGGGAACGCGCCGTGAAGCTGCCGCCGCCGGGCAAGGCGATCCCCGCGGAGCAAATCCGCGCCATCCGTCTCGGCCTGGGCTGCATGCAAACCGAGTTTGCCACGCTGCTCAACGTGCCGACGGTGACCGCGATCTCGTGGGAAAACGGCACGCGCAGGCCGAGCGGCGCCGCCCTGCGCCTGCTGGCCGTGGCCAGGCATCACCCGGAGGCGCTCTATGCGGCGTAACAGTGCGGAACGATGACCCTCGCCGACTCGATCATCGCGCGGCGGCCCTGCTCCGCCGGGTGCCACTGGTCACGCGGAACGAAGTCGAAAAACCACCGGTTGCCGCAGACCGAGATCGTTGTTTACTGTGCCCACATGAAGCTCGCGA
>Ga0163144_10023629_pt1 | contig 12118 bp, 12 predicted proteins | sample OliLak19BULKMAT1_FD_123175 | JGI IMG/M metagenome (GOLD analysis project Ga0163144, IMG submission 123175) | Freshwater microbial mat bacterial communities from Lake Vanda, McMurdo Dry Valleys, Antarctica - Oligotrophic Lake LV.19.BULKMAT1 | ecosystem: Environmental > Aquatic > Freshwater >...
AGTTCGCTCCATTGTCGGTGCCCGCGTCGTAGCCGGCCAAGTCAACGACCAAACTGCTGATCCAACCGCTCCCCGATCGGAGGTCGAGATCATGCACGCCGACGAACCAATCGGGGCTCGGCGCGATCATCGTCACCAGCGTTGCCAGGGGAAACTCGGGGGACACGTCGAACGTCGTTGAGATCGAGCCGGGAGAGGTAACTCCGCCGCCGCCGATCACCGCAGACGCGCGCCCGGCGTTGATCGCGGCTTGGACTTCGCCTCGCAGCAAGGAGGTGCCGCCGGTTTCAGCCATCTGCTCGATGCCCGCGCTCGCGGCGCTGCCAGGCGTCCAGAAGTTCACGCTGTTGTTGTGCACGCCGCCAATGAGCGATGAAAAGTGAGCGCCTGCGGGATAAGCCGTCGGATAGGTCAAGCTGCTCCATGTAGCGTCAAAAGTCACCCGGTATGAAATTGTCGCGGCTGTGGTGACGCACGGGAATGCCGCCAAGCAGCACATCGCCGTCGACAGTACGCATCGTCGGACCGTACGCGTCGCGGCCATTGGATAATAGCACTCGTGGATAAGTGATTGAATCATGACAGATGACCAGGGGGTTTCTTGTTCGTGATAGAAAGTGAATCGTTATTGTCCCGACGATGGGTCTAAAACCCTCGCCTTCAGGCGAAACCTTCAGGTCGTATAGTCTTTACGAGACGGTGCAGGCTGGAGGTTTTTCGGTGCCTGCGTTCGTTGGAGTTGGCCTTAGCAACCTGAAGCGGGAATGAGGTTGCCTTGATTGATGTTTTTCTTCGTGAGCGTAAGGACTTTAGTCCGTAGCTCACGAAATCTTCGAACCTACCGGCTTCCAGCCGGTAGTAGTTGAGTGAAATATGTGGCGGGACGGACGCCGAGTTGATCCTACGACCGGCGCCGTCGCGCCAGGAAAGTCGCTTCCAGGCGCCGGGTATCTCGCGCCTCGAATAGACCTTCTCGCTCCACGCTGCTCACTTCGCCGCGGCCGGCTCGTGCATCATCTCCATCTCGATCGCCATCGCGACCATGCGTCGCAGCATGACTTCCTGCACAATCGCCATCATCGCCTTCTTGTCCTTCATCAACGCCGCCTTGGCTGCGGCGACCTTGTTAGCCATCATCTGCTTGGCCTGGGGATCGTCCTTCATCATCTTCTGATCCATTGCCATCATCATGCTGTCGTCGGCCATCATTGCCTGGATCGTGATCTCTCGGGCAATCGCCGGGACGATAGTGTCGTCGGCCATCATGCCCATCATCTCTTGGCGGGCCATCATCATGCCCTCGTCCATCATTGTCGGGTCCATCATAGGTTTCTTCATCTTCGCGCCGGCATCCGGGGTTTGACACCAGGCAGGCGCCGCCAAAGCCGTCGCGATAACGTTTGCCAACAGCACTCTGTTCCAAGCTCTCATCGATCTGCTCCTGTGAAGAATGTTCGACGCAGTGTAACGGCCGATCACGCGATCGGCCCGGGGTCGGTCCGCAGGGGGGACAGCCTGCGAATGCGAAGTCATTCTAGGAGTGGCCTGTGGCGCTACGGTGCTGGTTGCGCAACGATTCAGTAAAGATTGCTCCGATACTGCTCCGGCGCCTCTTCGCAGCCATGTCGAGGCCTCATGCGGGCATATCGGCTGTTACAATGAGCGCATCCTCAGCCCTGATATTTCGCGAGAATTGTCGATGACTGCGCTGCCTCCGCCGCTTGTTCTAGTTGTCGAGGACGACATAAAAACTCCTAAGCTGCTAGCGGTCTATTTGGAACGCGAGGGGTACGAAACCATAGCCGCCTTCGACGGACGCCGCGCTGTGGAGTTGTTCTGCGATCGGGAGCCACAGTTCGTCGTACTCGACGTAATGCTTCCTCTGATGGACGGTTGGGAGGTTTGTCGGGAGATTCGGAAACGCTCCGAGACGCCGATGCTCTTCCTTACCGCGCGCGATGATGAAAGCGATCGACTCCTGGGCCTCGGGCTGGGGGCCGACGACTATGTAGTGAAGCCGTTCAGTCCGCGTGAAGTCGTGGCGCGAGTTAAGAGTATCCTCCGTCGCACTAAGCAATCGTTGCAACCGACGTCGGATGTGCTCACACATGGATCACTGACTCTCGATCGCCAGCGGCGTCGCGTAAGCCTGGACGGAGAGCCCGTCACGCTTACGCCGCTGGAGTACACCTTGCTGGTCACGCTCATGGCGTCGCCAGGCCGGGTGTTTGTGCGTGATGAGCTGATCACCCACATGTATCCGCGAGGAGAGGTTGTCGTTGATCGCGTCGTGGACGTCCACATCGGAAAGTTGCGACAGAAAATCGAAGCGGATCCCACGGCGCCAACCTTCATTATCACTGCGCGAGGTACCGGCTACCGTTTTGCAGATCACGAAAGCGGGGCCGAGACATGAAGCTCCCGCTCTTGTTGAAGCTCGCGCTGATCAATGCGATCGGACTGCTTACGACGGTCTTGGTGATCGATCTGGCGGTTCGCAGGATCGCCGCAGACTATTTTTCGACGTTCGTCGAGAAATACGATATCGCCCCTCACGATGCCCACGAGATGTTCCTGACAGCGGTCGAGCGCTATCTTTTCGCGGCCTATCTCGTCGGCTGCTTAGGTTCGATCGGACTCGGTTATTGGCTCACACGACGGTCGCTGGAGCCGCTGACGCGAGTGATGGAGGGCGCCCGGCAAATCGCGGCCGGAAACTACGCAGTGCGGATTCGCGAGACCAATTGCGGTGAAGTGGCTGATCTAGCGAAGGTCTTCAATAGCATGGTCGAAAGCCTGGTCCGCACCGAGAGAATGCGCAAGGACATGGTCACCAACGTAGCTCATGAGCTACGGACGCCGCTCACGAATATTCGCGGCTACTTGGAGGCGCTCACCGACGGGGTGATTGTCCCCAGCGGCGAGGTGTTCGCCTCACTGCACGATGAAACGCTGCGGCTGGTAAACCTGGCGGACAATCTTCTGCAGCTCTCGCGAGCCGACGCTGGACTCAATCCGCTCCGCATCGATACGGTGCGCCTCGACGAAGTCATTCTGCAAACGTTGCAATTGTTCGATTTAAAGTTTGCGGGCAAGGAGCTCACGGTCACGAAAGAACTGGCCGCAGCCGAGGTACTCATTAGCGTCGATACGGGAAAGTTGACGCAAGTTCTTATCAATCTACTCGAAAACGCCTGGCGATATTCGCCGCAGGGCGGGCGCGTTCGCATTTCGGCCCGGAAGCAACCGATGGCGGTCGAAGTTCGCGTCAGCAATACCTCCGATTCCCCGCAGCACGAGAACAGCTCCAAAATCTTCGAGCGGTTTCACCGCGAGGAGCCATCGCGTTCGCAGGAGCACGGCGGGGCCGGGCTCGGCTTGGCGATCGTCAAAGAGATCGTTGAAAGCCACGGTGGCGCCGTTGGCAGCGGCGTCGCGGATGGTGAAATCAGCATCTGGTTCACTTGGCCTGCATAGGGAACCGATTGAGACGGGCGAAGTCGATGAGGTTGAGTGAGCTACCTAACCGACGTTGCTCATTACCACCGATTATATCGCGATTGCACTGGCGATGGATCAGCCCGGAGCTTGGGGAATTGGCTGCATCGAGGCGGGGCTCGGCTTCTGTTTCAGAATCGTTCGTTTGATGAGGCAGTATCTTCCCGCGATTGGCCCCCGCGTTTCAGACCGAGTGCGGCAATGTGTTTCCGGAAGGATTTGGCTGTGTCATTAACCTGTTGAGTTCTTGGGAATTGTGGTCCGTTCAAAAACGGTGGGTTCCTGGCGTGTTAAGCTGAAAACAACGCTGACGAGTTGATGGCACATCAGCGAGAGTCAACCGCACTGTCGGCGCAAAAAACTGAATTCGATCGACTTAGTTCGATAAGTTAAAAGACTGGAATCACAGTCTACTTCTGCTATGAAATTCGAACGAAGCAGACGCAATCACCGCGATTCAAGAGATTGGCGACGGAGTTGAGCGTGCATTTCCCGGACAGTTCGCATCGCTGATTGTGCTACTGCAAGACAAGTCGCAGCTTCAACCATCGTCTGTAGTTGTGTGGAGCGATATTGCAGGCAAGGCATACAATCGCCTTGGAGTAACACGTCCAACCTCCATTGCCGTACGGCCTGACGGTTACATCGGTTATCGTTGCCAACCAGCTGACTTCTAGTCGGTAGTCCACTATCTTGAGAGTTGCCTTCGACGATCTTAACAGACTGGACTGTCTGGATCAGACGAAGTTACAAACGCGGCTGACGGGAGCCAGTTGCGTCGCAGCGCGCCGAACAAGACGCCCACGATGGCCAGTTGGGTAAAGCTGGCGGGTTCAGGGACAACGTTGACGCGGTAGTCGAACCCAAAGGCGGAGTCGATGGTGTAGCCGGTCAACTCAGTTGTCAGCGTGTCATCGGTATAAATATGGATGCCATTGAACCTCACAGAGTTGCTGAAATCGGCGTTGAAGGTTGCCCCCGCGGGGTCACCGCCGGACGCGTTGCCGTACATGTCGATGCTGCCTTCGATCATTAAACGCGCGCCTGCTTTGACGTTAAGTCGCATTTTTATCTCCCCCGCAACGGCGCCATCGACTCCGCCTTGATACCCACCAGACACCTCATCTTTCGGCAGAGTGCTGAATCCCGCGCCACTGGACGCTCTGATGTTCGGTTGGTCTAAATCAGAGAGCGAAAAGTTTAAGCCAACGCCTACCCACCCCCGCGAAGCCGAATACTTGTCACCTGTCCCAACGAGGGCGCCATCATAGGTGAAATCAATCACGAATGGATAACCATGGATGATGCCCGGTGGTAGCTCTTTGATGGTGATGATGTCTCTGAAGGACACGTCAACCGACGCGTCCATGCTTCCGCTTAGGTAGCCGACGCTTTTGGCCTCCCCGGATACACTGGCGTGCAGATCGGGGTTCCAGTAGACGTCGCCATATCTTACTTCACTGACCCTAGCGCTACTCTGTGCCACGCCGTACGGATTGAGCCAGTCGACAGATGATGAGAGGAGGTAGGAACCATCTTCCTTGTCAAAACGCGTGCTGATGTATTTGTCATTCTCGGGCTCGCTCCCAGTGTACAAGCCAACATACGGCTTGTAAGGATCCGCGGGCCGGGCGGCCGTGGCTGGAGCAGCCGCGGCGATGACTCCCCACAGGGTGGCGGCGGCGAGAATGAGATGCGATGGTGCGGCAAGGTTCCGAAACTGACTGGGCACCAGAACGCGAGACTCGTCGAAGTTGCGGTACATCTCAAACCTCATGAAGTGGTGCATTAGGCGAGCCGAGTGAATCGACATTTTCTAGATGGGTTGAGCCGGGTAACCCTCCAGGTCCCCAATGCTTCGTAGTCTAATATCGCGCCGGTCCAATATCTAGCGCGCGGCACTTTTATTGGGTTTTCTGATGCCGGTCCTGCTCGGACGCTGGGCGCTGCAATATTCAGGCGCCGTTCACAGTTACACGAGTGCCATATTGCGTTGGGTTGCTGACGTGTTTTTGCCGTAAGAATGACCGCCGAGTGTCACACCGGCGCCGAGATGAGTTTCCGGGGCACTTTCGCCGCGCCAAAAAGCTACCGCATCCACGAGTTTTGGGACGGCGGATGGCCGGCCGACTTTGCAAGCGATGGAGCCTGGTCGATTCCTGCTCACTGCTTGTGCTCGTTCATCTGTACGTACCGGTAGTACGTTGACTTAGAGATGTGAAGCGTCGCGCAGATGTTCAGCGTGTGATCTTCGTGTAGCTTCCTTGCCGCTCGCACCCTCGCTTCATCGAGGTCAATGGGAGGCCGGCCTCCGAGTCGGCCGCGAGCCCGGGCGGAGGCGAGTCCGGCCTTGGTTCTCTCTTGAATCAGCCGACGCTCAAACTGAGCGAGGGCAGAGAAGATGTGAAATACCAACTCGCCCGATGGGCTGGTTGTGTCGATGAGCCCATCGCTGACGGATCGAAAGCCGACGCCACGATTGCGCAGCTCCTCGATCAGCTCGACCAAGTGATGCATCGATCGGCCGAGTCGGTCGAGTCTCCAGACGACAAGCGTGTCACCGTTTTGTAGTTTGGCAAGACAAGCGCCAAGGCCAGTTCGATCTGTTTTCGCGCCCGACATCTTGTCAGTAAAAATGTCGTCTTGGTTGATTCCCAAGCCGAGGAGCGAATCCATCTGAAGAGAGAGGTCCTGGTCGTCAGTGCTGACACGCGCATAGCCGACCAGGCGACCGTTGAGAACAGGCGCAACCATGGAACTTTCAACCGATGAGAATCAAAGATGAGCGTCTACCCTTTGTGACGCTCGAACTTCGGGACAAGTTCCCCAGATTCTCAAATCGGTGGATTAATGAAGCTTTTCACTCGCTGACGAGTTGATGGCTCTCTCCACAGTTGTCCGTTGCTATGACCAATAGAACAGACGTGCGAGGTCTCCCTCGCACGCCTGTCGCAATGCACATCCTCAGAATGAATCATCCCTCAACTGGTGCGTCGGCGGCGTAAAGCAACAAAAGCGAACCCGCCGAGAGCCACGAGGGCAACTGAACTTGGCTCGGGTACCACTGCGAAGGAAACCCTCAACACAGGAGTATTCGCAGAAAGCAGCGAACTGTCGAAGGTATATCCGGCCGCGGTTGTCAGGCCATTGAATGCCGAGAGGTCGGCGAAGTTGAACGTGACCGGAAGGTTTTCGTTTTCTCGTTGGGCGTTAACGCCACCTACCAAGAAGGCCGCATTGGCCGGGTTCTCGGTTTCTGAACCGGCATCCCAAATTCGGCTGGCGTCTTCCGTGATGCTTGTCAGCAGCAAGTTACCGCCAACGTCCAAAACCTCGAAGGCCGTTGGATTGGCATTGCCCAGAAAGTGGTCATTGCTCGGCACCACCATGGTCCCGAACGTAAAGAAACGGTTCGTCGGGTCGATGTCAAAAATGGCTGAGTTGGTCTCACCTGGGAGAAAGGGGCCAATGACCGGACCGAGTACGCTGCCCAGGTCGGCATTTGGCTCAGCCGACTGAAAGGCGGGGAACCAAGTTGACCCGGAGCCGCCCTCCGCAATCGTCACGATGGGTGCGTCGGCGATGGTGGCTGCTCCCAACAGGAACGCGGGTTGATTGTTGTCGAACGAGTCAAAGGTCCCGTTGCCGAAACCGAATCGAAAGGGTGCGAGCGAGACGCTATTTGCGGGAGCAAGGTTCTCGACCGTGACTCGTACTTGAACCGCTTGTGCCGTGCTGACTGTCGCCAGCAGAACTGAAAAAACGCCCGCTAAACCCCAACTTCTGTAGCAACTCATCGACCCACTCCTCTGTTGGTGAAACTTACCGCCGAAAAAAAGACTTGGTGCAAGCAAGGGCACCGAACTAGGCGGCGACCCGACTCCCGAGCACTCGACGGCGTAAGCAAGTTAGACGTGGGGGACACTTGGCGATTACAGTAAATTTGGCGATGGCCAAAGAATACTTTTCACGACGCCCATGCCAAAGAAAGTGCCGTCACTCGACTTCAACGCCGGACACGGTATTGCGACATCGACTTCGCAGCCATATGCGAGTCGATGGGGCTCAAAACGCTCAACCGTGTTGGGAGCACACTTGGTAGAAATGAAGCCGCTCGTCTGCGACAAACTCATTACTGCGAATCGGCTCGACGAGCTTCGGCAAGCAGGCGTTTAATCTGTGTCCGTCGCTCGACGGATAGTTTCGTGGTGCTGTCAGCCCACTTCTCGCGAACAGCGTCGGGCATTTTCGCTACCGCTTCCCGAATCAGCTTGGTTTGCTGGGCAAAGCGTTGGCACGCAGTACACAACAATGTGTGCATGCGTAGCGACCATCGCTCGCGGCGTGACAATTCACGGTCGAGCGACTCCGAAATGAGTCGGGACGCTTCGCGGCACGACAGCCCGAGTAGCGGAACTTTCTGCTCGGGGTTCACGACGCTCCTCCCCGCTCACTTTGGAACCATTTCTTTTCCAAGCACTGTCTCAGCAGCAATCTTGCTCGATGGAGACGAACGGCTAAATTCTTCGGTGTGATTCCGGTCTGTTTGCTCGCATCGTCCACCGTGACCATGCCAAGTTCTCGCATTTGAAATGCTTGTGCCAAGTGCATCGGCAAACCGGACATGCAGCCGTGAAAGACGTTCCAGAACTCGGCGTTCTCGGCCAAGTCTTTCGGAGTCGTTTGCCATTTCGTGGACGAGCTGGTCCATTTCCCCTTGGCAGTGAAAGGGTCGCCAACTGCGGCCAGTGATTCGGCGTCGAGGTCGGGTGAACGCCCGGACTTGCGATGGTGGTCGACGATTTTTCGCCGCAGGATGGCCACTAACCAAGTGCCGAACGCTGACTTCCCATCGAACTGCGATCGATGACGAAAAGCGGCAAGAAACGTCTCTTGGACGAGGTCTTCCGCTAGTTCGCGACTCGCCACGCGACCGCCTGCAAAACGCAATAAGGCGTCGCCGTAGCGGTCAACCCAGTCGGCAGGGTCGCTCAGCTTTGCGGACATTGGCTTCGGCTGTATTGGATTCTGGGGCATGAGCCGGGTCGGGCGGATTCGGAGTCATCAACGATTAGACGTTAAATCGTGATTGCGATTACAGAGATTTTGGCTGACTTTCTTTACAATTCGCATTCAGCTTTAGACGGGCGGGGCGAGCCAAGAATATTCCCGGCATGGACCCTGGCCGCAATGTTAGTCGGAGCCTACGATTGCGGCAAAAGATGACGTGGTTCAAATGACACCAATGCCATCCGATTGTAAAGATGGCACAGCGGCAAACATTGGTGAAGGCGGCCTACGGTTGTTCGTCACAAGTCGGTCGTTTCCATTTTATCAAGGAGTACCGATTGATGCAGCGATTCCTGCGCAGCTCTTGTTTGATTCTGGCGTCGATGATGGTGTCCTTGGCGTATGGCGAGGAACAGTCACCCCAAACTCTCTCCGAACAGTTAGCAGACACGGCCAAGAAGTCGTCAACACGCTTGCCGCCAGAAATGTTGCAGGCCATGCAGCAGGCCGTCGAAGAGGTGCGGGCTACCGGCATTGAGAAATCAGCCAAGCAAGTTGGCGATGCGGCAATTGATGCCAAGTTGAAGGGCTGGAACGGCGAGACGGTTCAACTCAGCGAACTGTGGAATGACGGACCGATTGTGCTCATGTGGTATCGCGGCGGTTGGTGCCCCTATTGCAACCTACAGCTCCAGGCAATGCAGAAATCTTTGAAGGCGATAGATGGAACGGGGGCAAAACTTGTAGTTCTCACGCCTGAATTGCCGGAGAAAGCAAAAGAGACCGCAGCGGCGAACGATGTTGATTTCGTCGCACTGCACGACGAAGGCAACGCGACCGCACGAAAGTACGGACTCGTCTTCAAGCTCGCCGAGTCAATTATTCCCATGTATAGGGACCGCCTCAAGCTGGCGGAGTACAACGGGAACGATACGATGGAACTTCCACTCTCCGCAACCTACGTGATTGACCGAGGGGGACGCATTACCTACGCCTTCCTCGACGCGGACTACAAGAAACGAGCGGAACCTGCTGACGTGGTTGCTGCCGTCCGTAAGCTGGCCGTTCACAAGCTTGCCGGTCCACCCAGGGTAGGCGACGCCGCACCGGAGTTTCAACTTCAAACACCAGATGGGCGAGTGGTCAAGCTGTCAGATACCCTTAAACTTGGCCCCGCAGTCGTCGTAGTTCTTCGCGGCTATCCAGGCTATCAATGCCCGATTTGTACTCGACAGGTTGGCAGCCTCATCAGTTCCGGGAAGGACTTTGCTGCGAAGGACGCGACCGTCATCTTGGTCTATCCCGGCCCGGCGAAGGGACTCGCAGCGAAAGCACAAGAGTTCGTGAAGGGGTCACAATTGCCGGATAATTTTGAATTCGTCATCGACCCCGGCTACGCCTTTACAAAGAGCTATTCTCTACGCTGGAACGCACCGCAGGAGACGGCCTATCCTTCCACATTTGTTGTGGGAAAAGACGGAACGATTGATTTCGCCGTAGTCAGCAAAAGTCATGGAGGCCGGGCTGATACAGCGTCGGTCCTGAAGGCACTCGGTTCCGAGGTGGCTGAGTAACGGTATTTACCGCGTGCCACGCGGCACGGTGGCTGGTGGTGAAGTTGTGGCAGACGATGAGAGCCGTTCAACTAATCGTTCGTTTGCTTGATACCAACCGACTACTGTTCGGGGGACCCGTAACCGTTCACTCAACCGGCCGTCTAAGCTTACGAGCGATTCTGCGCACCCGCTTTTTTCGGAAGAACCAAACAATTAACCGTCAAGGACGCCGAGAGAGCCTAGGTAATTCGCGGGCAACTCCCCGCATTCCTTGGCGTCGTTGGCGGTTCATCAAAACGACTTGGCAGCTCGATTGGGGCCAAACCATTACGATTTGACAACTAACGGCGCCCGACGCGACGATGACGGGAGTGTGCAGTCCCGGCACACTTCGGTCGACTCTCACGAAGGACATATTTCCATGGGTCACCATTCAGTGCAAGCTTTCTTACCCATTCTTATTCTTGCAATCGCCTGCTGCGGCGTCGCGACAAGCCATGCCCGAGCCGACGATGCCAAGGCTGCAGCCGATGCGACGCCGCCGCTGGCCGACCCGTCGCTCCTGTTGGTCCGCGACGACGCCGTCCGCCAGGAGTTGAAGGTCACGCCCGCCCAGCGCGAGCAACTCGACGCACTCCTCAAGGCTCACAACCGGCTGCTGATCGCCATCCGCGACGTCGGCCCCAACGGCGCCGACGAAACGGCGCAACCCGCCATTGCCGAACTGCGGGCCGCCCTCAAACAACTTTTCACCACCGAGCAAAAGTTCCGGCTGCAGGGGCTGATCCTCCAGGCTCAAGGCTACGACGCCCTCCTCCGCAAAGACATCATCGCCAAACTGAAGATTTCGCCCGAGCAACAAACCGCGCTCGCTGCCATCGCGGCTGAGACGCGCGACCAGGTGCAAGCTCTCAATCAAGATCGCGAGACGAGCTTGCCGGAGGAATTGAAGCAGGAACTCGCCGGTGTTCAAGCTGAGCGACTGAAGAAAATCATCGCCGAACTCGACGATCGGCAAGAATCGATTTATTCCAAACTCCTCGGCGAAGCCTTCGACTTCTCACAAGTCAAACCAAGTCCCGGCATAGCGCCCGAGTTCACGTCGATCGACGCCTGGATCAATTCCGAGCCGGCCACGATCGAATCGCTCCGCGGCAAGGTGGTGGTCGTCCACTTCTTCGCCTTCGGCTGCATCAACTGCATTCACAATTACCCCTGGTATAAAGAATGGCACGACGCCTACCAGGGGAAAGACGTCGCCCTCATCGGCATCCATACCCCGGAGACGCAAACCGAAACCGACAACGACCTGCTGCGGGCGTCGCTCGAGAAGAACGGCCTGAAGTTCCCCGTCGCCGTCGACAAAGAGAAGGCGATGTGGAAAGCCTGGTACAACAACATGTGGCCGAGCGTCTATATCATCGACAAACAAGGCCGTTTGCGCTTCTGGTGGTACGGCGAACTCGACTGGGAAGGCGCCGGCAACCAGAAGGTCGCCCGCCAGCAGATCGACCAACTCCTGGCTGAGTGAACGCCTAACGGTGACGCGCTGAATGGCAGGGGGCAGGGCGGCACGATCCGCACGGAGCTCAGATGCTCGTGTGGTGTGGATCCTGTGTTTACTGCTTCGACTGCACACGCTTCCGACACGCGAGGCCCGACTCGTTTCCAAGTGCAGGCGGGCATAGTGACGCAGATTCGGGCCTACGCGGAGCGCGTGAGGAGGGCACGCCGGGGGACACACCCCCCCCACGACGTCAGTCACGACTCGGCGACGCGGCGCCCAAGGTAGATTGGCGTGCATTTTGCGAATGGGGACAAAATGGGGACAACGTTGGCCACGCAAAGCTACGTTGGTACAATGCTGCCGCAACGTCGTCCTTCCGTCATCTCATTTCCTGAGAAGACTTTGCGACGCAAATACAACGTAAACCGACATTTCCCAGATGGCTTGAGCCCGGAACCGATCCAGTCTCTGAATGGTCGCCATTTTAACAACGCGCCCCCCCCCCCACGTCTAGCGCGTAGTGAAAATTTCGACATTTTCTCGGCCC
>Ga0163144_10023632_pt1 | contig 12118 bp, 9 predicted proteins | sample OliLak19BULKMAT1_FD_123175 | JGI IMG/M metagenome (GOLD analysis project Ga0163144, IMG submission 123175) | Freshwater microbial mat bacterial communities from Lake Vanda, McMurdo Dry Valleys, Antarctica - Oligotrophic Lake LV.19.BULKMAT1 | ecosystem: Environmental > Aquatic > Freshwater > Lake...
GTAAAAAAAGCGTTTGATCAGTTTTGCAGGCTTTAAAGAAATACCAGCCATGGAAGCAAACAGCAACATGTTACGCTTCTAATTTTTGTGACAGAAACGATTACCATTAACGTGATTGTAGCAGGCCAGAAAACTAACACCGATCGGTAGTTTTATTCACAGGAAGCCGGTGGCACAGTGCTGCTTATTATAGCTGCATCATTTACTTTATCTGAAAGGTTGTAGATACTTTTGAATTCCCGCCCAGTGATATCCTTTGCAATCAATAGGCTCCGAGACTGGTACATAAATTTTAAAATAATCAGGCCGCTTTGCCAATATGTTAAATTCTTTTGCGCTATTCATCCAAGCATTAAAAATAGGCTTTTATACTTCCATTACATGTATTTTCCCAATTACATTACCCGAGTAAACGCTTTGATGATTTCAAATAAAACTTATTCTTTTAATGTTTATTATTGCAAATAACAACATGCAAATTATCAGATTTTGAGCCTTCGTTTTCGGTGAATTATTTGGATTGCCTTAAGTTTTGTGCTTTGGTTTTAACAGGCCAATAATTGTTCCTGCCGTTATGTAGAAAAAATTCTTCGCATTTAATATTTTTGTGTAACATTCTAATTGACTGGTCAACTATAAATTTATAAATGAACAATGAGCCGACTTATACGTCAAAGATTGGTTGCCAGCTGCCAATACAATTCCGCTGCATCTGCTAAATTAACTGCGAAATATTCTTTTAAATCAAGTAGAAATTTTCTTTATCCAAGCCTGGGGTCTAATGCCGTTTGCTGTGGGCGAACTTAACTACAGCCACCAAAATAACGCCGCCGATAATATTACCTAGCGTGGCCAATCCCTGAAACCTGAGAAACTGAGCCAGGCTTATTTGATTGGCTTCTGCAAAAAAAGCCATAAACACTTCTATAGAACCCACAATGCAATGGTGAAGTCCCGCAATGCTTATTAAAAAGGTTACCAAAAATATCATCACCACCCTACTAAAAGTATCTTGTGCCGAACTCAGCAGCCACGAAAGCATTCCCATCAGCCAGCCTGCCATGATGCCGCTAATCAAAGTGGCACCTACGCTGTATTTCACCATTTTTTCCGATACAAAATAAAAAAAATCTTTTCCAATCAGGTGCATTTCGCCGTTAAAAACCAGCGTAATACTTCCGAAAATATACCCTCCGGCCAGGTTTCCGATATAAACAATGAGCCAGAGTTTAGCTAAACTACTCAATGTGGCCTGGCCATTCATCACAGGTATGGTGGCCAGCGTAGTATGCTCTGTAAACAACTCAGACCTGCCGATAATAACAAAAATATACCCAATCGGATATACTAAAGCCATCATCACAGCTAACTGACTGTTAGTTGATTCATTTTTGAAAAGTGTGTAGATGATCCCGATAATTAAAATGCTGAATCCTACTTCCAAACCAGCCGACAAAGAAGATAAAAAAAGTCCCAAATCCGACCGCTTGTGTTCTTTCAAACCAGCTTCAATTTGTTCATTCATGATTTCATAAGCCTCTTTAGGCTTTTCTTCAATTGTAGTTTTAAATGAGCTGGCCATAGAATGAAGTTGATGAGATAGGTTAGGCAATAAGCCCGATTTACATTTTATACGAGGTGTAAAATAACCATTTAATGTATATTAACAAACTGAATCAGCATGACTTTTTCCTTGCAACGCATCCCAATGAGTACGTTGCGCTTTTATACGCCCAAACTTTGCCGCCTTATTTTTACTTTGCTATTTCCTTTGTCAAACACCACGGTATAGTAGACTTTACTGCAAAGTAGAAATTTATTCAGCCTATTACTGATCAAATAATATTTGGTAATTAGTTACGTATGAACGCTGCCCGGGATACCTGTTAAGAAAAGGTAAATACCACTTGTTGTGCTTTGGCACCTTTACAATTTATTTTTTTTATAAATTTAAAACTTCTGCAATTTGCAATATTTTTAACCTTAATGACAGACTGCAGATTCTGAGATAGTCGTTGTACCAATTGCGCATGGTTAGTTTGTTTTTTGTAATCGTTTTTTTATCCTTAATGATTGAATGAATTATACATATAATTTGCCCTGGTCTCAGCAATGGCCGGCGTTTCCACCAACCATTTGCTTCGACATCCGATAGCAATCGGATTTGATATCTTCTTGTTATTAACTCAGCTAAACCCTCCATTCTCCCTCATATTTTTTGTGCCAAAAATCAATTTTTTTAGCTTCTACTTTCAACATCACAATGCCCGGTGTTTCATTACCTTCTGGAAACCACATCTTTAAACTTTCCTGCCAATGTTTCGCAAGAATGCATTTTTTTTTTATAATTTTTGCGGTACCAAATAAATGAATAAACAGCATATCGGCTGATTGAAAACTTAAACTTAAGGATGACTTATTTTCAATATGTTTTACCTTATCCGATTGTTCATAAGTAAAAAATAGGAATTGTCATCATATTCCACATCTCCGTTATTACTTATTGGTCTGCTAAATTGTGTACCACGGCTGTCAGCAGTGAGCATCATACAGAAATCAAGTTGCTTCATTTTTTCCGCAATCTGTTTGAGAGATTTACTTTTCATACTGCATTACTTATTTTAATTGAGGTTATCAACTAATTGCTTATCAGCAATTAAAAAAGTTCGCTGATTTCTTATCAATGATTCTGCTTCAGCAGTTAACTCCCCTGTATCATTCAACGCTTTCTCATAAGCTGCCTGGGCCGCCTTTTCTTCACCTTTACAATCATTAATAACTCCCTCTCCGTCATGTCCCGTAAATGTTGACTTTAAATCCATCCAGCCACGGTAAACTTTACCGAGCAAGGTAGTATCTGTAACAGGCTTTCCCCCATGTTCGGTTACAGCTTCATTTAAATCAAGAATGTTTTCTGTACTGCTTTCTTTAAATGAGGTGAATAATGTTTTTAAATCATCGTCACTGTCTTTCAAATTTTCAGTGGCATTGTCATATCCAATAATCCGGTCATTGTTGATTTGAATTAAATCGTTTAATACTTCGATTGTTGATTCATTGTTTGTCATAAACTTGTTTTTTTATTAATAATGATAGAATAAATGATAGCAGAAATGATAGAAGAAATGATAAATAAAGTTTTACGAATACTGAAATTTTGAAATTAGTTCATAAAAATTATACGGTGAGTTTTCCTTCAATCCCATTGTCATCACCTTTATTACCTGTAATGGCCATGAAACTCATTTTGATAAAGCTGAGAATTTTCCCATCTTTGGTATCCCAGTAATCACTGTCCACCGGATCAACAGAAATGATAGAAACAGTAGGGTCATCCTTACCATTGAACCATGCATTTGCAAAAGGCGTCCAATATTTTTCAATGGTTGGTTTATCTGTATAAATTTGTGCATAGCCACTCACTGCCAAAAATTGATATGTGCCACTGTTTTGGAAACAAAGTGTTACCCTGTTGTCGTTTTCTATTTCTTCGTTTTTATGACTTTGTGTTGAGCTGATAAACCAGAGTTTTCCTGTTTGATCCACCTCCTGTAAAGCCATTGGTCTTGTAGTATGAGGAAAACTGGAAACATTTGTAGAAAACATGCAGGTACCTGCTTTTTCTGCCAGTTCTTTCAACTTAGCTACAGCTTCCTGGCTACTTAAATCCTGCCTTGGTGATTGTTCGTTAGAATACATTGTGTTTTTTTTATCGGTTAATAAATATGTTTAAGATTGTTCATCCGCAACTTGCTTTTCTTCAATTTCTTTCTTGGCAAGTTTTTTACGTATCCTCATAACAGGATAATTCAATGGGTTTAATCTGGGTTTATCATCGCCAAACAACATACCCCAGTATTTCATTGAGTCTATCTTATCAAAAATCACTTTTAATACTGCAACAAGCGGAATGGCTAAAAACATCCCACCAATACCAGCCATAGCTTCCCCTATAATAACTGCAATAACCGATACAAGTCCATTTATTTTTACTTTTGAACTTACCAGATAAGTCATAATGATATTGTTATCAATAAACTGAACCACGGCAATAACAATCAATACAGTCCATGTGTGTGATAGGTGGGCAGAAGTGGATAATGTAATTAAAACCGCCATTGCGTTTGCAATGAGTGCTCCTATATAAGGGATCATATTTAATACGCCAAAAACGGCAGCTATCAAAACTGCATATTTTACACCAAACAGTAAAAGTGCAAACGTTATCATTGTAAATACGATCGCCATTTCAAGCAACAGTCCATTAAAATAATTTTTGAGCGTTGACTCTGTTTCATGAATAGAAGCTTCGGCTGTTTCATGATAAGTTGGGTTAGTAGAAAGAAAAATAAAACGTACTAACAAGTTTTTATAGTAGAGTATTAAAAAAACGTATAGAGGAACTAAGCCAAACCACACCAGAACAGATCCTAATGACGAAGCGGTGCCAGCAAGTATAGTACCTCCGGAAGATTTTAATGAGGAAAGTTGCTGGCTAAAAAAATTATTCTGTTGCCCGATGCCATATCCTGTTTTAGATTCTATCCATAGGGTAATTTCCTTGAAATGTGCACTGATATTTTTTTCAAGGTTGCCTGTATTACTCAACAAATTTGAAAGTTCAATCGAAATAATGGCAACAATTATCCCTAAAATTATAAAGGCAAACATTAAGGTGAGCAGTATGACTATGGCGTCCGGTAATTTAGTTCGTTTTATTAACCGGTATGCCGGCAGCAAGGTTATGCTTAAAAGAAATGAGAAACCAATTGGAACTAAAATTGAATGGCCAAATAAAATAACAATGGCCAGAAGAACGAGGCCAAGCAGCTGCATAATCCTGTTATTCAATTTTATTGACTGCATTTATAAATTATTTTACAGCACGCTAATTCAATATATATGCCAGTTTAACTGGTTGTTTAATTTTGTATTAAATGTGAATTGAATGAAATTTTTTGGGGAGTTTTTGCCTCAAAATGTGTGGCAATTTAGTTAGGCCGAGGTTGGCACATGACTTCCGTTTAGTCGGGGTTAAAATAGTACTCCTCAAAGCCTTTGCATGAATTTCCACCAAGATATCCTAATTATTACCTGGAGCCTATAAATTAATTTCATTTTATTACAAGATTCTACCCAATAAGGTAAAAGCAAATGTTTCATTGCTTCAGAAATTGATTAAAAAATCCTGGTTAATTCAAAACAAATCGTTTATTTTTTACCCAACAGTTGTTACTGAATAATTAAACCTCCGGTAACTTTTAATTTTTTACCACTTTTAATAACGATACTTGCACTTGCCGGAATTGTTACAGTAACATCTACCAAACACTCTCCATTTGCAATAGGATCTATTGTAATAATTGCACCCAATGGAAGGTTTAGCGGTGGCAAAATTCCATTTTTCCAATTAGCAGCAGCACTCCAGTTACCATTACCTGTAAAAGTAAAGCCGGGTGAATTGCTATCTACTTTTATTACCGGTACTACTTCTACCAAAAGAGTATCTGTTGCGCCCAGGTAGGCAGCCTGCAACATATCGTATCCGGTTACCAAGCCTTTTACATCCTGCGGTTTGCTATAGCTTATTCCACCGCCTCCGGAAGTATAGTTTACGCCTGTTACTGCAGTAATATTTCGTACACTGCCGTCACTGTAAAACCCATACAGGCTAAAACTTGTACTATCACCTGCAAATATTTGTGGAATGTATCCATCATACAAACGGGCGAAACGAATACTGTCCAAAGTAACACCTGCTGCATTGCCCACTTTAATGCTGGTGCTGTCTGATGTTTCATTACCAAGGTTATCAAATCCTATTACTTTACAATTAATTTGATCCACCACATCTGCCGGTACTTTAAAACGGAATATTGAATCGGGGGTTTCAATCGCAAACGCATCTACATCGGTTTCGTACCCCATTGCAAACAATATTCTTTTAACGCCGGTGCTGGCCCTTACCGTTACCATAACAGAATCGCCGCGGTTGTACAGAGCCCCATTGGCTGGGCTGATTATTTTTATAGAATCTGTGGCTGCCGGTCTTGCTAACTGAGTGCCTAGCGCAGGATTCCATGTAAGTTTTACCGGGTTAAAACCATTCATACTAAATTGAGATGAGCTGGCTTTTTCCCTGAGCAAACCAAGCACTTTGGTGTAAACGGAAGGTGAAGGAATAACGTTTAAATGATGACTACCTGTAAAAAGCGTATGGGCATCTGTCATGCCACCCATCTGGCTTTCATCAGATACAACCAAATCATTTTTACCCCTGAAGATTTGTTCAAGACAGACATTTATAGGGCTGGTAACCGGACAACTGGTATTTTTCATCAACCAATATTTTATAGAAAGAAGCAGTAGCCTGGCACCGGCAACATAAAGATTGGGCTTTCCAAAATTCTGTCCATTGGGAACCATGCTAAAATATGCTGTTGGTTTTAATTTAATAGGAGATGAAATAAAATCATTCACCAATCCATCGGCTGCTTCTACCCAGGCCGGAAATTCATCATTGGAATGAATGGCATGGCTTGGTACCAGGTTGCTGTTTAAATCAGGGCCATTCAGCAAACTGTCAATAGGCGCTTTACCAATTGATAAATTATTCAATGCCCCCTGGTAGGGGTCCTTACCAAAAAACTTTAATACCCACTTAAATCCTGCATCTTTATTTTCTACTATATTGGCAAACGGTGAACCGCTGTGGGGTGTATTGATAGTAATTAGTTTATGAATATCCTTTCTATAGGGTCCTGCACCATCGCCCTCCTGTAAATAAAGCCTGCTCAATATTCCACCCATGCTATGGCTTACTATATCTACCTTTCCTGCACTAAAACGATTGTTGCCGCAGGTTTCAATTAACTGGTCAATATAGCTTCCAATAAAGGTTCTGTTGTAAGTAAACTCCCTTGCCGATTCATAGCTTGGCGTACCTATCTGGTAAGGCTTGTAACTATAAAGTCCGTTATTCAACAGGTAAGCTTTCATTTTATCCCAGGTATTTCCGGACGACCATATTCCGTGAATCATCAGTACCGGTGGCAACATCATTTTTACCGGAATATTCAAAACAATTTTTTCAGGTACTGTTGTTGTATCAACCACTTGCAACCGCATTGTTTTACCATTAAACTGTGTACTAACGGTATACAAATCATCCACATATTTTGGGTGAGTATATTGAACACGGATACTGTCATTGGCCACCGGGTTAAGGTATTTTACTTTAAAGTATCCCTGCGCATCCGGGTTGTAAGGAACATCACCATCCTTTATCCTGAATTGAAGATTTTTTGAGTCACTACCGGTCCATTTTAACACCGTAGCTTTACTACCATCGGCAGAAATAAACAAGGTATCCTTATCAATTTCGCTCTGTTGTTTTTTGGAATCATATACTGCAATTAAGCGGCGAAATCTATCATCGTCGGTAATGGAACTGTTGGTGGAGTTGGGTTTGAGCGTATAGACGGCAAGATCACCCGTTTTAATTTTATTAACCCCTGCTGAAGTACATGCCCAAATGGTTCCGTCTTTGCCAACCGCCATTCCAAAAATAGAATTGGAAGAAAGTCCCTGAGCGGTAGTGTATAATGTATAGGAGCTGTCATTGGTATAATCACCGGTTCCTTTGTACACCAATAAACCATTATTGGTACCAAAATATACTTCACCACCAGCGCTAACTGCAATACTGTTAGGCCGGAAAATAGTGCTTACCGGTAACACAGTCGGCACACCAATATAATGCCATCCGCTTGTGTCATAAACAGCAATACCTTTCGCCCCATTCATACCTGCCCACATCCGGCCTTTTGAATCCCTCGCAAGCGACCATGCACCAAAATTACTATTACCTGTTCCAAAGGGAATGGGCGTATTGTTTTGATCAAATTTGCCAATATAATTACCGGCAAGATCGTACCGCAGAATACCCGCTGTTACTGTTGTTGCAGCATCATAACCATCACTGCCCACCCACATTTCTGTACCTGCCTGTGCAATACTTCTGCAGGTGCGTCTTTTACCAATACTATAATTTTCATCTTTGTAATTATTGCCAACACCAATTAAAATACCTGTGGGTTCAGGCAAGGCTGCACCCGTAATAAAAGAGAAATTGATGCCATTAAACCTGCCCACAGCACCGGGAGCAAAATGGTAACGGCCATTATAATTCAAAAAGGCCGGGTAAGTCATGGAATCATGGTATGAAGCTGCACACCAGGGAGTGCCAGTGCTATCTACACATACGCCAAGCACATTTCGGGTAGGTGGCCCCTGTGCAGGGTTTTGTCCCAGTACCGGCCTGCCCCTGTAATAAGTTCTGGCAAAAGGAATCTTTGTGTCGATCCTATGAATGCCTCCGAAAAAATTAATGTTGTTGCCAGCTTCTCCGCTGCCAAGATAAAATACATAACCGGATGATGCTACCCATACATTGTTTCCTTTTACCGTAATCTGCCGCAGGTTTCCTCTTAAAAAAGCAACGCCAAAACCACTCCAGTTTTTCCAGGTACTTTGGTCAAATTTCCACAGACCTTTTCCATTGGTACCTGCAAATACATTACCATTATCATCAACTGCAATACTTGTAAAGGCGGTATCTTTTTTGTACACTACCACCGATGCCGGGCTGGTCTGTGCAACAACCGTTACCAGGTCAATTATAATACAGCAGATAAAGAGTAGCAATTTTTTCATGGTTGAAGGTTAGATTTGTTTATTAAAATTATAGGATTCAGAGAGAATGAGATTACAACCCGTAGGGAATTGTCATTAAGTTAATGACGAGGAATTAAAATATCGAATTGTAAATCATGAACTTAGCAATGGCTGAATTAATCATTATTCGATATTTCTTGTTTAACAGTCATTATTTTTTTTCGAACTTAAATACATTTTCCAACGGTATGTAAAGGATAAAATTATCACTACAAAACAAATAAAAATCTCCCTTATTTAATTTCATTACCATCCTTATCTAAAAATTTTAATGGCCCGATATTTAGTTCACGGATTCCTGCTTCAATTTTCTTTCTGTCGCCAACAATAAGCCAGGTAAGGTTTTGCGGCTTTATCAATTGCGCCGAAGCCGTATTTACATCTTTCAACGTTAAGGCCTGGATGATAGATGAATAATTGCCGGGATAATCAAGCCCTTTGTTATATACCAATGTATTCTGGAGAAAATCCCGGATAGCTCCGTTGGTTTCCCAACGCCCGGGAACCTCCAATAAAGTTGCTGTTTGTTCTTTTTTAAATTCTGCTTCTGTGATAGGTTTATCTCCGTTTATCTGTGTAAATTCTCTCAACATTTCGGCAATGCTTTCTTTTGTTTTATCTGTCTGTACAGGCGATGATGCCACGTACATGCCCTGGCTTTTTGTATCTGAAAAATAAGAAAACGCACCATACGACCAGTGCTTATCTTCCCTTAAATTCATATTGAGACGGGACAGAAATGAACCGCCCAGCATGGTATTCATCAACTGCAAGGCTTCATAACCTTCACTGTTTGGCGGCGGGCTTAGCAGTGCAGCATTCAATACGGATTGTTCTGCACCGGGCATATCAATCAAATAGATTGCGGGTGATGTTGCCTCTGCAACAAGCGTATTATTTTTCTTTGGTGCATCGTGCGGCTTCCATGCTGCCAGGTATTTTTCCAGCATAGGTTTTATCTCTGCTTCTGTAATATCACCTGCAATAACTACAGTTCCATTGTTTGTAGCAAACCAGGTATTGTGAAAATTAACCAGGTCGTTACGGGTAATTTTTGAAACAGTACTTTCATAACCAATACCGGAAAGCGGATTACTATTTGCATTTCCTTTACCATAAACCAATTGCGGTAATACACGCCAGCCAATAGCTTGGGGAGATGCCTGCTCTTGTTGTATGCCGATGAGTTGTTCTTTTTGTACCCGTTCAAAATTTTTCTGTGGAAAAGATGGGTGCAGCAACACATCTGCCATCAACCCAAGCGATGCCTCCATATTTGGCTTTAATGCTTTTAACGCAACCGCTGTACTATTGATTGTTGAAGAAACATTAAGGTCTGCGCCCAAGGCACTCGCCATATCACTTATATGCACGGCAGACTTTGTGGTAGTGCCTTCTGTAAGCATGGAACTCATCAGTTTTGCAGTACCCGGTTTAGTAAACTGGTCCGTTTCGTAACCGGCATCAAATAATACGCTCATGTTCACAATGGGCGCCTCATGCCGCTCTGCCAGGTAAACCTTTACCCCGTTACTTAACGAAAATTGTTTGATGGCCGGAAAGCTTGCCAGCGGCGTATTTCCAACAGGTGGCATCACCGTTCTATCGAGGCCGGAGGTAGTATTGGTAAAATCACCATAAGGTAAAATGTTCAGCACATACTCACCGTCTGTCAGCCAATCGTTGGCAGTTTTTTTTATATCAGCGGGAGTAGCCGCTTTAATCCATGACTGTATTTTTTTGTAATAATCAGGGCTGCCTCCATAGGTTTCACATTGGGCAAGTATATCACTCTTACCATTAAAACCACCAATGCGTTCCGTGCCTTTTATAAAGTTGGCAAAATAAGTCGTCTTGGCTAATTCCAGTTCAGGTACGGTAACTCCGGTAGTAAAAACCTTCTTCAATTCTTCATTAATAATTCCATTTATTTTATTAAGATCAATACCTGGTTTTGCATTGGCCCCAATATAAAACTGCTCTCCTGCTTCGCTGCCGTTGGTATAGCTCCAGATATCTGTACATAACTGGTCATCATACACCAAACGCTTATACAGCCTGGATGATACGCCACTGGTAAGTACACTGCTCAACAAATCGAGGTAAGTAATTTCCTTTGTACCCCATGCCGGCACATTCCATGTTTTTTGCAGCCTTGCCTGTGGTACTCTGTCCTGTGCCGTCTGCAAATGGGTACCGCTCATTTTTGCAATCCATGCACTGTGCTTTGCAATTGGCGGACTTGCCGGAATATCGCCAAAATATCTTTTAACCTTCTCAAATACCTCTTCTGTTTTAACATCACCTACAATAGAAATGACGGCATTGTTGGGGCCGTAATATGTCTTAAACCATTCTTTCACATCGTCAATACTGGCAGCACTTAAATCCTGCATACTGCCAATTACGCTCCACGAATATGGATGATTGGATGGATAAGTACTTTTTGTTGTCAGCTCTTCGGCTATGGAATAGGGCTGGTTATCGGACTGTCGTTTTTCATTTTGTACCACGCCTCTTTGCACTTCTACTTTTGCACTATCAAGACCATTTAGCAAAAAACCCATGCGGTCAGATTCTACCCATAACACCCGATCAAGACCAGCAGAAGTAAAGTTTTCAAAAAAATTAGTGCGGTCATTGTTGGTGGTACCGTTGATGCTGCCTCCGCCTACAGTTTGCATCACCCGGTCAAAATCGGGATAGTGTTGCGAGCCTGTAAACATGATGTGTTCAAACAAATGTGCAAAGCCTGTTTTACCGGGCTTTTCATTTTTACTGCCTACATGATACCAGATATTAAAAGCCGCCATCGGAATTTTATGGTCTTCACTTACTATCAGGGTAAGGCCATTATCCAGCACAAATTTTTTGTAGGGAATATCAATGTTGGGATACTCCTTTTTGGCCTGGGCGTTCAATGCAATGTAGGCTGTACAGCAGAACAGAAAAAAAAGTATTTTTTTCATGAGCAATTATTTAAGGATAAAATTTTTTTATAAATCAGAAATTGAATGTATGATTTTATTGGGGGAAGAATAGGAATAATTTATGGCTGGCCGTAAAAAAATTACGCATAGTTAAAAGTTTCTACATGGCTCCGCTTCCGTGCAACATCGTATTCCGCTTTTATGTGGGATGATTGTTTTTACTGGCATTGGATAAAGAAAAATATTGAGTGAAGTTATATTGTTGCTGGCACGCTGCATGCGTTGGTGCAACGTCCTCAGCGTTGCTTATTGGCTCTTTGAGAGACGTTGTTTGAAATATTGTAAATTGAAGAGTTGAAATTTAATGGTTGAAGATGTTGCTGAAAAAAAACTACTGCTCATTCCGCCGCTCGTAAGCAGTAAACCATTATTAAAATTTTATTATGGAATTA
>Ga0163144_10023633_pt1 | contig 12117 bp, 14 predicted proteins | sample OliLak19BULKMAT1_FD_123175 | JGI IMG/M metagenome (GOLD analysis project Ga0163144, IMG submission 123175) | Freshwater microbial mat bacterial communities from Lake Vanda, McMurdo Dry Valleys, Antarctica - Oligotrophic Lake LV.19.BULKMAT1 | ecosystem: Environmental > Aquatic > Freshwater >...
CTACCGCGTTTTGATACGCTTGCCGCAGTGCTTCCGTTGCTGCGTTAATCGTGGCACTGGCTTCCGTCAGTCCAAAAGGGGCTGCCCCGGACATTGAACCAACGACAGTCCCTGCGTTCTCGTATTGAGCCCTGCCGAATAATATCTGCTTTTCAGTATTCGCCTCAATCGCAAATTCCTTAATCGCCTCAGCTCGCAATACCTCGGGGATCTTATTCATTCCAAGAGGGTCCGCCCTAGTAGTTTCGGCTGCCATCCGGCCCGCCGCTTTTACTCTTTCGGTCTCCCCGAGAGCTTGCATAATATTGGGGTCCGTCTTCCAAGATGCCCCGTCCGGGGTCAGCCCTTGGCCGAGCATCTGGGCCTCAACGCTGCGCCTGCTTTGATCAATAGCTGCTTGGGACTTGCGAGCCTCTTCCTCAAGGCTTTTCTTTTCCTGTTCCGCGATGAGCGACTTTAGCAGGTCCCGCTTTCCTACTTCGGCAGTCCAGCCCTTGGGGGCCTTGTCCTGTAGATAAATCTCGTCGAGCGGAGACGCAGCCATTTTGGCCAGATTCCCGCCGTAGTCATCGCCGCTCGCAAGAGGGCCAATGCCCGCGCCATCTTCCGGCTGCACGAGGGAACTTGTAAATGCGCTCACTAGCGGATTGGATTTTGTCTCTTCAAACGCCTGCTGCCGAGCCTGTTTTTGGCCGTAGCCCTTGAGCGCACCGCCCACAAGAGCGGTTAGAATTGGCTGCCAAACCGCTTGTGAGCTAGTCTCCGGCTGCACCCTAATATTCAATAGCGACTGACCGCCCTGAACGAACGGATTCGCCGCCTGATACTCTCCAGTGCTTTGCAGCTCGCCCGTGAATGCGTCGTAGAGTGATGCCATATATTATTTACAGATACTCGTTAGCCGCCCAATTCGCAGCAGCTCCAACAATCGCGCCCCCAACCTGCCCCGCAATCTGAGAGCCGCTAGATGGGCCTTTAGGCTGCAAGCCCTTTTGCCGTTTTAAATTATTGTACGCCCGCTCGTCTTGATACGCGTCAAAATCCATGGGGCTGGTGAATCCGTATTTCTCCCAAGCGGACTTAGCCTCTCCGCCACCACCGCCGCTAGGCTTTTGCTTCGCGTTGCGAAGGTCCAGATCCGCACCTTGCCGTTGCAGATCCCCGGCTTGCGAGAACTGCAAATTCTGCGATCCCATTCCAGACTGCGCCCCTGAAATAGCGAGGTAGTCATTTAGCGACATGCCGCGCCGCATCGCCTCGTCCTGAATTCCCTGGCTGCGAGCCCTTGATCCAATATCAAAAAACTGCCCGGCGTTAGAGCCCGCAATTCCTTGAGCTTGCACAAGCGCTGATGACTTAGCGTCGTTTTGACGCTGCATCATTTCGTTTTTCTGATTATTATACAGCCCCGAGCCCAGCGGAATGCCGCGATTGAACATCTGTTGTTCAAAATCGTCTTGCTCTTGTTTAAACTGCGGATCTAGTCGCTTGGTGAAATCGTTATACGTGGAATCAATCTGCCCCTCCCGCCACGCTTCCACGTCTTGACCAACCACCGCGTCAGGAACGCCGTCCCAATTAAACGGAGTGCTGTAATCTTCCTGGATATTCTCTAACTGCTCATTGGCGTAGCCACCAAGGCGAATGTCCGCTTCCTGCCGGTCATTGATAACCTGATTCTGGCCACGGGTGAGTCCCTCAAGCGACTGCTCGCGCGTTTCTTTAAGCGCCCTTGCTTGAGGGCCTCGTGTCTGCTTAGCACTGCTTGGTTTACCAACGAATCCAAGACGGCGCTCAATACGCGCGCGTTTTGTGGGGTCAGTTTCGCCCCGAAGTTTTGCTTTTAGATCTTTAATACTGGGGTCAATACGCGCGGGTAGCGCCCTTGCTTGAGGGCCTTGAGGCTGCTGAGCGCTGCTTTGTTTACCAACGAATCCAATACGGCCCTCAATACGCGCGCGTTTTGTGGGGTCAGCTTCGCCCCGAAGTTTTGCTTTTAGATCTTTAATACTGGGGTCGAGTATCCCAACATTTTTTCTTGGCATATGCTTATCTCCTTGGGGGAGGTGCGAGTATTCCCATGCCGGGACGAAACGATTTATTGTTACGGTACCCAGTCGCTCTATTCGGCTGTAGCCCCGACCCGGTTACCGGAGCCCCTTGTCCGCTGTACCCAGGACGAGAGAACTTGTCCATATTAGTACCGCCCCCACCAAGCTGATTCCCTGCGAGAGGTGGGCGCATAGGGGGCTGATAGCCGGGCCTGTTAAATTTCTCCTCAAGCCCTGAGCCGCCCATCTGCTGCTGACCGCCAGGCGTTGGGCGCTGCATTGGATTGAAGTTTCCGCCCTGCTCCATATTGCCAGGCGTTGGGCGCTGCATTGGATTGAAGTTCCCACCCTGCTGCATATTGCCAGGCGTTGGGCGCTGCATTGGATTGAAGTTCCCACCCTGCTGCATATTGCCAGGCGTTGGGCGCTGCATTGGCCCCTGATTCTGTCCTCCACCAGGGCCCATCATCTCTTTCGCAAACCCGGAATCGTTGCGGGACTTCAGCTCGCCGGACTGCAGCTCGTCTTGCTTAAAACCGGCCTTATAATCGGTCAGCCCGTCACCGAAAGACTGCTGCTGCTGCTGCTGCCCGCCAAGCCTACGCTCAGCAGTTCGCAGCATTGCTTGGCCGTCCATTCCGCCCTGCTGCATTCCGTCCATCATGTCTCGAGGACGCCCCTGAAAAACATTATTATTAGGCATCTGCCGCCTAACGGTATTATCCGCCGGAGCGCCTAACGCCTTCGCAATACTCGCCGCGCCGCGCTGCTCCTTTCGGGCTAGGAAATCGTCCCGCCGAGCCTGCCGCTGCGCATTTCTCGGGCCGCCCTGCTGCTGCTGCAAGAACTCCATGCGCTGCATCTGGCGCTGAGAATTGCCCTGGCCCATTGCCATCTTATTTTGAAGTTGCCGAATTTCGCGATTGTTGCCCATAGTGTCCCCTTAGATTCTCAAAACAAGTCCCCGGCTTCTTCTACTAATGCCGTCGCTGCATAAATACTTTGCACCTGCCCCTCAACGCTTCCGAGCCGCGCCTTTTGCGTGAACTGCAAACTAAACCCTCCCCCGTTCCCAGAGGGGCCAAGTAGTGGATTATATTGAGCACCCGCCTTTGACAGGGCGTTTTCCTGCGAATCACCATAATTGCCGGGATCCACCTGCGTAACTGTGCTTTGCGTGTAAAATGCGTAAGGCGCATTATAATCTGAAAAGTCAAAAATACTGCGCACTTTTTCAAAGTACCCGGTCAGTGAATTACTAAACCAAACGCGCACGTTATTAAGCTTATTACCCACCCCTGAGAACGGCGCAAAATACGGAGTTTTCCAAGAGGTCTCTATTTTGATCGTCCCAATAACAACAGAGGTGTCTTCCGTAACGCCCGTTGCGATCCGAGCAACGCCCCCAAAACTCGGAGCGTAATAGACTTTAGAAGTTTCGTTTTGTTGCACCCCAGCAGCCAAGGGAGCCGATAACCAAAGGGCGAACGCCTTGTATTTTCGGTGATAAACGAAATACCCGTAATTCACCATGCCCGCATAGTTTGCAATTGCGCTGAAATTAATAGATGGGCCAGACCCGGATTGAGAAATAATTAGGTCCAACTCCTTAAGGTAAAAAACGTGCGGCCTTCCACCGTCCGCCGTTCCAGGGTCGACCCATCCCGCATCAGTCCACAAATTCTCAATCGCCCTCGTGGGGCTATTCTCGTAAGCGGATTGTGCGCTGCTGTTAAGCAAGTCCCGGAACCAATACGCGTACTGAGCCGTAGCTACGAAAATATCTCCGTCGACCTCAACGAAACAAAGCCGGTTCGCCGGTGCGGGCATTGTAAAGCTGCCGACTATATTCCAATTCGAAGCTAACGGATTATCGCCCGAAAAAACAAGAACCTTGCCGCCCGTCCCAAAGATAACAAAGAGAGACTCGGAGGAAACGCCGGAAACGGCTGTAACTGAAAACACTCTAGAAATAGATTGGTTGTCCAGAAACGAACTATAATCAATTACATTAGCCGCGGCCATTGTGCCGCGAACGCCGCCCACCGAATGCCAATTAAGAACGGTTCCAGCGCCGAAATACAAGCGCCCGCGATGGGAGCACCCGACCGTAATTTGATGAATTGCAATCGTTGCAGGCAATACGCCCGTGACGCTCGTGTACTCAGTAAAGGCAGGGCCTGCCGTACTTCGAGGCTGCCCGGCCCCCAGCAATATGGTAAGATCCCCGTGCTTAATTACGTAACACTGATCAGCGACCCCCGGACTCGGAGACCCCGGAAGCGCCCCTAGGTTCGTGCCCGCTGCAATATTAAAACGGTCAGCCCCCCTAATTGCGTAGAACCCAGCCGCGACAGATGCGGGAGAGGGGTCAACGTAATTAAAAACGTTCGTGCCAAACGCCGCGTTTGACGCAGTTAGTTGAACCGCTGGGCGAATAAATAAGCGCCCATCTTTAATCAGATAGTTCGTCAGCTCCCGCGCATAGCCGGAATCTAAATCAATGTTGAACGGGCTGACCGTGTTAAGCCCCCGCAACGGCAACGGGATGGCAATGAGTTTACTTTTTGACGGCACTGCTACTAGGCCCCCTTCCAGTTCTAGGAATCGGCCTAGTATTTACAGGGGCCACCGGGGTAGCTAAATAGTTTTTAATCCTATTTTCTAAATCGGGCGTGAAGCTTTCGGTGTAGTCCATTGAGCCCTTAGCTTCTTTTACGGCTCCGGCTTTTAGCAACATGTCCGCAATTGTGTTCTTTCTGTCCGCCGCAGCGTCGAGGTACTGCTGACCAAACTTTTCAGGCAGAAACGCATAGCCCGTAATGTCGCCAGCGGCCAGGTCCTCCTCTTTACGACTGTTTGCGAACTTATTATTTACCCACCCGTATTTAGCGTCAGTACCGCGAAAATCTTTTGCAAGTTCAGGATTCGTTAGCTGTTTTTTAGTGCGTCCCCGCACCTGCTGGACCATTCCCGTCGTGTCAATTTTCAAGCCCTGCTTTTGCAGCTCGCCGATTCTGTTCCCTTCTTTTTTCCACGCATCAGTTGCAAAACGCCCCGCCAGTATCGAAACCGGATTTGTCTTTTGATCAAGCTTGTCAAGCTTTGACATCGTGCCGCCCCACTGGCCCCGCGCGTATCCCTCCGCCATGCCCGCAAGTCCGCCCGTGTATACGTTCGCAACTGCTAGCGCTGCAGCTTGCCCGGCTTTGGTCGCATGCATTTCGTCACGATGATTTTTGAAATTCTTGATATCGTTATACAAACCCATTGCCGCTGCTAAATATCCAGCATAGCTAGGAGCGCCAACCGCAAAGCCGGGAGTGCCTGCCGCAGGAGCAGCCGCTACCGCGCCCCCGGCATTGGCCGCATTGGCCGCATTGGCTGCAGCCATTCCAGTAGCGCTCGCTCCCGTACTCGCTGCCGTGGCGGAAGCGTTATAAGCCGCTTGAGCTGCCGTTCCCGCATTAGCCGCTGAGCTAGTGGCCGCAGTCGCCCCCGCATTCCACGCCGCTTGAGAAGCAACGCCCGCCGCTTGATTGTAAGCAACGTTCGCGGCTGCCGTGGTGGGAAGAGTGCTTCCAAAAGCGGAGTTAAGCCCCTTCTTTGTGCCCTCTTGCACGATTTTAGAAATAAATTTATTGCGCGCCACCTCCGCATCGCTCGGAGATTTAGCGCCCGCCGTAACTTCCGCCTCCGCTGCTGCCGCTTGCCGTGGGTCGTAGCCAAGCGCCGCATAATAGCGCCGCAAGGCTTCTTGGCTAGTCATTCCGCCGCTAGATTCCAAAGTCTTGCTCCGGGTAAGACCAGGGGCCAATCATGGGAGTGCCAGCCGTGGCACCCCTCACGCTAATTACACCGCCGCCTGAGAGTTTGCTTTTTGCTAATTCTAATCCAGATTCCGCGTCTTGTCGGAGTTCTTCGTAAGGGAGATTGCGCTCGCGCTTAAAGCGCCACACAGCGCCATCAATGATGCTATAAGGATCGAGAATAATCTCATCAGAATCATCAAGCGGGCTATCATAAAGATAGCTAGCATTAGTATCAACGCGAGTCCAAGATATAGTACCATCGCTCGCCGTCCCGTCCCACGTTGGAGGAGTTGCGCCCGTTGTGACAGGACTAAAGTCCGGGGCTCCCCGATCATAGACTTTATTTAAATAACTACAGTATCGAAGAGAACTCCACAGCGTATTCGCCAGCCAAGTTTTGGGGCGCAGCACGTTTACAGAAACATATTCATAAACAATAATTTGCCCGTTCTCGCTAGAAGCCGGGACGGGATCAATAAAAAGACGCGCCCCCGCACCAAACGACTTGATGCGAAATCTCTGTCTTGGCTGCGTACTGAGTAACCCAGATTTAAATTGCTGCCATTCCGCGCCGGTAAGGGGGCCAATTAGCGGCCAGCGCTTTGAGCGGTTCCACAGTGTTTCGGATTGCCGAGAATCGTAGTCAGCATTAAAACTATAACTATCAAATCCAGTCGCTAGGGTGAAGGTCCCTTCTTTTTGCAATTCGGGCCACGGGAAATCGTTAGCGATATCTTTTAGAGTTTGCAGCAGCATCGAGCGCAAAAGCGTCGCGTTCCCGTCAGCATTAGCAACTATCGCAAGGGGGCTAGTGATCTGCAATCGTCCCGCGCAAAGCTGAGCGGCTTGAAGAATATTCATGTCGTTAGCCAGCCCCCAGGAATTTTACCAAAGATTCGCGCCGTTCCCGCACTAACGCTAACCGCCGTATCAATGAGCGCGTTCATCGATTCCCCAGCAGCGGGCCAAACTCTCACAGTCGCCGCTGCGTGAGTGTTGCGCACCAGCACCAAACTTTGAGGCAGTTCAGCCCTAGGCGGGAGCCTCACCCCGTCGTTCACTCCTGCGACAGTAGTGACAACCTGAACGATGTTGCCAGTCAGTAGCGTGGCCGTTCCTTGCGTGGTGCCGTTCGCCACCACGCCAAGCTGCGGAACGTCCCCCAGCATTTTAACCTGAACGCTCGATAGGCCCAGTCCCACGATGTCAGCAGCTAGAGACATATTTTTTAATTCGGTGAAGTAAAATAAGTCGCGCAGCAAACCGTAGAGGTGGAGGTGGTAACCATTTGAAACTGAAGAACTGTATTGACTGTCCCCCTCATTGGAGTTGGGAAGACCACAAAAAACACGTTACTCGAAAGAGTGTTTGCACCAAGAGAATATACCCATCTCGCCGCTGCGCCATCTTTAAGGCTAAGGCGAGAAGCAACGGCGCTATTGTTGTCGCAGCTAAAACTCGTGACGTAAATTCTATTACTCGCTACGGCTGGAACAATAACGGTATCCGCCGTAGTTGTGGACGTGCCTGAACACGCAACCAGCATCCTATCGGGCGACGTGCCGAAGGGGTTTGTGTATAGCCGCTCGTCGGCATCAACTTTAATATTAGAATAGTCGCCCGTTGCAGACGAAAGAGTCGCTAGGGCGTCCTGACGAACGCCTAAAACAAATGCGCCGGTATCTCCGTTCAAACTAACTGCGTCTTCAGCTTTTGCAATCGAAGTCGTCGCGGCGGGGGCCATTGCACAAAAAAGCGCCCCCTGCGCCGTCATCGCCGCAGGGCCGGGGCGCCCATTAGTTCCGACTAGAGTAGTGGTCGCATTATCGTTCCGCACCGCCACCCACTGCGCTGACGCAATGGACGGAATGAGCGCCAATAACAAAATCAGCTTTTTCATATTATTGCGCCCAAAAAAAGGAACTAGCCTACAGAAACCCACTTAAGAGCGCTAACGCGATAGAATGCTCGGCCCGCCGCCGCTGCGAGCGACATCGAAGCGTTCGCTCCTAAAGCGTTAATATCCTCGCCGGTTGAGGGGAATACCAACAACGCATTCGCGCCGCTGTTGCTTATAATAACAAAATCAAGATCAGTTCTGGACGCCGGTGGGAGCCTCGCCCCAGTGTTCGCCCCGACAGTTGAGAAGTGCGCTATTTTGGTGGTGACCGGAAACGAGTTAGCTTGTGAGGTGCTGCCCGCCGCCGTTAGTCCGCTTATGATAGAAAAGCCCAACTGCCTTGCTGCTTCGACCGGAATCCCGGCACCCAAAAGTTCTTGAATACTTGCCATTATATTGTTCCCTCTTCTTGAATTTTAACAGGACGCCCGCGCTTTTTAGATTCAGGGGCCAATTGCGCTTCCAATAGCTGCGTAAGCTTAGATGACAAATCAGCCACAGTAGTTCTTAAAGAATTATTCTCGGCCTGAATCTTATCAATCTGGTAAGTCGCCGCCATCTTATCCGCGTTACCCGCAGCTCTAGCCAAGTACTGAGAAGCCTTGGCCGCATCATTATGAGAGCCGGCCCCGAGACTATCTAAGTCCGTGGGATTAGTGCTCGCCAATCGCTCTACCGTTTCAATTCGAAACGACTTGTAGTGCTCAATTCGTGACGGGTCGTTTTTAAATAGCGCTATGAGAGGAGTCCCTAGCGTTTCCTCAGTTGCGTTTCGAGCGAAAGCGTTCCATGCGTCGCGCCACACACTGATATCAGACTGCCCTTCAGGGGCTAACATGGTAATGCGCCATCGACTAGTGGCCTCATCAAACACCACCGTGTCCGTAATTCTGCGGCTAAAACTAGTGCGCCCAAGATCCCAAACGCAGGAAAGATGGATAAAATTCTTTCGAATTATGCGCCCTTCTGCCGCGCTAAGCGCAGGCATATCTTCAGACACAACTTCGAACTTGGCTTGAATTTTGTATGGGCTCGTGTCGTCAGGAAGATCAACTTCCCGGTAGTCGTCCGAAAGCCCTTCGATCTGAGTCGTTTTTTGCAGCATATCATCCTTCTAAAAGAGAGAGGGGGTTAGCCCCCTCTCTCTACGTAAACTTATCGACCGTTCATGCACGGACGATTCAGCGATACAGTTGTGAAAGTCGACGCCGGCACACCGCTAGCAGACTTAGAAACCATGCCGTCGATATAGCTTCCTGCCACAGTGGTATCGTCAACAACTCCAGGCGAAGCCGTAGCCTGCAAAGGGGCAGCCGTGACAACGGTCTGGCCCGACGAGAACGCCACGCCAATGCCCGAAATCTGGTACCAGGCCCATTGACTAGCTAGACACGCCGCCATTGCAACGGCAACTTGCCCGCGCGACGCAACGATAGTTAGAGCAGTTTGTCCAGTAGAGTCCCAGACGACCGTGCTTCCAACAACAGTAGACGCTACGCCCTTAAGGTAAATAAACTCAGCGCCAGCATAGAGAGTATTATCAAATCCGGTAACAATGTGACCAATATCGTGAAGCTGGACAGCACTCGTTTCGTTAATAGGCTGATATCTTGCGATATCAGTAGTTATAGAAAATGGCATAATCAAATTCCTTAAAAAATTAAGCGTTGTTCAGAATACCAAGTCGGCGAAAATTCTTACCGCAAAGAGCGCCCATCCAGGCAAGATACTCGATCTGAGCGTCCTGATTGAACGAATCGCGCTTTGAAAGTCGAACTAGATCGCGCTGAGAATGTACAGCCAACTCAATCACTTCTGGATCAACAAAAAACATCGTAGAGGCAGGCATTCCGGCGATGGTCGGCTCTAGGCTAACTTCTGCTTGCTTATACTTGTAAGTATTAAAGCCGAGTTTCGCGAGAGTCCCATTCGCATCCGTCAAGCGCTGCAAAGGATGCACTGCGGATTCGTAGAATCCGTAAGTCGCATTATCTGCAAGGATTAACTTAGTTTTGCCCTTGTACGCCTGAACCAGGATATCAACCTGATCCATGTAGCTCACAATGTTCGAAGCACTCATTGCCACGCCGCCGTCAGTAGTTGCCTGAAAACGGGCATTTCTTGCGAACGAATAAGTAACGCGAGAAATGTTTCCAACCGTTCCCAATGAGGGAGTGGCAGAAATTAAATTCCTCAATCCACCAATCTGCAACCCGCCATCTGAAGTTCCTTCAGAAAGAAGATCGATATTGAACTGATTTTCAAAAGTCAGCTTGGCGTTCATTACACGAGACTTAAGCAAGTCGCGATTCTGAGAGCGGCCAGAGTTCTGCAATATTTCGCGACCATGCGCCTGAATATTAAGAGCCACCTGTTTCCACTCGTACTCAAAACTGGAAAACGTATCAGTCCAAGACGTATCAAGAATCTGCGATCCAGAATAACGCTTGTAACTTCCGTTCTCAGCGAACATTACAGGGATTGCTATTTTGGGGCCGCCGTCTTTACGCGAGATACAGCCGTTAGCCTTTAGAAATGCAGAAAATGCATTTTTTGCAGTAATGTTGTCGAAAAGATCGTCTTCGAGCATTTGGACAGTGGTGGAGAGTAACTCGTTAAAGTTACTATTTGGAGTAGGCATTTAAATTTCCTTTTGTGATTATCTTATATTTGCGTTGTCTAGCGCCTCGTCTAAAGCGCTATCCAACTTCTCTTCGAATGAATTCCCTTTCAGTTTCGAACGAGACGGCGCAACCGCTGCCCTTGAACCACTCACTGAGCTTGCCGCCGCTATTGCCCTTCCGGCAGGCGGTGCTCTTGACGGGCTCGATAACATCCCAGACTTTCGCGCTTCGCCTATGACGAATTCATAAGCGTGATGAAGCTGTTCAGCAGAAGATAAATCCGGGCGCATATTTCTAATTTCGGTTACGGCGTCCGCAATCTGGGGCTCAAACATTCGAACGAAAGGTTCTCTGTCCGATCCAGTGCTGTCCTTACCGGCCCGAAATTGTGAAATTTCAGCGCCTATCTTTTCTTCCTGCAGTTCGCGCTTGTAAGATTGAAAATCTTCCCGCGCCTGCCGAGCTTCATCTAAAGCTTCTTCTGCTATGGGGTCGTAGTTTATGGGGTCCGATTGCGAGTCTTGCTCATCATCGTCTAGGAGATCGTGCGGTGTCATACCCGCCTGCTGCAAGAGTTTAGAGATTGCTCCCTTGCGCTCTTGTAGATTGTCGGACGTCAGCATTTCGTTCCAAGCTAGCAGCCTTTCGGTCGCATCAATTGGATCTTTAATGCCGGCGTGAACTAACTTGTTCCGGTAGGGTGCGAACACCTCCGTGACACGCTGCTCAATTTGCTTTCCGCGCGACGATTCTCCGGCTGTTTTATTGGCCCACTCTGTGCGCCCGTGGTCGTACTCTTTGAATTTCGCGAGTAGTTCCTTGGGAGCCTTGGAAGCAAGGGCTTTTAAATCAGCGGGCCAAAACTCTGGCAAGTCGCTTGCCGGAATTGCTACGTCTACCGGTGCGGACTCGTCTGTTTCTTCAGGTTCGGCCTCTTCTTCCCCCTTCGATGCAGCCACGGGCCTTTCCGCTTCGTCCTCGCCCTGCCGGTTTTCTAGCTCCGCTTCTGCTGCGTCCATCGCTTCTTCGATTATGTCGCCTTTCATTCGTTGCGCCTTATTCGTTTGTTGTATTCTTCCAGGAGCCGTTGGTTCTTGTATTTCAGCTCGTTACGCTTGGCAGGGTCGCTTAAAATTGATTCGCTTTTCTGAATCGCCTCCAGCACCCGCTCTTCCGTCACGATGTCAGTAGGCGTGTTTTTACGCTTAGAAAGCAGATCGTTCCCGACAACCGTCAGCCCTAGCCGGTTCGTGGCCCGCATGTACGCACTTTTGGATTCGTAGATATGACCCGTAACAGGGTGCCGCAGCCGGGGCATAGTATCTTGATGCACAGCGGGGGCCACCGACTCCGTGGGCGTTCCGTCCGCCTCAAACCACTTCCAAACGCCGTCTATTTTTCGATAGATTGACCGCATGTTCTATAGTTTGAGCGAAACCTGCAAATAATATAACTGGTAAATTTCTTTCAATCTGAGAGTAATAGTAGTAGGAGCGCCTCCTCTTCCTCGACGGCCTTGTACTGCTGCGCAATTACAGCGGGCAGTTTTAGCGCAGTTTCCACCTCCGCCACCTTTGCCACCTCTGCCGGAATCTCAACGCTGCCCCTCTTGCGCAGTATTCCGTCAACGTCAGCCGCCGTAATGTTCCAAAACCAAACTTTCGGTTTTAAAAGCAAAAGCAAACTCATTAGCTCACCACAAAAATTCTAGTGTTTCCCGCCACGCCCGC
>Ga0163144_10023634_pt1 | contig 12117 bp, 13 predicted proteins | sample OliLak19BULKMAT1_FD_123175 | JGI IMG/M metagenome (GOLD analysis project Ga0163144, IMG submission 123175) | Freshwater microbial mat bacterial communities from Lake Vanda, McMurdo Dry Valleys, Antarctica - Oligotrophic Lake LV.19.BULKMAT1 | ecosystem: Environmental > Aquatic > Freshwater >...
CTAAATCAAGCATAAATGCCCCGGTGCCTGCGCTTTGAAAATTATGATCTCCATAACCAAGAAGTTGATCCGAACCCTGGGTCATGGTTGCTGAAACTTCAAAATTAGTAGAAGAAAAAGTGTCTAAAGAATTCAAAGAATTCGTACCCCAAATAGCCCCAGCGAAGCTGTTTGCAACCGTGAGGGTTCCATTTTGTTGAATATTTCCAACTGTGCCGCCTGCTCCAGCGGTATCTATCTCGGTCCACTTTAATGTGTCTATAGTTGTGCCGGTAAAATTATCTGTAAGCAAGGTTGCGGCATTAACGCTGCTAAAAGAAATTAAGAATATCAAAGCAAAGGTTGCTAAAACGCGAAAGGCTGATCTGCTTCTCGCTTTTATACTCTTGAGCATCTTACTGTAGTCCGTTTTCAGTCCAACCATACCCTAATTTGCGACAGAAATTATATCTGGTCAATTTATCAGCTATTGTTTTGTAAATCAATTTGGAAAGAGTTTTTTGGTGCAACGCTTAGATACTTAAAATATAAAGCAGCAAGCTCGTAGTCCAAACTAAACACCCTACTGTATGTGTAAATTCCATTACATAGGTTGGATTCTTAGAAATTGAGCTTAAAGAAACCAACAGCAAACCAAAGCAAATTACATATGTGTAAATTAAATCTGAATGTATTTCATTTATGTGCGAGCCTGAATTGTCTTGGTACAAAATAATTATCTAGCTTTCAATATTAAATTCATTTAGAATAGACAGAATTAATAATTATTTATGAAAGAACAAGAACAAACCTTCAAAAATTTGCGCATTTTTAACGCAGTCATGGTCGTTTTGCATTTAGTGCAAGCAGTTATCATGTTTTCGATCAGCAAAGCCGTGCTGGTTCCACTCACCACTACTTTTTTAAACTTTAACCCACAAGCTAGAACAGTTGTACCAGTAACAACCGAAGCCTTGCAGTTGAACTTAGGTCACTTTATTTCGTTGTTTCTTTTTCTTTCGGCGTTATTTCACCTATTAATAGTGTTGCCTGGGATCAATGAATGGTATGTAAAAAACTTAAAGAAGAAAATCAACTATCTACGGTGGTATGAATACGCTTTAAGTTCGTCGATAATGATTGTGGCGATTGCCATTTTGTGTGGAATGTACGATCTGCCAAGTTTGATTTTGATCTTCACCCTTAATGCCATGATGAATCTGTTTGGCTTGATGATGGAATTGCATAACCAGACTACCGAAAAGACTAATTGGACGTCGTATATCTTTGGCTGTATTGCCGGGATTGTGCCTTGGATTGTAGTAATTATGTACTTTATCGGCGCTGCCACTTCGGCCAATACCAATATCCCAGCTTTCGTTTATGCGATTGTAGTTACACTGTTTGTCACCTTTAATATTTTTGCCGTAAATATGTTCTTGCAGTATAAAAAGATTGGCCGCTGGAAGAATTATATTTTCGGAGAAAGAATGTATATTATCTTAAGTTTAGTAGCTAAGTCACTTTTGGCCTGGCAGATATTTGGTGGTACTTTGAGGCCTTAATAGATTAGTAGAATCAGAAACAGGGATGGGTAAAACCATCCCTGTTTCTGTGCACGCTGAATTAGCTATTTGAATAAACTGATCGGGAATTAGTTTAAGCTCCCTTGCAGCCTTTCGCTCACAATCTGGATTGATCTTTGTCTTTCTGGCCAAGTCACAGTAGAGATCTTACCCTTCAAGTTCAGTGGTGTAAGTACGTTGTTGCTCCAAATGTATGCATATTTTTTAGCCGCTGCCGTGTCTTCGTCAGTTTCTGATTGATAATCGAATGTATCAGCAATTACCAAATACCAACCTGGGAAATTAGTATTTTCTCTTATCGAAAGTATACATCCTAGTTGTGGGCACTCGTTAATTATCTGCGAAACCTGCGGGGAAATAATCTTAGCTAGGTACACTGGTTTTGCAATCTCTTTTACTTCTTTAGTCGCCAAATCCATTTGTTGATAGCTGAAGTCATATTTAAGACAGTCGTTACAAGCTGCTTCAACGCCAGTAAATTTTGCTGTCAAATAAGTTAATTTATTGCCCTCTACTGCCAAATAAGACTGCGCATTTTGTGGCCCAGTAATAGCTCTGCCAATAGTGCTTGTTTCGGATCGAGCTAACAATACAGTTACCTTATTTGGAGATACGTCGTACAGTTCTAGAGAATAAAGATAATAGTCTCGGAAAACACCTGTAGTGGCTGCTTGGCCATTTAAGTAGGCGATTCTATTATTGTCTACCCAAATCCCAGAAGAATATTTATCGTTTGTCTTTAGCTGCGTTAAAATTTTACCTGTGGCCACATCTACGACTTTAGCGCCGTTTACTGATTCTTCCTCTACAACCAAATATTTATCATCAGGGCTCCAGCTGTCTAAAGAGAATGAATCTGATTTAAAGTCGACTTTTGTTTCTGTTAGAGTTTGCAAATCAACTACGGTGAATTCTGACTTACTATCAATATGATATGCTAATTTTTTGGCCGACGGCGACATGAGGGTGGTAATTCGATCTTTACTGCTTTTTAGTTCTACTAAATCTGCCTTTATCTGTTTGGCATACATCAGTTTGTATACTGTGTTGGCGCCAACGGTTTCTTCCAATACCACAGCCATAGGGCTTGTTTGCACTCCAGCTAAATCAATTGCCGCCGCAGATGATTGTTGGCTACTTGAACTTGAAGCGTTGCCAGCGTTTGTGTTTTGGCGTTCGACCAGGAAGATGATCGCTACAACTACCAGCAAAAACGGTAGTACTAACATGGCGATTTTACCCGCGCGCATTTTGTTTGAGTCTAAACTTGTGGTTTTATCTATTTCTAAATTTGGAGTATTGGTTACTTCTGAATTTGACTTTTATTTTCAGCAACTGTAATATCTTGATTTTGCATAGATGATTCTAGCTGTTAAGCCGCTGTTTTGATAGCCTGTATCAGATCCTCTAAACCTTCGTAGAATAGCCGTAACATTTCTACTTCTGTAATCCCATATCTAGCAGAAGGTGAAATATCGTAAATTGGAACTTCGCTTGTTCCTGTTTCTCCGTTCGAACTTCTAACTTGTAGACCAAATTTTTCAGCTAGCTCTTTTAATTTATCCATTGAGATTCCTTCTTCTACTAATTCACGAGTATCTAACATGATACTCATTCTCATTGAAGTACCGATATTTGAAGGACAACTTGTTGGGTTTCCGATGATTGGATCTTGGTATAATTCTAAACCATTGCTGATAAGTGTTTGTCTGAATGCGTTTAATTCTTCAAAAACTTGACCCATGTCGCTTCCGTATCCCATGCACATAACTCTTAGTAAATCTTCTTCTCCTACCCAAACAATCAATTTAAATTCAGTACCTTCGATATCCTTCATAAACATTCCTCTTCCGTGGGGCCAGTCTTTTGCTAAGTCTGAAACTCGAAGATGTGGATCCTCAGTCATATCTTTAAACATATAATGATCCTCAACTAGCTTCGCGTACTGTTCTGGTGTAAGCTCGTTTGTATGTCCTGGTGTCAAAGAATAGTAATTTCCTCCCAGTTGATTGAAAATAGAAACCATCTTGTCTTCGAAGGCTAATCTTTCTTCTTTAGTTTGCTCTGCAGGTAGATTGTATCCAGCTGGAATTGCAGCAAATCTAATTCTCATAGAAACTCTTTCTAATGCTGCATCGATATCTGCAAGATCGAATTCTTCTCCTTTACGATCCCAATCGGACTTGTGAGAAGTTTCAGAAATATTTGTCTTGTGGTAATCGTTAATAATTGCACCTAGCCAACCTCTAAAAGTCTCGTAATCCTGTGGATTTCTAACGTAAACTCCAATACTGCTATCTACGCTCAAAGTCCAGGAGCCATGATTTGTCTAATTCTCCTCTTTTCTTCTTCTTTGAATTCCAAGTAGTATTCCTCTTCAAAAAAACTTAGTGGATCGGTTCTTAGGATTAGCTTCCAAAGAACTAGCTACAAAATCTAAGAAATCTCCGTCATTCATTTCCTCTACATCTCTTGGGGTTTGTGGTGTGTTCACACGAGTTAGTGTTGTGCTTTCCATAAATAAAGTTACAAGTTATACAACAGAATGTAAGAGCTGTCTCCTGGTACGGGGTTAAATTATTAAGTTGTTGTGATCTTACCCTAGAGATCGCTCTTTGGCAACATTTCAAGTAACTCTTTCTGAATATCTCCGATACTCTTAGATGCATCAAGCTTAAAAAGAACTCCTCTTTCCTGGTATATTGCTACAATAGCTTCATTATCTTTATGGAAATCAGCTAGTCTTCTCTTGATAGATTCTTCGTTATCATCATCTCTTTTAGACAGATCTTCCCCACAGTTGTCGCAAACTCCTTCAATTTCAGGTGGGTTGAATTTTCTGTGGAAATTCGCCTTACATAATTTGCAGTAAAGTCTCCCCATCATTCTATCTAACGCTTCTTCGTCAGATAATTCGAAGTAAACTGCCATATCAACTTTTTGATTAATCTTTCCTAAAATTGTATCGAGCAATAAAATTTGACTTTGTTTCCTTACTACGCCAGAAAGGATTACATTTTCGATACCTTTATTTTGCAAGTAAACTTTAAGCAAACCAAAAACTAGCTCATCGTCCAAAAAACCCTGATTCATTGATTCTTTTATATATCTGTGAATGTCTCTTTCTCCAAAAGAAATGTCTCGAAGAATATCTCCAGTAGAAACTCTTTGATAGTTGAAGGCATCCACTAATATCTCAGCTTGTGTATCTTTTCCACTACCCGAAGGCCCTAAAAAGACTAAATTCATATAAATGAAATTAAAATTATTAGGGAGATTATATCAGAATGTAAATTCATCTTTGAAAAAGTGGGAGTTTGACTAAACTCATACTAGTTATATTAACAAACGAAGATGTAATCAAACCTATTTGATTACATCTTCAACCAGTTCTCCTGATCTTAACAACGAAAAAATCTCTTTTCGCTCTAAACTGCTCATCGCTAAAGCCCAATCCCAGGCTTGTTTGTACATATCGCTACGCTTTGATTCTACACTCACTTCTTGCTGGGCAAAATCCTTTCCATATAGATCTTCCCAAATATCGAAAAGTATTAGATTAAGCACCTGATGACTAAGTAGGCCACGATCTTTTGATGGGCCACTAGTTATTTTATAAATTCCAGCTTCGTGTAAAAAGCGGTGCAGTAGCTCATGAATAGTGGTGGCAATTTTAGTATTGGCACTGTAACTAGCTCTTAAAATAAGTGGATGACACTGTGAAATTGCCTCACGCACAATTGCATGAATTTGGGTTTCAGTTGTACTCAAAGCAGAAATTTTACTTATTGATTGTAAAATCTTTTCGGCATTGCGATTCCACATCTCTTGATATTCATTTGCCGCCGCTTCTATTTCTGGAATTACTGGATCGGGGTAAAAGTTAATTGCGAGCATGTGGGATTATATATCTCAATTTGTATTTCTAAAATAGTTTTTAGCTGAGAACTCACATTGTTCTAGGAAAATCTCCTTAAAGAGACTTAAATTATTCTGCTCATACAAAAGCAATGTAGCTTCTATATTTAGAAACTCAATTGCAGTTAGTTCTTCGACATCACGATTTATTGTAGGCCTAGATACGTCTGCTAGGTTTTCAGAAAATAGGTAATCTAGAATATCTTGAACGTCCAACCAGCTAACTTTCAAGCTGGTTTTGTAGAGGGCCAAGTGGCAGTAGTTGAATTATCTGATGGATCATTCGTATTTAATCATTTGCCAACTGTATATGTAGCTAACGCTTACGCAGATGTAAAACCTGGATATAGTTTAGTATTCCCAATAGTTAGAGTTATATCGAAAAATATACAGGATGATTTGCAAAAGAATTTCACCAAAATGTCACTTCCCGAGGCACGTCAAATGCTTAGATCAATTACTTCTGAGTTTAGGTTTGACACTTTTGGGCAAAAATTTCAGTTGGCGTCACTTGTAATCAATCTATTATTTGTAGCTTTATTAATTGTAAATGCCATTATGTTTAGAAAAGCTATCATCAGGGCGATTATTGTGAATAGCATTTTACTGGCTACAGTCTTGGTTGTCGTTTTTTATCAAAATAAACTAGATTGGAATTTTCTTACTTTTCATATACTTGTGGGTGTAGGGATCATGACTGTGCAACTTGGCTTATACTTTCAGAGATATAAAGACCAAAAGCAGGAGACATTATTTCCTTAAAAATGTAAAATATATCGTTATATTAATCTCACATTTATGTGGACAGTTTTTAAACAAGCGCTTAGATTATGGAAAACTAATGCATCAGACACTGCGATAGTATTAAAAGGAGGCTTGGCTAAAGGTTTTGGAGAAATTGCCGTAATTAGATACCTACAAGAAAATAATATTAGACCTAAAGCAGTAATAGGAGCTAGTTCTGGCGCACAAATTGCAGCGATGTGGGCAGCGGGAATGACTTGGCAGGAAATGGTAGAAGCTACCAGTAAGTTTCAGATGTCTCTTACCACTTCATATTATGAACTATTAACTGAAAGGCACCTATTTGGTAGTCAAAAAATTAGAGATTTTTTCTTAAGTTATATTCACAATACAGATGTTGATATGGAATCTATGCAAAAAAACGTAGGTTTCTTGAGCCATAATCTCACAACCAAGAAATTAGAACTACTATCGAAAGGCAGTTTAGTTCAGTGTCTAATTGCCTCAAATGCTCATCCTGGAATAATTGCTAGCCAAAACTTACCAAATGGACAATATATCGACGGCGATATTTATAGCGGTATCTATTTGATAGATGATATTAAACACAGATTTAAAGTAAAACATGTAATCGGAATATCTAGAGAATTAGAATCATCTGGATACCTTACAGAAATAATATTAGACCTCCTAAGGCCCGACAGATCGGATGCACAATGCGATGAAGATAGATTGGATTTACTACTCAAATATAACTCAAGCGGTATTGGATATGCGGAATTCAGTGCTATTCCAGGTTTAGTAGATTCAGTCTATCAGCAGCTATTAGATAACGAAAAAGCTCTGCAAAAGTACTTGTGTTAATTCGGTAGAATTAATCGAAGAGACAAATAAAGACGCGCAGCATTCATCGATGATAAGAGGTGTTTTCTATTCAGGAGTAAATGATGTAGGTAAATTGACTTCGTATAATTTTTGTGAAACTATACATACATATTTATATAAAATCATATGCAAAAAAAACAATCCAAAGCATCAGCCATATCTAAAAACAAAGTTAAAGATGGAAGTAAAATTACTTTTATAAGCTCTAAGACAGCAATTTTTTCAATCGCTGCTCTTTCCTTGTTGGCTATAGTAGGTGGATACTATATCTGGCAGAGTAACGAGACTTTCGCTACCAGAAATGGTGACAGAGATGAAGTATTTACCAGCGCTGTTGCAGATGACTTAAATTTTACAGAGGTAGAATTTACTACTAGTGAAAATAACAGATGTGTTGCCCTGGAATATAATTCTAACTTCAATATTGGTGGAATAGGAAACCTAAAGCTTCTAAATACTTCTACTGTTGGCTACAAAGTCAATTCCGATATCGTGCCTGGTGTAGAAAACCCTAATGGGGATTTAAGCATCTATGTCCCTGGATCAAAAGCTGACTCAAAAAAGGTTCTTATCAACGCACCTAGAGGTGGTTTAAGTTATCCTGTAGATGTAGCTAAAGATTTCAGCTTTACAACTTTAGTTAAAGATGTACCAAGATCAGAGTTACAAACTAAATATACTTTCCCTGCAGATAGAGTTGCAACCGTGCTTACAGCATCTAGGCTTAGACTAATTAGTGCTAACCCAAACCAGGGAGTTTTATCTCTAAGTGTTTACAGACGCCCTAACTCGAAGATATTTGTTGAATTAGGACAGTACAACATGGTTAATAAAATCTATACTTTATTGCAAAGAAATGACATAACGTCAAAAATTGAATTACCATTCTCCGACGGTTCAGTAAGGAATATGGCTAGATTAAGAATGGATAGATCTACTAAGGATGTTACAACAGTTTTTCCTTCAATTGAAATACTAGACTCAGAGACTGGTATAGTTATTAGTAAAATTGAGCTAAGATCAAAAAGGTTTGCCGGAATTGTAGAACCACAATTAGTTGTACGTGCTAACTGGCAAACAACTGTAAAACAATTTCAGATTGACGATTTCAATTTAAAGAGCAGCTGTACGATTGCTCAAACTGGTACTAGAAGTACTACATTTACAGATATTGAAGATTTTGAAATAGTAGAATAGGCGGGTATCTTTTATTCACTATATCTGAAAAGCTGGGAGGTAAAACTCTCGGCTTTTCAGCTGCTGCTTAGGAAAAATGTCGCATAGTAACGAATTTAGAGTTTCAATTTGATGGAAACGAAAGCTTTTCGAGCGAATGAGATAAATGGAGACTGAGTCTGTTTAGCGTGACCGGAAAAGGATATTTCAAAGAATATTTGTTAGAATCAGAGTGAACATTTAATCACAGACAAAATTTCCACCAGAACTTAAAAAAAATGCTCCGCAGATTTTAAGGTTATCTGGGCAAGACCCAAAATTATATATGATAACTATGCAGACTATCTTCAAAAAGATCAAACTAACCAATATCGCATTCACAATATTAATAGCTTTTCTCATAGTTATAACAAAACTAGTCTTTGAATATTTTCAAATAACGTTCTTAACAGTAAATCCGCTTCTAACAGCAATTATTAGTGGAAACATATTTATTTTAGGATTTTTATTAAACGCAACACTAAGAGACTTTAAAGAATCAGAGAAATACCCAGGGGACCTAAGTGCCTCTCTTGAAGCAATTTATGACGAGTGCGAAATACTTTATTCTCAAAAACCAGAAAAAATCGTCGAAGAATGCATTCAACATACTATAAAGCTTAACAATATGATCACGCTTTGGTTTTATAAGAAAGCATATACACAAGAAGTATTATTTGAGATTAGTGAACTGAATAAATACTGGGCAGCCTTCGAACCCCTAACTCAAGCAAATTTTATCGTTAGACTAAAAAACGAACAAAACAATTTGAGAAGAATGATGATTAGAATAAATATATTAAGAGATACACCTTACTACGAAACATCTTATAAGATTGCCAGACTTTCTGTAATTTTCTTATTGATGTTATTAACATTGCTTTCTGCTAACCCATTTTATGAATATATGTTTTTTGTGTTTGTAATTGTGTTCATAAATGTATTCTTAGTGGTATTAATAAAGGACTTAGATGATCCCTTCGAATACGATACCGGAAAGTCTGATGAGATATCTCTAAAACCACTGTATGATCTTGAAGAAAGAGTTAAAAGAAGAAGGTCTAAATATTAAAATCAAATATCCTTAAATACAATAGGTCTAGCTTAACTGAAAGAAAAATTGGAAATCTTACATGGGGTAGACGATGGAGTTCTGTTAGACCCTTTGTTAGCTGTTATTATCTGCCCTCAGAGATGTTTAGTGCGGGATAATTTTAAGTGATTGCAAAGAGTGAAGGATCATGACTAGCTTTGCCTTTGTCTTTTCGGCCATCCTTCTATTTCCCATTCCCCCTGACTGGACAAATAGCGACAGCATTTGCAACTCCATAAACCTTCCGCCAATTTCACCCGCGAGTAACGATATGTTTCCAAAGTCGGCATTTTGAATGTTTTGAATACTTGGCGTGAATCTTGATTGCACATCCATCAAGTCCATCGGAGAATTGTAAAGACTATATCTGGATAATAATGGTTTTAGAGCATCCAGATATGAGTCATCATTTTTAATCACTTGATTGAAGGTATCTTGTATCTCAAGAGGTTGCACTCTTTCAAAGTCGAAAACAATAACTTCTAACTTTCCGTCTGGGGCTACTCTTAATCCAAATCCATCTGCATCGCTATTATGCAATCCTTGCTCAGCGAATCCTTTTCTAAGCATATATGGTATTGAGCTCAACAATACTTCTGCTCTAATTGAACAGTATTCACTAAGTGTAGGAATGGCAGATCGTTCTAAAAGCGACATTTTTGACTTGAACTCATTATAAGTTTGCCAAACATCAGGAAGGGACTCAAATAGTGCCCTCAATGGTTCAACCATTTGAGATCTATCTGTTATCATTCCCTCTTCAAATTCGTAAATACCAAGCTGGTAATCAATGGCCAAATTTTCTGGGAACTTAACCGCGGCAATTGGATTTTCTGCAACTATTCTGATTCCTGTATATGTATCCAATTTTTTCCTAAAGCTGTTTGCTAATTTGGCTTCATCAAGGCTTGGCTGAGAATGTTCATCAAGCGGGACTGTTTCACCTAGTTCTCTGTTGAATAAATGATCGAAATGTTGAGGTGATTTTTGCTCACGTAGCAGGAACTTTTTTTTGCCCGCTAATGCAATCCAAGCTCTATCCTTGAGGTTGAACCTCAAGTCCCAATTAGCGGGGACTGATAGTTCTGGTGGCACTTCACCAAACGTTTGAATGTCCACTCCTCCAGCTTGACCAGCTAATAGGTTTGCACCTAAAGACATAAGTAGAACATCTTTAGATGCATTACTGAGAAAGTAAACTGCAGGTCTTAATTCTTTTTCAACTTCTGATAATTTGCCATCAATAGATAGAATTAAGTTTTTTGAAACATACTCAATAAGTCGATCAGTTATTCTACTTATTCCTCTTCTTCTTGAGTTTTTTGAAGTTGTGAGTTGCAATTCTTGTAATCCCTCGAGGAAAGTTTTAAGGCCAAGTGGCCCAATAGGATTGCTTGATAGCTTTTGCAAATAATTTGTGACCTCTGAGTCACCATCACGTATCATGTCCCAGATTGTTTGTGATAATAGATACCAGTCTCGTTTTAACTCATTTAATTGTCTTTCTGAGTCAATCATGTGTTTTTCACGCCATTCTTTTGATATACTTGGGTCAATCTCTCTGTCATTTAGTGAATGGACTCTTTGTGGAAAATCTTCTGACATATTTCTCCTATCCTAGTATTTCATTAAGTTGAGCTGTCCACTTTTCTTCGTCCACCCCATATAAGACCTTTGCAGATTTAAAGATGCTATCAAAGGGTTTATTCATTGTGTACTTTATCTTTCCTTGATTCAGAGACAGGTTCTGAAACACCAATTGTATAATTAAAATCATTTTCCTAATTTTATTTGTAATTATACCAAATTTAAATAGTTGTTATAATTCTTTAAATAGACTTACAATCTTTAATAAATATTTAGAATTAAATTCGAACTATGGATAATATAAAAATTATAAACGGAATAATTGCCCTAATCGTTAAGGGAAATAAGATTGTAATGGGTAAAAAGGGGCATAAATCTGGACATTTTTTAAGTGATGCTTGGCATTTCCCAGGAGGCAAAGCAGAAGAAGGAGAAACACCTGAACAAACAGTTGTCCGAGAAATGAAAGAAGAGTTAGGAATGGATATAGTAATACTTAAACAAATATGTGCATATACTTCTAAAGGTGCAGATAGAATTGTAAATAATGTAGTTTTTCTATGCGAAAGTGATGATGAGCCTGTGGCAGGAGATGACCTTGTAGATGCCAAATATTTTGATTACGATGGTATTATAGAATTCCATGAAAAACAAACATTCGAAAATCTTCCTATTGAAGTAAAAGAATATCTTTCTGATTTCTAAGAAAAGCTTGCTGCTTAATTTTCTAGATTTCTAAGGAAATCCTCTAAAAATATCGACCCCGGGGCGATAAACTGCACAAGTAGTGATAAGTAAAAATGGGTTAAAATTATTGAGATTTAACACAATACTTATACTCAGATTTAATTATTAAGGTTCAGTTTATGGCAAAAGGAATTCCGTACCCACAAGATTTTAAAGGTTCTATAAATAAACCTGAATCGGAATTGATCCCAATTTCCATTTAAAACTTCTAAAACATATTTAGTAGCCTTAGATATTGCAGTAGCTTTTTTAATCGGCATTCCCGCTATATGGATTGTTTCAGCAATATCTTCTATTTGTGCTGCAAGTACCTCCTCAGGAGTTTGGTATTTATCCATAAATGCTCTAACTGCTCGCATCTCA
>Ga0163144_10023635_pt1 | contig 12116 bp, 8 predicted proteins | sample OliLak19BULKMAT1_FD_123175 | JGI IMG/M metagenome (GOLD analysis project Ga0163144, IMG submission 123175) | Freshwater microbial mat bacterial communities from Lake Vanda, McMurdo Dry Valleys, Antarctica - Oligotrophic Lake LV.19.BULKMAT1 | ecosystem: Environmental > Aquatic > Freshwater > Lake...
GCTGAAGACGTACACGGTGACGAACCCCTTTAAGAACGCGCCGGATTTCAAATTCGACAGCAAAAAATCGAGCGCGCGCTGGACGGTGCTGAATGATCTCTGGCGCGGAACGATGATCGACGTTCATGATTTCCTGTGGGACGCGCGCGATGCCGTGGTGAAGGCCGGACGCGACGCGGATCTGGGCATCGCGTTGGGGCAGGCCCCCATGAGCGAACAAGCGCTGCTGGATCTGGGCGGCAGACGCTTGGGCGCCGATCAGCGCAACGCGCTGCGCAACAAATGGTCGGCGTGGGCCAGGGAACGCTTTCGCGCGATTCGATTTGCGGCCGAGACGACCGGTCCCGTGCCGGATTTTAAAGCCGCGCCCGTGGACTAATCGTCGCGCAGGCTTCCAGCCTGCGTCACTCACGTTTTTACATCTCAGATTCATTCCTATTTATCGCGACGCGCAGGATGTGGAATGATTTTGAAACTCGCGGGCTAGAAGCCTGCGCGACACTCACTCGTCGTCGGGTTCGGTGCTGCCTTGACTGTCGCGCGTGATGCCTTCGACCAGGAGTGTGCATTCGCCCTTTAAGGGGTGCTCGGCCACTTTTCTGGCGAGCTCGCTGAGCGGCAGACGCACGAATGTTTCGTGAATTTTCGTGAGCTCGCGGGCGAGGCAAGCGCGGCGATCGGGCCCGAAAATGTCGACGAATTCGGGCAGAACCTTGGGTACACGCTGCGGGGACTCGTAGAAGATCAGCGTTTCTTCGCGCTCTTTCAGCGATTCCAGAATGCGGCGCCGCGCGCCCGGTTTCTTGGGTAGAAAGCCGCGGAAGATAAATCCATGAACCGGCAGGCCGCTGCCGGATAGCGCCGCGACGAGGGCGCATGCTCCGGGAATCGGGATCACCGCAACGCCGCATTCAATCGCCGCGCGCACCAGGCGGAAACCGGGGTCGCTGACCAGCGGCGTCCCGCCTTCGCTCAGCACGGCGATCTCGGCACCGCGCTTTAGATCCTCGGCCAGTCGCGGCGCCATGCCGACTTCGTTGTGATCTTCGTAAACGACGATCTGTTTGCCTTCGGTGGAAATTTTAAAAACGCTGAGCAGGCGGCGCGCCGAACGGGTGTCTTCGGCGGCGATGATGCTACAGCGCGTGAGCGTTTCGATGGCGCGCTGCGACATGTCGCCGAGGTTGCCGATGGGGGAAGCGACCAGATACAGGGGCATTTTGGATTTTAGATTTCCAATTTTGGATTTACGGAAAGCGGAATGAAAATTTTCCAACGGCCTGACGGGGCTAAGAGCCCCGTCTCCTTCTGGGGGTCAGCTCTTCGCGTGTTTCACAGCATTCTTGAATAGGAACAAACCGTCGCCGTCGCTCTTCAGGCCCTCGCGCGTCCAGCGCGGGTGCTGCCAGGGAAGAACGTGGCGTTCGGGATGCGGCATCAGGCCGAGCACGCGGCCGGTTTCGTCGGTGATCCCGGCGATCGCATTCTGAGCGCCGTTGGGGTTTTCGGGATACGCCGCGAGGGCGTTGTTTTCAGTGACATAGCGGAAGGCCACCTGCTTGCCTTCTTCGAGGCGCTGGCGGGCGGCGGCGTCGCGCGTGACGAATTTGCCTTCGCCGTGAGCCACCGGCATGGTGAGAATTTTGCCGGCCTGGCCTTCCAGAAAGGGAGACTGGCTGGGTTCGACGCGCAGATGGACCCAGCGGTCTTCGAAGCGCTGCGAATCGTTAAACGTGAGCGTGGCGCCGGGTACTTCGTCGGGCTTTTTCGGCGCGTAGCTCGGGCCTGGCAGCAGTCCGGTTTTAACAAGGATTTGAAAACCATTGCAGATGCCCAGCACCAGTCCGCCGCGTTCGATGAACCGCTGCAGCGGTTCGGCCAGCGACTGAATTAATTCATTGGCCAGAACGGTGCCCGAGCCCAGGTCGTCGCCGTAACTGAATCCGCCAGGCAGCGCGAGCACCGCGTGCTCCTGCAGCAGGCGCGGAGACTGGCAGAGCGCGCGGACGTGAACGAGCTGGGTCTGAGCGCCCGCTTTTTCGAATGCGAAGGCTGTTTCAGCATCGCAATTGGTGCCGGCGGCGCGAAGTATGAGTACTCGTGGGGATGGCATGCTGTTCCTCAATTAAAAAGTCAGCCCGTATTTTAGCGAGGCGATGGCGATTGTCGATTTTAATAATGGTCATGATCGGATCGCGAATGTCGATCTCACGCCGCGCCTCACTTGCCAATGAGGCTGCGGATTTTGTTGGCCGTATCTTTGGCGTCGCGGACATCCCGGTTCACGTCGCGCGCCGGTGGACGCCTGCGGCGATCGTCGTCTTCCACGCGGCGGCGGCGGTCTTCTTCCTGAAGTTCCCGAGCGGCCACGCGGCTCCAATAGTCGATGCGTTCTTCGCAGATGCGGAACTCTGGCGAATTGATGATGCATTGTTTCTGCGCGGAGCGCCAGCCGTCGCGGCGGTCGGCGGCGGTGGATTTCGGATCGTTTTCGGCGTCGCGCGCCCGGGCGATCCCGCGCTGCAGGCGCAGTTCGCTCAGCGCACGCTGGGCTTGGGGGTCGTTGGCGCGGTAACGCAGCGCATCCTCATAGGCCGTCTCGGCCTCGACCAGGCGCGATAGTTCGCGCGCGCGCCGGCCACTGGCCATTGATTTTTCGTACGACGCATCGGCGAGCGCTTGTTTGGCGGCGCCATCAGTGGGCCTGTGCTGCAGCGCTTCTTGAAAGGCGAGCACCGCATCATCCCATTTCAACGCCGCCACGGCGGTGTGGGCTTTGAACATCGCGGCTGCGTAGGGAGTCGATGACACTGGCGCGTCGGCGTTACGCGGGATGTCTTTTTTGCGGAAAAACGCCGCCGCGTGCGACAGTTTTTCTTTGGCGGCGTACTTCAGAGGATGCTCCTCGTTGCCGAGAATGGCGAGCGCCAATTCGAGTTCGACCTTGGCGCCTTTCCAATCCTGGTTGTCCGCCGCTTTAAATCCGGCCTGCGCGTGTTCCTGGAACATGCGTTTGGCCTGGAGTTTTGCATCCGTCTCGGCATCGACGGCGGGAGTCGGCGTGGGATTGACGCTCACGAGCGGTACGGGTCTGACCTCCGGCTGAACTGCAACTGGCGCGGGATCGGCCCGTGTTTTCGTTGCCAGTTCGGGCGTCTCTTTTCGAGATTCCATGACGCCGCCGACGATCACCAGAATCAATACGGCCGCGGCGATCCCGACCCACGTCCGCCTGGGCACCGCCGCTTTGGCGCGGACCGACGTGAGCCCCGGAACTTTGGCGCCGGCCTCCGATTTGTTCTGCAGCATCATGAGCTGCTCGAGGGCGGCGAATGTCGCGCCGTCTTTACCCAGATTATCGCGGCAGATTCTCATCGCTTCCAGCAGCGCGGTGCCGTCCACGAATCGCTTCGCGGGATCTTTGGCCAGGCAGCGGTCGAGCAGTTCCGACGTGATGTTTGAAATGTCGGGGCGCAGCGTTTTAATCGGAGGGTGCGGTTCCTGCGTGGTCGCCAGCAGCGCCGCCATGACGGTCGCGCCGCTGAAAGGCGGGCGTCCGGCGAGCAGCGCGTAAAGAGTCGCGCCCATGCAGAACACGTCGGCCGGTTTTCCGCAACGCTTGGCATCCATGATCTGTTCGGGCGCCATGTAACCCGCCGTGCCCATGCAGGAGTTGGTGCCTGTCAGCGATGCGCTCCCGTCTTCACGCGCCAACCCGAGGTCCGCGAGCTTGGACAATGAGAGTTGCAGCACGCCGGTGCTTTTGTCTTTTGGAAGGAGGATGTTATCGGGCTTGATGTCGCGGTGCACGACGCCCACGCGGTGCGCGGCGGCCAGCCCCGCCGTCGCCGCGATACACAAATCGAGCGCGTCGTTCTCAGCGAGACCGATGCTGCCCGACGTCCTCACCTGCTTAAGATGAGAACCGGCGGACGTTCCATTGACGAACTCCATCACCAGGAAATAGAGCCCGTTCTGCTGATTGATGGTGGAAATGGTGACCAGGTGGGGTGAATGAATTTTGGATGCCACATCCGCTTCGCGATGAAAGCGCTGCACCAGGTCGGGCTGCTCTTCCGCGAGATGTTGCGGCAGCACTTTCACCGCGACCTCGTTTTTATGAATGGGATGAATGCCATAATAAACCGCGCCCATGGCCCCCTGGCCCAGCTTGGCCAGCAGGGGAATTCCGCCGAGCGACGGAGCGGTCGCGCCATCGACGAGCAGGCGAGGTGTGGACCGCAGCAGAGTGTCACTGTTCAAATCCACGCGTGGAATCGTGAGGAGGCTGTTGATGCCGTTAAGGATCGTACTCTGGGAGGCGACGATCGTCAGTTCCGGCGCCGGGCCGGCGCGGCTTCCAACAAGCGTGGCGTCGAGCGCCGCACCTGTGGCGCTTGAACCGGTGGGATGATTTTCCATAAGTCCCTATATTCCCCTGGCGACGACGATGATGCTATTCAACGAGCTCGACATAGGCTATTGCTAAAATAAACGCAGCCTTCATTCTAAGGAGCGCTTACGGCGTTACTACACAAACCTGACGGAGCGGAAAAAATGAAGGCACGCGCGGCGCTGGCGGACGGAAAAGGCTCCTTCTTCATCGACACGATCGACGTCGCCGATCCGCGGGCTGGCGAAGTCATGGTGCGGATCAAGGCCAGCGGAGTCTGCCATACGGATTTCAAAATTCTCGGCCGCCAGCCGGTCCTCGTGATGGGACACGAAGGCGCCGGCGTGGTGCTCAAAACGGGGGCGGGCGTTCAACACGTCAAGGCCGGCGAGCGCGTGCTGCTGAACTGGGCGATGCCGTGCGGGGAATGTTTCAGCTGCCGCAATGGACTGCAGAATGTGTGCGAGAAAAAGCCGAGCGTGCCGCACGAACGCATCCATCACAAGGGCAAGCCCATCGGAACGTCGTTCAATCTCGGCACGATGTCGACAGTCACCGTCGTGCCGGCTGCGGCGGTAATCAAGATAGATGTGGAAATCCCGTTCACGTCCGCATGTATCCTGGGCTGCTGCGTCATGACGGGAGTCGGTTCAGTGCGCAACGTGGCGAAAGTTCCGGCGGGCGCATCGGTCGCGGTGATCGGAACGGGCGCCGTCGGCATCTGCGCCATTCAAGGGGCGCGCATCGCGGGCGCGGGAAAAATCATCGGCGTGGATGTGAATCCGGGAAAATTGAAGATGGCCGAAAAGTTCGGCGCGACGCATTCGGTGTTGGCGATGCGCGCCGATGAAGGGCTCCTCCGTGCCGCGCTAAAAGTGAGGGAACTAACAGGCGGACGCGGCGCGGATTTCGCTTTCGAATGCACGTCCATCCCGGCGCTCGGCGCGGCCCCGCTGGCGATGGTGCGCAACGGCGGAACGGCCGTGCAGATCAGCGGCATCGAAGAAAAAGTGATGATCGATATGGAACTGTTCGAGTGGGACAAGATCTACATCAATCCGCTCTATGGAAAGTGTGATCCGCAGCGCGACTTCCCGGAGTTGCTGCGCCTCTATAAAACAAAACAGTTGCAACTCGATGAGATGGTCACCGGCCTTTACGCGCTCGACGACCTGCCGAAGGTGCTGGAAGACATGCATCACGGCGTGAACGCGAAGGCTGTGTTGCTGATGGATTGACGCTCACAATTAACAGAACCGATTCAACACAAAGACACGAAGTCTCAAAATTCTCGTAAAGGCAATACACGCGTTCGGACAGCAACGAGCTGACGAAGTACATTTATCAAACCGCGTCGTAGCCGGGCCGCTGCACTTTCTCAACTATCATTCTACTTGTTGAACGCCCTGCCTTGCGCTGACTCGTCGCCGTGGGTATAATTCTACGATTAAATCTTTGAAGCGAATGTGTTTGTCTGGCGTCAAATGGACACGGACGTCGACGAAATTTCAGAGGCAGCGAAACGGATGCGCGCATGAAGGTTTCAATCATTACTCCCATTCGCAATGAGTCGGCTGATATTCCAGAGCTGATTTCGCGCATCGAACGAACGATGGAAGGCTGGCGCACGCAAAAAGAGGGGCGCGACTGGGAACATCTGGCCTGCGACGACCATTCCACCGATGGCAGTTTCGATCTGCTCAACCGCCTGGCGGGAACGTACACACGCTTGCGGCCGCTGCGAAACCCGAAGCGCTCGGGCCAGACAGGCGGTTTTGAAACCGGTTTTCGCAACGCCAGCGGCGATGTGATCGTGACGATGGATGCCGATTTGCAAAACCCGCCCGAAGACATTCTTCTGCTGATCGAACCTCTCGAAAACGGGCGGCTGGATTTGTGCAACGCCATTCGCACCAAGCGCCAGCACGCCAGCTCTCTGATTGCCATCTCGAAGCTCGGCAATGTCATGATCCAATTGTTGATGACCTGCCCGGTCAGCGATGCGGCGAGCAATTTCACCGCGCTTCGCGCCAGCTTCGCCAAGGGGTTGTCGCTGCTGGAGAACGACCATCGCTATGTCATTCCAATCCTGGTGCAACGCGGCATGAATCCGCGCCGCATCGGCGAAGTCGCCACGCGGCATGAAGCCCGCCAGCATGGCGCATCCAAGTACAGTGCGCTGCGCAAGGCATTCACCGGGGTTCCCGAATTGCTGCGCTGCAAAAAACGGATGCGCAGCGGATTTTACGGCTGGCCGAAAAATGCCAAGCCCGTGCTCTTCGAAGTGGTCCTGGAATCCTCGACATCGTGAATTCCGCCGGCGAACCGCTGCTGGCCGCTCGCGCGGACGCGAGTGCGCGACCGGCGGGATTATCACTTATTCCAGGGCTGCCTGGAACTCTGCGGTCGGTCGTGTTTCTTAGCATTGCATTCCTGATGCTGACGGCATGGAACCTGAATATCCAGACCGTTCACAACCCCGACGAGCCGCGTTATGCGGTGCCGGCGCGCATCATGCTCGAGAAGAACACGGTCGAGAGCTGGATGGTTCCCGAGTTCAACACCAAGCCGCGGCTGCAGAAACCCATTCTATTTTACTGGCTGATCGCGGCGACAGGCGCTATCGGACAGGCGCTGGGGATCAACGTGGTGTTGGCCATGCGCTTCGGTCCGCTGCTGATGGGGCTGCTCGGGGTGATCGGAACGTTTCTGCTGGGCCGAAAACTGTTCGGCGCGCGCTGCGGATTTATGGCGGCGCTGGTCTTGATGACCGCGAAATTCTATCACGACATTTCGCGCGAGCTGGTTGTGGACATGACGCTGACCGCGTTTTGTGTGTGGTCGTGGGTCTTCGTTGTTGACGCGCTGGAGAAAATTCGCGGGCGTTATTTCTTCCCTGGCGACAGGGCAGAGGGCCGTGCGCCAACCGGTTCTGCATTTTTTCCACTGCTCGGTTTTTACCTGTGCATGGGGCTGGCGTGCATGACCAAGGGCCCGGCGCTGGTCGCGCTTTTTGTGGTCGCGCCGCTGCTGGTGATGCTCTGGCGTTCGGACCGGCTTGGCGATTTAAAACGCGCGGGACTGCTCTGGGGCGTGCCGTTTTCGATTGTGATCGGGTTTGCGTGGTTTATCGCGATGCAGATCTCAGGTCACGATATCCTCGGTGTGCTCAAGCGGGAGAATTTAGCTCGCGCGGTAGGCGGCAAGGATCATCAGCAGTACATCCCGTGCTGGTTTTACGTCAATAATATGTTTGAGAACTTCGCGCCCTGGTGTGTGCTGCTGCCCTTCGCGGCGTGGTGGACGGTGCGCTACCTGCGGCGCGGCCCGAGCGATAAATCGCAGGTCGGCGTGCGCGCGAAGAAAAAACTGAGCGACAGCGAGATGCTTCTAGCGTGCGGGCTAGGCGTCTCGTTCCTTTTATTGGGACTGATCGTCAGTAAACGGGCACTTTACCTTTTGCCGCTGTATCCGTTCCTGTCACTTTGGATTGCGTGGTACTGGGAAAACGCGTTTCTAGCACGCGAAGGTGAGCGCTGCGGCAAAGCGTGGTCCGCGGGATTTACGATCGCTGGGATCGCGGTTATTGCCGGCATCACGGTGGCCTTCCGCCATCGGGACGAACTGCTCATGTCGGGCAACGAAATGCCGTTACTGCTGATCCTGGGCGTATCAATCGCGGGTGCGCTTTATCTCATTTCGAAAAGCCTTGAGCGGGGGCAGCGGATGCAGGCGTGCCTGCAAATTCTGGCCGTCGCGAGCGTGCTGTGCATCGGCTACGAAGCGGTGTTCAGGCCGATTCGTGAACGCGATGCGGATTCGGTGCTTTTCTACAAAAAAGTGAGTGAGCGATTGCAGGGCCGGCAGTTGGTCATGATGGGCGACAGTTCCAACGAGGCGGTCTGGTTTCTGGACCGTCCGAACGAATTGGTGGATGATATCCGTTATCCGGACTTAAAGGCCCGATTTTTCGACGCCAAAGAGGTAGTGCTACTGATGAAAGATAAAGAAATGCAAAGCACGCCGAAACTGGCGGAGGCTCTAGCTCTTGAGGGCGTCATCGAGCGCGGCGATGAACGGTGGGTTTTGGCGACTCCCAATAAGTACGTGACGCCGGACCCGGTCATTTTTGTGCCGAAGAGCAAGCGAACCGCGAAGGGTGAGGATTAAGCGGCGATGAAGAAAGTGTTCATTACAGGCGGATGCGGATTTGTGGGGTCTTATCTTGCCCGCGAGCTTCTCACGCAGGGCTGCGAACTGCTTTTGTTCGACGCCTTTTTGAACTACATCGATCCGTTCAGCAGCAACTATCAGTTTTTTTTGAACGCGCGCATGCAGGGCTTGCGCGACAGAGTGCGCATTGAACGCGGCGACGTGCGCGTGCAGAAACGCATGCAGCAGCTCATGAATGAATGGAAGCCGGACGCGGTGGTGCATCTGGCCGCTCTGCCGAGCGCCAAAGAATCGACGATGTATCCGACCGAAGCGCTGCAGATCAACGTCGACGGAACGCTTTCGGTGCTGGAAGGCATCAAAGCGTGCGGCAGCGTGAAACGTTTTGTGTTCACCAGTTCCAGTTTTGTGTACGGCCATTTCAAGCGCCCCATCGCCGACGAAGAGCACCCGACCGACCCCATCGACGTCTACGGCGGAACGAAGCTGACCGGCGAAATCCTGACCAAAGCGTACGCGCGCCAGCACGGCTTTGAATACGTGGTGATCCGGCCGTCGGCGGTGTACGGGTTCGGCGACTGCAACCGGCGCGTGACGCAGATCATGATTGAGAACGCGATGCACGGAAAGCCGCTCGTGCTTCACGACGGCGGGCGCTCGAAGATCGATTTCACCTGCGTGACCGATGTAGCCGACGGGTTTGCGCGAGCTCTAATGAGACCGGAAGGCGCCAATCAGACGTTCAACATCACGCGCGGCAACGCGCGCACGGTGCTGGAGTTCGCACAGGAAGTAAAAAAGCATTTCCCGAAAGCCGAGCTGATCGAAAAGCCCGCCGACACCACCCGCCCCGAACGCGGCACGCTCTGCATCGAGAAAGCTAAGAAGCTGCTCGGATTCAACCCGACAATCGACATCGAGCAGGGCGTGCGGGAGTACATCAGCATGCTGAAAGAGCGCGGGTCGAATTAGGGGCAAATGCCAATGGGAAAACACGAGAAACTATTGGCGGCCATCCTGGCGGGAAAAGGGGATTCGAATATCGCTTTTAAGGACCTCCGCACACTTTTGCTGGGGCTAGGGTTCACGGAGCGGGTTAAAGGAAGCCATCACATTTATTTCAAACCGGGTGTTGAAGAAAGAATTAACTTGCAACGCGATGGCAACAAAGCAAAAGAGTATCAGGTTCGCCAGGTTAGAATGGTGTTGCTGAAGTACGAATTGAGGTGACGCAATGAAACACAAATACGAAATTATTTTGTATTGGTCGAATGAAGACAAAGTTTTCATCGGCGAGGTCCCCGAATTGCCTGGCTGCATGGCACACGGGAAGACACAGCTTTCTGCATTGCAAAATGTGAATGAAGCGATTGACCTCTGGATCGATACAGCTAAAGATATGGGAACTCCCGTTCCAACGCCGAAAGGCCGCCGGCTGATGCTGGCGTAAACTGGAGGGGCTCGTGCCTCAACCCTGCGCTTGGTGTCTTTGGTTACAGAGGACGGACTGACGACTTCGGAGATTAAGTCGGGGCCGCCCTCGAGTTCCATCAAGTCGAACTGATCGCGCGGCTTGGCGCTGGGGCACAAGACCACGCGGCCGGATTTCAAGCTCTCCCAGGAGAGGAACACGATGTCCGGTTCCCGCGAAAGATCGGCGAGCGGCGAGACGACGCGCGTTTGATCGACGAATATCTGGCCACGGCCTTTTGTGATATTAAACAATTCTCCAGCGAGGGAGCTTTTCAATCCGCTGTGTCGCCAGACGTTGGATGGGCTCATGTCCACCTCAATGGTTCCGGCCAAATAATCGATTTTGCCGGATTCTGGAAAATCATCGGAGAGCGTCCAGCGGCGGAAGGACGCGAGGTCCACAATGCCGATTGGAATTTTGAGAGGTTCGGTTTCAAGGGTGGCGATCATTTCGAGCTCCTCGACGCGCATTGACTTTTTACCACAACGTTCACGAAAAACACGCAGAAACGGAGGAGCGGAAAACGCAAAATTTTGTTCTTCGTGGCCCTGTGTGCCTTCTGCTAAAACTCCTTAAGTTGTGGCAATTAGGCTCAAAACGAAGAAATATTGTTCTGAAGACTATTAGTTTTTTAAGCACGTTTAACTATTAAGCGAATGTTTTTAGTGCACAATGCGTAATTATTGTAGTCTATTGCAGAATTGTCATTACATTTAAAGTATTACAAATAAAGCACTTGCAGAGTTTAAAGCCGCAGGGTATGATTCCCTGCGTCGATGATCGTTTCGTCAACGGCTGAGTCTGGAAGTTCTGATGTAATAAGGAGGACGTGCGATGTCAAAGAAGAATCATGTGGAAAAAATGGTGGGTGCGCGAGTATTGCTCGAATGCCTGAAGCTCGAAGGCGTCGACGTCATCTTCGGTTACCCCGGCGGCGCGAACATTCCCATTTACGACGCACTCTACGGCTTCCCCGACATCAAGCACGTTCTCGTCCGCCACGAACAGGGTGGAGCTCACGCCGCCGACGGATACGCGCGCGCGACCGGCAAGGTCGGCGTGTGCATGGGAACATCCGGCCCCGGCGCGACCAATCTGGTGACCGGCATCGCCACGGCGTTTTCGGATTCCATTCCAATGGTGGCGATCACCGGACAGGTTCGCAGCAACCTGATCGGCAGCGACGCGTTTCAGGAGGCGGACATCACCGGCATCTGCCGCCCGATCACCAAACATTCGTATTTGATCAAGCACGTCGATGAAATCGCGCGCGTGGTGAAGGAAGCGTTCCACGTGGCCCGTTCGGGGCGCCCGGGACCGGTGCTCGTCGATATACCGCGCGACATCCAGGACAACCTTTACAGCGGCACGCTGGAACCCGAGATGGATCTGCCCGGCTACAATCCCGTGGCCGAAGCCATCGCCGGACAGGTGGAAGCGGCTGCGGAAGCGATCAATGCGGCGGAGCGCCCCGTGTTCTATGTGGGCGGCGGCGCGGTGATGGCCGGCGCGTACAAGGAATTGCGCGCGGCAGCCGAACGCGCGGGCGCGCCCGTGGCGGCGACGTTGATGGCGCTCGGCGCGTTCCCGGCCAGCCACCCCTTATACGCGGGCATGGCCGGCATGCACGGCGTTGCCAGCGCCAACTACGCTATGAGTAAATGCGACTTGATGGTGAGCATCGGCGCGCGCTTCGACGACCGCATCACGGGGCGTCTCGATAAGTTCTCGCCGCAGTCGAAGAAAGTCCATTTCGATATCGACCCGACCTGCATCGGCAAGAACGTGATCACCGAATACCCGGTGGTCGGCGACGTGCGCGAGAGCCTGAAGCGGATTTTTAAGCATCTAAAATACAGGGACCGCAAGGTGTGGCTCGGCGAACTGAATGAGCAGAAAACGAACCACCCGCTGCAGTATCCGATGCACGGCATGCGCGGCCAGCACGTGATCGACCGCGTGTGCGCGCTGACGAAGGGCAAGGCGGTGGTGACGACGGACGTGGGGCAGCATCAGATGTGGGCGGCGCAGTACTACAGCTTCGTCGAACCGCGCAACTGGATCACGTCGGGCGGA
>Ga0163144_10023636_pt1 | contig 12116 bp, 11 predicted proteins | sample OliLak19BULKMAT1_FD_123175 | JGI IMG/M metagenome (GOLD analysis project Ga0163144, IMG submission 123175) | Freshwater microbial mat bacterial communities from Lake Vanda, McMurdo Dry Valleys, Antarctica - Oligotrophic Lake LV.19.BULKMAT1 | ecosystem: Environmental > Aquatic > Freshwater >...
AACCTACGCGACTGCAACGGCAACTTTATACTAGAAGATTTTAACCAACTCTCCTTTGCACTGCCCGAGTCGGCTGAACCTGGTGATGTATTGATTAACGAGGTATTATTTAACCCGCGATCAGGTGGAGCCGATTTCGTTGAGATTATCAATCTGTCGCCCAAATACATTAACCTGAACGGCTGGTCGCTGGCAAACCGCGAAGAAGAAATATCTATTAACCTGAAATTGATTACTGAGGTCGACTACATTCTGGAGCCTCAGGGATATCTCGTTTTTACAGTCAATGGAAGTGTGATAAAAAATGAATATCCAAATGCTCTCGAAGAAAATATTTTTAACACTTCACTACCTTCAATGAGTGATGATGAGGGTTCGATCGCTATTCTTTCGAATGAAGGGACATTGATGGACTACTTTGTTTATGATGATGGCTATCACTCGCAGTTGCTCAAAGACAAGGAGGGTGTTTCCCTTGAAAGAATCACCCTGACAGAACCCACCAACCATGCCGACAACTGGAAATCGGCCAACTCGGCATCAGGTTATGCCACACCCGGCTATCTCAACTCCAATTCACGACCCGAGAGCCCGATCGATGAAAATGCTGTGCGCATTGAGCCCGAGATTTTTGCTCCCACAGTGCCCGGCCAGGATTTTGCACAGATCAGCTATCGGTTTGATCAAAGTGCTTTGGCCGCGAATATCAAAATCGTTGACCATCAGGGCCGGCTTATCAAGGAAGTTGCCAACAATGAAACCTTAGGTTACGAAGGGTTCTTTCGCTGGGATGGCGATCGCGATGATGGCAGCAAGGCCAAAATGGGTTATTACTTTGTTTGGTTCGAGGTTTTTGACCTTGGCGGGATGGTGAAGACGTATCGGAAAAGAGTGGTGGTTGGCCGATAAAAGTAAAGCCGGAATTAATGCGATAACATTTTTTGTTTCAGGCCCTTCCCTGTATTTTTGCGCATCTTTTTCCAAACCTTAAAAGCAACATTTTTATGGCTAAATCGAATAAAAAATCAGCTGCAAAACCTATCAAGAAAGTTGTAGCAAAGGCAAAACCGGCTGCTAAGGCAAAGAAGGCTGCTCCTGCAAAACCGAAAAAAACGGTTAAAAAGAAGGCTGAGCCTAAAAAAGTGGTTGCCAAGAAGCAAGCTGTAAAGAAAGCGGCTCCTAAAAAGGCGGTTAAAGTAGCTCCAAAAGCAAAGGCAGTTGAGCCCGTAAAACCGGTGGTGAATAAGGAAGCCCCAAAAGCTAAAGAGATCAAATTGGCCAAAGCGCCAAAAGCAAAAAAATTAGAACCAAAAGTGGAAGCCACTACGGTAAAACCTCCGAAGCCGGTTCCACAGTTAACCATTTTCCCTATTGTGAATCAGAGACCCATTGCCCACAAGCCAGCCAAACCATCAACCATGTCTGAAGACAAGACACGCTACAGCGAAGTTGAGTTGAAAGAGTTTGAGACCTTGATTTTAGGTAAACTTGGAAAATCCCGCGAAGAGTTTCGCATTTTGAAAGACACCCTAAACCGCACCAACGATGCGGGCACCGATGCTACATCAGGTGGAAATACAAAAGTATTAGAAGATGGAGCCGAAACAGCCGAGAAAGAAAACCTTAGCCAGTTGGCAGCACGTCAGTTGAAATATATCACCAACCTTGAAAACGCATTAGTGCGTATCAAGAATGGTACCTATGGAATCTGCTCTGTTACAGGCAAACTCATTCCAAAAGAGCGCTTGATTGCCGTGCCACACACTACGCAGTCCATCGAGGCTAAAATGATGAAACAAGATTAAAATTAGTTGCCAGGTTGCCAGTTCACCGGTGACAGGCAACCCGGTAACCAGATAACTTAAATGGATTTTTTACAGAACCACATCGAAGCATTAATTTTTTGTTCCCCCATGCCTACCAAGGTGGTGGACATCAAAGCATGTTTATCCGAAATGTTTAATGCCGATGTACCTGATGAAGATATTGACAGTGCTTTAAAGCGACTGGAGGAAAAATTTCAGGATGATGAATTTGCCTTTCAGTTGTACAAAGCAGGTGGTGGCTACCAGTTTTTGACCAAGCCTGCTTACCAGGCCAGCATTGGCATCATGTTGAAGCAACAATCCAAGAAAAGATTGTCAACATCAGCGATGGAAACGCTTTCCATTATCGCTTACAAGCAACCCATCTCTAAAACCGAAGTAGAAAATATTCGTGGTGTAAACTGCGATTACGCTACTCAGAAATTACTGGACAAAGGACTGATTGAAATACTGGGCAAGGCCGAAACCATCGGCAGACCTTTGTTGTATGGAACCAGTCCAAAATTCATGGAATACTTCGGCATTAATGATATCAATGAACTGCCTACCCCAAAAGATTTCACAAACGAAGTAAATACCATTGGAGAGACTCCTGAAAATCAATAATTCGAATTAGTCGACCAGACTGTTCTCCGACTCATTTGAATTTTTCTTATAGCACATCAAGTATCACTGAACTTTATAACCTGAGGCTGATTGTCTTAACGATTACCTCATTAACATAAAACATTATGGCACGTCCAAGAAAAACAACCGGTAGCAGCAAGACCTCTTTTGGTAAGCGTTCAGAAGCAGAAAAATCTTTCCGGGATAAAAAGAAAAGATCAGGCAGAGGTGATGATCCTCGTGCTGGTTTCTCCCGCAGTAGCGGTGGTGATTCTGAAAGTCGTCCACGCACATCACGCTTTGGCGGAACCGGAAAACCTGCATTCGGCAAAAGGGATGGCGACTCCAGCGAGCGTCCACCTAGTAGCTTCTCACGCGGTGGTGATTCCGATCGTCCACGGCCTTCACGCTTTGGCGGAACCGGAAAGCCTTCATTTGGAAAAAGAGATGGCGACTCCAGCGAGCGCCCAAAGAGATTTTCAAAACCTTTTGAAAAAAGAGAAGGAGGCGGTGACGGACCATTTAGAAAAAGATCATCCGATTCATTTCAATCCCGCACAGACGGGCCATCACGTTTTGGAAAGAAACCTTTTCAGAAAAGAGAGGAAGGAACCGGAAATGAAAGACCCTACAAAAAAAGAGAATCAGGTCCGTTCGAATCACGCTCCGACAGGCCTTCCGGTTTTGGTAAGAGGCCGTTCACAAAACGTGAAGGCAGTGGCGATGATAAACCGCCTTTTAGAAAAAGTAGTTCTTTTGGGTCACGGCCAGGCAGTGCACCACGATTCGAAAAGAAATCGTTTGATCGCAAAGATGAAGGTGGAGAAAGACCCTTTAAAAACAGAGAATCCAGTTCATTCGACTCACGCGGCACAAGGCCAGAAAGACCAGCCGGTTTCACCAAGAAGCCATTCACAAAGCGTGAAGAAGGCGGTGACGAAAAACCGTTCAAAAAAACCATCACACATTCATTCGATGCAAATGCAGGAGACAAGCCGCGAGAAAAGAAACCCTTTCAGAAAAAAGATGTAGAAGGTGGTGAGAGAAAACCTTTTGAAAGAAAAGAAGGTGAAGACAAACCCTTTCGCAAAACCAGCGAATTCGGACTTCCTTACAAGAGAAAGCCATACGATAAAGAACGCAGTGAAAAACCTGCCGGGCGCGCAAAGCCAGAGCCAAAACAAAAGTCTGATCCCGACATGATTCGTTTAAACAGGTTCATGGCCAACAGCGGTGTGGGCAGTCGCAGAGAAGCAGATGAACTCATTAAGATGGGATTGGTGACAGTGAATGGAGAAACCGTTACCGAGATGGGTCATAAAGTAAAAATGACCGATGACGTTCGCTATGAAGGAAAGAAATTAAAAGCTGAAAAGCCGGTATATATCTTATTGAATAAACCAAAAGGATTCATAACCACCACGGCTGATCCGCAGGATCGCAATACAGTTATGAACTTAGTGGCTGGCGCGGGTAAAGAAAGAATTTATCCGGTGGGAAGATTGGATAGAAACACAACCGGATTATTGCTGCTTACCAATGATGGTGAACTTGCTGATAAGCTCACGCATCCCTCATACAATGTGAAGAAGATTTACCGGGTTGAATTAGATAAGCCGCTTACCAAAAATGATTTTCTGAAAATCAAAGAAGGTGTGCATTTGGAAGAAGGTCGTGCTATGGTCGATGACATCGCAGTTGTTGGCGATGACAATAGTATTATAGGACTTGAGATACACATCGGTTGGAACCGTGTTGTGCGCAGAATTTTTGAATCACTTGGTTATGAAGTGACGAGACTTGATCGCGTTGCTTACGCAGGATTGGATAAGAAAGATATCGCTCGCGGGCAGTGGAGATTCTTGAAGCCTGAAGAGATTGTGATGCTAAAGCATTTTAAATAAGACCTCTAACAGTAAAACAAAGGCGGCAGACGTTAACATCTGTCGCCTTTGTTTTTTTTACTCGCTCTTCAGGTTTTCTACTGGTTTCACAAAAATTGCGCGCCACGTTTGAGACCCGATGGTAATCACACCAAAGAAAATCAGGATCAATACGCCCAACACGATGGCCGTGCCATCAACGGATACGTGATAGGCCAATTTCTCAAGCCATAAATTATTAATAAAATAGGCCGCGGGAACAGCAATAACAATCGCAATCAGCAACACACTAAAAAATCCTTTTGATAGCAGATACACCAAAGATCCATCACTGCAGCCCAATACCTTGCGAATAGAAATTTCCTTGAGTCGGGTTTCTGTTGCATAAGTAGCCATGCCGAGCAAGCCCAGGCACGAAATGAGTATTGCCAAAAAAGATACTACACTCAATACACTTACCAGGTCTCCAAAGAAGATGTCATAAATTTTGTGCACCTCATCATAAAAGTCTTTGTAGTCTACTTTCAAGGAAGGATTCACTTTCGCCCACGCGGCTTCAATTGATTCGCCTGCCTTTGCATAGGTGCCTTTATAGGCTACCTGAAGCAAGTGAAATTCTTCAGGATTATAGATCAGCGCCATAGCGGCCATTTGCTCCATCAGCAACTGGTGGTTATAGTTTTTTACAACCCCAATAATCTGAAACCTGGATGAATCCCGTTGCAGAATAATCTCCTGACCGACTGCATCGGCTGCGCTTTCAAAATGAAATGTCTCTACTGCCTTTTCACTGATCACAATAAATTTCTTATTGACTTCGCCCGCTTCCGGCTGAAAGAATCTGCCTGCCACCAGAGAGACATCAATGTTTTTCAAATAGTCTTCGTCCACGCTGAAATAATTAATATTGCTCCAATCCTTCTCATCCAGGGAGCGCTTAAAGCTTTCTCCATAGCTGGTGCCTGCTGCGGGGATGTGCGAAGCAACTGAGACGCTTTCGATGTTGCTATACTTGAGTAGTTCCGTCTTCAGTGTTTCGGGAGAAGTGTCATTCAATTGCACAATTATTTTATTACTCATGTTAAACCCATGATCGGCCTTCAAGAACATCTGCAATTGGTTGAACACTACAATCACGGTGAGAATAAAAATCAGGGAGAAAGTAAATTGTGCCACCAACAAACCCTTACGCAAACCGATGCGCGAAAAGAGTTTTATCGAATTCAGACTCTTCAATACTTTCACCGGTTGAAATCCACTCATCACCACTGCCGGAAACAGACCCGCCAAAATTCCCACTATCAAGGCAAATGCAATGAAGATCGCATACACGGCATAATTGAGTTCCATGTCCCAGTTCATCACGCGTGCAAAACTCAGCCCCAGCATTAAGGGCTTCAGGGCGATCATCATAATCAGGGCAACTATCAAAGCGAACAAGGCAACAATAACCGATTCAGAAATAAACTGTGTGAATATCTGCCAGCGCATAGCACCCGTCACTTTACGAACACCTATTTCACGTGCCCGCGTAAGCGAACGGGCAATAGACAGATTGGTGAAATTGAAGCAGGAAGTAATCATGACCACACCGGCCAATCCGGCAAAGAAGTAAATGAATATCCAAGGCAAAAAGGGTCCGATAGGATTGTTGATGAATGGCCCTGGTGTGATGCCCATCAGCGGCTGCATTGTATATTTTATTCTTTGTTGGGTGTCCGGATTAGACAATTGCGAAAAGTGTGCTTTCTGAATTTTCTCCAAATGAGGTTGAATGTCTTCCGCCCGTTTGCCTGCTTCAATCAATATATAAACCCATCCGGCCGTGTATTGAAACCAGTTATCCAATGCCTTTTTGCGCGTACCCAATGCTTCCAGGCTTTTCACCGAAGCCATGCTGGCGAGCGCATCAAACACAATGTGTGATTTGTTGGTGGTCTCTTTTAAAACACCGGTTACTTTGTAGGTACCTAAGTCCCCTACTTTAAAAGTTTCTCCTAAAGGGTTTTCCTGACGGAATAATTTCTTAGCTGCTTTTTTGGTAAGCACCACTGAGTAAGGTTCGGTCAAAGCGGTGCGACTATCACCATATTCCAATTCATACTCAAACACATCCAATATTTCAGGATCAGCAAAAAATCCTGCCACTGGAATATTTACATTCTGATCAAACTCAATCCAAGAATTGCCAAAGCCGCGAACGATGCGCACTGCCTTTTCTACAGAGGTATAATTGTCCAGCAACTCCTGGTGGACAGGAAGCGTGGTGGTAGCAGTCTCGTTATATTGCACACCTTGATCCGTAACGGGAATACTATTCAACCGATAAATGCGATCACGTTTAGTATTGTAGCGATCATACGTCATCTGATCAGCGACCAGCATGATGATGCCCATGCAAATCGTGAGGGCGATAGCCAAACCAAAGATGTTGATAAATGAGAAAAAGCGATGTCTTAATAAACTACGCAGTGCGGTTTTGATGTAATTCCTGAACATGACGATGCCGTTTAGTTTTTTACTAATTAAAAATGGTGATCCGATGTAGGTGTGTGTTTAGGTAGTTGAGCCAGTTGTTATTTACTCAACCATGTATACGTATAGGTTGCTGCATTTTTCTTCACCCGATAGTGCAGTTCCTTTTCCGTCAATTGAAGAATCAGATAAATCGTTTCTTCATTGCCGATGGTCATCACCAGGTTCCGATCATTGTTTTCTAACTTCCATTTTCCAACCGATACTTCTTTGATGGGCTGTGATGACTTCCAGGTTCCATCCGCTAAAAACTGAAGCTCTATGTCTTTCGATAAAGAAGTATGAGCTCCCACCCCTGACATTTCATCGGACTTAATTTTCCATACATTCTTTACCAGAAGATCTGTCTTTGAAGATTGTGCCATTCCTGCAAAAGCGAGAAGGCAACAGACTGAAAGCAGCATTAACTTTTTCATGTGCTAATTTTTATTTTTTTAAGGTCACGTGGAATCTTAGTGTCTGGAGATTTCATGCTCATTTCTTCGATTCAATTTCTTTCTTCACAATAAAATAATAAATCAAGAAGCCAAGGGATACGGATACGGCAAATAAACCGTAAGGCAACGGGGAGTCTGGCGAGGTTGGAACGTATTCCATAATGATCAGCGAAAGTCCTGCAAAGAAAGTAATCAAGCCCCATTTTAAAGAAGAGAACTTATTACTCTCTGTATGTTGCTTAAAAATGGCCTGCGTATCATCATTTACAAATCCCTTGTCGATCATTTTCTTTTTAAGAATATAATCGGTCATCACTTTGGTGAAGAAATAAATGGAGGTACCAAAACTTCCAATAATAGCGATTGGCAATAATACATCAGCGTTCATAGTTATTGAGTTTAAAGATTTTTAATTTGGTTTCGAGGCGTGAGACACGGGGACTTCGATCAATGTTGCAGCATGATTGAATATTTTTCATCATTTACTTTAATCGCAAAGTTACCAGTCTCCAGTTTCCGGTAACCGGTAACTGGAAAACCTGCAACTAATTTTTAACTAAATTCCTGCAACATCCGTATTAAGTTGCGTGTCTAACCCCAAAATGATCGATGACAAGGCGCTGGTCTCACAGGTTTTAAGTGGAGATAGGCAGGCTTTTCGTGTGCTCATCAAGCAAAACGAAAGGCTGGTGGGGCACATGATCGCCCGGCTAATCGACCGGCACGAGGACCGTGAGGAACTTTGTCAGGATGTGTTTTTGAAAGTATATGAGAAGCTGGGGGAGTTTACCTTTCAATCAAAACTGAGTACGTGGATTGCCACCATCGCCTACCGGCATGGCATCAATCACCTGCGAAAAAAGAAAATTGAAATACGCGAACTGCCCGAAGAAGACGAACGGGAGCAATTTGTATCTGCTGAAAATGTGGAAGAAAATTTTTCGGATCAGCAATTAAATGACATGGTGATGAGCCTGATCGATCAATTGCCTCCGCACTATAAGGCGATACTCACGCTGTATCATGTGCAGGAGATGAGCTATCCGGAGATTGTTGAAATAACCGGATTGCCGGAAGGAACCGTAAAAAATTATCTATTCCGGGCACGGCAGTTATTAAAAGAAAAAGTGAAGTTGTATCTTGGTAAAGAAGAAGTACTATGAAAAGCGCAGAAGAAGAATTGCAACATCAAATTGAGATGGGGTTGGTTAACGAACCCACTGAAGATGCACGTGCCTATCAACGCGTTTTTGACGCGTTAAAAAAAGAACCTGACTTCCATGTTTCACTTCCCTTTGCCGATCGCATTTTAGCTGTGATTGAAAAGAAAGAAGAACAGCGCGACTACTGGTGGATGGCTGCCGGAATTTTTCTTACCGTAATCGCTTTGATTGTTTCGCTTGTTCTTACCAGCCCTCATTGGACCGCAGGGGTATTTACTTTCTTATCGGGTTATCCAGGTTTGGTTGTGTTTGGCATTGCTTTTATCCTTCTGCTGCATTGGGTGGATAAAAAGGTGATCAGGAAACAAATCCGGTCACTTTAAAATTGATTATTTCTGATTCATTTTAAGTAACTTTAATCCATGAATCTGATCACTATCTTAAAGGAACGCAATGCGGATTTTATCAAGATCTGTGCCTCACATAGGGTAGGAAGAATCTACGCCTTCGGTTCTTCTATAACCGATCATTTTGATCCTGCAAAAAGCGACATTGATTTAATTGTTGAGTTAGATATTCAAGATCCCATTGAATATGGAGAAACACTGCTTTCTCTTTGGAATACCCTTGAATCATTCTTTAACAGAAAAGTAGATTTACTGACTGAAGAATCGATACAGAATCCCTATTTGCGTAAAAGTATAGAAGCTACCAAGAAGTTAATCTATGACGGACAAAGCGAAAAAGTATTTGTCTGACATTTTGATTTCAATAAATCATATACAGTCATTCCCCGATGGGATTTCATCAAATTGATGAATACAAAATGAATTTTTTGGTGAAGGCAGCCGTTGAGCGACATCTGGGTATCGTTGGTGAAGCCGTTAAGAAATTTTTGGGTGAGTCTGCCGATAATCATTTGACGAATGCCTCCCATATTATTAGTTTAAGAAACAGGCTTATTCACTCATACGATAATGTGGATGACAGGATCATCTGGACAATTGTGAAAAAACATATTGCCCCTTTAAAAAACGAGGTAGAAGGCCTGTTAACACATTGATATCAGGTAGCTAACACTTGATTCTCACAATCCCTTTTCACCACCCATAAAAATTCTGAAACCTTTCCTATATTGGTTAGTTAAATCCCCTTTAATTAGTATAAAATCTACCCCCATGAAGAAACTTTACAGTTTGCTAGGCGGTATTATCAGTTACAATAAAAAAATCTACTGACAGGTTGCGACTACACGAAAGTACAAAGTAATCAAAGTACCAGGGTAGCTTGTCCAAATAGCAAACTATTATGGCAATTGATAGTTTTTTTTGTTTGGCTAACATTTGCAGAAATCTACAGAAACAGCCACATCTTTATTATTCACGCAATAAAGAATAAAATGCTTTTAATGAATAGGTATAAATTAGCATTGGTCAGATTATCGCGGCATTAGTGGCCACGCTAAAATCTTCCTGTAATTCGCTTTCAGCTAGTGTCCAACACGAATGGCATTCCTAAACTTATTCATTGGAAACTCCTTTTATCAACTCAATTACGGCTGCTATTTCATCTCCTTGCTCCTGTAAATTAAAAGTCTTCAACCCCGTCCGTTGAAATCTGATTTTCCCATGATTATCTATAATGATAATAGTTGGCAAACCATTCACTTGAAACTTTGAAGCAGCATTAGTGTCAAAACCATACATTGATTTGTTGGTCTTTCCACTAATGATTTTTAACGCATGCGCCATTTCCTTTTCTACATTTAGAAATAAAAAAACAATGCTTGAGTCATTCTCGTACTTCTTACCTTCTTCTTCTAAAGCCTTTAACCCCTGAATGCAGGGCGGACACCATGAAGCCCAAAAATCAAGAACTATAATTTTATTCCTGAACTGGCCCGAATGCACCTCCCGTCCACTAACATCATGAAAAACAAAATCGGGTGCATCTCTGTTTATTAACCTTTCTTCCAATCTCTTTTTAGCTGAGTTTAGCGAAGTTATCTTTAATGAATCGATGGTTGAATTAGTGTATTGAGCATAAAACTTGTCGATTGATTCCGTACTTTTTCCATTGCTCATCATGACCTTCATTGCCTCAATTGAAGCCTTGATATTTCCTGACTTAATTAATGCTTCCACATAATTCTGATTTATTAAAGCATTTTTTTGTTTCGATCTTGTTACCGCTTCTTCCAAAATTTCCGTTGCTTCGGCAAACTTATTCTGCAAGAGTAAGCTTTGACCTTGAATATTTAGAAAATCTGCTAATCGTTCCTCTCTCAAATCCATGACTTCACTATTTGTTAAGTATGGTGCATCAATGTATCTTCTGGCAGCGTTTAAATTTTCTTTCCACAATCGTGAAGATTTAGCTGCCAATGACTCCGCTATTTCGAGCATTCTATTTGGCTCTTCCAAACTATACATAAGAAACGGAGAATCCGTAAATTGAGGTTTAGAATCTTTCTTGCTATTCTTGCTTTTGATATAATCCAGTAGGTGCCTCGCTGAGGCATCGTATGCATAACAAATTAATTCCTTGTCTCGCAATTCTTCTACTTCCTTTGTCCAAACATCGAGTTCTCCATCCTGTATAAAAAACCTAACCATATAGCTAAGCATTTCTCCTTTTCGTATGGTTATTACTCTTCTGGTAAATTCATCTGGAAAAGTATTATGGGTGTACTTTTTTTTGAAATCACTATAAACTTCTTTCTGGTGCTTAGCATCCACGCTCGTTCCAATTGAAATTAGCATAGGAAGAGTATTGTTTTGCATGGCCCAAGAGCCTTGAGGAAAATTCTTAAAAATTAACTCCTCGCATTCTTTAGCGGAAAGAGTATCCTTTAAACGCATGTAAATGTTCTTTATAAAAAGCAATTCCCATTCATCTAAATCACTATTCTCCTTGTACTTCTCCAATTCGAAATGAAAGACCTTCTTTTCTTCATCTGTATTATATTTTAAAGTAGTCAAATAATTTCTGGTAAATCTTCTCTTAATTTCAGGATTCAGCCCAAAATCTTCTTCATAAAAATTTCGTTCCAAATCCAAATCAAATTTTAAATGAAAATCGCATCTATCTGTATACTCGTTGCTGTATAACATCTCGGCAACTCCTGACAAGGCACCGGGTGTTGGTTTATTATTTAAATATAAGGGAGTCCAATAACCATTTCCATTATTATTATCTCGCTTGCCCAAACCATCAAAAAAAACGGCAACCAAACAGGTAGAGTGATTAGGCAACGAGTCCAACGTACCTTCCCAACGTCCATTCTCTAAGTTTTGAAGCGTAACATTAACAACCTTTGGAAAATATAGCTTGTCAGTCTTTTTAGCTTGTTGGATTCCATTAAAATAAACCAAGCACGACATGTTGCCACTAAATCTGGAGGAATCAGCCTTATACTTGATGTTAAGAATTTGACCCCCTTCAGATGGGTGCGTAATGAATTGTACGTTGTCGTAAACCATTTGGCCAAAAGAATTCAAGCGCGCTAATGCAAGCAGAACGGTCACGAAAATCTTAATCTTAAAACTCCAATTTAAAAATAGCAAGCGTATCTGATTCAATACTTTTGTTTTAGATTCCAAAATTAGAGGGTTTAAAGAAATTTAAATTAAGTTTACTTAATATGATCATAACTGAAAGATTGTC
>Ga0163144_10023638_pt1 | contig 12116 bp, 6 predicted proteins | sample OliLak19BULKMAT1_FD_123175 | JGI IMG/M metagenome (GOLD analysis project Ga0163144, IMG submission 123175) | Freshwater microbial mat bacterial communities from Lake Vanda, McMurdo Dry Valleys, Antarctica - Oligotrophic Lake LV.19.BULKMAT1 | ecosystem: Environmental > Aquatic > Freshwater > Lake...
CCCCCACCGCACCCACGACAGCGGACGCGTCGCGACGAAGACCAGCCCCCCACCGCACCCACGACAGCGGACGCGTCGCGACGAAGACCAGCCCCCCACCGCACCCACGACAGCGGACGCGTCGCGACGAAGACCAGCTCGTGTATTCCCACGTTCGCACGACCGTTTTTTCAACGTTGCGATGCCGGGTCGAGGCCCTTGTACGCAAGGCCGCGAAACTGCCCTCATCAAGAGCTGGCTCACCCCATGCAATAGCGGATCATCGAAGCGCCCGCGGACGGATCCCCCCCACCGTCGACCGGGCGCTTCTTCTTTTTTGTCCGCGTTCACCCGCGCCAGCCCCTCTAATGGCCAGGCGATGGAAAAGACGGACTACTACTTCGACAAGGCGCAGCGGGCGCAGGCGGCCTACCGGAGCCGCAGCGCCGCCGAGAGCGAGATTGCCGTTCTCCTGAAGCGCCTCGAGGTCAAGCCGGCCCACGCCGATCTCCTCCGGGAGAACCCCGAGACGAAGCGGCTCCTGGTCCGTTATTGCATGGACTTCCCGCTCAACATCGCGTGGTACGAGGAGGCCAGGCAGCGCGAGACCTGGTGGCAGCGCGCCGCGTTCGGGCTCGTCCTGATGCTGGCGCTCATCGCCCTGGGCCTCACCGCCGCGCCCGCCGTCGTCCCGCGGCTGTTCGGGGACACCGCCACGCAACAGAGCACCACGAGCGCGCAGATTGTCGTCATCCTGACTGGCATGTTCGGGGTCCTCTCGGTGGTCTCGGAGGCGACGGACCGAAAAGCCCGCATCGGCGGCTTCTGGAAGGCGGCGGCCGACCTCAAGGAGGCTCTCTTCACCTTCGAGGAGAGCTGGCGCGACAAGGACCTCGTGATCACCACGGACGGCAAAAAAGCCATCTCGCCGGAGCTCGTGGCGGCGCTGGTCCAGGAGATCCGGTTCGCCCGCAAGGTCTCTCGCGAGGAGCGCACGACGTACTTCAATACGTTCCGCTCGCCGACCGACGTCATGGCCGCCGCCAATGCCGCGCTCGGCGCGATCCGCGGCAGGCGAGGCGAGCTTCTGAGCGCCCACAGGGAAGAGTCGGCGACGAAGGATGCCAGTGAGGCGTCGGCCGAGAAGCGGATTCGCGATCTGCGCGACAGGCTTGTCGAGGCAACGGCCACCGTGATGTCCCTGGAGCGCAAGATCACGGAGCTCGAGAGCCTCGGGGTCGAGGCCGCGCAGATCGCCAAGGTGAAGCTCGACGTGGTGAATGCCCGGACGGAGATGCATAAGGTGCAGTCGCTCCTGACCCTGTCGGCCCGGGCCGACGTCACGGGCGCGCCGTAGTCGCCAGCTCGCGGACCGGCGAGCTCACGGCGCGATCCCGATCCACTGCGAGGCGCGGACCGGCGAGCTCACGGCGCGATCCCGATCCACCGCGAGGCGCGGACCGGCGAGCTCACGGCGCGATCCCGATCCACTGCGAGGCGCGGACCGTCTCGCCGGAGGACCCGTCGACGCGCAGCAGCGAGGCCCCGAGCACGCCGACGCGGCGGCTCTTGCCGTAGCTCAGCGGCGCGACAAGGCCCGTGTCGAAATCGCGGAAGGTCTCGAGCGCCGCGACGAGCCCGTCGCGTGTCACCCGCGCGCCCGTGCGCTTCAGCGCCTCGATCAACACGAGCGCGGCGACGCGGGCCCGCGCCTGCACGGCGAGGTGCCGCGGCGCGATGTCGTGACGGCGCAGGAAGGCGCGAAAATCGGCCACACCCGCCCCGTGCGCCTCGCCGCCGAACGAGGGCTCGATGAAGAACACGCGATCGCGGACCGGCGCCGGAAGCGCCGAAGGAGCCGCCCCGAGGAGGTACCCGGGCGCGTCGAGCCGGACCCCCGGGAGGCGCTCGATCGCCGCCGCCGCCGCGGTGAGATCGGCGGCCGTGCCCCAGAGCAGAACGGCCGTCGAGCGGCGCTCGCGAACCGCCTCCGCCAACGCCGTCGCATCGAGACGGCCGGGCTCGAACGAGAAGACCTCCGGGACCGCCAGACCTCGCCGCGCCGCCTCCGCGCGGGCGCCCCGTAGCCAGGCCTCCCCGGCCCGATCGCGGGCGTGCGCGACGACGATCCGCGGCCGCGCCGAACCGTCCGCGCCGGCCAGCTCTTTCACGGCGATCCGCGCGAGCGCATCCGGGCCGGCATGGACGTAAAAGATCGTCCCATCGTCGCCGCCGTCGAGCGTCGGCCCCGCCGAGGCCGAGCCCGGATCCAGCGGGCCCACCGGCGCCACGAGCGGGATCTCCTCGGCCCGCGCCCGCTCCCCCGGAGCGCGCTCGCCGCGCCAGACATTTCCGACGAGCGCGAACACATCCGCACCGATCAGGCGCTCCGTCGCGCCCGCCTCGTCGAGCGTCTCCCACGCGCGGGCGCGACGCTCGCTCGCGCCGGTCCCGTCGAGCCTCCCTGGTGCGGCGCTGTCCTCGACCACCAGATCGAGCCGGCGCCGGAAGATCCCACCGCCTTCGCCGACCTCGGCAAACGAGGCGGCGAGCACGGCGTGAACGTCACCCCCGACCGTCGCGAGCGGGCCGCTCAGCGGCAGGGCAGCGCCGACCTTGAGGGCCCCCTCGGAGACGCCCGGATCGCGATCGTGCCCGACGCAGCGAAGGTACGCGGTGAGGTCGGCCAGATCGGCCTCGGCGAGCCCGTAGCGTGGCATCGCCATGCCGAGCTGCCGCGCCGAGACGCCCTTCCCCGAAGGCGCTCTGCCCTCGCGGACGGCGCGCCCGAGCGACGCCTCGTCGTAGGCGCGGCGCGAGCGCTCGCCGCGGTCGAGCGCGTCGCTGAAGAGGTGCTCGGGGGTGATTGGCGGCGCGGCGACGCCGCCCTCGTCCGCGCCCGCCCCCGACGGCGTGTGGCAGCCGGCGCACGCCGCGTCCCGTCCGGTGAGCATCGCCGGGCCGCCCCCGAGCAGCCCGCGGATCGGCGCCCCCGCGGCCGTCACCCCGCGGCGGAACACGAGCCGCCCGCGCTTCGCCGAGGCCGACAGCTCGTCGCACGTCGCGGGCGGCGGCGCGTCGCTCCGCCTCGTGGCGCGCCACGCAAACGTGAGGCCCAGCGCTGCCATGAGGACCGCGCCCACCAGCCAGAGCACGGCCGTCCAGCGCCGATCGCGGCTTGCCCGACCAGCACGATTCATTCGTGGGGCGCAGCTCATGGGTCGTGTGCGTCTCATGCGCGGCTCGTTCGGGCAGCGCGGCTCATGGGTGCAGCTCGCCCGCGGGCTCGGTGGCGACCGCGGGGAGGGTCGGCGCCAGCCCCCGGATCGCCCGGTGCAGGCGGTCGGCCGGAGCGAGCCCGTACACCCGCGCCCAGCGCCCCTCGGCCGCGCTGCCGATCAACGTCACGGGGATGTGCCCCTCCTTCGCGCCCGATTCACCGCGCAGCGCATCGAGCACCCGACCGACGCGATCGGCGCTCCCCGTGAGGAACGTCCAGCCTGGACGCCGGTCGAACTTGTCGGCGTAGCGCCGCAGCCGCTCCGGCGTATCGGTCGCGGGGTCGAGCGAGATCGTCACGAGGCGCACGTCGCGCTCCAGGGCGTCGCCGAGCTCGCGCTGCAGCCGCGCGAAGATCGCGGTCATCGGCGAGCAGATCGTGGTGCACGTGGTGAAGACGAAATTCACCGCGACGAGGTGGTCCTTCATCAACATACGGATCCGTACGGGGACGCCGTCCTGATCCACGAGCTCTTCGTCGGGGACCACGACGCCCAACACCTTCGCGATGCGGACCTCGTCGAGCTCGCGCACCTCGGTCTCGCCGGCCGGCCCCGCCCGCTTCGCGTCGCCGGTGCGATCGCCGGGCCGCTCGCATCCACCAGCGACTCCGGCCCACAGCCCGACGAGCAGCAGAGTGCCTCTTGTGTGCCGATTCATGGCCTCCCCCTCACCGCTCGTCCGCGACGTGATCGACGAGATAGACGATGTCCTCCGGCCGCGACGTCGCCACCGTCTTCACCCAGTAGCCCGAGCTCGCGTCGCCGATGAGCAGCGCCGAGGCGTGCTCGTCGGGCGTCTTCGCCAGCCCCCCGAGACGTCCGAGGACGGTCGCGACGTTCTCCGGAGTGCCCGTCAAAAAGTACCAGCCCGGCGACGCGTCGAACTTGGCGGCGAACTTGGCAAGCGCCGCGGGCGTGTCGTTCACCGGATCGACTGTGATGGTGAGAATCGAGATCTCCTTCCCCACCCTCGCCCCCAGCCGCTTCTGCACCCGCGCGAGGTTCGCCGTCATCCCCGGGCAAACTCCCTTGCACGTGGTGAACGCAAAGTTGATGAGCACCTTCCGCCCACGGATGAGCCCGTCGTAGAAGCGATGAGGCCTCCCGTGCTGGTCGACGAGCTCGGTGTTGGTGAAGTACTTCGCGGCGGCCTCGCCGTCTCCCGCAGACTCCGGCCCTCGAACCGTCTCCGCCTCCGCCGCAAACTCTGCCTCTCCCACAGACTCCCTGTCTCCGGCAGGCTTCACCTCTCGCGCGGGAGCCCCACTCGGCTTCGGCTTGACGGCCGTGGCCCAGCCCTGCTCCGCCCCGCCCAGCCCGTCGGCGACCTCGATTCCTATCGCCACCGCGGTGAGCCCGGCCGCGCACGCCGCAAACCCCAGCACTGCCGCCCCGATCACAAGCACGCTCGATCTCATGGTGATCCTCCCCCCTGCCTCGATCCAATCCCCGGCTTGCCCAACACGGCCCGGTCGCTCGTGACACCGAGATCGACCGCCGGCAGCTCGCCCAGACGAACACCCTTCGACGGAATCCCGACAAGCAGCCGATAGCGGCCCGGCGCGGGCGGCGTGAACGTCACCGAATACACCCCGTCGCCCTCCGCCTGCGGCGCGCCCTGCCAGCGCCAGCTCCCCGGGAACCGCGCCACGAGCACGTCAACCTGCTTCGCGTCGATCGGCTGCGGCGGCGAAGGCGAGGGCCGCTCGGTCAGACGGAAACGCAAGGTCGCCGGCGCCGCCGCGGCGAGCGGCACGCTCGCATCGAAGAGCGCCTCGAACGAGGGCCGCGGCCTACCCTCGCCGTCCGCGCCCGACGCCGGCGCCGCCACCGTGTGCTCCAGACAGGCCGCCACGCGCGGCCGATCGAACAGCAGCTCGACGTCGTACAGCCCGTGTCCCTTGAGGCGGACCGTCGTGGCATAGACGCCAGGTCCGACCTCCGAAAGCCTCCGGTCGACCACCAGCGCCGCGCGCGGCTCACGGCCGTAGTTCTGGAGGGTGCCAATCGGCGCCATCATCCCCTCCACATAAAAGAACAGGGCCTTGTCCGCCGGGCTCGCCACGAGCACCCCGTTGCCTTCCGGCGTCGGCGCGAGCGGCGCCGCCAGGCCCGGATCCCCGGCGCTGGCCGGCGTCTTCTGGCCGACCTGCACCCCGATGACCGCCGGCTCGCCCCGCTCGCCCAGCGCGTGCAGATCGACGAGCGAGACCGAGCTCGCGCCGAGCTTCCGCACGTAAGCGAACGCGTCCGTGAACGCGATCGCATCCGGCGTCTCCAGACCGCCGAGCGTATGGGCCACACCTCCCGTCGCGGTATCGAGGATGGCCACCTCGTTGGCCCGTGGGTTCAGGGCGAACGCGAAGCGCCCGCCGGGCTCGAAGCGAACCTGCGACAGCCCGCGCTTCAGGGCGATGCGACCCCCGACCGAGCGGCGCGCGGCGTCGACGATCACGACCTCGCCCCTCGCCTCGTTTGCCACGTAGAGCGCCCGCGCCGACGGGCTCGCGGCGATCGACACCGCGCCCTGCCCGACCTCGACCTCGCCCACCACGTCCAGCGTCGCCGTGTCGATCACGGTCACCACCTCGCCGTCGCGGCCGGTGATCCAGGCCGCTCGGCCCTCGCCGGCGAACACCACCTCGTGGTGCCCGGCGCCCGCTCGCAGCGTCTTCACCACCCGGTTCGAGCGCGTGTCGATCACGCTCACCGTCCCGTCGCCGTCGTTGCCCACCCAGACGGTCTCGCCGTCCGGCGCGACAGCGAGGCGCACGGGCCTCTCGCCGACTGGCACGTTGGCCAGCGCCAGGCTGCGTCGCGTGTCGACCACGGCCACCGTCCCCTTGTCCGGCAAGGTCACGTAGATCCGACTGCGATCCGGGTGAAGCGCCCAGTCGGCGGCCCGGCCGGACAGACTGACGAGATTTCGCAGCTTCGTCTTCGAGAACGCGATCTGCGGATTGATGACCGAGAGCGTGTTGTCGTCGTTCAGCGTCCAGACCAGATACCCATTCATGTCCACGTCCGGCACCTCCGAGAGGAAGCCGGCCATGAAGCCCTTGATCTTCGCGCGACAGGCCCTGTCGTCCAGCGCGCCGTCCTCGCCGCGCCGCGACATCCAGGCGAGAGGCCGCAGCCCGCGCACCGGCGCGCCCGTCACCGCGTCAATGACGGTGATCACGGCCGTCGCGTCGGAGTGCGCCATGGCGGGCGTCCCGGTGGCATCGCCTGCGGCCCGCAGCTCGAAGGCAATGGACAGCCCCTCGCGCTCGAGGTGGCTGGCCGAAGGCGACGGGGCCGAGAACGCCGCCGGCACCACCGCCGGCGAGGCCTGCGGCGTCTCCAGCTCCGCGGGCGCGGGCGTCTTCCCCCGACAGGCCATCATTAGCACCGCGGCGACGCAGCCGAGGCCCGGGAGGACCCGCGCGACAGCGCCCCCGAGCGCGGTGCCTGGGCGCTCCCCGATGGCAACCGCCCGACCACACGACCGACCGAGCCCATGACTCTTCGAGCCCATACCTACCCCCCCACGAAGACGCCGCGACCCAGGCCACGAAGTGACCCGGATCACGGCGTCGCAAGCCTCACCGCGTCACACAAATCAGGGCGTGACCCGGAACAGACCCCATTGCCCGTCGGTGAACGCGAAGCTCGACTGGTCCAGGTAGAGGTAGTCTCCCGGGACGCCGAATTTCCCGCCCGCCCCGAAGAACGGCACGATGTTCCAGTTGGTCTGGACCGAGACGCCCCACTGATTGGCAATCGCGAACGACTCCGAGTTGGGGCCGATCACCCGCGACTCCGACCCTTGCGCCCAGGGGTTGTGCGGCCACTCGGCCCCCCACAGGGCAAAGGCGTGCTGGCGGGCGTGCCCCGACGGCTCCGTCACGCGGAAGCGATACGGCGTGCCGACCTTGGCGGTGAAAATCGGCGTCGCGGGATCGCCGTGGACCTTCGAGCTCAGGATATCGGCGAGCTGGAGACCGTTGATGACGTTCGGGTCCGTCTCCGGACGCAGCCCGAGCCGGCCCCAGATCGGCTCCGTCCGATAGTTGAAGGCCCGGTGCCCGCTATCCTCCGAGTCGTCCTCGCCGCCGAGGTTCCGGATCGCCGTGCCACAGTTGAGATTGGCGTCTTCGCACTGGAAGGCAGGTTTGTCCGAGTGCAACCCGACCTCGCTCTGGAGCACGCTCACGTGCTCGCGGAACGACTGCCCCTGACCGTTCGCCTGGCCGGACGTCACCGTCGCCTCGGCGTCGCTGTCGGGATCGGGCGTCCAGGTCGCGCCGAACGGCTCGATCACCAGCGTGCCAATGGAGCCGTGCATGCCGTGATTGACCACGTCGGCCATGTCCCGGAGAGCAATCACCCCCAGCTCGGCGGGCGTCAGCACCTCCGCGCCCTGCGAATTGGGCACGCGGACGCCCGCGTACCACGTGTACGTGCGCTGCTGTCCGGGCGCCACCGTCTGAACGTCGTTCGCGCCGACGTTCGCCCCGTCGCTCGAGTTCACGTCATAGGTCACGACCTGCGCGTGGAGCGACACGTGGTTCGACGGCCTCACCTGGTTGGTATTGAAACCCTCGGTGATCGGCGGGTTGTAGCTCCAGTGCGGGGTCTTCGGCAGGACGGCCGGCAGGTCGTTCTTCAGCGTCACCTGGATGCAATCGCCCGCGGCCGCGCGCAGCACGAGAGGCTCGGGCTTGCGCGTCCCGGCTTTCACCGCCGCGAGGTGCTCCGCTTTCACGAACAGCATGGCGTCCGGATCGTAGAGCTCGAGCTCGTCGTTGTAGACCACCCGATCGCCGGGGAGATTCCCCTTGGCGGTGATCGCGTGGACCGTGTAGCTGCGCACCGGCGCGTTCCCCGGACAGACGGGCTCCGGCGGCGCCGCGACAGCGGGTACCGGGTTGTCAGGCAGCGGCTCCAGGTTCCCCTGCACGGTGCTGAAGGCGCGAGCGAGCCCCCACACTCCATTCCAGAGGTCGTCCGTCGGCGCGCTCGCATACATGTAGTCGACAGCTCCGAGCACGTTCTTGGTGCCGGGTTGATTGGACGACAGGAGCAGCTCGAAGTGCTCGGAGAGCCCGATGGGAACACCGCCGACATAGCCGCTGTCGGGGTCGTTCGGCTCCTCTCGCCAGCGCTGGCCGTTCATCGTGAAGACGTGCATCTCCTCCTGCGCGCCCTCGATGAGGCGCACCTGAACGGTGTCCCCCTCGTACAGGCGGAGCAGGGGGGTGAACGGGTCGTCGTGGATCGCCGAGCGAAACACGTTGTGCATCTCGCCCTCTTCGCCGGGCTTCTGGGTGAATTTGCCGTCCCAGCTCTCATCCGCGATGCGTAGCGGGATGGGCTCGTTCCGGTAGTTGACGAGCATCGTGCCCGGGTCGCGGGCCGAGAGCACCTCGGGGGCGACGTCGGCGGGTGGATTGAAGTCGTGCTCGACCGCCTTCGGGAGCGCAGCCTCCATGGCCGTCGGTGGGTTCACCGGCCGGCCGCAGTTGTCGTAGACGAGGGCGAAGTCGGCAATGGCGAGGGCGAACTCGCGGTAGCCGCTCGCCAGATTGGCTGTGAGGATGTCGGCGCGGTAGCTCGTCGGACCGCCGTCCGGACGCTGGCCCAGCACGTCTCCCGTCTCCGGATCGCGCCAGACCGAGCCGGCCGGCTCGACGGCGAGCGCCGCGTAGAGGCCGTGTTGCTGGTGCGAAGAAGGCGCGAAGTGATCGTGGGTGAACGACGTGCGCAGGGTGCGATCCTCGCCCGCCCCGTTGACCACCGGATCGGCCCACCAGCGCTGCAAGGTGACCTGTGAGCCGAGCGGCGCGAAGGCCAGCCGCGGGTGCGGTTTCGCCGTGAGCAGCACGCGCGGGCCGCTCTCCGTCAGGGCTCCGTCGGCCGCAAAGGCGCCGCCGAGAGCGTTGGCCGCGGCGATGCGCTGCACGACGTCTTGCGGACCGAACGTGCCGTCTTCGTAGTTGAAGCCGTTGGCCGCGCCGTCCGACGAGGTCACGTCGAATTTCACGAGGTGGATGTGCTGTCCCACCGTGTCGGTGGGCGTGAAGATCTGGAAATCGTCCTCTTCGAGCGCGTCCGGGAGGAGGTTCGTGCCACGGAAGACGACGCACTCCCCCGAGTTGGCGCGGATGACCAGCGGCTCCGGCGGCCGCGTCTGATTGTACGTCGCCTCCACGTCCTGCTCGAGCACCGAAAGGCGCATCTGCGGATCGTGCCAGCCGGCCTTGTTGACGACGCCGTCGACCTGCACGGCGGCGACGTCATAGCGGCGCTCCTTCGCTCCAGGCGGGCATGGATTGGCATAAGGCGCCCCTGGCCCGGGCGGCTGGCCATTGACGATGAAGAGTGCCGGTGTGCCCTCGGGCGTGAACGTCGGATAGGCCCTGGCGGGGAAGTCGAAGAGCGTGGTGACCGGCACCGCCCCCGGCAGCGTGCCGGCGTGGTACTCGATGGCCGCCTTCTCCTCGGGTGTCCCCTGCTGCGGCAGCAGCTTGAGGTTGGCCTCGTCGAGCCTGACGTCGAACTCGCCTCGCTCCCCGAGCTCCGCGTCCGGGACGCTGGTGATCAGGTGGCGCGGCAGGCCGCCGTCGTCCTCGATGTCGTAAGGGGCCTGCGAGGGCCGGTGTCCCGCGATCGCGCCGATGTAGTGCGGATAGCCGGGCATCGCCGGGACGATCTCGTTGGTCCCGTTCCCCTTGTCGACGACCTTCGGCTCGTACGTCGGCATCGGCGGAATCGCCCGCTTCGGAATGGGCACCACCGCCGGCGTCGGCGTCCCCTGCTCGATCTCGCCGTCCGGCAGGTCCCGGTCGGGCGTGCCGGCCTCGAACACGTCGTGATTGCGCATGAGCCCCCACATGCCCTGCGCGAAGTGGGGATAGAGGTGGCAATGGAAGATCGCGTCACCCGGCGTGAGGTTGCGATTGCCGGCGCCGCCGAACGCGATGTCGTACGTCAGCGCCGTGCCTGGCCCGACGGTCTGCGCGTCGAGCAGGATCGAATCGTCGCTCGCCGGCGTCCGCAGCCACTGGTGGCCGTGGAGATGAAAGACGTGGGTCTCTTTCGGCCCGGCGTGGACGTTCCGGAAGCGCACCGGATCGCCGATGTAGCCGTGGTGGACATTGGACGGGTCGTCGGGATAGAGCGCCTCGACGGCCTTGCCGTTGCCGTCCTTCTCCACGATCATGGCCGGGTCCCCGTTGGCCCACGAGCTGAGGAAGAACTCCTCGAACTTGCACTCGATGCAGTCCTTCGTGGGGCCGATCCGCGCCCGGTTGGCGAGCAGCTCCGCCCCCAGGCCTGCGGCCCCGTAGTTGACGCCGAAGCCGTCGCGGACGCCGTGAAAGCGCTCCTCGTTCTCGAGCCGCGGGAACGCCTGCACGGCGTTCAGCTCGTCGTGGAACATGACTGTGTACTCGCGGAAATGACCCTGGTTCGGCGAGATCGACGTGCCGAATTCGGTCTCGGTCACGTCGGTGACGATGGCGCTGAGATCGCCGTGGACGATCTCGTTGGTCTCCGGGTGGAGCATGGCGAGGATGGGAACGCCGTCGTCGTCCACCTCGTCGTAATCGATCCGCGGCGTTCCATTGGGGTTCGTCCCCACCGTCACCCGCGCGAGGTCGTGGGCGGTCACCTGGGAGCGGTACCATTTCGATCCCGGGGGCTCCACGTTGACCGTCCCGAAGAGCCCCTGGACGATCTGCCCGCCGAGGCCCTGCCCGCCCGTCATGGCCCCCGCGCTGTGCATGAAGAACACGCCTTCGCGGTCCGCGACGATCTCGTAGGTGATCGTCTGTCCGGGCGCGACGAGCGAGCTCGGGTCGTTGCCGACGTCGCCGCCGAGCGATTGAATGTTCTCGATCTGGAGCCCATTGACGTGAATGGACGCTTCCCGCGTCGCGGGCGAGTCGTCGTCCGGCGGCGAGGGCGCGAGCAGGTTGGTGAACGTGATCACGAGCCTGTCGCCGACGTTGGCCCGCAGCACGAGCGGCCGCGGCCTCTTGTCCTCGCGCAGCCTCGCGTTGCCCGCGCAGACGGACTTCGAGCCGTCGATGGCGACGACGTCGCGCTCAAGCGCATACATCATCCCGGCCGGGTTGTAGGCGCCGAAGCGATTGTAGACGTGGACCTGATCGATGGCGACGACGTGCGCCTTGACGGTCCTCCCGCTCGGCGGCGCCGGCGGCGGGCCCGACGGGTCGTCATCGCCCGGCTCCGGCCCGGAAGTCCCGGACCCGCCGGACGCGCTCCCGTCAGACTCGGGTGGTGTCCCGCCCACGCAGCCGAAGCCCGCGACAGCCAGGGCCAATGCCCCGGCGGACAGCGCGCCAAACGCCCCGGAAAGCTTTGAGAGTATCATCCGTCCCCCCTGTGTCCTGGCTACCCTGGGAATGCGACGAGCGCCCCCGATCGGAAGCATCGCCTCAATCTGCGGTGACGTCGTCACGTTGGAGCGGGCGGCAGACAGACAGTTGTCAGCCACCATGCTCCGAGGAAGCCGGATGAGCGCCGGTATAGAATATTGCCGCTTGCCAGTCCAACCGAAGTGACGACAAATTTGAAACGCAGGCAAGGCCACTCTCGGGCACGGGCGTCGCGGGGATCAGGGATGAACGCAGGCCCAGAGTCGGGACGGACACAGGCCCGGGACGCACGCAGTCTGTTCAGCAGGCCGTGCCGAGAGCCGACCGGTCGCGCCGGGAACGCCGGAGGCACCTCGCGCGACATGCGAACGCGACATGCGAACGCGACATGCGAACGCGACATGCGAACGCGACATGCGAACGCGACATGCGAACTCGACATGCGAACGCGACACGTTCGCGGGAGCACACA
>Ga0163144_10023639_pt1 | contig 12116 bp, 11 predicted proteins | sample OliLak19BULKMAT1_FD_123175 | JGI IMG/M metagenome (GOLD analysis project Ga0163144, IMG submission 123175) | Freshwater microbial mat bacterial communities from Lake Vanda, McMurdo Dry Valleys, Antarctica - Oligotrophic Lake LV.19.BULKMAT1 | ecosystem: Environmental > Aquatic > Freshwater >...
GTGCAGGCTTTCGACGTCGAGGTGCCGGCCGACAAGATCGAGCTCTACTTTCGCGAGATTCAGGCCGGCCCGGCCTTGCGCGCCACCTGGGCCGCGATGAAGGCGCGCGGCCTGCCCTGGCGCGAGCGCTACACCAAGTCGGCGCGCATCGAACTCGGCGGCAGCGGCCTGCGTCCTGAACTGCCGCTGCAAATGGACGTGCGACTCGACCACCCGCGCAGCCCCATGCGGGCCGGCGATGAACTCGGCTTTCAAGTACTGCTCAAGGGGGTGCCGCTGGCCGGGCTGCCGGTCGAACTGGTCACCAGCCTGAGTCCTGTGGGCCTGTGGCGCCGGACCGACGCCGAGGGCCGTATCCGCATAGCGCCGCCCTTGGCCGGCCGCTGGCTTTTGCGCGCCGTCGACCTGCGGGTGTCGAGCAGGACACCCGACGAATGGGAGAGTGACTTCGTCACGTTGGCGTTCGACGTGGCGGCACGCGCGCCTTAACCACACCGTCGACAACCGATCGGCACATGCTCTCTAATGCAAATCAATTTGCATTAACATGGGGTTATGGAACGTCAAACCCAACAGCGCCAAGCGGTCACCGACGCCTTGGCGCTGAGCGGCCAGGTCCTCAGCCCGATTCAAATCCTGATGTGGGCCCAGGCGGACGTGCCCAGCCTGAACCTGTCGACGGTGTACCGACAGATCAAGGCGCTGCATGACAGGCAGGAAATCGTGAAGGTCGAACTGCCAGGCCAGTCGGCTCGCTTCGAAGCGATGTGCCGTCACGCGCATGCCACCCACCCGGGGCACCATCACCACTACTTCCATTGCAGCGATTGCGATCGCGTCTATCCGATCCATGCATGTCCGGGAGAGATGGCGCAACTGGCGCCGCCGGGTTTCGAGGTCACGGACCATGAACTGACGCTGCGGGGCCGCTGCGCCGACTGTGCGGCGGGCATTCCGAAACGCGAGGACCGATCATGAATCCCCTGCGACCCCTGCTGTGGGCAAGCCTTGTGTTGCTGCCCGCGACCGTCTTGGCTGCGGGAAAGGCACACCAGCACGGAGTGCTCGAGCTGGACATCGCGGTCGAAGCGCGCAGGCTGTCGTTGCAAGTGGCATCGCCGCTCGACAACCTGGTGGGCTTCGAACGCGCGCCCCGCAACGACGCCGAACGCAAACGCGTCGACGCGGCCCTGGCGAAGTTGAAGGGCGGGCAGGCCATATTCGCGATCGACCCGGCGGCGGGTTGCAAGCTCGCCAAGGTCGACCTCTCGTCGTCGGTCCTGAAGCTCGGCGCAGCAGACTCTGGGAGCAAGGGCGGTACGGCAGACAGCGAGCATGCCGACATCGATGCCGCGTTCGAGTTCGATTGTGAAGATGCAGCGCGCGCCGCGTTTGTCGACGTGCTGCTGTTCGAGGCTTTTCCCGGCATGAAGCAGATCAACGTGCAGGTCGCTGCGGGCTCCGGGCAACTCAAGCGCACCCTGAAGCGGCCAGCGCGGCGTGTCCTGCTGACTCGCTGAGCTGAGTTGCAGCGCGCTGGTCGTGATCGAGATCGAGCACCTGCGTTTCGCCTGGCCGCGCGCAGCACACGATTGCCTGGCCATCGACCGCCTCGACGTCGCTGGCGGCAACGCGCTGTTCCTGTATGGACCGAGCGGGGGCGGCAAGAGCACCTTGCTCGGCTTGATGGCGGGCGTATTGCTTCCGAGTGCAGGCCGCGTGCGTCTGCTCGGGCAAGACCTGTCGAAGCTCTCCGGTGCGCGGCGTGACGCCTTCCGCGCCGACCATCTCGGCTACATCTTCCAGCAGTTCAACCTGCTGCCGTACCTGAGCGTTCTGGATAACGTGCTGCTGCCTTGCCGCTTTTCTCGGGTGCGCCGTGAACGTGCGGCAAGCCGCAGCGGCACGGCCGAGGCGGACGCCCGATCGCTGCTGTCGCGCATCGGTCTGGCCGAGCCGCTGTGGCGGCGCGCGGCGGCCGAGTTGTCGGTGGGCCAGCAGCAGCGCGTGGCGGCAGCACGTGCGTTGATCGGCGTGCCTGAAATCGTCATTGCAGACGAGCCCACCTCGGCACTCGACGCACCGCTGCGCGATGGTTTCATGGACGTGCTTCTCTCCGAATGCCGCGCGGCCGGCACCACCCTTGTATTCGTGAGCCACGACGAGCGGCTGGCGTCGCGCTTCGATGCGCAGGTCTCGCTGGCATCGATCAACACAGCCGCGCCGAAGGAGTCCGGAGCGTGAGGCCGCTGCTCGGGCTCGCTCTGCGCAGCGCATGGAACCGGCGCGGGACGCTGTCGCTGGTCGTGGCTTCGATTGCTCTGGCGACGCTCTTGCTGCTGAGCTTCGAGCGCATGCGGGCCGATGTCCGCGCGAGTTTTTCCCAGGCTGTCAGCGGTACCGACCTCATCGTCGGCGCGCGCACGGGGCCGGTGCAGCTGATGCTCTACGCCGTCTTTCGCGTCGGCGGTGCGACCAACAACATCCGCATGAGCAGTGTGCAGGCGCTCGCCGAACACCGCGCCGTCGCATGGGTGGTTCCGGTTTCCCTCGGTGACTCGCATCGCGGTTTTCCGGTGCTCGGCACCGTGCCGGCCTACTTCCAGCATTTCCTGTATGCCGATCGCGAGCCGCTCGTCGTCGTCCAGGGTCAGGTGTTTCGCGGCGATCTCGATGGCCTGTACGAAGCCGTGGTGGGCGCCGAAGTGGCGCAGCGTCTGGGCTACCGTGTCGGCGACCGCATCACGCTCAGTCATGGCAGTGGCGGCACTCCCGGCATGGAGCACGGCGACAAGCCCTTCTCGGTGGTCGGCATCCTCGCGCGCACCGGAACGCCGGTGGATCGCACGGTGCACGTGAGCTTGCAGGCCCTGCAGGCCATTCATCTCGATTGGGTCGGCGGCGCTCCGGTTCGGGGCTTGGTCATTCCGGCTGAGCAGGCGCGCAAGTTCGACCTGAATCCGAAAGAGGTCACGGCCGCGCTGGTCGGCTTGAAGAGCCGCGCTGCCGTCTTCGCGCTGCAGCGTTACGTCGCTGCGTTTGCGGACGAGCCGTTGCTGGCCGTCTTGCCGGGGGTCGCGCTCGACGAGTTGTGGGATGTCGTGGGCGTCGGCGAGCGGGCATTGCTGGGCATGTCGGTGATGGTTGCGGTGGTCAGCCTCACGGGTTTGATCGCCGTGGTGTTGGCAGGCCTCAATGAGCGGCGGCGTGAACTGGCCGTGCTGCGTGCGGTGGGGGCCGGGCCGCGCCATGTGCTCCTGCTGCTGGCCAGCGAAGGCGCGTTGGTGACGCTGCTGGGTGCGGCACTCGGCAGCTTGCTCACCCTGGGTTTCGTTGCCGCAGCAGGGTCATGGATGCAAACCCGCTTTGGCATCACACTTCAACTTTCGGCGCCGACGCCTGCACAGTGGGCCGTGCTGGGCAGCGTCATCGCCGCGGGTCTGATCGCGAGCCTCGTGCCGGCTTGGCGCGCTTACAGGCTGTCGTTGGCCGATGGCCTTTCACCGAGACTTTGACATGCTGCGTTTACTACTTTCACTTGTCGCCGTGTTCTCCGTGCTGGTACTGCCCGCGGCGATGGCGCAGTTCCTTCCTGTGCCCCGCGTGCCCCTGGGCGCAGACGCCTCGAACAGCGCTGCGCCGGCAGCAACCTCGGCGCCGCGGCCCGCTGCCGCCTACCGCAACACGCAGTGGGAAGACCTGACGCCGAAGGACTGGGACCCGATGAAGGCGTTCAAGGACATGAAGATGTCTCCGCTGTCCGACAACGACCCGCGCGCCGAATCCATGTTGCGGCAGCTTCGTGAAGCCTGGGCCAGCGCACCCACCAACAATGCCATGGAGGGGGCGGCCATTCGCATCCCCGGTTTCGTGGTGCCGTTGGAGGAGACCAAGGCCGGAATGAAGGAATTCCTGCTTGTGCCGTACTTCGGCGCGTGCATCCACTCGCCGCCGCCGCCTTCTAATCAGATCATCCATGTCGTGCCGAAGTCGCCCGCGCAGAGCGTGCGTTCGATGGACGCGGTGTGGATCAGCGGCACGATGAAGCTGGAGCGCTCCGAGACGGGCATGGGCGTGAGCGGCTACCGCATGGACGCTGTGCGGGTTGAACCGTACGTGGCTGCAGCTCGCTGAGCCAAGGGTGCGCATGAGCCGTCGGCGGATTCGTCTTTGACGCGCATTTTTCGACCTTTGTTGGCGGCAGCCGGCCGGCTGGCCGGTGCAGCGCTGTTGGCGCTGCTGCTGACGCAGTCGGCTGCGTTGATCCACGCGATCGAGCACACCCCGCTTTCTTCACTGCACAGTGCACAGGGCGGCGAGGGTGGCGAGGGCGACCGCTGGGGGCACGAGGTCGACACGCTGTCGTGCGTGGTGATGGACCACTTGGTCGTCGGCCAACACATCGGTAGCGACGCGGGCACCACGCCGAGTCTGCGCACTCCCTGCTGGCTCGCGCCACTGCCCACCGAATGCGTTGCCAGCGGCGACTTGCTGCTGAGTTATCGAGCGCGGGGCCCACCCGCATCCTGAGTTCCCCCCAGCGCCGTCTGCGGCCAAATGCCGCGGTACTTTCTCGCTCGAAGCCGGGCGCCTCGAGCGCCGGCGAGGACTCATTCCATGAACAAGACTTTCATCGCGGCAGCGATTGCCGCGACCACTTCCGCGTGGGCGCAACAATCGATGCCTTCTGTCGTGATCACCGGCAACCCGCTGGGCAGCGGCGGGCTGGCAACGCCCTCGTCGGTGCTGTCCGGCGCGGACCTGGTGCTGCGCCGCGGCAGCTCGTTGGGCGAAACGCTCGACGGGCTGCCAGGCGTCGCATCGAGCTATTTCGGTCCGAATGCCAACCGACCGGTGATTCGCGGTCAGGACGGCGATCGCATCCGCATCTTGAGCAACGCTGGCGCATCGCTCGATGCATCGAGCCTGAGCTTCGATCATGCGGTGCCCATCGATCCGCTGGCGGTCGAGCGCATCGAGGTGCTGCGCGGCCCAGCGGCATTGCTGTACGGCGGCAGTGCCGTGGGCGGCGTCGTGAATGCGATCGACAACCGGATTCCGAAGACGCCGCTGTCGATGCCGTCGGGTGCGGCAGAAGTTAGATTCGGTGGCGCGGCGCGCGAGCGCGCCGTGTCGGCCTTGGTCGAGACAGGCAGCAATGGGTACGCATTGCATGCCGACGCCTTCACGCGCCGCACGGATGACCTGCGAGTGCCGGCCTTCGACCGACCAATCGCGGGTGGCCCGAGCGAACGGCGAACCCGCATCGCCAACTCGGCCAGCCAGGCGCAGGGCGGTGCGATCGGTGGCGCACGCGTCTGGGCACAGGGTTATCTGGGGCTCAGTGCCGACACCTACCGCAACGACTACGGCATCGTGGCCGAAGACGACATCACGATCCAGATGCGGCGCGACACGGTCCGCATCGCCGGAGAGGTGCGTCTTCTTGACGGATGGTTTCGTACCGTGCGCGCCCAGGTGGCCAGCACCGACTACCGGCACGAGGAGATCGAGGGTGACGGCTCCGTCGGCACCACCTTCAAGAACCGTGGTGCCGACGGCCGACTCGAGGTGGTGCATCGCGCGCTGAGCCTGGGGTCGGGCCGGCTCGAGGGCACGCTCGGCCTGCAGTCGGAGTCATCGCACTTCTCGGCGCTGGGAGAAGAGGCGTTCGTGCCAGGCACCCACACCCGCACCGCCGCGGCCTTCGTCCTGGAACGCTGGTCCTGGGGCGACCTCGGTCACTTCAGCGCCGGCGCCCGCGCAGAGCAGGTCAGCGTTCGATCTGACGGCGATGTCGACCCCAACGCGCCGCAGTTCGGACCGGCGCAAGAGCGCCGTTTTTCGCCACGCAGCGCTTCGGTGGGTGCGGTGATTCAGCTGAATCCCGCGTGGCAGCTTTCTGCCAGCGGCGCTTACACCGAGCGTGCGCCCACCAGTTATGAGCTTTACGCCAACGGCGTGCACGCCGCCACGGCGGCCTACGAGCGGGGAGATACCGACCAGGCGCTCGAACGAGGGCGCAATGTCGACCTGTCGCTGGCTTGGCACAGCGGCCCGCACCGCTTCAAGCTGGGCGTGTTCGAAAGCCGGTTCAGCAACTACATCCTGCTGGCGGCCACCGGCGAGCCCGACTTCGTCGATGCGGGCGGCGACAGCTTCCCGGTGTTCGCCTTCCAGGGAGTGCGAGCGCGCCTGCACGGTCTGGAGGTCGAAGGCGCCTGGCGGGCTTGGGCGGGTGAGGGCAACCTCGACTTCGATGCCAAGCTCGACTGGGTGCGGGCCAGCAACCGCGACAGTGGTCAAGCGCTGCCACGGCAGCCTCCGCTGCGCGGCACGCTGGGCATGAGTTGGCAGCAAGGCGCATGGACGGCGCGTGCGGAAGTTCAGCGCGCCAGCGCCCAGCGCCGTGTGCCCAGCACCGACGAAGCCACCGCCGGGTGGACCCTGGTGAACTTGTCCGCCGGCTACACCTTGAACCTGGGCAAGCAAGAAGCGCTGCTGTTCGCCAAGCTGCAGAACGTCGGCAACCGCCTGGCGTACAGCGCGACCACCACGGAAACCCTGCGCCAGCTCTCGCCGCTACCGGGGCGCGCCGTGACGGTGGGCTTGCGTGCGGCGTTCTGAGCGGCATCCGCCAGGCGGCTAGAAGCCCAGAAGTTCGATCTCGAACAGCCGCTCGGCAAGCCACACCGCCGCCAGCGCCGCAATCGTCCACGAGCCGCCGAGCATCACCACGCGGCGGTAGAAGGCGCTGCGCCGCAACGCGAACGCCAACGGCAAGAACAGCGCAACGATCGCGAGCTGCCCGAGCTCGACGCCCACGTTGAAGCCGACCAGAGCCAAAACCAGGGCGTCGCGCGGCAGACCGAGGTCGGCCAGCACCGAAGCGAAACCGAAGCCATGGATCAGGCCGAAGACGAAGGCCACCGTCCAGCGGCGTCCGCGAAACAACGGCCACACGTTGTTCAATGCCGCCAGCACGACCGAGGCGGCGATGGCCGATTCGACCCAGCGCGTCGGCAGCTCGACGACGCCCAGCGTCGCCAGGGTCAGCGTGATGGAGTGCGCGACGGTGAATGCGGTGACGATCTTGACCACGTCGACGGCCGCGTCGCGCAAGCGCTCCACCGCCTGCCAGCGCTGGCCCCGCCACACCAGCACCGCCGGCAGCAGCAATGCGAGCAGGAAGAGGATGTGGTCGAAGCCGATCCAGATGTGCCAGACACCTTCGCGGATGTAGTCGACGAACTGCGCCCAGCGGTTCGGCGCGCTCAACTCGAAGCTCTGCGTCGGCGCCTGCGGGCCCAGCACCGCGCTGCGGGTGCTCCCCTGGGCCCGCAGATTGAGCAGACCGCGGTGCTGCGGGTCGAGGTCGGCGAAGAGGCGGTAGTCGACGGCCAGGGTCTTGGGCGTTGCCGCGTCGCAGCGCAGGGCGAGTGGCAGCACGGTGTACGCGCCGTCGGTGTGCTCGTCGACCTGCTGCGCGCCGGCCTCGATGCGGCACGCCGCGCCGTCGGCGCTGACGGCCAGCCGGGCCAGCGCGTAGGCCGCGATGTCGGCATGGCGGGTTCGCACCTCGCCCCAGTTGATCTCGCCGTTGCCGTCGGCGTCCAGGCCGATCGCGAAATCGAGGTCGCGCAGCGCGATGTCCCAGCGCCCGCTGATGCCGCCGTCGGCCACCGTGAGCGAGAGATAGCTGTCGGACGGCTTGTGCGCCTGCGCCAACGGCAGCAGGGCGACGACGAGGCCGAGGAAAAAAGCGAGCTGCCGCAGCGTTCGCATCACTTCGCCCCCCCGATCCGCGCGGCCAGCGTTTGCAGCGCCACGCTCTCGACGCGGTTGGCGTCGAGCCAGCGTTGCACCGGCACGGCGGCTTCGGGCTGGCGAGCGGCCAGCGCCGCTTCGAGCAGGATGCGGGCGTCGGCCGGCTCGCGTTGCAGTGCGTAGTTGCGCTGCGCGAGGGCCAGCGCGCGTGGCGCGTCACCCTGCACTTCGAGCACAAAGCGGGCTTCTTCCTTTTCATGCGTGCTGTCGCCGCGGGCCCGCGCTGCGGCGAAGCGGGCGGTCAGGTCGCTGGCCCAGCCGGCGGCGCGCTTGTCGCCGATGGCCTTGGCGGCAATGGCCAGGCGCAGCAGTAGCACGTCGGCGCGGGCGCCGTCTTCGAGCAGGGCAAGCACCTCGCGAGCGCGGCCCTGGTCGAGCAGGAAGTCGGCATGCGCGGCGCGCAGGTAGACGTCGGCCACCCCGGTCGCCAGCGCTTCGTTGAAGGCACGCTCGGCCACCGCAACGGAACCGCGTCGCTCGGCAATTTCGGCCTGCCTTGTCAGCGCCCACAGGCGCTCCTCGGGGCTGGCCTCGGGCGCGGCTTTCAGCGCCACGGCCAGCGCTACAGCGGCCGGCGCGGCGCGCCCCGTCAGTGAGTCGACACTGGCGCGGCAGGCGGTGGCCAGGAGCGCAGAGGTCAACGGCGCCAAGCCCTCGCAAGCGCGCGCGGCCTCGGCGTACTCGGCACGCACCATGCGGATGGCGGCCAGCCACGACCACGCCTCTGCGTTGGCCGGCTCCTCGCGCAGCGCCGCTTCGAGGTCGACCAGGGCCTCGTCGAAACCATGGCCGTACTGGCGCAGCACCGCACGCTGAACGCGCACGGCCACCGGTGGCTCGGCCGCGGCCCACCAGGGCGACAGCGCGGCCTGTGCGTAGCCCATGTAGCGCGGGTCGCCGTCGCCGGCAGCCGCCTCGACGTAGCGTCGCGCCAGCGCGACGGCCCGATCGACGTCGCCAGGGCGGGCCTTCGACGCGGCGCGCAGGCTTTGCAGCTCACGGGCCTGGGCGTCCAGAGCCCGCGACGGGATCCGGGCCAGCACCTGGGCGTCGCTGTTCGGTGTGAACGGCGCTGCGGTCACCGGGACGCCGACGAGGACGCCAGCGGCCAGGATCAGGCTGTGACGCAGAGTCCGTCTGAAAAGGGTTCGCGGCATCGATGGCAATTCGGATGTGCTGAACCCTGCACTCTACGGCCCGGCAGCCGGAGCGGATGCGCACTCCGGGCAAGCCCTGTCTTCCAAACCGCGTCGGCTGCGTTAGATTCCCGCGTCGTTTGGCTTCCGGCCTGGCGGCGGCTTCCTAAATCAATCAATCAATCCCTAGACTGAAAGCCATTCCATGAGCAAGCTCCTGACCGCCCTGTTGTTCACCGCCGGTGCGATCGCCCTGCCGGCCCATGCCGCCTCGCACGCCGCCGCTGCACCCGCCGCCAAGGCCGCCAGCGGCGCGGCGATGATGAAGAAAGACGAAATGAAGAAAGACGCGATGGCGGCTGCTCCCGCTGCCAGCGCTGCTGCCAAGAAAGACGAAAAGAAGAAGTAAGCACCTCGTCATTTGTCCAGGGGCAAGGACGCGAGTCCCTGCCCTTGTCGTTTCTGAAACGTCGACTGCATACCCCGTGATGAACCTGCGCCAGCTGCTCGACGCGAGCGCCGTCCACGATGCCGAGTACGGCCACAACCTGGCCAGCCACCTGCCGATGGCGCTGGTGGCATTGAACCGGCTGGGGGCCGACCAAATGCGCCTCGCTGCCTTCGCCGAGCGCTACTCGAGGCGCCTGCATCCTGCGCCGCCCGCCGCTGTGTGGCCCGGCGGCGACGCCTGGCCCAGCCGCCTGGGCGACCCTGGCGCCTGGCCGGCCTACCGGGCCCTCTTCTCGGAATGGTTCGACCATGAAGGCGCGCCTTCGGTGCTGCCACAGGTCTTGCCGCGCCTGATGCAGGGCGTCGGCGCCGCCGCCTTCCACGGGCCGATCCGCGTGGCCTATGCGCTGGCCGCGGGCCACTCGCACGAGCTGGCCGACGCGCTGGCTTACTGGGCCTGCCGCTGGTTCAGTGTGGCGCCGTCGCTGTCCCGCGCCGTCGCGCAACGCGCCAGGCCGGTCGGTGCCGCCGCTGCGCTCGGAGCGCTGCGCATGCCGCCCATGCCGGGCTCGCTGATCGCCGATCGCATGGCCCTGGCCAGCGAACACCCGGCGTTTTCGCGCTGCGTCGCCGCCGGCCGGCCCGCCGTGCGCACCGAAGCGCAGGTCGCGCAGAGCCTGCGCACGCTGGCCGAACTGGCGGCCACGCTGTACGCCGCGAGCGGCAACTTCACCGTCCTGCACCTCGTGACCAGCGCCCACGCCGTGCGCATGCTGCTGCCCTGGCTCGACGATGCCGACTCACCCGGTGCGCTCGTCGACTACTGGGCCGCGTACGTGGCCGGCTGTGTCGCCAGCGGCCTCGACCTGGCGGCCGCGCTGAACACGGCCGAAGTACCCACGGCCGCGGCGGCCGCCGCCGCGCAGGCGCTGCGCGCCTGGTCCGCGCTCGTTGAGGCGGCCGTGGCCAGCGACGACGACCACCTGATCAAGATCGTCGACGTCTGCTGCGAACAGGAGCGCCATTACGGCGGCCCGCTTTGGCAGGCCGCGGCATCGCGCGCCGTGGTGCAATCGGAACATGAAGCAAGAATTTGAGGAAACCGAGGATGCCGACGCGGGTGCGGCGATCAAGCAGCCACGCCTGTGGCGCGACAACGGCTGGACCGCGCGTGTCATCAAGAACGAAGACGACGACGGCTGGGCAGTCGAGATGATCCTGCAGGGCCAGCCCGAGCCCGCACTGGTGGGGCCGTGGACCATGGGCCGCGACAAGAAGAACCCGAAGCCGCTGGACACCGCGGCCTTCAACACCCTGGTGAAGACCGCCGCCGAGGTGGTGCGCCGCCACGAACAGCACCTGCAAGCGCTGCATCACAAGTCGTTCGACGTCTCCGGCGCCGCGGGCGCACGCGTTCGCGTCACGCTCGACATCGTGCCCGACGAGGACGATCCGCATGCGCTGCTCGCGGCCACCGACGCCGACGGCGCGCAGATGGCCGAGTGGCGCGTCGCCGCGGGCTACAAGCTGGATGCCGCACGCGCCCGCGTCTGGGTCGAGGGCGGCTGCGAGAAGCCGCGCTGAGCGGCCTCAAGGCGCGCGCGCGCCGACGCCGAGCGCCCGCTCGATGCGTCGCCGCTCGACACGCGCCTTGGGCAGGTTGAAGTCGAACCAGCTGCGCACGTCGGCCTCCAGGCCGAGGCCGTGCATGTAGTTGTAGAGCGCCTTCTTCAGGCCGACGCCGAGCGCGTCGTGGTCGGTGCCGGTGGGGTCGACGAAGGCCACGTCGTTGCGCGCAAAGCGGCCCGGCGGCAGCGGTTGCAGCGTGACGCCGTAGGCCGCAGGGTCCTGCCCGACCGGCGAATGCACGGTGCAGGCGAAGCGATGCCAGAAGCCCGACTGGATGCAGCCGGCGGCAAACAGCTGGCGCACCGTCTCGAGCGCATCGACCGTGTCTTGCGTCGTCTGCGTCGGAAAGCCGTACATCAGGTACGCATGCACCAGGATGCCGGCATCGGCGAAGCCCTTGGTGACGCGCGCCACCTGGTCGACCGAAACGCCCTTCTTCATCAACGCCAGCAAGCGGTCTGACGCCACTTCCAGGCCGCCCGAGATCGCGATGCAGCCGCTGTCGGCCAGTTGTTGGCAGAGCTCGGGCGTGAAGGATTTTTCGAAGCGGATGTTGCCCCACCACGAGATGGCGACGCGCCGGCGCTGGAGCTCGGCCGCCAGGGCCTTGAGTGACTTCGGCGGCGCCGCTTCGTCGACGAAGTGAAAGCCGGTCTGCCCGGTTTCGACGACGATCGCCTCGATGCGGTCGACCAGGGTTTCGGCGCTCGCCGCGTCGTAGCGCGAGATGTAGTCCAGGCTCACGTCGCAGAAGCTGCACTTCTTCCAGTAGCAGCCGTGTGCCACGGTGAGCTTGTTCCAGCGCCCGTCCGACCACAGCCGGTGCATCGGGTTCAGCAGGTCGAGCAGCGACAGGTAGCGGTCCAGTGGCAGGCCGTCCCAGGTTGGCGTGCCGACGTCTTCGAACGGCACGTCAGGCTCGACGAAGTTGACGTAGCGCACCGTGCCGCTGCCCGGATCGCGCAGGAAGGTGCGCACCAGCCGTGTGGCCGAGCGCTCGCCGGCCAGGTGCGCCAGCAAGGCCAGCAGCGGGCGCTCGCCGGCGTCGAGCGTGACGAAGTCGAAGTGGTCGAA